>Ga0163180_10001435_pt1 | contig 13486 bp, 11 predicted proteins | sample AtlANTMetagenome_2_FD_109647 | JGI IMG/M metagenome (GOLD analysis project Ga0163180, IMG submission 109647) | Marine eukaryotic phytoplankton communities from the Atlantic Ocean - Atlantic ANT 4 Metagenome | ecosystem: Environmental > Aquatic > Marine > Oceanic | place: North Atlantic Ocean...
GAAAGGAAAGAAAGGATCCGCCGGCGTCGCTCAACCTCCTGTACAATCCAGCCCTTCGGTGAAGGAAATGGAGACGATGACAAAAGAAAAGGAAGAATTGCAGCTCAAATTTGAAAACGCGTCAAAAGAATTGGAAGATTTAAAGAACAAAAACTCCATGGCTGCGCTCGATTCCGAAGGATTAACGCAAGAACTGACTATTGCCCGCGCAGAGAAACAGAAGAGCGAATCGCAGGCGACAAAATTTAAGAAGCAGTTGGATGATATCACAAAAGAATTGAACGCTACACGCGAGGCTTTAAATTCAGCTAAGAAAGAAACCGTGCAATTGAAATCTGAGTCAAAACAAGTATTGCTGTCTAAACGTGACATGGAAGATCGCGCAACGAGCGCGGAATCGCAATTGCAAGCGTTGAAATCGAACGCGATGAGTGCGATAGAAGAAAAACGCGATTTTGGACGATCCAAGGAGGAAATGCAATCAAAGATGAAAGATATGGAAGCTCAAGTTTCAAAATACAAAGACTTGTGCGAAGAAGCACAAGCGATGACGAGTGATATGGAAGCTGCGGTGGCAAGAGGTGCTGCGGCTGCCGCAGCATCCAGCGCGGAGGCTTCGGCCGCAGAAAAAGCGAAAGTTATAGCTGAGAATCAGCTCGAAGAGCTTCGAGCGCAACTCAATCTCATGGATGCTACTGGCAGAGAGGCCGCCGCTTCGATTGCGCATCGTGATCGCGCGCGTCAAGCGCAAGAACGCGCAGAATCTAGAGCTGCTGAAGCAGAACAAAGCGCCGAAGAAGCAAATCAACGCGCTGAAAATGCAATTCGAGAAGGCGAAGAGCGAAAGCGCAAGTTTGCGCATGTACAAGTTCAGTTTAAAGAAACGAAGGAAATACTTACGAAAGAGATTGATGCCTTGAAAGATGAAATACTCGCGCTTAAACAGTCATTATCGACGGCTTCCTCGGCAAAGACTGCTGCCGAGGATCACACCGAAGAATTGAGAACTCACGCGGAAGAAATTGAAAAAGAACTCGAAAACGTTAAAAAAGGAGAACAAGAGCTAATTTCTGCGTTGGCGCAAGCGCAAGCCGAATGTATCGAAGCGAGGACGAAAGCGAGTTTTTTCGAGGAGATGACAATTTTGCGGAAGCAAAATTTTCAAGCCGCGACAACGGATCGTGTATCTTCTTTTTCTTCTTCTCCTCCATCCAATCCGACGATGATGATGGAAACGAAAAATCCAGAAACCAAGGATGCACATATTGATTCAGAAGCGGATGTTGAAGCGATTCGAAGGCGCATATTTACAATTCTCGGGAAATTAAAGGGGCAACTCGATAAAAACGGCAAGCCTTTGCTGAGCGTGAAAGAAGCGGACCAATCCATCTGGGGATGGCTAGGAACGAATACGAACGAGAACGAATCGAAGACCTCGCCACCTCCAGAAGATGAAGGTAACTCGAGTGTAGATGACTTATTGATTCACTTGGAAAACTGGGCGAATGATCAGGGCGAGTCCTGGTCGGCTGAGCTGAACGCGCAATCGCGGAAAGCTGCAACCGATGCCATGCGTAAACTTAGAGAGTGCGAAAACGAATTAGAAGAACTTCGTTTGGAATCGTCTCGTTTCAAACAACAAGACGCGGAGCGTTCGAGCGCAACGGTCAATGCCGCTGCCAAACGCGCGGCGGAAGCTGAAGACAAAGTAAATGAATTGAAGAGAAAGCTTGCGACGCTTGAACAAAGAAATAAAGAGCTCACGTGGCAAATAAGTATGTCTGCTGACATTGAAAATGCTAGTATATCAATGAATGGGTCATCATCAAACAACGCGACGCCAGCTGTTGGTATGTTGAAGCAATTAATGCTTCAGTGCACGGCGCCGCGGCGGCAACAACAACAACAACAATAGTAGTAGCTGTATGTATGGTAGAATCACTCACTTGTTTACCTCTAAAAAAAAGACAACCGACGACGTTGATAAATTTTCCTTAAAATTTGAACAAAAGTACGTTCCCCATTAGCCATCATCGCGGGATAGCCATACGATCTCACAGATGCAAACGACCACAACGACGAAGTTAGTTTGTACGCCGGGGTTTGCTGCTGGACGAAAACAAACATCGCTCCTATTGAATCGACCTTCGTCCTATTTATTGCACCCGAGAAGAATTTCTGTTTCCTCGAAAAAAACAGTTGTTAAAATAGTCATCAACAACAACAACAACATTAACAACAACGCTTCCTTCTCTTCGTCCCGCATGGTCCCGAGATCTGCGTTGTTTCGTGGGCGAACTATTCTTTCGCGTGCTACCGGTGACGATCGCGATACGTCTCCTCTCGAAGGAAAAGTCTTATTCAATAACGTCTTGCCTGCCGTGTTAGTTGCCTGTTTGGGTTCCTTTCTGTTTGGCTATCATCTTGGAATTGTGAATCCAGCTTTAAATGCCATATCATCCTCGCTTGATATTGCAACCAACGCGTCTCTGAAGAGTGCTATCGTGAGCATCATTTTAGCGTTCGCTGCAGTTGGTTCTGTACTCACCGGGCCTTTAGCAGACACGCTTGGACGCAGATCTTCGCTGACGTTTTGCGCGGCGCCTTTGCTCGTCGGCGCCGCCATGTGTGCACAAGCTAATAGCATTGGCGAAATGCTGGTGGGTCGTGCAATTTCAGGACTTGGTGTCGGTATCGCGAGTAACTTGGTTCCTTTGTATGTCACGGAGATATCTCCGGAGAAGTTTCGAGGAACACTTGGTTCGCTCGTTCAGCTCTCGATTTGCGTTGGAATTCTCGTCGCCGTATTGCTCGGTATTCCTTACGATCCGAGTTTTCCAGCTTTGCAAGAGTCCATGTCGTTTTTGAAATTTAATTTTGAAACGTGGTGGAGATCGATGTTCTACGTGGCAGGCATGCCTGCGTTGCTCATGGGATTTGCCGGGAAAGTCATTCCAGAATCTCCTAAATGGTTGCGAAGTAGAGGCAAAATTGACGAGGCTGTCAAAGCTGAGAATCTTCTTTGGGGTGGTGTTGAAAGTACTGCTGCCCAAGACGACACGAGTAAAATTGAAGAAAGTGAAGCGCTGTTGAAATCTGAAAGTGCGACGGCGAATTGGATCGAAGCACTGTTCGATCCACGATACCGCAAAGGCGTTTGGATTGGGGCGTTGTTATTTTTTGCGCAACAATTTGCGGGCATTAACGCGGTGATTTACTTTTCCACTCCTTTATTCGCCGCAGCAGGATTAAGAAACGCGGTGTTGGGATCTGTTGCGGTCTCTGCGGTTAATATTGGTGGCACTTTGGTGAGCACTAAAGTTCTGGACAAATCTGGGAGAAAACCGTTGTTACAAAAATCTTTCCTCGGCATGGGCGCGTGCTGCGTTTTTCTTTCTCTCGCGGCTTTGAATCCAACATTAACGATATCGTCTTACGTATCCTTGTTCGGAACTTTACTCTACATTTTTGCCTTTGGGTTTGGCGTGGGCCCGATTCCCGGTTTACTCGCCAGTGAGTTGAACTCTGAAAGAGTCCGAGGCAAGGCAATGTCATTCGCGTTTCTTTCGCATTGGTTCTTCAACTTTTGCATTGGGCAAGGCTTTCTACCGGTGGTTGAGAAAGTTGGTATTTCTTTAGTGTGGTCATTCTTTGCTGCTGTGTGTTTCATCTCTTCTGCGCTAACGCAAAAGTACATAATCGAAACGAAAGGAAAAAGTTTCGCCGAGATTGAAAAAGAAATGGGGACGGGAAAAGTGTTTTGAAATAAAATCTACTCTACCAGGTATCGTACTAATTATCTATTGTATTATTTTTTCGTTTCTTCTAAGAGCATATCGTTCAAAGAACTGATATCATCATCGCGCAATTTTATGATGACATCTCTTTTAAATTTCCTCTCTTTGTCCTCCTTCGAGTCGAATGCGTATTTCATCCTTGTACTCAAACTAATTTTTCCCGCCTTTCTATTTGCGCCTTCCTCCCCTTCAGCAGCGTCTGCAGTAAGACGCTTATATCGCAACTTCAATCGTTTTGCAAAGTTCATATACGTATCTTTCGAGTAACCTTTTGGCATGATTTCGACGACAAGGGAATCTTCCGGCATGTAGAGCATATTCGTGAGCCCGGCGCCGTGAAGTGATACGAGCACGTCGACGTCGTTAAACATTTCAGCCTGTTTTATCATTGGATTCTTTCTCAATATCGAAGAGTTGATGACCAAATACTCCAAGTTCGGTATCCTGCTTTTCAAGGAGTTATAAACAAGCTTTTCGTTTGATATTGCCCTTCGCTGATTTTTTCCTCTCGAGAGCCAAACGATTCTTTTCTTATTAGTCTTCTCATTGGTGTTCTTTGTTGTATTGAATGCGTCGCCGAATCGAAAATCGAGCGGTTTACACGTCGTGTCGTCTTCAAAAAAGTAGCCACACACCGAACGCAACAACTTGTTCCACGAAAATAACTCGTTATTCGGGGCCTTTACGACTTTAAATTGCATGCCAGCTTGCTCTAGTCGCATAAAATATTCCGGTTCTTTATCAATCATCCATTGTTCCAATCGCACCGGTCTTTTCATGTATTCATAATCGCCTCCCCAATCCCTAATCACGCTTCTCCATATAAGATCTCTGACGAAGTGTGAGTAGTTGTTCCGCGTGACGTATAACATTTGGCGATAATCGCTTGAAGTTTGCACAAGCATCAGCGGGTTCACTTGACCGTACGCCATGTGCGAAACAAGGAAAACAACCGATGATTTCAGGAACATCAAAATCAATAACACTATGCATAATTTTGCAAGTTTTCGCGTTCTCAATGGGACAGAAGAAGAAAAGGAGGAGGAAGAGGAGGAAGAGGAGGAAGAGGAGAGGAAGGAGGAAAAAAGCACCATGCGCTGGACCCGTGCAGAAGAAGGAGAAGGAGAAGGAGGGTTGGTATTTTGTTGTTTCCTTTTTTGATGGTTCTTTTTTTCTTCTCACATTTTTTACTTCTTCAAATTTGTCTGCAACAGCAAAAATAAGTGTGCGTGTGTGCGAGTTTGTCGTTGTTACATGATCGAGACTTTCCCGGTATTTTCCACACCAATATCTTTATCTGCATCATCGACATCGTTTCAAGGAAGAAGGAGAGATAGTGGAGGAAGAAAAAGAATAGGAAGAAGAAGAAGAAGAAGAAGAACAAACGTACTAACACAAAATAGAAAGTCCCCGCCGCCAGCAAAAGCATCATTTGAAGAAAAGGAAGAAGAAAGAATACGGAAAATGAATCAGAAAGGACAATCTATCGCCTCCGAGATGGTTTTGAAGAAACCAAAAGACATATCGGAAGCCGATTTTGCAAACTATTTCTGCACGTATGGATATTTATACCATCAAAAAGATATGCTCGAAGATCAGGATCGGATGACCGCCTATTACAACGCAGTTAAGATGAATCCGTCTCAGTTTGAAGACAAAGTTGTTCTCGACGTCGGCACTGGCTCTGGTATCCTAGCCATTTGGGCCGCGCAAGCGGGTGCAAAACACGTGTACGCGGTAGAAGCGACTTTCATGGCAACACATGCGAGAAAACTTATCGAAGCAAACGGATTGAAAGACAAAATAACTGTAATACAATCGTCCATAGAAGATGCGGAACTTCCCGAGAAGGTTGACGTAATCATATCAGAGTGGATGGGTTATTTTCTTTTGCGTGAATCTATGTTTGATTCCGTTATTATTGCTAGAGATAAATGGATGAAACCAGGAGGAGCAATGTATCCATCGCACGCTACAATGTCGCTCTCGCTCATAAAATCGCACAAAGCACTCCAAAAGATTCAAGAGATGCAACAATCCTTACAAGTGTGGGATGAATTTGTTGAAACGACGAAAGAGAACTATGGAGTGGACATGTCTGTACTCACTTCCGAGTACGAAGCCGAGCAAGAAGATTTCTTCATGAACACGTCTGCATGGGTGGATATCCATCCTTCGCAAGAGTTGTGCGCGCCGTTCGTCTTGAAAGAGTTTGATTTAAACACGGCAACTTTAGATGATATCGAGAAGATATCGTGCGAATTCAAAATGAAAATGTTAGGAGGTGGAATGCAGCAGCAAGATGCCGCGGCGTTCGCGGGATGGTTTGACGTGAAGTTTGCCGGGTCTAAGGAAAATCCAGCCGAAAATGTCGTTCCCTTGACGACGTCGCCAAATGCGAATGGCTCCACCCACTGGGGGCAGCAAGCATTTTACGTGCATCCAGAGATTTCCTCCAGTAACGGGAATATTGTGCGCGGTACTTTACAAATGGTTCGAAAGAAAACGAACAAGAGATTGATGGAAGTAAAAATCTCATGGGAGCAAGCGAAAGAAGGAAACGACGGCCACTCAAAGACTACCGTGGCGCAGAAAGCAAAGATGTGGCACATCGAATAACATTAACATTTTCACCAAATATTATTTGTAGTAATAAGGCAAAGACTAAAGAAGCTGCGTTGTAACTTATCGTTTCATTGTTCATCAAACTTTTCGCATCTTTTAGGTTCTCAAAAACAGACTTCGTACGTACATGAAGCATAAAACATGTTGTTCTTTCATACGACGCCATTTTTTATTACACCATTTGCTACAATCTACACGGTTATTTATTATTACATCTATTATCATTAAATCTAAAACCACCATATCCCGTACGCCTTATTCCTCAAAGTTTCATTCGCTTGGCGTCACTCCTCCACACCTTGCGCCACCGTTCCTCCACCGTTTGTCTAATGTTTTTAATGTACAATCGACCGTCGGCTTTCCGAGTTTCGCGTTAACCTCGTTGTGCCTCTCGCAAACCCAAACACTTAGTGCTTCTCTAGAAGAAACGTCGGGTGGATGTTCGTCTATTTCTCGTCTAAAATCTTCTTTGCATACGGTGCATGGATACAAATCGCCGAGCGCGTCGAAGAATCTTCTCGCTTGCACTTTTTCTACAGTTGAAGGTTTCTCTGGAAAATTAGCTGCTATGCTGTGCAAAAGTCCCCACGTTCCGGTTCCTAGATCTTCTCTGCTCAGAGGACACGTCGCAATCGCGGCATCAAGAATGCGTTGCTCTTCGTTTTCGTCTACGGGCTTCCGAATTCGTGCGTCGTTTGTGGTTGACGTCGAAGCCACATTCTTATCAGGCAACGACGATGCACGCTCACGCACGACTGCGCGCATCATTCGCATCATATCGTCCTTTGAAGAGCACGCCGGCGTGTCGCATCCATCTTTGTTTTTCGCATCCATTGCATGTATAATTATTGCCCGGCGAAATGTCAAGTCCCGAGAAAGTGCCTGCCCGAGAATACCACCGCGCGTGGAAGAAAACAAAATGGGATTTTTTTGTCGTGTAATTGAGAAGTCAATTGCCAAAAATGTATCAAAAGGTTCGTATACCTAGGTATGTAGTGGTACCCAATTTCATCCTGTATTTCTTTCCCTTTACCAAAACCAAATCAGAGTTCTCCCAAAACTCCATACTTTCATCCATGCACTTTACCCCGCTCGAGATGAAACTATCTTCGCTGCGGCACCCCTTTTCTCCTTCTTCTTCTTCTTCTTCTTCAGACGTGACTCGTCATCGCCGTTGTCTTGCTGCTGTAACAACGAAAAAAATCGAAGACAAGAAGTCTACTAGAAGTAGGAGGAGCGCAACAACAACAACAACGACAACAACAACAACAACAATAGAAGGAGAAATAAAGGATGTAAGGAAAAGCAAAAGAAAAGGAAAACCAGAAGCAATAGGAATGAATTTTGTTTTCGAAAGTACGAACATGCCATCAATAAGGAAAAGACTACGAAGAAGCCGACAACACGAGTTTGTCCCGTTCGGCCTGATGCTGGGAAGAAAGCCGAAAAGGCGTTGCGCAACGACAAAAGTTCGAGTTTTTAACAGCGACAGCTCCGGAGGAACCGATGCAGACGAGCAACTCCCGTCACTATCTGCGACGACTACGCGGTTAGGCAGAGCTCTTGGCTCTATATACAAAGCAGCGTCGAAACGAGTAAAACGAAACTTCAATAGAATACCGATCGCGCTCATCGCGCTGTTAGTTGGTATTTCCTTAACGGCTTTCTTTCCACACCCTGAATCGCCCGGAGACGCTTTCATTACGTTCACAATCGTAACGTTGGGAGAGTTTTTGAGTTCTATTTTATACAGCGAAAAGAATCAAGGGGGATTTCTAAGCTGGGCAAAATATGGAGAATCTGTTCCAATATTCCTCAACGCGTTCAAAATTGGTGTGTTTTATGGTTTATTCATCGACGCGTTTAAAGTTGGAAGTTAGAAAATATTTCTATGCACATGTCTATTAAAAATCGTATTTTGGATTTGTGAGTAACTCTTCGTTTAAAATTTCAACATAGCCTCCGTTCAAAAACCGCGCTTCGTCATCTGAAAGCGCCGCGTTTACAACTGCTTTGGCGACGCGTTCAACTCGTACGGGTGAGTTTTCCAACCCAAGTTTCCCAAGTCGTTTCATTATGAATGTTACCGGGTCCATCAGCATCCAGAGCGGTATGTTCATTTTCCCAGCTCCCAAACTTTTCGTTCCTGATACGCCTCCTGGTTTCACAATCACCGCGAGTGGTGCCCGCCCCGGTGTGTTTCCACTCGATTCACTACTTCCAACGCGCACAAACTCGTTCTTGGCAAAATTTTCCACCGCGATCTTACCTTCGACGTACGGCTTCACTCCTGGAAGTGCGCCGGCGAACCCTAACGATGCACCCACTGCAACGAAACGATTAACATGCAAATGTTGAGCTGTTTTAGCAGGAACGATATTCGTCTGTGCATTTCCATTGAAGCACTCCTCTTCAGATATTCCAAAAGGCAACACGCCAATAGACGTCACCACACAGCTCACACCCCCCCGTAAATATTCGGCGTACGTATCCGGTTTTGTACTATCCGCAGCGACCCAATGAACTTTTTCTGTCCACGATGGAGAAGAAGGGGATTTTTCCTCGGGAGGAACGCCCGAACGCGATATTGCGGTGAGGTCAACCGTACCTCTTTTCACAAACTCTTTCGCGATGGCTCGACCGACGTATCCATTCGCGCCGAATACGACGACGAGCTTTCTTTTCCCGCTCATCTCTTCTTTAGCGTGTTGGTTGGGAAAGAAACTGTCCGGACAAGACGAATCGGCGAGTCACTCCGTTTTAGACATCATGCTAGCTGGTGCCGAGATTTTGACACGAAGGATCGACCCCGCGTCTTTTGCAACAGACAGTTGTTCGTTACTTTTTTTGGCAACTTTACACTGACCGCTGACGACTGACGACTACTACTGAGTGCTGAGACTGAGGCTTTAAAAAAAAAAAAAACTGTGTGAGTTTTGAGAATGTACATCTTTTTATACATATTTCCGCCATGCTTTCTCTCGCGAGTACGTCAACGATAACAACATCAAATGCAACAAGAAGAAGAACGAGAAGGAAAGGGTGGGCATCTGCCGCTGCCGTTCGTGTCGATAGCGTGGATGTCATCGCAACATCGTCCTCAAAAAGTATGCAAATTGCACGTACACGACGAGTAGGGGATTTTTTTATTGCGAGAAGATGGAGTATTGAGGACGCCGGAAGAACAAGAACGAATAAAGGAACGACGACGAGAGGACGAATGGTAAACTGCCACGCATCGTTAGCTCTTACTGACGTGTTATTCACGACTGGTACGGTGATGGTGATGCCGTTTTATGCGCTCATGATTTCAAAGCCAAACAGTCGAGTAACTCGAAATTTGATGGAGAGTAAACTCTTGTGGTTGATTTTAGGGATTTTATATATCGCCGCGGCGTATTTGAGTTTAAATAGCGAAGATGTCGTTCGAGCTATACTCAACGCATTCACGCATCGACCGGTTGTTGGTATGGGTAGCGTGAGTCGTTCTGGTATTGCCACTGCCGCCGCTTCAGGGGCCAGTGCCGAGCCTTTCATCTCGCGGTGTTTGACGCTCTTTTCAAATTTCATGTCAACTCCGGAAACTGCATGCGCGTCTTGGCTCCACTTGATTTCTTTGGACGTGTTTTTAGCGAGAGGCGTGTTTTTAGATGCCATGGAATGGGGGACGCCGTGCAGACACTCGATATTATTGTGTTGCATGTTTGGTCCCCTAGGTTTACTAGCGCATGCGTTTACAAGATACGTGCATAGAACGTTCGATTCAATGTTCGCATAATGATCGCTTTGTGTAATAATAATAATAATAATATATAATTGTACCGGTATTCACTCTAATATCTGCGCTTCTTCTTGTCCCTCGCGGGCGGAGTGCTTTCTTCCATCTTATTCACACCAATAACTCCAGCGTGACTCGCCCCAATAGACATATCTGTAAACGTAATTTGAGAGGGAGCACTCCTAACTCTGGGTACTTTCGTCGGTTGGTAGACGTCCTCGTTATCGGGACCTTGACCAAGCGCGCCTAGATTTGAACCCCACGTGTATAACTCGCCGGATTTTGTAATCGCCCCAGACGAGTTTGAACCGGCGTATACCATTTTTACGGAATCTTTACCAAAAAACGAGGAGGAAATTTCCAAAGGATTTGGATGCGGGTCGTCGTTGCACTGCTCTCTCCCCAACGCGCCTAAACGACCATCGTGTCGTTTTCCAATGGCATATATTTTCCCGGTTTTCGTGAGAAATAAAGAATGAAACCCACCTCCTGATCCAGCGATAATGTTTTTATCTGAAAGCGATGGGATTTGTCGGGGTAACCACGCGACTTGTTCGCTTTCAATCACCCCATTGTCAAAAAAACCACCCTGTCCGAAAGAGGACAAACCGATGCTATACACTTCGCCGTTTTCCATTATTAAGTGTCCGTGTAATTCGCCGGTAGCAATTGCCTTGACTTTCAAATCTTTCCTATTGTTTACCAAAACGCGCCCCGGGGTTAAGAGATTCTTAACGTACGATTCGTTGTTCTCCCTGTCCGCTTTTTGATTGTCATCCGCGTACGCCGCTCCGGCACCAGTTTTCTCAATTCGTCCGAGACGGCCTTTTTCCGAGCATCCCATGGTGTACACCTCGCCATTTTCCGTCAAAATGCACGCGTGATTTTCGCCACTTTGAATGCATTTCGCTTTTTGTTTTTTGTTCAAAATTTCAACCGGATTGTAAAACGTCTGAGTGTCTGAAACTTTCAGCATGTTCAACCCTCGCCACTGACCGTTTTGATGCCGCCACTGACCCCATCCATATACGGTCCCGTCGCTCGCAATGACTAAAGCGTGCGTATCTCCCGCACACACAGATACAGCTTTAACACTGTGGTCAAGATTGACGTACCCTGGTAACCAAGATTCATCGTCTTCATCTTCGTTCTCTGGTGCAGATGTAGGTCGTCCCAACGCGCCCGAGTCGTTTGCGCCCCATGATAAAACTCGTCCTGTTTCTAAAATGGCAAACGTTTGTTGACCGCCGCAGGCGATTTTAATCACTTTCGTATTCGCATTACCTAAAATACTGCCTTTTTGTAGCAATCGTGGTCGTAGGAGTTCGTCGATGAGTTCTCCCGTGCTTGCGTTGGAGCCAAAGCCGAATTGCCCAGAGTCTCCGTTGGAACCAAAAATCCAAAGTAAACCTCCTTTTTGTTGTGCTTCTTCTTTAGAAGAAGCGATAACGTCGGCGTATTCCATCGCGAGTTTCTTTACGAATTGTAAGTACTGACGCATGAGATTGTTTTTTATTGCGCGCGGGTGTTCTCTCACCGACCGAGCGAACGCCTCGAGAAACTTTTCGTTCAACTCTTTCATCTGTCTTTCAAACTCAAAACGTCTTCTCTCTTCTTCGTTATTATTCTTCGTCGCGGCGAGCGTATTTTTTCGCGCCGTGGTACCGTTGATGTTATTCTCTTCCTCTCTGCCTCGCTTCATGTTGTCGCTGTCGTGATGTTCTTTTTTCTTAACCTCTTCCGATGCTATATTAAGCGCAGCAGCAGCAGCCCTTGTTTTTTGTGTTTTGCTGTTTTTCTTCTTCTCGTTTTTCTTCATGGCACTTTTTCCAAAACACACACATGAAAACACACACACACACTATCGACTAGACTTACCAGGTACTACCACAAAAAAATGATGGACCCACACACGTCTTCAACGCAAAACTGGTGTCGGTTATGATGATAATGACGTAATGACGACGACGATGAGAATAACATCCTCTTCAATAACATCGACTTCTTCTTCGACGTTATCATCATCATCGTTGTTGACTTTGCGCAGCGTGCGATGTAAACGAAGAATTTTCGTAACGACTGCAAGTACCTCAAAAACAAGAACGACGACAGCAAATAAAGAAGAAGCAAGGATCGAATGCGAGCACTTCCCAGAGTGCTCGGGATGCGCACATGTAGACAATTTACTCGAGAACAACCCAGTTGTTGCTCAAGCGAGAGCGTTTTTCAGGGGTGAACTTTTACAAGAAGAAGAGTTTCACGTTTCGTTGGGAAAAACAGAAAATTATCGGAACAAGGCGAAACTCGTATGCAGAAAAGACGAGAAAACAGGAGAAATCGATCTTGGATTGTTCAAGAGGAACAGTCACGATATGGTCCCAATACCTAACTGTGCCATTCATCACCCATCGATTAATTTATATTCAAAGGTTTTGATAGCCGTGTTGAGAGAGTTGAAAGTGAAACCATACGACGAGAAGACTTTCACTGGAGATTTGCGTTACGTGCAGTTTGTTGCGCCTGAATTTTCCAAGAAGATATCAAATGTTCAAGTAACGCTAGTTTGGAACGAGATAAGGTTAACGAAATTTTGCTTGGAAGTGTGCGAGAAATTCCACGCGACGTGTGCATCCCTATTTACAGATTATCCTCCACCGAGTGTTTTTGTCAACTTGAACGTTTCTCGCAATAATACGATATTTCAACGAAACGCGTTCGAACTCGTTGCTGGAACAGACGGATTTATTTTAGCAAACGATGTCGCGTATGGTCCAGGTTCTTTTATGCAAGGGAACCTAGAAATGCATCTCGAAACGCTTAGGGATATCGCCACAGAACTCGATGAGCGTGAGGAAACTTTGAACATAGTTGATTTATTTTCAGGTTCTGGCGCTATTGGATTTTACTTGGCGAAACATTTGAAAACGCCTGTTCAATCCATCGAGTTCGTGGAGATTTCTCCAGATGTCGTTGAGAATTGGGAATTTACGAAGAAAAAAATCATGGATTGTTCAGATTTTGGAAACCGAGAAAAAATGGAATTGCGTTTAACAGTTGCGCCAGCCGAAGCAAACGCCAAAACATTTATTCAAACAAAGGATTGTGACGTCGTCATCGTGAATCCGCCTCGAAAAGGATGCGGCGAAGAGGTTCTGGAAGCGCTTAATAACGATAGTAGTGGTGATTTAGGTCCATCTATTCTCGTGTACGTTTCTTGCAACTTTAAAACTTTTGCGAGAGATTACAAAATCCTCGTTCAAGGCGAGGGGAAATGGAGATTACGAAA
>Ga0163180_10001436_pt1 | contig 13477 bp, 22 predicted proteins | sample AtlANTMetagenome_2_FD_109647 | JGI IMG/M metagenome (GOLD analysis project Ga0163180, IMG submission 109647) | Marine eukaryotic phytoplankton communities from the Atlantic Ocean - Atlantic ANT 4 Metagenome | ecosystem: Environmental > Aquatic > Marine > Oceanic | place: North Atlantic Ocean...
GTAAAAGCCGAGGTTGAGGCCAACCTCAGAGCGAAAGGAATAGATCCCGATGCCCTCACTCACTGATATTGTCCTGCATAACCTGCAACTCATCCGATCCCGCACTCCAAGCGTCTCAGAGGCGAACACCTGGGTTGAGGAGTTCAACCGCAAGCTGGGCAGCATCGACCCGGCAAGGCTGCAAGCCGCGTTTGACTCAGCCCGCGAGGAAGCAGCGGGGACGGCTCGCTTTAGACCTCTTCACTTCGACGACATTGCTCACGCCTACAAGCGCACACACGCCACAGGACAGAGCCCAGACGACCGCCCGCCAACCGATCCACACTGCCCGCGCCGCTGCGGTGACGGCAAGGTTACGGTGATGGAGGGCGACTATGAGGTGTTGGCCCTCTGTGATTGTGCTGCGGGTCAATGGTGGGCAGGTCAAGCGGGCTGGTCGAGTTATCCCGGCGTGAGCGATCTGCTCAGCCGCCCCGGCTACAGCGAGAAGCAAGAGCGCAGGATCTCACAGGCTCAAGGCGACTGGTTGCGAGATCGTACCGGTCAAGTGGGCATCAAGCAGGCCATGCAAGAGTTCAAAGCCGAGATGCAGCGGAGGGCTCAAAGCTAGACTGCTCGGCTAAATGAACCCAAATGAGCCTAAATCAATAAATAGTGTTGCTATTTAAGTACGTATGAAATACGATACTTGCAGTTGAGGCAATCAAGCCACCGGAGTTAAGACAATGACCAACGAAGTAGCCAACACCATCGCCAAGCAACTCGGATTCGCACTACGCATGATCGGCGCGAAGAACCTGCTTGCACACCAAGACGGGCTGAGCTTCCGCATCGGTCGCAACTCCAGCGGGATCAACCACATCAAGATCACCCTCGACCCAAGCGACACCTACAGCATGACCTTCACCAAGGTCCCCAGCACTCGCCAACTCTGCGCGGGCAAAGAGCCTAAGACCGTCGCCAGCGTGAGCGGTGTCTATGTGGACGCCATGAAGCGAGTTATCGAGAGCAACACCGGGCTCTACACGAGCCTCTAACCACCCACGGCCCGCCGGAGCCTATCCGGCAGGAGGATAAGACGATGACCGCAGACGCCATCAAGACCGCAGCCGACCGCCGCGCCCGCCGTCCCGCCAAAAAGCCAGCCATCAAGGGATCCCGGCATTGGTCAAGGCCAAGACGTCAAGACACAAGTTTCTCTGACTCCCGCTTGGGCCGAGAGGGCAACGACCAAGACAAGGGTATCCGAGGGGCTATGAATCGCTTTCCCGCGACTTTTGGTTTTTCGCATGATCGAGGAACCCTTTATCGAGTCTCTCCCAGGACATGGGATCATCAGTGGAATTACGACAAGGGGGAGATCGCATGGTTGCTAACCGAGGCTTGGGTGCCTGCGGGCACCTTCAAGAAGGGGGAGCCAGGGCGTTGGGTAGATGCCATGAAAGGCACCCCAGACCGGCTTCTGTCTATCGTGATTGAGGCTCCCAAGGACAACTAACCACCCACGGCCCGCCGGAGCCCATCCGGCAGGAGGACAACATGACACCCACGATCACTTTTAGAACAGCACTGCGCCGATGCTCCTCTGTGTATGTGTGCGTAGTTGTGCGCGGCGTGGTTGAAACCGTAGAGACTACACGCGCCGCAGTTCGCAGATCGTCGCTGGTTGACGTGATGCCAGACGGCGAGCAAGACGGATCAGGCTGGATAGGCGAGGACGATAGCCGCACTTGCTGGATACTTGGCGATGACGGCGAGCTAGAGATCCGAGGCTAGACGCTAGACTGCTCGGCTAAACGCACCTAAATGCAACAAAAGTGTGCATATCCTCTTGACCTTTAAGGTGCGCACGACTAGTCTCAGTGTCATGAGAGTTAAGAATTACACAATCGAAGCACCCGGCAGAGACGCAGAGCACGTCAGAAGCACAGCGAAGGCTGCACAGCGTCGAGTCAGGGAGCTACACCGCGCAGGAGTCAAGGCGACTCTAGTGCGAACAACACGAGCCCAGCAGCGGGCTCTCGCGGCCTAGCCGCACGGAGGACAAGACGATGGCCGCGATGAAGATTTCCCGCAAACGCCTAGAGCAGCACACGTTTACCCCTAAAAAGGGCCGAGACGGGGCGACGGTTCCCGGCTGGTTCGTCATGTATCAGACCGGGTCTTGTGATGCCTGCGGAGGTAAGTACAGCCAGCCCAACGCCATCAACGTCGAGTTGGGCGCAGACACCTCGGGGCTGACCGTAACCGCCACCCGCCCCGGCGAGTTGGGCTGGAGCGAATCCCTTGGCCGCCCTGCCTGCTGGTCTTGCTGCATCAACGCCAACTCTTAACCACCCCACGGCCCGCCGGAGCCTATCCGGCAGGAGGATGAGACAATGAGTAATGCAGACACCTTTCGACTGACGACGACAACCAGAGGGCCGCACGGCGGCTCACTGCGCCACGAGGATGATACCGTGTATGAGGTCTTAGTAGACCTTGACGACGGGCGCGAGTTTTCGCTTGGGTTTCTTCAAAACGTGCGCGACTACGTATCAGGGGAGATCGTCTATTGGGTTTTGACCGATGGCGAGTTCAACCCGATCCCAGGCGTCAGCGAGCGCCAGCCATCGCGGCGCGCTGCTCTAGAGGCTTCGCGGCAATTCATGCGCGGCCTGCTTTCCTAACCACCCACGGCCCGCCGGAGCCTATCCGGCAGGAGGATGAGACAATGAGCAACAACGAGCAACAACGAGGAATGACGCCAGAGCAATTCGCGCAAGCCAGAGACGAGGGCTTGCAGTTTCTAAACTCTGCAACCGTGGTCTTCGAGGATCGCAGGGGCGAGGCTCAGCCCGCGCTGCTGGCCTTGTTGGCCGAGGTCACAGAGGCAATCGAGGCCTACGCAGACGACCACAACACCGACCGACCTACCGACGTGACGGTGCTGCTGCCAAGGCTGAGAAGGGCGCTCGGACGCTAACCCACCAACCCCGCCCAGGCCACGGCGCTCGCTTCGGCGGGCGTTGCTGGTTCTGGACATCGGCGCGCTGGTGCATAGACTAGGGTCATGGCTGCATCGGGATGGACACACGCAACAGAAGAACAAAAGCAGATCGCGCTTGCCTCGTTGGCAGAGGGATCGACTTTCGCGGAAGCGGCCCGCCGCTGCGGTGTAGCGGCAGAGTCTACCGTCTGGCGATGGGTTCAAAACAGCGAGGATTACCGCAAGGAACTGCAAGAGGCAAAGAGGGCTGCGCTAGCAATGGCTTCTGAGATCGTGGTTCGCACAGGTCGCGAGATGATCCACCGGCTAGAAGATGATGAGAAGCGCGCAGACCTGGGCTTTACTGAGCTAAACCGGGCACACGGCACAGCGGTAGACAAGATCATCACGGTCGCCATGCAGGAGCAGCAAGAAGCAGCCGACGCTGACAGCGAGCTTGACCCCGATGAGATGCTCGACGCACTAGCCGAGCGCCTGACACCTGAGCATGTGGCAGCCCTACAACAGCGCATGGAAGCCCGCAAGCATTGAGCCTTGCCAGAGCCCTGCGAGCAGTTGAGCGCAACCCGCTCGCACTGTACAAGCCGACACCGGGCCAACGTAGGTTCCACCACAGCCCGGCCAGGGTGCGGCTACTGCGTGCACCCAATCAGGTAGGCAAGAGCTTCTGCGGGGCCGCTGAGGCGCTTTTCTGGATGTTGGGAAAGCATCCATATCAAGACGTGCCTCCTGCGCCCTCTCGTGGCCGTCTGGTGCCCTACAGCATCGACGCCAGCAAAGAGATCGAGTCCAAGCTTTGGGAGTTGCTGCCCAAGGGCACGTTGCATCCAAGTTGTAAGTACGATCCCGATCGCGGCTTTAGAGTCGGCACCCGGCGGATCTTGCGACTCCGCAACGGATCGACGCTGACGATTGTTAGTCAGGAAGCGGGCACGATGGCCGCAGCAGGGGCAACGCTTGACTTCGTTTGGTTCGATGAGCCACCGCCTGCCTCAGTCTTCGCAGAGGGCATGGCGCGCACTACCAGCACGGGCGGGCGAGTCTGGCTCACGCTGACACCGATAGGTCGCCCGGTGGGATGGCTCAAGGCAGAAGTAGAGCGCGGCAGTATTGAAGATATTCACTACGGGCTCAGCAAAGAGGCTTGCCCGTGGCTCACTGAGCAGCAGATCGAAGACATCATCGCGCACACCTTGCCTAGCGAATCCGCGCAGCGCATAGCCGCAGCCTGGGAAGGGGCAAGCCCTCACCGCTACTTCGGCGCGTTCACAGACGAGCACATCACCGAAGAGTTGCCAGGGGTCGAAGTGTCGATCGGGATCTCTGTGGATCACGGCGAGGACGCAGGCCGAGAAGCGGCGTTGCTGGTCGCCTTCACCAGAGGCGCAAGCCCGCAGTGCTGGTTCCTTGACGAGTACATCAGCGAAGGGCACACCGGGATCGAGCGAGACGCTCAAGGGATCCTCGACATGCTCGATCGTTGGGACCTTCAGCCAGAAGCGGTAGACGTTGCCATTGGCGACACGAACAGCGCAGGCAAGAGCGAAGCAGGCTACAAGGTAAATCAGTTGCTCACAGAGTCGATCGCCGTGCTCTCTGGCATGCCTGCACACACGCCGCCGTTTAAGATCATGCCAGCCCGCAAAGGACCGGGAAGCGTGGCCTACACGAGCAGGCTGCTACATTCTGCAATGGTGCGCGGTGAGGGTAAGGATTTTCATGTGCATCCGCGCTGCAAGACTTTGATACGCGGCTTCCGTCATTGGCGCGGGCCGGGCGGTGACTCAGCGAACAAGGAACTATCTCACGCACTCGACGCAGCGCGCTACATTGGGCGAACATTCCTTGACACCCGCAGCAAGGGCGTCCAGTCTTTGCGCGTAAGGTAGGACATGAACAACCTCACAGATCCACGAGTTCAGCAACAGCGACCGCCTTTACCCGATCCCGGCGATGAAGCCCGGCGCGAGCACTCACGCCAGCGGCGGCGCATCCTTGAGGGGTGGTGGCGGCAAGACCTCGACGACCGGATCGGATCTTTCTTCAGTCAAGACACAGCCGCCCGGCTAGGCTTCCGCGACCTCAGCAGAAACCCGCTGCGCGCTCTGGTCGATCAACTGTCCAAGCTATACGCCGAGGCTCCCACCGTGGAGCACCAAGACGTAGCAGAGGGCGGGCTGGATGACTTCCGCGAGCAACTGCGCGCCGCTGAGCTATGGTCTGTCTTGGGCCGCAATCAGCGGCAGGTGGTGGGCATGCGTGAGGGTCTGGTGCGCGTTGCTTGGACTGATAGCGGCTTGCAATTTCGAGTAGTACCAAGCGATATGGTCTGGGCTTCGGCTACACCTGACCGACCGGCAGATCCTGCCGTCGTAGTCGAGGCCCGCATCCGCACACTAGAGCGACAGGGCAAGCGAGAAGCCCGGTGGACCTGGGACGTGCTCGACGTGCGAGATCCGCAGGAGCCGAGCTATAAAGTGGTTCTGCCAGACGGCCCCGATCCGAGCAAGGGCACAGACATCAGCGCGGAGGTGCTCGGCGGATCGTTCAGCGGTGCCGAGTATCCCTACCTGATCGGCGGAGTTCCTTCGCTGCCCTTCGTGCTGTACCACGCCGAGGGCGGAGGCTCTGGGCTCTGGGACGCATTTACAGGCGCGGAGATGGTGGACCTGACCTTGACGGTCGCGGCTCTTAACTCCTTTCTCTGCTACTGCATCAGAGACGCAAGCCACCCGATCCGAGGTCTCAGCGGCGGCAGCATCCGCGGCGTTAACGTCAAAGGCCAGAGCGCCCGGCGCGAGGTGCCCAACGATCCGACCTCTATGCTGATGATTGACAGCGATACAGGAGGCCCGGTGCAGGCGCTCCAATGGGCGGCGGGCTGTGATCCTGAGCGGCTCCAGATGGCGATTCAATCCTACGAGCACAGCGGGCTCATTGCGGCAGGCATCAGCCCGGCAGACCTTCAGCAGTCAGGGCAGGCCAGCGGCTACGCTATCAGCCTGAAGCGCGAGTTCATCAGGGAGCGCACCCGCGCCATGGTGCCGCAGTTTGAGGACGGCGATCGGCGCGTGCTGGCTCTGGCTGCCTCGCTTAGCAACGCGATGGCGGGCACGTCTCTGCCAGAGGATGGCTATAACCTGCGATACACTCAGATCGCGCTGACCACAGAAGAGCGCAAGGCCAGACTCGAAGAGGCGCAGGCGGGGATCGCTCTCGGCACGCGCTCCATTGTGGATGTCATCCTCGCGGAAAATCCCGGATGGACCCGTGAAGAGGCGCTTGGCTGGATTGAGCGAGTGAGGGCAGAGACCGTGACGGTAGCCGAGATCGGCAAGGCCGACGACGCGCTAGCGGGAGCCCTGCCAATGGACGGCGGCGAGAAGGCCGCAGACACCGCGCTAAACGGCGCACAGGTAGCAGCAGCCAAGGGCATCGTCGAGTCGGTAGCGTCTGGCGTCCTGCCTCGCGGTGCTGGCGTGTCGATGCTGATGGAGTTCTTCAATCTATCCAGAGAAGCCGCCGAGCGCATCATGGGCACGGTCGGATCTAGCTTCAAGCCAGCAGGAGGCGTGACCAGTGAGTGATGTACCGATGATCCCAGAGGAACGATTCAAGGCCGAGGTTGAAAAGCGCAAGGCCGCAGAAGCCCAGCGCAAGACCCTCACCGAGCAGCTTGCAGAGTTGCAGGCCAGCATCAAAGCCACCACCAAAGAGCGCGACCAGTTCGCGGCACAGGTCGAAGGCATCGGGGATCTGCGCGCTGAGCTTGACAAGGCCCGCGCCGACCTGACCAACAGCAACAACACCAGCACCGCACACATCAGCATGTTAGAGGCTGGAGTCACTAAGAGCAGCGTGAGAGACTTCGCGCTCTTCCAGCATCAGCAGCACGTAAAAGCCGAAGGTGACAAGGCGCAGGCGTGGGGCGATTGGTGGGAAGCTAACCGCGAAGGCATGATCGCAGACCTCGCGCCGGGCCAGCCAGCAGCGCCCGCGCCAGAGGTAGCAGCGCAACCCGCAGCGCCCGCGCAGCCGATGGCCAACAACGGAGCGCAGCCGACACCGCCAGCACCGCAGACCTACACGCCAGGACAGTACGCACAGATGAGTTCTGCCGACTGGAACGCAAACAAGGCCGACATCCTCGCGAGCCTAAAGTATTGACACCAGCGCCGCAGGGCGCTTAGCATTGAACCGCTGACTCTGGCCGCCGCCGGGCATAATCGGGCGATAAGGGAGCCAGCACAAGGGGCCACGCCGCCGCCGGGCAGTTCGGGCGATAAGGGCCGACACAACAACATCGGGCGCGCTGCGTCTAAGATAAGGAACTGCTCACAATGGCTCAAGAAATCACGCTAACTGGATCAGGCGCTCACACTAGAAGCGCGGAGATCTACAATAAATTACTCCACGAATTGCTCATGGATCCGACCAGCCTTCGCGCTGTGGCTACCAACCTGGGCGACATCGGCGGATCTGGATCTGCCACGCTGACAACCGGCACGGTTGACTTTGATCTCGCAATGGCCGCAGCCAACGCAGATGAGGTGACAGCCGCAGACAATACAGCCGTGACTGTTGGCTCTGTTTCTCTGACCGTCGCTCACCAGATCATTAGCTTTGGAATGAGCGACCTTCACAGCATCGTCGCAAGCCCCGGCCAACTCGATCTGCAAGCCCTCGCGGCAAAGATGGCTCAGGCCTATGAGTTGCGCTTCACCGATCTGGTCTGCGCTGCTACCGATACCATCACCGCGAACGTTGGCACCTCTGGCGCTGATATGACCGTGGATGATTTCTACGCCGCGACCGCGACACTCCAGCAGGCTCTGGTTGGCGGACCCTGGACGGCAGTCCTCGCGCCCGTGCAGGTAACGGATCTCCGTACCTCGCTGCGCTCTGAGGGTGGAGCCATGCAGTTCATGCCCGGCACCGCTGAGCAGTTGGCGCTTAAGGGTCCCGGCTATCAGGGCAACCTGCTAGGCGTTGACATCTTCTCTAGTGACTCGATCACAACGAGCGGCGGCAATCGGATCGGCGCGATGTTTGGTCCCGGCTGCGTTGCTTATGTAGAAGCCAGCGCACGCGCTGCCATGCCCGGCAGCATCGCCGCACCGTCACAGAGCCCCGTCTATGCGGAGTTCGTGCGGGCAGGTGATCCCGGTATCAGCCGGGTAGTCGGCCACGCATTCTGTGCGGTGGGACTGCTTGAGAACGCACGAGGCGTCAACATTACAACCGACGCTTAGTAACTAGACGACGGCACCGGGCGGGCAGTCCTCCGCTCGCTCGGTGCCTTAGTCACAACCGGAGGAATGAGATCACATGTCAGCAATCATAGGCCAGCGAGTAACAGAGACAGCCACGAGCGAGCAGCACAAGCTGCCGCGCAATGTAAAGGCTCGCGCCCGCTTTTGGTATATGGTGCATCCACACTGCTGGTCTTTTGAAAGTGGCGAGTGGTTGCCAGTGCCTTCTAAGCTGCACCTTGATCCCGGCTGCAACGGAGTCACCGAAGGCGGCGGCACCGATCTGGCAGTGGCCCAGGTAAATCGCAACGGCTGGCACGTGGTGCGGCCCAGCGACGATCGGCTTGGTGACTTCAAGTGGTACGTGCAAGAGGTGCCCAAGCAGGGTCGCGGGCGCGTCTATCTCAGCATCTGGGACGAGGCCAGCATCGTAGGCGGGCGCGTCTTCTGGGATCATGATGACGAGGGCTGGCGCGACTTCCGGCGGCACCTTGTGACCTCTGGGATCTGCTCACCGATGAGCAAGCAGGTTTATCAACTAGAGATGCACAAGCAAGAATCGAGAGTCGAGAGGCTTGAGGGCAGCGCAGCAACAGCGCCGCACAATCAGGTAGTGGCGGGCCGACTCGTTCGGGAGCGTGCCCGGCTCGATGCGATGGTTGCAGCAATGCCCGCGCACCTGAGCGATGAGAAGCCAAAGGCCCGCCGCAAGGTCAAGGGCAAGCGCATGCAGGAAGAGGCCAGTCCATGAGCGGCGAGCATCCCGAAGGACGGAAGACGATGGACGCGCTGATCCGGCGCTCTATCAAGCACGGTGCTGATCCGCGCTGGGCCAGAGAAAAGGCCCGCAAGGCGGTCAAGGCTGTGTATCATGGCGAGAAATCAGAGCGCCCGAAGGGGCACAGGCGAGACAAATAACACCCGACCCCACAAGGGGTCTCCATAGGAGCGGGTAACAATGGCTAAAGGCACAAAGCACATCAACCACGGCGTGAAGGTGAACGACTCCTCGGAGGTGTTTATCAAGGCGCAGAGCGGCGCACCCACCGACGCAGAGATCGACCCTAACGAGGTTGTCGTCTGGATAGACGAGGGCGGAAAGCTGATGGCGCGGTTGCGGTATAGCGACGGAACGCTGAAGACCGGCGAACTGGCCGCCCTAAGCTAACCCACCACCCAAGGAGGGTTAGACAATGGCGATCTATAACGTAGACGCGCTCACATTTACGAATCAAGCAGCCAGCGAGAGCGCAGCGCAGGCAGTCACAGAGGGCAGCGGAGACGTGATCCCGAAGGGCCGCTTGTTGGGCTTGCGGGCTACGATCTCAGACAACACCGGGAACACGGGCGACACTGTAACGGTCAAGGTTTACAAGAGCAGCACGCTCACTGTTGCTGGTGGTGGTGAGGAGCTATATAGCGCCGATCTGTCTTTTAGCTCAGACGCGGAGACGCTCAGCGACTTGCTAGCCTCGCCGGTGCCGTTCTTCGCTCAGCCTCATGTCACGATCACGCCAGCATCACAGGCCGACACTGACATGGTGGTGACGCTGTATATAGACGACGGGCGCTAGCATGGGCGCGGTCTTCCGCAAGCACCCGAAGCAAGCGCAGCCGGTGCCAAGCGCACAGGTGCACACAGAGCACCCGGCGCAGGGCTTTGATCCGCGACACCTAAGCAAAGATCTGGTTGTCTGGTGCCGCGCTGATGCTGGCGTTGAGACAAACGGATCGACCGTTTCAAAGTGGCGCGACATGAGCGGGCGCGGTCACGATTTCTCACAGGCGACAGCAAGCAGCCAGCCGACACCCAAGAAGGCCGGGCTTGGCGGGCACCCTGAGATAGTCTGGGACGATGATCGGATGACCGGCTCTGACCTGTACGCAATGCTCACCGATAAGGGCGAGTGGACGATCTTTGTAGTTATGGGCGAGGGCTGGCAGGATTCGTCCGGCGGTGGCTCAGGGGCGAGCGGCAGCTATAGCAACTCGCCTAATCTCCTGACAGCGAACCCCTCTATTGGCTATATCGGTATATGTGTTCTTAGTGCAAATCGTGGCGGGTTCGGAGGCGGCATTTTTAACGCCGGCTATAAAGACTCGATCCCAGAGACTGCGGGCAAAATAAACCAAGGAGAGCCAGCGATCTTCGCGCTTTATTCCGACTCCGGCGGGATCAAGACTAGGCAAAACGGGGTAGATGGCACCACAGCGGCAGCAGCCGATCTCGTCAGCACAGCGACGACTCTTCAGATTGGCGACGCAGCCGACAACAACAACGCTGATGATTATTACGACGGGCCATTATCTGAGGCGATGATCTTCAATGGGGTGTTAACGCAAAACGAATTCTCCATAGTCGAGAGCTATTTATCTGATCGCTACGGGATCAGGGTGGGCCATTAAATGCGCTGGTTAGTACTAGAGACAGCAGGAGCCGCCAAGGCGCGCGAGGTTGAGTTGTCAGCGGCGACGGGATACCCGCACCCGGCAACGGCAACGGATCGCGTTGTCGAGGCCATCAGCCACCTTGACGGGCGCGGAGCTTTGCCGGTTCCGACCAGCGTTTGGTCTTGGGCGCACGGCTGCGAGATCGATCTCTCTGCGCTGCTGACAGAGACAGAGGCGGCATCACTACACAGCCTGATAGAGATGGCCGAGGGTGGCTGGTTTGATACTGTGGAGATCTTGTAGATGCCTCAACAGACCGCATACAGCCATAAGCACGCGCTGCCTGACTTTATAGTTCGCGGCAGAACGCAGATCATCGAGTCTCCGATCTACAACGGCAGCACGCTCACCGCGCCATCTTCCGGCACCGTGACTGTGTACAAGGGCGACGGCACCAAGCTGATCGACGCGCAGTCCGTGACCATCACCGCAAGCATCGCGACCTATACGCTCACCGCTGGCGTATTGCCTACAACGCTCAGCCTTGAGGATAACTGGTTGATCGTCTGGGATCTAACCATTGCCAGCGAAGAGCATACCTTTCAACGGGCGGCGGCTCTGGTGCGGCGCGAGCTACACCCGGCAGTCACACCCGCAGACCTGAGCGCGATCCACCAAGACGCGAGCAGCCTGCTAGCTGCGGGCCAGACTCTGGCCGACTTCCTAGATCAAGCCTGGGATATGATACAGCGCCGCCTGCTTGCGGTGGGTCGCCGCCCCTATCTGATCCTCTCTGACTTTGCGCTCTTCGATTGTCATCGGCACCTCGCCGCCTATCTGCTTTTCAATGACGCAGCCTCTAGCGTGGGCGATGGCAAGTGGGCCGACATGGCCGAGCACCACCTTGGCCGATACGAACAAGAGTGGGCGCGGCTCAAGCTGACCTATGACACCGACGAAGACGGGCTAGTATCTGAAGACGAGCAAGGCATAGCAGGGCCGAGCGCCGTATATCTTGGCGGGCCTGGACGGGCGTACTAATGAGCGTAGGCGCGCTAGACCGTAGCAGCCTACGCGCCAACCTGAGCACGCTGCTTGGTGCCGCTTCTGGCGTGGCTGAGTCTGCACACATCGACCTCGAAGCCGGGCCGCAAGGCAGGGCGCACCAGTATTGGTCGCTCGCCAGCCTGAGCAGTAAGGACGCGGGCAGCCGAGGCAGGCGAACGACTACGGTAAACAAGCAGTGGTCAGTCCGTTTGACATACGCGCACCGCATCAACCCGAAGGACCGCGAGACTACTAGAGACGCGGCGCTAGACAACCTAGACGCACTAGAGCGCGCCATCCGCAACAGCAGCAACGCAGCGCGGGCGAACCTATCGATCACCGACTGGTCGGACCGGGAGCGGCTCAGCGGCTCGCGTGAGTGGCTGGTCTGGGATATTGATCTTGGCATCTTGTCGGCGTTTGATCTGGCGGGCTCATGACGCAGATCAAAGTACTGAGCGAAGACCTCCGCGAAACGATCGACGATCTAGAGATCACGCCGGATCGAATGAAGGAGCTAACCGACGCGCTCGCCCGCAGTGAGGGACGCTACGATCTGTTTGTACGCGCTGAGGACTTCGGCTCAGTGGTGCGCCATCGCCGCCGCAAGCCACGCCTGCGCGATGCTTCTGGCCGCATCATCCCAGCCGCGCAGACAGAAGGCCCGCTGCCGGTCAAGTCTGGCCGGTTCGCTGCTGGCTGGAATTGGAAGATCCAGGGCACGAGCGCGGTAGTCTCCTCACAGGTGCCCTACGCAGAGCATGCGCGCAAGGCAGACGAACCCAGAGGGCGAGGCGTGAAAAAGGTCGAGCGGTTCCTGCGTGATGACTGGGACAAAGTAGCGAGCGAAATGCAGACAGTGATCGCGGGGTGGTTCCTGTGAGCGCGGTAGACTTCAGCATCGACGCAGGGCAGCGGCTCGGATTCAATGAAGCCAGCCTCACCGCAGACACGATCGCCCGCATCGCTGAGGTGTTGCGAACTATAGCCGACGGGGTAGAAGAGGCGATCTTCACGTCTTGGCCCGTCGATACTGGGCGCAGCCTGCGAGCATGGCGCGTCTTCGTAGACGGCACCCGGCTAGTGATTCAGAATCCGGTCGAATATGTCTCATTCATCAACAAGGGTGACAGCGCCGAGCGGGTAGAGATCGAAGCGGAGCGCGGATGGCAACAGCGACAGGGCCTGATCTCGCAGATACTGGCAGAGGCTACGCGCCAGCAGGAACTATTCAGAGCGCCCGCCGGGTCATTGCTGGGCGACATCGCCCGCGCCGCCGTGCAGCGCCAACTCATGCAGGCCGCTGGGATTTCTGCGTTGCCGGGCGGTTCGGTCTTTACCTCTCTACGTAGTGCCTTTACACTTCAACGCATCGCACAGCGCGAGCGCGGAAGACAACGATCACGCGGTCGCAACCGCTAACACAGGAGCCTGAAGAACATGGCAGAGTCAACAGTAGTTAAAACCAAGATCGACGGAACGCTGACCTTTGCGTCTCAGTCTACCGCAGGCGGCGGCGGCTTTGTCTCTGCTGGCACCGTGGCCTCGGGCGCATCGTCCTACGTCGTCGCATACGAGGCTGGAGATTTCAGCATGACCGTTAGCGGGGTCCAGGGGGCTGTAAATAATTTCCTAGACCGGGGCAAGATAACCAGCCCGGCTAGCATTCGGCTAGGGGACCAGTCGCCCATTACCTTCAGCTTCACAGCGATGCTTCGTGATGTAACCGACGCAGGCGTTGAAACGCTTATGGACATCCTCAACCAGAAGGGCAACGTTGACGGCAACTGGAAGAGCA
>Ga0163180_10001439_pt1 | contig 13473 bp, 12 predicted proteins | sample AtlANTMetagenome_2_FD_109647 | JGI IMG/M metagenome (GOLD analysis project Ga0163180, IMG submission 109647) | Marine eukaryotic phytoplankton communities from the Atlantic Ocean - Atlantic ANT 4 Metagenome | ecosystem: Environmental > Aquatic > Marine > Oceanic | place: North Atlantic Ocean...
CTGACGCCGGATGTGGCTGAGGTGCTGTATGTGGGCTTGATTTACGATACCGGGGGATTTCGCTATTCCAACACGAAACCTCAAACGCATCACGTGGCGTCTCGGTTACTCGCAACAGGCATCGACCACGCCAGTATTGCGAGTCGGGTGTTGATGGAGGTTCGGCCGCAGGGGATGCGGCTTAAAGCCGCCATTTCAGGCGCGGCAGTATTCTGGGGTGAAGGTGAGCTTGTCTTGGCGGCTTGCTCGGCAGAAACCATGGCAAAGTGTGGGGCAGAGTTCGGCGATCTGGATGGAATCGTTGAGAGCCTTTTGTACATTGAAGGGGTGGAGCTCTCGATCCTGGTGGTGGAGCGGCCCGGAGAGGTGAAGTTGTCATTGCGATCGCGTGGCAAGATCGACGTGGCGGAGTTTGCCCAGAGCTTGGATGAAGGCGGCGGCGGGCACGCTAAGGCAGCAGGTGTACTGTTGGACGGCGGTCTGGATGCTTGGATGAAGCGTTTGCCGAACTTGGCGCTTTCCGCACTGAGTGCGCGGGATGGTGTTGAGCGATGACAGCAATTTTCCCACTGATGGTGGTGATGGCGATTTCATGGGTCATCGTTCAGGTGGGCGCTGTGATGTACGAGTTGACCGGTGTGGAGCGGCAGGCGGCCCGCTTTCAAAGTCTGTCGGCATTTACTGGCACGGGGTTTACGACAAGGGAGGCGGAGGAGGTACTCGCGCTTCCGATTCGAAGGCGCATCACAAAGAGGCTCATGGTGTTGGGCTACGCAGGTATGGCCTCGGTGTTGGCGACGGTTCTCAATTCTATTGAGGTGGAGAGCGTCAAAGATTCTGCAATCAACATTGCAGTAATTGCACTGGTGTTTACTTCGGTCTGGTATGTGCTTCACCACCACGGTCGGTTGGTATGGTTTACAGATTTTCTCCGACGGATGCTGATGAAGAGGATGACGTCCGACGTCGTACCCCATGAGGAGTTGTTTGATTACAGCCGTGGGTATGGGATTACGCGTATTGAGATTCCACGCGGTTCGAGGGTGGTTGGTAAACGGTTGCGCGATTTAGACCTTCGGGCGCATCGTCTACAGATCTTGGCGATTGAGGAGTCGAAGCATGGAGAGCCGATACCTGTTCCTCACCCGGACACCGTTCTGTATCATCGACAACATTTGCTGCTGTATGGCTACTTGGCTGAAGTGCAGGAAGTATTTGCGCCGGAAGATGCGGAGGGTACGGAGGGCGTCTTGTGAAAATCCAGCCGCAGAACATATTGACTCCGACAGAGGAAGAGAGCCTCGATGTGCTGACTTCCGAATGGAAGATCTTCCAGTTGAAGCGTGGCCATCGTTTCTCCACCGACGACGTATTGACCGCTTGGATGGCCTGGCGTTTTAATCCTAAGGCCGAACGTTGTTTGGACCTTGGGGCTGGTATTGGCACTGTTGGTTTGCTTACCCTGCACAAAATGCAGGAGAAAGCCACATTAACGAGCGTGGAAGTTCAAGAAATTAGCTATTCGCTGGCGCGTCGTACGGTGGCTCTCAACGGTATTGGAGACCGTGTGAGGCTAATCCTGGGGGATATTCGTGATGAGTCCTTGTGGGCTCCAGGGGAGAAATGGTCCCAGATTACGGGGTCGCCCCCGTATTTCCCTGTGGGTACGGCGGTCATCTCTCCGCACCCACAGCGTGCGGGAGCGCGGATGGAGTTGAAGGGCGATGTCTTTGACTATTGCTTTCGAGCGAGTCGAGTGTTGGCTCCCGATGGTGTGTTTTCCTTCTGTCATGCCGCGAGCGATCCTCGGCCCGAACAGGCCGTTGAAAAAGCGGGTTTACGGCTAATCTGTCGACGCAACGTGCGGTTCCGCGAAAATCAAAAACCTACGATTTCCTTGTTTGTGTGTGCATGGTCTGGGGAACGAAAGGACGAAGCAGATTTTATCGTTCGTTCTGCAGAAGGGCGCTGGACGGAAGAGTACATCGCGATGCGTAGAGAAATGGGGGTTCCTGATTTGCGTGTACCCCTGTCCGAAGCGCCCCAGGCTGGATAGATCAGGTGTATGGCACCTAAAAAACCCATTCTGCAGATACGTATCGGCACCCGCTCGAGTCGCTTGGCTTTGGCTCAGTCGCACTGGGTCGGACGTCGGATTGAGGAGCGCTACCCGGGTGAGGTGGCTGTAGACTATGTCCTAATCAGCACCAAGGGCGACAAGCTACGGCATCTCTCGTTAGCGAAACTCGACGACAAAGGTTTTTTTACCCGAGAAATCGAAAGTGCACTTTTGGAAAACGCGGTGGACATCGCGGTCCATAGCTACAAGGATATGCCGACACAGGGTCCGGAAGGGCTCCAGATTGGCGCATTGGTGTGGCGTGAGGACCCTGCGGATTTGCTGCTGATTCGGCCCGAAGCATACGATCCAGAAGCCCCACATTTCCCTGTTCGTGAAAACGCTACCGTGGGCACTGGGTCGATTCGCCGGCAGTTGCAATTGCTTGAGCAACGCGAAGACTTGCTTGTGAAAGACCTGCGTGGAAACGTCAACACCCGACTCGAAAAAGCGCAGACCGGTCAGTTCGATGCGATTCTATTGGCAGCGGCGGGTGTGGCACGACTTGGGCTCGATACAGGGGATTTGGTCGTTCATCGCCTGGAGCCGAGTAGTTTTGTTCCCGCACCTGGACAAGGAGTGGTAGCGGTTCAGATGCGTGAGGATGACGCGAAGGTCCGTCGCGTATTGGAAGGCATTCACGCGCCGGAAGTTGACTACGTCGTCAAATCAGAGCGCACGTTTCTGGCGATGGCGGAAGGGGGATGCAACTTGCCACTCGGCGCCTGGGCTGAGTCGTTGGATAGTGGAGAGATTCAGCTGCACACGGTGATTGGTGCAAAGGGTTGGGTGCCAGGGGGTGATGTAGATATTGAACGCGTCACAGTGGTTGGTGAAGATCCGGAAGAATTGGCGTGGACCGCGATTCAGATTCATAAAGACCGGCGTGGTGGCACGGTATGGGGTGGCACTGCGGATACGGAGAGCAACCAAGGAGCCGGTCGTGTGCTGGTGACTTCGTCCGAGAGTGTAGGCCGGGGTCAGATGCAGGCCCTGCGTAGCGCGGGTTTCGGTGTGGTTCATGTGCCGATGATTGAAACCGAATCTACGGTGGGCTTGGAGGCATTGCAGGATGTGGCCAGTTCTTTGTCAGACGGTGACTGGATAGTGTTCGCGAGCAGTGCAGCAGTTCGACATTTCTTAGAGCGGTTGTCCTTAGCGATGTTGCCACCCGGGCTCAAAATCGCGGCAATTGGGGCGGCTACTGCGAGCTCTGTACAGTCGTTTGGTTTGACGCCAGACTTTGTGCCGGTCAACGCGAATTCAGAGTCCTTCGTGGAGGAGTTCCCGCCTTGCAACGCTCGAGAGCCCAAGGGTAGATTTCTGTTACCGACGGCTTTGGAGGGGAGGCGAGTCATCGCAGAGGCTCTACGGCATCAAGGACATGATGTTCAGGTCTTTCCGGTGTACAGGACACGTCCTGCTGAAGGGGAAGCCGTGCAAGCCGCGCTTGCGGTGGACTACGACGCTGTGATCTTTTCCAGCCCTTCGGGAGTGCAGACCTTTCAGCGCATTCGGCCCGATTTTCCGTTGCGGTGTGTGGCAATCGGACCGACAACAAAAGCGAGTTTGGAAGAGGCAGGAGTTGGAGAGATTTTTCTGGCAAACAATCCATCGCCCACAGCCATCGTTCAATGCTTGAAGGATGCGCTAAGCTAAGCGGCCCAAAAAGGGAGAACACATGGACAAAAGTCGTGAACTGTTCGCGCAAGCACAAAAGTTGATGCCTGGTGGTGTCAATTCCCCAGTGAGAGCCTTCCGGTCGGTCGGGGGGACTCCGGTGTACCCGAAGAAGGGGCTTGGGGCTCATTTCGTGGATGAAGATGGACGCGAATTTCTGGACTATTGCATGTCTTGGGGGCCGTTGATTCTTGGTCATGCGCATCCAGGGGTGATCGAGCGCGTCCGTGAAGCTGCAGGCAGTGGTTTAAGCTTTGGCATGCCCTGTCGAGGTGAGATTGAACTTTCGCAGCGTGTCTTGGAAGATTTGCCCGATGATTATCGCGTGCGCTTTGTGAGCTCGGGAACCGAGGCAGTCATGACCGCCATTCGCCTCGCTCGAGGCGTCACGCAACGACCGGTGGTTGCTAAATTTACGGGTTGCTATCATGGCCATGCCGATTTTCTGTTGGTGCAGGCCGGATCTGGACTTGCCACCTTCGGTACCGCGAGTTCCGCAGGCGTGCCGGAATCGATGGTCCAGGACATGTTGGTCCTTCGGTTGGACGATATGGAGGCGGCAGAAGCGGCACTCCGCAAGGTAGGCGAACGGCTCGCAGCAGTGGTGATTGAAGCGATCCCTGCAAACAATGGGCTGCTGGTTCAGAAGCCAGAGTTTTTAGCCATGTTGCGGAAGGTGACGCAAGACTTAGGAGCGATGATTGTCTCGGATGAAGTACTGACCGGCTACCGGGTGGGGGAGCCCCATATTTCCTTGCGCAATGGGCTGTTTCCGGACCTGATCACCTTGGGTAAAGTGGTTGGCGGTGGCATGCCGGTTGGAGCTGTAGTGGGGCCAGCGAAGACGATGAACAGCCTCGCGCCGGATGGGCCAGTGTACCAAGCTGGAACGTTGTCAGGTAATCCCATCGGTATGGCTGCAGGCGCGGCTACCTTGGATATTTTCCGGGGCACCAATGGCCAGGAAATCCTGGAAAGCAGAGGCCAGCAGCTGCAGGCCGGCTTTGACGAGATTGTAGGAAGATTGTCCCTGCCGGCGCGGATGCAGCGGGCGGGGAGTATTTTCTGGATTGCACTGGAGTGCACAGAACTCCCGCGCTGTGCGGAGGCTATCGCTGCTTCCAGTATGGAGAAGTATCGGACGATTCACCGCAAGATGCTGGATGAGGGCATTTATTTCGCTCCATCGGGCTACGAGGTCGGCTTCTTGTCCACGGCGCATAGCGCGGAGGATGTGGCGCGAACGCTTTGCGCTTTGGATGGGGCGCTGCGGGCAGCCTGGGCGTAGCTTGCAGCCCATTTTTCGTAGGCTATGAACCTGTTGTGGCCTTGTTTTTTCTCGCCAAACTGATCAGCTTTTTCCTGCTTTGCATCGTGGTTTTCATCACGGCACAGGTTCTGCGATCGATCGATGCGGATAGCTTTAGTAGCTGTATGAGCGGTGCACTGGTCTGCGGTTTTTTTCAAACCGCCAGCGGCTGGGTTTTGTTCTTGTGGATGATGCCAGACTGGTACTGGTTTGGGGCTTGTGCTTCGGCCATCGCACTGCTGTATTTGACGCAATTCTTCGTGGACGGTTTTGCTGTGCGATGGACAGCAGCCCTGAAGGGAGGAATGATCCTCGGGCTCTTTGATGGGATGCTTCAGCAGGTGTGTGACCAGCTGCTGTAGCATTGCGTCGATAGTTAGCGTGTGCCCGTAATCGGCCACTTGCGGGTTTTGCAATCTGCGCATCCGCCTTGCTGCTTGGGCGTGTACTGGGCGGTGAAACTGCCTTCAAAGGTGTTCATGTCGATGAACTCACCTGAGAAAATATAGGACTCGTCGCAGCCGCCTGTGATGGTTCGGTCGGTCTCAAATACCCGGCCAGTGAGCTGGCCAGACGTTTTTCCAGGCTGGCCTTTGGTGCCCTCACCTTCGATGAGGAGGTTGCCCCCGGAGTGGGTGATGTCGACTGTGGAGAAGGCGATTTCGACATAGCCCATGGCGCAGGAGTAGCTGATGTTCTTGTCCAAAAACCAAGTGCCGTTCCAGTCCTCTTCGCAGTCTTCGTCGACGTCGTTGTCGCAGTTGTTGTCGATGCCGTCGTCGCAGATTTCATCCATGCCTGGATTGATGTCGGCATCCAAATCTTCGCAGTCGTCGTCACAAATCGAGAACCCATCACCGTCCTCGTCGGCATCGTCTATGGTGCTTTCGTTGCAGTCATCGTCGATGCCATTGCAGGGCGTCTCTGTGTTGCCGGGGAAAATGTCGGCATTGTTGTCGTCGCAGTCTTCGTTCTCACATGCGGTGAAGCCGTCTCCATCGAGATCTTCGCCATCCAAGGTGTCGGGATCGCAGTCATTATCGAAGCCATCGCAGCTGATTTCTTCTAAGCCTGGATTCACACCGGGGTCCAAATCGTCGCAGTCCAAGCGGCTGGCATCGTAGGTATCGACGCAGTCGCTGTTGCTTCCGTCGAAATAGCCATCTCCGTCTTGGTCGTAGGGTGCGTCCACGGTGTCTTCGCTACCTTGCTGGGCACCGTCACAACGAGAACTTTCGGTCAGTGACACATCGTGGCCGCAACCGGAGAGGGAAATCGTGATCATCAAAAGAAGGCTGTGTTGTTTCATCGTCTTACCGGGAATGTCGTATCGGAAAAGGCTTGAGTTACTCGGAGAGGCTGGATCACGGATTAGCGTGAGAGAGAATGATTTCTTCCACGGTGTCCCAAGAGCCAAACCCTACACTGCCGGTCACAACGGTCATGTCGGGCGCCACCACGATCCATGCTGGAAATCCATAGTCGTACTCGAAGTAAGGGGGAAAGAGCCCGTAGCCAAATCCGCGATCCCCCAGCACGGGGCCCTCGAGATCGTAGGCAGTAACCCAGGAATTGATCGTGGCCTGCTCGGGCTCTACCCATGGTTCTGAGAGGCCGTTCCCCATGAGGCTGACAAGCATCACTTCGATGCCTTGGTCTGCCATGGCTTGGACGAATTCCTCCGATGTCGCAGCCATGTTCTTGCAGGGACCGCAGTCGGGCTGGGTATTGTCAAACACCAGATAGCGACCGTAAAGGTCCCAGATGGCGAGCTCCTCACCACATTGGTCTTTTAGGTGCGCATTTGGAAAGACACTTCCGTCGGCTAAGGTGTAGTCGTTGATGAGCGTGCCGGGGTCTTCTTGGGGCCAGCCACAGGTATAGGGGCCGCTGTGACCCGAGTTGGGATCTTCTAACTCCGTTTCTTCATCGCTTGACCAGGTGAAGCCTCCCGATGCGGATAGGTTCATGTTCCCGCCTGCGGTGAGTTCGTAATCGGATTCCCATCCAATGCTTGTTTCTTCGCCCTCGCTGGCCAAGGTGATTTCACACAATTCGCCCAGGCCGCTGTTCTGGGGGGATGCCCGATAAAAGCCATCTGCAGAATAGCCCCAGGCCTCGTAGCGCTCGCTTCCCGCGGACGAGATCTGCGCAAAGCAGTCTGCGCCTTCTGTCATGATGGCATTCCCGCCGGTCTGGACATCGCAGTCACCACACAAATAGGGCTGATCGATGTATTGGAGCCCCTCGTATGTGCGCGTGTAGGAGCAATCAAAGAAGCCAGCGGCTTCGGCAGTCTCGTCAAATTCGAGCACCCAGGTGGCGTAGCCTGTCACTCGGATGGCTGCCTGGCCTGCGCCAGGGCCCGTGTCCTCGGTGTCGTTTGTATCCTCGGTGTCATTCGTGTCTGCGCTGTCCCCAGAGTCCCCTGTGGTGCCACTGTCGCCGGTAGAGCTTCCGGTATCCGCGCTAACGTTGCCGCTATCTGTGGTGTCGTCGGTCTTGTCTCCACCGCAGGCGATGAGTAGCGATAAAAGCAACATAAGGGTTCTCCAATGGCTGGGATGTGGGCATTCGCCCTCCGTATGGCTTAGCTTAAATCTCAGGGAATGTCGCGGGTGAGTGCTTCCTACTTCGGCGAACGACAGTCGCAGAAATTGGTTAGACGGCTATTGTGGAAACCCCAGAGATTAGTGATGAGCAGCGCGAGATGCTGCACCAAAAGCTTCAGGAGCTTCGCGTTGAATTGCAGGCCATCCTGGCGGATGGTACCCGCACGGCCACGGTGGATTTGGACTTGCCGATTGGGCGCTTGAGCCGTGTCGATGCCTTACAGCAACAGGCTATGGCGGAGGCAGAGCGTCGCCGGGCTGAGCTGCGATTGAAAGCGGTAGAGGCAGCGTTGGAGTTCGTGGAAGAGGGCGACTACGGTTTCTGCAAAGCGTGTGGTGAGAATATGCCTTTTGGTCGACTCAACGCAAGGCCAGAAACGCCACTCTGTGTGAGCTGTCTCCAAGCCCACGAGCGACGATAAAAAACGGGCCCCCCACGTCGTGAGACGCGAAGAACCCGTTGTGGTCTTCCGGCAGGAAGTAAAGCTGTGCCCAATCTCAGTGTAGCATCTGGCGTGCTTTATGGACGTAGAATCTTTTTGATTTCCGGCGCGAGCAGCTCCGATAGTGCGCGGTTGCCCTCAAAAGAGAGGTGCACGACATCCGAGAAATAGCGCCGGTGTGGGCCCGTAAAACGTGGAGATTTCTCGAGACTCAACTCGGGGTCGATCAGGTACACCCCTTTCTCCTTACCAACGCGACGGACAGCGTTTTGGGCCTCGGGTGGTGCGGTCAGCGGAACCCCTTGTAATGCTGGAATACGCGAGGCGTCCGAGATTGGGACAATCAAGAAAAGCGGGACGTTGGCCTGTCGGCACTTGTGTGCGATTCGGCGAAGGTTGGCCTCTAAATAGCGTGTGGTTTGGTTGCTTCTTGCGCGGGTGAGGCCTGGTTTCTTTTCCTCGTACTCGGCTCCGACGGCGATTGAGCCCCGTCCTTTCCAAGGCTCGAAGAGGAGTTTGAGTTGGACATAGGTGTGAAAGCCTTCCAAGAAGGCCTTTGCCTTCGCAAGTTGACCACCGCGAGCACCTTTGAAGCGTTCGAAGAAGTAGGCATTTCCAAAATCATTGTGACCGGTGTAAAGCACGATGGCGGAGAAGTCCCACTGGAGGAGGTCGTCCACAAGTCGGGAGAGGTCATGGCTGTCTAAGCCCGGCTGGCCGACATTGACGGACTGGATTCGGGATAGCTTTTGGGTCTGGGCGGAAAACTCCAACTGGGCTGGCACATTGCCACGTCCACCCCGGACGGTGCTTCCCCCCACATAGGCGACGCGCTGTCCACGCCATTCTGCGAGAAAAGGTGTCACCGGCACGGGTCTGTCGCCGGCTTTGTTGATGTCGTAGGTGGCGTGTACTTTGCCGTCTTTTTCCACAAACCACGTGCTGGGTTTCTGAAGACCCGCGTACACCTTGACGGGGGGTGGGGGCGGCCCGAGCGTGGCGCGGAGTGTCCACTCGGTGGCTGTGAGCACGAGAGTAAAGACCAGAAGCGCGTAGAGGGTTTTTCGTTTGCGTGAAAGCTTGCCTCGATGCTGGGTCTTCGTCTCGGAATCTACCTGGCGGGGAGGACACAGCTTGGCAAACCAAGTTCGCATGGGAAGACCGTTTCGCCGAATGTGGGGGATGAGCGTGAACGTCAGGAGAGGTTCATGCCGGATGCGAGGTTATTCGCCTGGAAGATCGCCGGGGCTAGCGGCTGCTACATAACCACCTGCGACACCGAGTTGCAGTTGGTTCGCCCGTGCTTGCATTTCTTTGCGGTTTAGTCGTCCATACTTCTGTTCGTTGTTCACCATGCAGATGTAGCGACCCTCAAAGAAGTTGATCTCGATAGGCCAGGCATACGTGCCCCACTTCTTTTGGTACGCCCTGCGGGTTTCCACGAGCCAAGCGTCCTTGCCATATACGTTAGTTCGCTTTTTCTCACCGCTATCCCGCGAATAGAGATTGAACATTTGTCCCGAGGAATTGGGTCTGAGGAGGTCAAATAGCGAAAAGCTCCAGCTGCTTTTTTCAGAATTGTGGAAATACGCTGAAAAGTCCCAGTGACCTACAGCCATTTTTGCCCAGCGTTTATAGCCTTTGCTTTTCGCGTAGGAACGACCAATGCGGTCGAGGTTTATGCCGGCGAACGTGTCGTTAGGATCGAGTTGGTCGGGGACGGTCTGAAAGGTATTGTAGAACTCTGGATAAGAGAGCAGTCCCTGGTTTTTTCCGATGAGACCCAAAACCTCTACGAGTTCCTGCTTTTCCATTGTGGTCGATTGGGAAAAATAGACCCACTCATTAGTGGGGTTGGCGAGGATGACGTAATACCGTAAATCGTCGCTTCGCTTCTTCGGGGAAATCGTTACAACGCTGCCCGAGAGTGGTTCCTGAGCGGTAACTTCAATGGGCGTGACTCGTTCGACATTGTATGTGCCGGTGTCCAAGATTTGTTGTGCGTAAAAATCGACTGGGTTGCCTGCAATTCCACTATTGCTGCGCATCTTGAAGACATTGATGGTGACCCTATGGCCGAACAAGTTGTCTACAAGAATCGCCTCTAGAAAGGCATCGGTCTGTTTGAGGACCTCTGAACGACTGATTCCCCGTGGGAGGTCGTTGCTGACCCTCTTTTTCATGTAGGAATGAATGCGTCGGTTTGTCGGTTCTTCCGGACTGTCGTAGAGACTGAGGCGCTCAACACGGAATACATTGCTGTAGGGGAATTGTTGAATTGTGGACAGTGTGTCTTCGCCAACGCCGGGGAGATTGGTCTTAATCTTGGCAACTTCGCCACCCACCGATGCAACGTCTTGGACGATTAAAGACGTCAGGCTGGTGTAGTTGACCAATTTCATGTCGGTGAAATCGTGTGCCTCGGATAGCTCCGCTTGGATTTCTTTAGTCTTCTCGATATCGTCACTGACGCCCACGATGATTTTGTGCCATTGAGCATCATTACCCACATCTTCCACGGTGACGACTTGCGCATGCACGTCCATTTTCTTGAGACGTTCCACCAGTTGATTTGCGCGGAAAATGCTGCGTACTTGGGTCAGTTCGACCGCATTGGGGTTTTCAACTGAGAACGTGGGCTGTGGTGCTTCCTCGCCCGATCCTCTAAGAAAGTAGAACCCTAGCAAGCCAAGAGCGAGAAGCAGCAGTGTGTTTTTCCGTTTGCCGTCCGGAGTGTTTGTCGCCGGAGTGTTTGTCGCCGGGGTGCTTGTCTCCGGCGGGCGTGGTTCGTCACTGTTTTCGTTGGTGCCCATCCTGGCCTCCTGTGCATTCGTTCAGCATAGGCATTCGCGAACTTGTCAGTCAAGTCCTAGCCTTTGGAGGAGTGTAGGGTCTCGGGCGGTGGAGCTTAGGGGCGTTGAGGTTCAAAAGCGAACTGGCCGCGAAATACCTCGAGCTGTTCGCGCAGAGGCGCGTCCTGGAGGAGCTGCGTGGCAGCAAGGCGAGGATCGGGTTCCACCATCAGGTTGCGGAGTCGCATATCTTGCTGGATGTAGAGCATTTCTAAGTCGGGATAGAGCTCCTGCAGAACATCGGCGATGTCTTGGACTGTCGCGTTGCGTTCGACCACGTTGCTTACCCCGGGCAGTTGGCCGTCGAGGCCGATTGCGCTCAAAATAGGAATGAGGTTTTGAATGTGAATGAAGGCTCGGGTTTGCTGCCCGCTCCCATGGATAGTGAGTCGACCGGAGAAGTGTGCATCCAGCATTAAGCGGTTGATCACCGCATCGAAGCGCATGCTCTTGTTGTAGCCGTACACGTTGCCGCAGCGCACAATGTGCACGGGCATCTGGCTGTTCAGGCGCCCCAGCATATCTTCGCCGCGGAGTTTCGAGATACCGTAGGCGGTCTTGGGGTCGGGTGGGGTCTGGAGATCCACAAGACTCTCGCTTGCCCCGTAAACGGAGGTGCTCGACAAATAGACCACGCGGGAGACCGGTTGGTTTTCGAGCAAGTAGCTCAACTCGGCAGTTCCCCAGTGGTTGACTTGATCAAGCCCGTGAAAATCGGCATCTGCGAATGGGGTGGAGACCTTTGCGGCAAGGTGGAACACGACATCGATGCCTTTGAGGGCAGCTTGCAGCTTGCGTGTGTCCAAAAGGTCTGCGCGAATGAAGCGGATTTTGCCGTGTGCAATCGGATCGCAGAGAAACAGGTTGGGGTTCTTGCGGGAGAGATTGTCGTAGATTCGGATTTCCGAGATCTCGGCGCGTTGGGCTAGGTCGGCAACAAGGGCGGTACCGATATACCCGGCGCCTCCAGTCACGAGAACGTTCATGCCGCACTCCCATCGGCGGATGTGTCCACGTCGAGATGGAGTCCACACTCGGTTTTCTTCATGCCAAACCAGCGTCCGCCGCGGTCATCCAGAAGGGCATTGAGATCCAGTTTTCGGGTGCATGGGCGGCAACCAATGCTCGCGTAGTTGTCGGCCTCGAGTGGGTGGGTCGGTAGCGCATGTTCTTGGATGTAGTAGTGCACGTCTCGTGCGGTCCATTCAATCAGAGGGTGGTAGCGCAGAATGCCGTGTCTGCCGCGTGCTTCTTCACCCATTGCAGCGCGTTCCTGGCTTTGGCTTGCGCGAACACCGCTGATCCAGACGTCATTGGACAGCAATACGGGTTCGAGTGGGAGTACTTTGTTGATGTGACAGCAGTGTTCAGGGTCGGATGCGAAAAGCATAGTTCCGTCGCTGTCTCTCTGCTGCAGTCGATTGACCGGCGAGCGTAGAATCCGGATATCAAGACCCAGGGTTTCCTGGAGTGTGTCTCGGAAACGCAGTGTCTCCGGAAAGTGGTATCCGGTGTCGAGAAAGAAGACCGGCACATCGGGGGCGTGTTCGGCAATCAAATGCAGCAGTACGACGCTGTTGGTCTGGAAAGATGAGGTCGCAAACATACGCAGCTTGCGCTCGCGGTACGCCGCGATTCGCATGCGGAAAGACTCGATTTTTTGATCCCAAGAGACCATGAATTACACCTGAATGTTCCGTTGGCACGCCCATATAGGATCTCTTGTGTGCTGTGCCACTCAGGCAGGCCCAAACTTTCACATTTTGTCGCAAAAACTCCCGTAAATGACCTGGTTTGTGGGGTTGAGTCTGAGCGCGTCGCTTGAAACTGCGATGGGTTCTGCCCCATGATGGAGCGATAGGCGGTGTGTGATGACGGGCATGACGATGGCGGCGCGGGTGGATCGGGTGATGGATGTCATCAAGTGGCCCTTTGCCGTGTGCGCGGTTTTGTTGCTGCCCGGTGCGGTGTTGGGGCTTTTCGATTTACTACAAAGTCTTGCGCTTGAAGCAACGCAGTATGGGCCTTTTCTGGGTGGTGCTGTGGTGTACTACTACGGCTGGAAGTGGTTTTTTCGGCGTCGTATTTGGGGCTCGATGTTGTCCACCTTGGAGCACGAACTCACCCACGCCTTGTTTGGTTTGTTTACTTTCCGCATGATTCGGGAGCTTCGCGTGAGTTGGGATGATGGTGGGCATGTCACCTTTCCCGGAAGGGTGAACTGGCTGATTCTGATTGCTCCGTATTGGTTTCCAACGGCCACTTTTGTGCTGCTGTGTCTCGTTCCGTTTTTTGGAGGAGGGGATGCGCCGCTCTGGCTGAACGTCGCATTGGGTGTTTCGGTGACCTATCACTTGACGTCCACCTGGGTGGAGACCCATGTGGGCCAATCGGACCTGCAGCGGGTTGGGTTCCCGTTTGCCTGGTGTGTCCTGCCGTTTCTGAACGTCTGGGCTTA
>Ga0163180_10001441_pt1 | contig 13465 bp, 15 predicted proteins | sample AtlANTMetagenome_2_FD_109647 | JGI IMG/M metagenome (GOLD analysis project Ga0163180, IMG submission 109647) | Marine eukaryotic phytoplankton communities from the Atlantic Ocean - Atlantic ANT 4 Metagenome | ecosystem: Environmental > Aquatic > Marine > Oceanic | place: North Atlantic Ocean...
TATCAGGTGAGCTCATCGATGTGGCTTTTAAAGAAGATTTGAAATCATGTCCTATAACTGTAGCGCGATGTGGGTCACATAAAATTATCTTAGCACCCATATCAATTAATTTATCAACAAAGAATAATCTGCTTTCAAACATTTTTTGATGTATTAAAACACTACCTCTTGCTTGAGTTGCAATAACCAGAATAATACTAAGTAGGTCAGGACTAAAACCAGGCCATGGTGCATCAGAAATTGATAAAATAGAGCCGTCAATATAATTACTAATTTCGTATCCATTTTTGTGTTCTGGAATAACAATATCATCTCCCTCTTTTATCAACTCAATACCTAGTGATCTAAAAACATTTGGAATAACACCAAGATTATCCCAACTAACATCTTTTATTCTTATGTTACTTTTTGTCATAGCTGCCAATCCAATCCAACTTCCTATTTCAATCATGTCTGGCAATACAGAGTGATCAGCACCTGCTAAAGAATCAACTCCTTCAATCACTAGTAAATTTGAACCTACACCTTCAATTTTTGCTCCCATTTTACATAAAAGCTTACATAATTGCTGAATGTAAGGTTCACAAGCTGCATTATATATAGTTGTTTTTCCTTCAGCAAGTACAGAAGCCATTAAAACATTAGCAGTGCCTGTAACCGAAGCTTCATCCATTAGAATATAGGCTCCTTTTAATCTTTTTGATTCTACCCCGTAAAAGTAATCTTCTTTATTATAGGAAAATTTTGCACCAAGCTTAATTAAACCTTCGAAATGTGTATCTAATCTCCTTCTACCAATTTTATCACCTCCTGGTCTTGGGATAAATGCCTTACCAAATCTTGCCAAAAGAGGGCCAACAATCATAATTGAGCCTCTTAAACTTTTACCATCAGTTTTAAATTGATCAGAACTCAAATAATCTAAATCAATATTATCTGCTTTAAATGAATATTTATTTGAGTTTAGCTTTTCGACTTTTACACCCAGTGATTTTAGAAGAGAAATGAGTTTATTTATATCTATAATATCAGGAATATTATTTATTACAACCTCTTCAGGAGTTAATAGTGTTGCACAAATAATTTGAAGTGCCTCGTTTTTTGCTCCTTGAGGTTTTACTTCACCTTTGAGTTTTCTTCCTCCTAATATTTTAAAAGCTTGCATTTTATGAAGACTAATATCTTTTTCTATTTTTATTATTTTTCTTAGGAAATTTCTTATTAGAGAACCTTTTCTTAGATCTTAACAAAAGAGCTGAATCCAATAACTCCTCTTTTGAATCTCTGATATCTATCTTGGTCTCTGATAGTTCATAAAGATGATCAAATATAACTTGATCCTTTACACTATCTTTATTCCAATTTAAGAAGCACTTTTTCATGTGATTAGCAATTGTTAAAACTAATGCTTCTTTCATTTCACCATCGTCCCATTTTACAGCTTCATCAATCATGATTTTAATATTGTTTCCGTAAAATCTGTATTTGGGAAAACTTTGAGGATAACTTAATGGTTCTGGTTTTGCATTTAATACTTCTTTAGAAGGCTTTTCAAATGGTGAATCAGCATCTAGTTTAAAATCTGACATAATGAACAACTGATCCCATAATTTATGTTGAAAGTCTGGTACGTCCCTAAGATGTGGCTGCAAATTACCCATAACTGAAATAATTGAATTAGCCAGTTTATTTCTCTCCTCTTTACTTTCTCTAGAGGAAGCATAATTTATCATTTTTTGAATATGTCTTCCATATTCAGGAATAATCAACTCTTCCCTTATTGTATTATATTCTAAATTTTCAATCAACTTTGTAAATTTAACAGGTTTATATGAGGCAAAATACAAAAAATATGTACAGAAATTATAATAAAATTACATTTTCAATCCTATCAGCAACCTTCTTATAGTTTTCAATTATTAAATCTGGATTTTTAGCAACAATTTTTACCGAAACCGAGGTGTACTTGCCATTTTTAGAGGTTTTAATTTTAAAATCTGCATTTGAAGCTTTAAAAATATCTCTTAATATTTCAATATTCTCAGGTTTAGAACTATAAATAAATTTATATATGTATTCTGATGGCCAACTACTTGTATCATCAAGAAGTTGTTTTAAGTTTTTATAAAAATTTTTATTCTCCTCAATCATGTCTTGATGACAAATATATTGTTAATTATTTTTTCAGTTTAAACATTATTGTCGATTTTTATAAAAACATTTTAATGAAGATTGTAATAACAGGTGGTCCTGGAACTGGAAAAACTTCGATAATTAACAAATTAGAGAGTTTAGGACACCATGTATTTCATGAAAGTTCTAGAGAAATAATCAGAAAATATAAAAAATTAGGCCATGATCAATTGTTTTTATCTAATCCTATTAAATTTTCAGAAATACTTTTAAAAAATAGAATTAAACAGTATGAAGAATCCAATAAATCAAACTCTTATATTAAATTTTTTGATAGAGGTATTCATGATGTAATAGCATATTTGAATTATAAGAAAATTTCATTTGGAAAGGAATTTGAATCAGCATCAAAAAAGTATAAGTATGATTTTATTTTTTTAGCTGAGCCATGGGAGGATATTTATAAGAAAGACAAGGAAAGATATGAATCTTTTGAGGACTTAAAAATTATTAATAAATACATAAAAAAAACATACTCTAACTATGCTCAAAAGTTTATTACACTTCCAAAAAGTTCAGTTCAAGGAAGAATAAATTTTATAATTGAATCAATTAAATGAACAATAAAGAGGTAAAAATACTATTTATGGGTACCGCCGAATTTGGAATACCCACTCTTAAAGTTTTGAATGATAATTATAATCTCAATGCAATTATTACAAATTACGATAAGCCATCTGGTAGAGGATTAAAAATTAAATTCTCCCCTGTAAAAAAGTTTGCAATAAGTAATAATATAAAATATTTTCAGCCAAAAAATTTAAAAGACCAAAGTTTTATAGACAAAATAAAATCGATAAATCCGGACATTATTGTTGTAGTTGCATTTAGAATGATACCTAAAAGTATTTGGCAAATCCCAAAATATGGAACTATTAACCTTCATGCTTCTCTGCTGCCAAACTACCGGGGATCTGCACCAATAAATTGGACAATTATTAATAATGAAAATTTTACCGGTGTAACAACATTTTTTATAGATGATAAAATTGATACCGGTGATATATTATTACAAGAAAAAATAAAAGTTGATAAGAAAATTAATGCCGGAGAGTTACATGATAAATTAAAAGTAATCGGTGCTATTACAGTTAAAAAAACTATTAAAGAAATTTTGAATAATACTTTGATAAAAAAGAAGCAAAAGCAGGATGGAGATTACAAGACTGCCTATAAACTTGATAAAGAAAATATTAAAATTGACTGGACTAAAAATTGCCTTGAAATACATAATAAAATTAGAGGATTGTCTCCTTTTCCTGGTGCCAGAACATCTTTGATTAATAATAAGGGTGATATTAAAAGAGCTATATTCTACGAATCTGAATATATTGTTCAAAATCATAATTTTGAAAACGGACAAATAATTAAAGAAAAGGATTCATTTAAAATAACATGTAATGATGGTTATTTATTGATTAAAAATTTAAAAATAGAAGGAAAAAAAAGAATGAATACTTCTTCATTTCTAAATGGATTTAATATTGAAAATTATAAAATGGTCAAATGATTAATAATGGAGATTTACTTATTTCTACACCTGAAAGTTTAGGTGATTATTATTTTAACAGGTCAATAATTATACTGACAGAAGTGAGTAATGAGGAGGTTGTTGGCTTTATCATTAATAAGGAACTTAATTATACACTTAGTGATTTGGACGATAAAGTTCTTGAAAAAGGTGTAAAAATTTTTAGCGGAGGACCTGTTAATCAAGATAATCTTTATTTTATACATAAGCACCCTGATTTAATTGATAATAGCATAAATTTTTTTAATGATTTACATTGGGGAGGTGACTTTAAAAAAAGTATTGAAATGATAAATAAGTTGAAGATTGATAATTCATCAATAAAATTCTTTTCAGGTTATTCAGGTTGGACTTACAATCAGCTTACAGATGAGATAAAGAATGGTTCATGGGTAGTGGCAAAAAATAAAACTAACTACTTATTTAAAAAAGATATTAAAAAAATGTGGGGGGAAAATATGAAAGAGATGGGTGAAAAATTTAAAATCTGGTCAAATGCTCCAGAAAATCCACAAGATAATTAAGTAGACCCTAAAACTTTTTTTAAATCAGAAATTTGATTAGTCCACAATAATTTTGACTCTTCAACTTCTTCTTCTTCTTCAGCAAAATCAGTAACGATTAAAGAAACATCTTTAGTAATTTCATCAAACTGTATTCTTAACTCAAAATAGTAGTCTGTTTCCTCATCATCAAGCCATTGAAATTGAATTTTTTCATTATTTATCTTTCTGATTAATTTTGCGCTTTCTTCAGAGTCATCCCAAATAAAAATAAAAATTTCACCTCTTGAATTTACATTGTCAGAAAACCACTCAGACAATCCTGAAGGAGTAGAAATATATTGAAAAAGAAGCTTTTGTGAAACCTTTATAGGGAACTCCATTTCAAATTTAATTCTGACACTCATATTGAATAATTAGGGTTGTAATATATACATTTATTCTTTTTTACAGCAAGATTTATATAAATAATTTCTTAGTCATATGTTGAATCTAAAAAATTTAAATTTTATATTTGCTGCCTTTGTAAATGGCGAGATAGCTCAGTTGGTCAGAGCGTCGGATTCATAACCCGGAGGTCCCGAGTTCAAATCTCGGTCTCGCTACTAATTTTTTCCAAGAATTTTTAATAATTTCTCACTATCAAATATTTCTTGCTTACCTGTTTTCATATCTTTTAAATTAAAACAGTTTTTTTCTTTTTCTTCATCACCATAAAATATCACGTATGGAATATCATTTTTATTGGCATAATTCAACTGCTTCTTCACAGAAATGGGGTCTGGATAAAATTCTGCATTAACCTTGTTTGATCTTAGGAAATTTGCTATCTCAATCAAATCATAAGAGAAACTTAGTCCAAAATTTAATATCAAAACCTTTACTGAATTATAAGAAGTTGTAGGAAATAGCTTTAATTCATCAATCACTAAAAATAATCTGTCTAATCCAAAGCTAATTCCAATACCACTCATATTTTTTAAACCAAAAATCTCGGTCAAGTTATCATAACGCCCTCCGCCTGCAATTGAACCCAGACTTATTGTCTTAGGAGGAAGAACTTCAAAAATTACTCCGGTATAATAATCGATACCCCTAGCAAGGCCAATATCAAAAACCAGATTAGATTTAATTAATTTGTTTTTGGAGAAATAGCTAAAAATATATTGTATATCAGAAATTGCTTCTAATCCAATCTTTGAAGATTTAAAATATAATTTTATTTCATCTAAATTCTCATTAAAGTTTTTTGAAAGCTCAATAACTTCAAATAAAGAATCTATTATTTTTTTATCAAACCCGTTTTCTATCAAGTTATTCTTTACAACATTTATATCGGTTTTATCTAATTTGTCCAACTGATTAGTTAATATCCCAAATTTATCCAGACAATCATTTATTTCACAAATTGCAACTAGTAACTTCCTACTATTAATTTTTATTTTACATCCTTCTAAATTTAAATCAGTAAATACCGAATCAAACAAACAAATAAAGTCTATTTCTTGAATAATTGATTTGGAGCCGATCACATCAGCATCACATTGAAGAAATTCTCTATATCTACCCTTTTGAGGACGATCTGCCCTCCATACATTTTGAATTTGATATCTTTTAAAAGGAATATTAATATTGTTTTGATTCTGAACAACATATCTAGCAAAAGGAACAGTTAGATCGTAGCGTAATGCTTTATCAACAATTTTTGGAGCTAGATTTGAATACTCAAAATCTTTACCGTCAACACCCTTAAGAAAGTCGCCTGATTTAAGGATTTTGAATATTAGTCTCTCTCCCTCTTGTCCATATTTGCCCAATAGGGTCTCTGATCTTTCAAAACTTGGGGTCTCTATTGGGTTAAATCCAAATTTTGAAAAATTATCTCTAATTATGTTAATTATATAATTTCTTTTATATAAATCTTCAGAATTAAAGTCTCTAGTACCTTTAGGTAAAATTGGCTTTTGCATATCTTATTTAAATTTAAGTTAAATTAAAAAAAAAACACCTACGGAAGCAGGTGTTTTTAAACTAGAACATTATTATTATCTATTTTTTTTCCGGAACTACTTCGAAAGGAAAATCAAATATTACCTCACGATGTAATCTTATTTTAGCAGTATACTTACCTACTTGCTTAATATTATTTCCAGAGATCATAATAGCTTTTTTGTCTATTTCAACTCCGCTTTCCGCTAGTTCTTTTTGAACATTAATATTATTTACAGAACCAAACAATTTCACTCCCTCGCCTACCTTTGCCTTTACTTTAATTTCTAGGCTGTTTATTTTTTTTGCTAGTTTGTTAGCGTCATCAATTACTTTTTTGTCCTTAACAACTTGTTGCTTGATATTTTCTGCTAATACTTTTTTTGCAGATGGTGTAGCTAGGATAGCCGATCCATTAGGAATCAAAAAATTTCTGCCAAAACCATTTTTAACAGTAATAATATCATCCTTGAAGCCAACTCCTTCAACATCTTTTTTTAATATAATTTCCATACCGTAAATTTTTATTTAAGTAAATCAGCAACATATGGTAATAATGCTAGATGTCTAGCTCTTTTTACCGCAACAGAAACCTTTCTTTGATATTTCAATGAAGTCCCTGTAATTCTTCTTGGTAATAATTTACCTTGCTCGTTAATGAATTTTAATAAAAAACCTGAATCTTTGTAATCCACATATTTTATTCCATATTTTTTAAATCTACAATACTTTTTTGTTGTACTGTGATCAATATTAAGGGGTGTTAAATATCTAATTTCACCACCTTTTTTTCCTGATGCTTCTTCTTGAATACTTGCCATAATTATGCTTCTTTAGTGTTAATCTTAGTTCTTCTTTTCTCAGCCCATTCAACAGCGTGCTTATCAAGTTTTACAGTAAGGTACCTCATGAATCTTTCATCTCTTCTAAATTCTATTTCTAGATCAGAAATGACAGTTGGATCTACAGTATACTCAAAAAGATGATAAAAACCACTCTTTTTGTTTTGAATTGGGTAAGCTAACTTCTTTAATCCCCAATCCTCTTTAGATACCATTTTTGCACCTTTCGATGTTAAAAATTTCTCATATTTTAGGACTGTTTCCTTTGTCTGTTCTTCAGACAAAACGGGATTAAGAATGAAAACAGTTTCGTAATGATTCATTTTGTTATTTTTAAATTTAATGCGTGCAAAAATAGATAATTTTATAATGTTATGATAATTTTTGTTGTCAAATATTTTTTATTTCAGAAATTTTAGAAAATTCATCTGATAAAATTTAATTATTTACCGCTTATTATATTCTAATAAGGATCAACATCAACAATAATTTGAACTGGTCTAAAATCTGCAACTGACTGAAAAGATAAAATGGACTTTTTTAAGATATTTTTTACAGCAGATAATGATTGATCGTTGGTGATTTTTATCAGTATATTTTTCTGATATTTATTTCTTATTCTTGAAATATATGGGAACTCTGGACCCAATAGATTTTCTTTAAAATAAGGGTATATCTTCTTATAAAACCAATTTGAGGAATTATTAACTTTATTTAATTCTTTATGCTTTATAGTGATCTTTATAAGTTTGACAAACGGAGGATAGTTAAATTTTTCTCTGTCATTAACTTGATCATTGTAAAACATTTCATAATCACCCGTAATAATTTGATTGACTGCGGTGCTTTTTGAATTATATGTTTGAATTATTACCTCTCCGCGCTCTTTAGATCTACCTGCTCTTCCAGAAACCTGTTGAATTAACTGAAAACTTCTCTCATATGACCTAAAATCTGGAAAATTCATTGAACTATCTAAATTTAATACACCAACTAATTTAACATTCTTAAAATCTAGGCCTTTGGTTATCATTTGTGTTCCTACTAGAACATCATATTCATGATTATCAAATGAGTTAATTATGTTTTTAAATTTATTTTTAGCTCTTGTAGTGTCATAATCTAATCTTGCCACCCTCATTTTTGGGAAAAATTCTTTTAACTCTAACTCTACCTGCTCAGTACCAAATCCCTTGGATAATAAATCATCACTGTTACACTTAAAACAATTACTATTTAATTTCTCATTATACCCACAATAATGGCATTTTAATAATTTTTTAGAATAATGATAGGTTAGTGTAACGTCGCAATTAATGCACTTTGGAGAATGGCCACATGAATTACACTCTAAAACCGGTGAATAACCTCTCCTATTTTGAAAAAGAATAACTTGTTTCTTATTGTCAACAACATCCTTAATTCTTTTTAACAAGCTATCAGAAAAAATACCGTACATTTTTCCGTTTTTAACTTTGTCTGACAAGTTGATTAATTCAATTTTAGGAAGGGGAATGTTTCCGTATCTACTGTTTAACTCAACCAATGATAATTTTTTTGATGTTTTGGAGTTATAAAAACTCTCTAATGACGGAGTCGCTGAACCTAATATTACATTTGAATTGTGAATATTTCCTAACATTAAAGCTGCATCTCTAGCGTGGTATCTCGGAGAAGGCTCATATTGTTTATATGATTGCTCATGCTCCTCATCAACAATAATTAACTTTAGTTTGTTAAATGGAAGTAGTACAGCTGATCTTGCACCAATTATAACCTGGGGCTTCTCATTTTTAATTACTTCATTCCAAAACTCAGCTCTTTGATTTATATTCAGACCTGAGTGATAAACCACCAAATTTTCAGCAAAATACACCTTTAATCTTTCAACAAGTTGTGTTGTTAAAGCAATCTCTGGAACTAGATATAAAATCTGATTTTTTGAATTCAGCAGTTCATTAATTAGACTTATATAAATTTCGGTTTTTCCAGACGATGTAATCCCCTTGAAAAGAATATTTTGATTTTGACTAAACTTTATTTTGATTTCGTCAAAAGCTGTTTTTTGAACATCCGTTAGTTTGAATTGTTTAAAATTAAAATCATGATCAATTATGTTTCTTTTTACTTCAACATCATAATATTCAAATATTTCCTTTTCAACCATCCTTTTAATAATACTAGAGTAACCAGAGTTTAATTTTTTAAACTCTGAAATCCTTACGTCTTCTATCAATTGATTTTTTAGTTTATTGTAATGTTCAAGAAACTGAATCTGACTTTTTGCGTTTTTAATTATTGATAATACAGAATCACTGTCAAAATCTTTGATAAACCGAACACATTTTATGAATTTTGGTTGATATTTTGAATATATTTTTTCATCCACTATTATCAAATCCTTTTCATTCATTTTATTTATGATAGAAAAAATATTTTTTTTGCTTAGAATTTCGGATACATTTTTTATGGATAATTCTTTATTAATATTTAATGCCTCAATAATTAAATACTCGGTATCATCTAACTTTTTATTATCAACTTCATTTTGATTATTTAAGGTAATTATTGTTTCACTTTGCAAAATTAAATTACTAGGAATGGAGGCTCTCATTACTTCACCAACCGATGTAAAGTAATACCTAGATACCCAGTCCCAAAATTTTAATTGATGATCATTTACTAGTGGTGTGTCATCAATAATTTGAATGATTGATTTCAATTCAAAATCACTTTCAAAAAAATTATGAATTTTTACAGAGATTGAGGTATATAGCTTTGACTTTCCAAAAGGAACTATAATCCTCATACCAGGCTTTATAAAATTATACTCATCTTTACTTATCAAATAAGTAAATTTTTGATTAACTGGAATCGGTAATATTACATCAACATAATAGCCCATTAAAATATTTAATTATAATATGATATTTTTGAAAGAGTTAAGTGATAAATTTACTCATAAAATAGCTTATGAATATTAAACTTATTTACATAAGTAAGAATAAAAGTAATAATATTGAATTATTAGTTGAAGATTATGAAAAAAAAATAAATCATTTCATAAGTTATAGCTCAATCGTATTAAAAAATAAAAATCAATATTCTGAAAAAAAAATAATTCAAAAATCTGAATCAAATCTTATTTTAAAAAATATTAAAAGCAATGATTTAGTGATTTTGCTAGACGAAAAAGGAAAAGAATTTTCAACTAAAGATTTTTCTAAATTTATTTCTAATAAAATGATGAACAGAACAAAAAATATAGTTTTTGTAATTGGCGGAGCTTACGGTTTTTCAACAGAACTAAAAGAAAAGTTTAAATTAAAAATTTCATTATCAAAATTGACATTTTCTCATGATATGGCAAGATTGTTTTTTAGTGAGCAACTATACAGGTCCTTAACTATTATTAATAATATTCCATATCACAATCAATGAATAAATTAATTTTTGCAACACATAATCCAAACAAAGTAAAAGAAGTTAGAGATCTGCTTTCAGATTCATTTGAAATTTTGGGTCTTGATGACATTGGCTTTAGCGAGGATATCATCGAAGACAAACATACAATAACTGAAAATTCAATCACAAAAGCTGAATTCGTTAAAATTAAGACTGGTTATGATTGTTTTGCAGACGATACCGGACTTGAAGTTAATGCATTAAACGGCCAACCCGGAGTATTTTCTAAAAGATTTGCAGGTCCAAATGCTAGCTCTGATGACAACATTAATAAATTATTAGAAATGCTAGAAAATAACACAAATAGAGCCGCTCGTTTTAAAACTGTCATATCCTTGTCAAAAAATGGTGAAATCATAACATTTGAAGGTGTTTGTGAGGGAAATATTGCACACGAAAGAATGGGTAGCTTGGGCTTTGGATATGATCCAGTATTTATTCCAAAAAATAGAAATATATCGTTTGGGCAAATGACCTTAAGGCAGAAAAATTTAATAGCTCATCGTGCCAAGGCAATAAATAAACTGGTTGATTATTTAACAAATCTTTATTAATATTAAATAAAACTTGGTCTAATTAGTACATATATTTATCGAATGAATAAGTTGTTAACATTTATTTTCTTTTTTTTAATTTCAATTCCATTTTTTGCTCAGGGAGAAACTAATGTAAGTGGAACAATTTTAAATTCTAAAACAAATCTTCCGCTAGAAAATGTAAATATTGTAAACCTTAATAAAGTTATCGGTACTGCCACAAGTAATGAGGGAAAATTTGAAATTAATGCTCAAGTTGATGACACCTTACATTTTTCATATTTAGGATATAAATCCATTAAGGTCAGAGTCACAAATGACTGGATTAAGTTTGGCACAAATACAACAATCGAATTAACTGAGCTTGCATTGGCTCTTGAAGAAGTTGTTGTATATGAAATGAAACTAACAGGTTACCTAGAATTAGACATTAAGCAAGTCCCAATAAATAATAATTACAGATATAGTATTTCTGGTCTTTCTAATGTTGGCTATGAATCAAGTGTTAGGCCTACAAAAGCTGTAACAAAAGCCCTAAACGCTATTTTTAACCCAGTTGACTTTCTTTATCAGATTTTTGGCAGAGAACCCAATCAATTAAGAAAACTAAAAAAAATGAAAAGTGACGATCAAATCAGAAATGCCCTATCAAATAGATTTGACAGAGAAATGCTAGTTGAATTATTAGATATTGATAGGATTGATCTTGACTTTTTAATCACTCAGTGCAATTATTCTGATGAGTTTATTTCAAAAGCTAATGATTTACAGATTCTTGATGCAATAAGTGAATGTTATGAAGAATACAAAGTTTTAAATAAAACCATCAAAAACTAAATAAATATTATTTAAAAAATTTACTTAATCTTTTCATAGTAATTAGCCGTTACCACATAAGAAAAAGGGATATACCATAACAGACCAATAAATAAGGTAAATGGAGTTAAAGCTAGTAAGAGTAATAAAATAAGATTAAGAACAAAAAAGTTAAATTTATAACCCTTCATCATTTTCCAACTTTTTTGTACGGCATCCCAAGCATCAATCGAAGTATCTTCTGCCATAATAAAAAAGGTCATGGCAAAAGGGATATAAGCAATTATCCAAGGAAGAATAAACGAAAAGCAAAAACTCAGAATACAAAATAACACCAACATTATAGATTCAGCAGCCAGGCCAATAGAAAGCGACCTAAAGGGAGTTAATAGGGCTTCCCACTCCATAGCGCTAACAAATGCCTCATAAGATTGGGTATAAACGATAGAGATGATTAGTAAAAATATAGCGAAGTTTATTAATAAAAATAAGATCATTAAAAGTATGCCTACTACTGCTACAATTGGGATAATTATAAAGTAAGCTAAAATATTATTTCCTAAATTATATTGAAATCCAAATAATAAATCTTCAAATTTTGGAAAATTATCATTAACTATTTTAACACAATACAGACTTACACCTACAGAAATTGGTCCAGTAATAAGCAAACTTAAAAAGCCTCCAATACCAGGAATTGCTTGAACCAATCCAATAATTAGATTAAACACAAAAAAAACAGCAATGGCTTGAAGCCAATGCCCTTTCATTAATATTAATGACTCGGAAAGAAGGTCTCTTATTTTAATCATTTAACTGAAATGTTTATCCGTAAAGGAAGCAAAATTAACCATAAAATGTAATTATTTGATTAACTTTGCAAATCTTTAACATTTGATTGATGAACAACAGTAGTTTAAATGCAATTTCTCCAATTGATGGAAGATACTCTTCCAAAACATCAGAGCTAAATAAATTTTTCTCTGAGAAAGCATTGATGAAGTATAGACTAATTGTTGAAATTGAATATTTTATCAGTTTATGTGAATTTAATATTTCCGAACTTAAAGATTTTGACTCGTCAAAGTTTAAATTATTAAGAAAAATATATATTGATTTTTCTGATGATGATGCAGTAATTATTAAAGAAATTGAAAAAACAACAAATCACGATGTAAAAGCCATAGAATATTTCCTTAAAGAAAAATTTCAAGGATTAAATCTATCAAAATTTGTTGAATTTATTCATTTTGGACTTACATCACAGGATATCAATAATACAGCTATTCCTCTGAGTTTAAAAGAAATGTTTGAGCAGGTATATTATAATTCAATTGAATTACTTTTATCTTCCTTAGAAAAGATTTCAAACGAATGGAAAGACATAACCATGATCGCAAGAACTCATGGACAGCCTGCATCCCCTACTAAACTAGGAAAAGAAATAAAAGTTTTCATAACCCGAATTAACGAACAATTAAAACTTCTAAGAAATATTCCGATTGCTGCTAAGTTTGGTGGTGCCACAGGAAATTTTAATGCCCACCATATTGCATATAAAAACCATAATTGGCTTCAATTTTCCAAGAA
>Ga0163180_10001442_pt1 | contig 13463 bp, 2 predicted proteins | sample AtlANTMetagenome_2_FD_109647 | JGI IMG/M metagenome (GOLD analysis project Ga0163180, IMG submission 109647) | Marine eukaryotic phytoplankton communities from the Atlantic Ocean - Atlantic ANT 4 Metagenome | ecosystem: Environmental > Aquatic > Marine > Oceanic | place: North Atlantic Ocean...
GGATCCTGAGAAGAATAATGTTACTGTAGTAAGTACTAGAAGGCAGATTACTCAGAGCATTGCTTTGATGAAGAATTTGAATGTAGAGAAAGGAGTTGGTTCTGTATCAATTGATACAAAGAGTACTGCTGAGATAAAAGGAAATCCTGTTTTCATAAATGGAATCTTTGAAGGTTCTCTTAGTGAGAAAGGAAATCTTAGTGGTAATACAGATTTTGGTTTGATTGATTCAAATGGTAATGCTGTTAAACCATATAATGCTCAAACTTTAGTAGTAACTCTTGATGGTATATTGCAAGAACCAGGTGTTGCATATAATATTGTTGACGAAGATAAAATTGAATTTGCACAACCACCATTAAAGGATGTTACTTTCCATGCAAGATGGTTCCAGTTTAAAGATGATTCTTTAAATGCCAAGTACTTTAAGAAGATTAAGAATATTTTCCAGAAGAATGGTAGGTGGCTTGATGCTGCAAATCAAATTGAGATGAATAAACAGTTCATTCAATCTGAGTCTCTTGGTTATATTAAAAACAAGTATCCAGAATTTAGTTGGAATACTAAAGAAACTGATTGGTATATTGATATTGGACTTGTTGTTGATGGTATATCCCATGATGTAAGATTTGGTGGAAATCAAAAGACATTATCAAATGCAGAAAGATATTTTACTGGTGGTGTATTAAGTTCTTTAACTGGTGATGCTATATTGACTGATGCTGCAACAGGAGATAAGACTTCAGAACTAGAAGCAGCAGTTGAAGCATATGAATATGCTGTTGGTCTTGCTAAGTTATCAATAAACAATGCATTACCAAGTGGTACATATACAACTATTTCTCCATATTCAAATGGAAATATAACAATAGATTCTGAAACTCCTAGGTGTGCAGATGTATTATCTGCTATAGAAACATTGGGTGGTGTGTTGAAAACAACACTAAACAGTGGAGTAGGAACAATAGATGTTTCTTATGCTGATTACTTTGATGGAGAAAATACAATATTTGAATTGTATTACGAAGATGGAACTTCTGTAGATACTCAAGTAAATGAAGATTTATTTATTGCGTTGAGTGGAGTATTGCAACATACACCTGCTTATACCATTGATAGAACTTCTGTTCCAAATAAAGTTGTATTTGATACTCCACCATTATGGGGTCAAGAATCAAATACAAAAACTTTACAGGAAGGTTTAGCAGTAGAGAAATTCTTCGCACATGGAGTAGGAAATTATATAAGATGTGGAATTAATAATACTGGTATTTCTAAGCAAGGATCTACTGGTCCTTTCTTAATTTTAGATCCTAGTAATGAAATAAAGATTTTAAGTAATCCTGAGTTTGCTTTAGTCTTTATAGATGGTGTATTACAAAGAGAAACGTATTCATACACTATAAGTGGTCCTGCTATTAGATTTACAAAAAATATATTTGCAGGAAGTAATGTAGAGATTATTCTTGTTTATGGAAGAGATATTAATCCATCAATAACATTATACGATTTTGAAAAAAATCAATATTACAATGAAATTGTTTTAACATGTGATGCTGGTTCTGCTAATAACTTTACTGGATGGAAGAGATGGTACGGAGATTCTTCTGATTTCTTCCAAGTTGCATATCAGAAGATAGGTGGTAAAAAAATCTTTATTGGTAACGTTAAATCTTATAGAACTACTAGTGATGAGTTAATTATTACTATTGCTGGTGGTAATCCTAATACAGACAATTCTAATATATTCTTTGCTGGAATGACTGACTTTAGCGATGAATATGAATTAACTGGAACTACAAATACTATTTCTATAGTTAGAGATGATAGTTCTGATTATAGAATGCAAAGAAATACTGCTAAGTGGTTGTATGGATCTAAGAGAGCAGATGAAGTTTTCTATGAGAGGAGAAGAGGACTCAGTAATTTAAATGCTGGTGATATAATTAAAATTGATGGTGAGGATTCTTATAGGACAATTGATCAACTGCCACAGTATGTTTCTCCCAAAACTTATAATGCAGGTGATGATACTTCAATTAGTTTCTTTGGTAATGTTGAAACATCCAGTTATGCAGGAGATGTTGATGGTGTAGGTCTTAGTGTTACTTGCGAGGTTACTAATGGTTCTGTAAGTTCTATTACTTGGAATAAGACAGATTTACAGTTATTATATGATACTGGAGTTCTTAAACCATCTGGTGCTAAAGATTATCATACAACTCCTATATTACATTTCATTCCTGTAGATCAACAGGGTGGAGGTGCTAGAGCTGAAGTAAAAGTTTCTGATGGACAGATTGTTGATATTGTATTAACCAATGCTGGATCTGGATATACAAAAGCACCTAGTGTAGTAACAGCAAGACAGTATGATGTTATAAAACAACGTGGTAGGAAGATTGATAGTTCATTTACACTATTAATTAATACTAGTCTTATACAACCATCTCCTGCTGCTATTAGTGCAGAGTGGGCATATGAGAGAAGAGTTGAAGTTGGAACACCAGCACACAATATCAATCTTGAAATTAGTACACCTGTACTATGCAAAGAGAAGATAACTCTTATTATACAAAAACAACTTGATTTGAGTCCACTTCCTATATCACAGGAATATGTTACATACTATGCTACTTCTATAGCATCTGCTAGTGTTCCTACTACAGCACTGACTTCTCAGGGAACTAGTATCATTGAACTTGATCATAAAGTACAATGTCGTTTACCAGTAATTGAAGTGGATATATACGGAAATAGATTTGTTGATCCTGGTGGACCTCCTGGAGAAATTCCTGGTGCTGGCGGTGGCGGTGGCGGTGGAGGTCAAGAAAGGATCTTCTACTATAACTTTGGTTTCGTTGACAAGAGAAGGATTTCTTATAAGTTATCCTATAATCAAGGAACATTGGGACCGAGATTCTTGCAATGGGAAGGTGCTAAATTTATGAGCACTGGTGATATAGTATCTCCTGGCGGATTTAGTGTTTCCGCATATACTATTCAGGAATGGGAAGGATTCAATCTACAACTACAAGAATTTGAGAATAACTCAAATACTATGGTTGCAGATAATGACTATCTTTTCAACGTTGGGTATCCTTCTATAAATAACTACTTAACCGTACTTGACACTGCTGATTTACCTGATGCAAATGGTGCTGGATATAATGCAACTGGTGAAGTAATATATACTACTACACAATACAGTGTTACAGAAAATCCTGGAACACCTCAGGAACAGACAGCGATTCGTCACATCTATCCTGAAGCAGGAGGAAAGATTTTGATCGGTAGAGAAACTATTTCTTATACCAGTAAAATGAGTGATCGTTTATTAGGTTGTACCCGTGGAGTTGATGGTTCTCCTATTGAAGAGCATACTATTGGTACGCATATTAGAAACGCACTATAAATAAGTTATAAATAAACTTGATTCAGCTTAACTATAAACTAAGGCACAGCGACAAATGGCAGCTATTATCTCAGAAAAATTTAGAATCTTCAATGCGAAGCAATTCTTAGAATCCCTCAGTGAAGCTGAGAAGACACATATGTATTTCTTTGTGGGACGTTCCTCTAAATGGGATGCTCATCTTGAAATTTTTAACGTAAGCGGAAATTTTTCCGTAGGTGAAACAGTTAGTGGTGGTGGATGGAGTGGAGTAGTATCTGAAGTTCATGCTAATAGTTTGCTACTTACTACAATCCTTCCTACGGCAACTACTACACCTACATTTAAGACTGCTATAACTGGAGGAACTTCTGGTGCTACTGCTGTTTCTGGAACATATAGGTATGCAACCGAAGAGATTCCACCAGCACCAATTGATAACCAAGCTGAAAAGCAAGACGTATATACAGAACTAATCGCTGCCAAGAAGATTACTTCATCATTTGCCCGTCTTGTTGTACCCCGTTACAACTGGAGTACATCGCTGAATCCAAAATTTGATATGTACCGTCCTAACTATGCACCTACTGCTGGTGGTGGAGGTACAGTTGGTGTACAAACTGCTCTTAATTCTTCTGCATTACCTGGATCTAAGTTCTATGTGATGAATGGAGAATATCAGGTATTTAAATGCCTTTATAATGGAGAGAATGCTGCTAATGCTACAGGTCAAAATGTAACTTACGAACCAAAGAGTTCTCCTAGTGCTGGCGAAGGTACATTTGCAAATGGTATATTCACAGAACCTGCTGGTACTGGTGGATACATCTGGAAGCATATGTACACCCTTACAACAGGTGATGTTCTATCTTTCCTATCAACAGACTTTATGCCTATTGCTGCTTCTGGAGAGGCATCTAGGACTGCTGTAGAAGCACTTGCCGTTGATGGTGGTGTTAGTGTTGTATTGGATAATGCACAAGGAACGACTGGATTACCAGCTTCAGAGACATTATATACAGCAATTGTTGGTGATGGTACTAATGGTGTAGTGAAATTTGTAACTACTGCTGGTGGTGGTATTTCTAGTATTAGTGTTGAAGCAGCAGGTTCAGGATATACTTACGGTAGTGTAATACTGACACAAGCTACCACATTTACTGACGCTGGACTTACTACTGGTTATGGTAGTGCATTTACTGCTGTAGGTGGATTTGAAGTAATTATTTCACCTGAAGGTGGTCACGGTTCTAGTGCTGAAGCAGAATTATTTGCTAAGAGAGTTATGACGAATATTCGTCTAACTTATGCAGAAGGTTCTGGAGACTTCCCTGTAGATAATGATTTCCGTAGGATTGGTATTATTCAAGATCCATTAGATTATGGAACAACCAATGTTGCAACAGATCCAACACGCCGTGGAACGTTTGCAGTTAAATTGAATGGTGCAACCGCAGATTATGTTGCTGATGAGACTATTACCCAGACTGTTACAGGTGGTACTGCAAAAGGTACTGTTGTTTCTTGGGATACTACTAATGGTATTTTGAAATATTTCCAATCACCTACTACACATACTGATAGTGGTGTAGTTTATGCATTTGAATCTAATGCTGCTAATGCAGTTGTTGGAGGAACATCAACTGCTTCTGGTACTGTTGATACTGCACAAAATACTGCATTGGTGGAAGTTTCATTTACTGGTGGTTTAGCAACTCCTGAGATTGAACCTAACTCTGGTGATATCGTATACATAGAGAACAGAAGGCAAATTACACGTGCTCCTGACCAGATTGAGGACATCAAGCTAGTAATTGAATTCTAATTCTATCCAAAAAACTAGAGACAAAGTGAGATGCCTCAGAAGACAAACCTTAATGTAGCTCCATACTACGACAATTTTGAACTGGATAAAAACTTCTATAAGGTTCTCTTTCGTCCTGGATATTCAATCCAAGCGAGAGAGTTAACCCAATTACAGTCTATTCTTCAGAATCAGATTGAAAGTTTTGGTAAATACAATTTCAAGCAGGGTGAATTAGTCATTCCTGGTGAGGTTGGTCTTAACACGAGATTATCTTATGTTAAGTTGTCTTCTGTATCAGAAATACCTGTAAACCAAGATGGTCAAGTGGTTTACAAGAAATATGATATTAGTCAATTAAAAGGCGTAGAATTAAAAGGTTTAACTTCAGGTGTTATTGGTACAGTAGTTTCAAGTAAGGATGCTACCGATACAACATCTGATGTTGTGTATGTTAATTACACAAATAGTGGTGATTCAGGGAATGAGGATACATTCCGTCAAGGTGAGACCCTAGAGGTCGTAGATGGCGTTAATACACCACTCCTAGTGGTTGGAACCGATGGAAGCGTACTTCCTACTAGTATTTCTGTTACTGATCCTGACACAGGTATATCAGCGTCCCTAGAGAGCACTGCTATGGGATATGCTTCTGCTGTTCAGGTAGAAGAAGGAATTTATTTTGTAAATGGATATTTTGTAAAAAACAAATCACAATTATTAGTAATTGATGATTATTATGATCAACCATCTGCAAAAGTTGGTTTTAAAATAGATGAGAGTTTAGTTACTCCTGAAGAAGACGATAGTTTATATGATAATTCTGCTGGATCAAGTAATTATTCATCTCCAGGAGCTCATAGATTAAAAATTAGTCTTACCGTTGTAAAATATAATCTTGGTGAAATCACCGATAAGAATTTTATTCAGTTACTAACTGTTAAGAAGGGTGCTGTACAATCACAAGTAGTACAAACAGACTACTCTCTTCTAGAACAAACTTTAGCAAGAAGGACTTATGATGAATCTGGTGACTATATTGTTGATAACTTCTCTCTAGATGTTAGAGAATACTACCAACAAAATGGTAATCTAGGAATTTATCCTCTAGATGCTTTTGGAAAAGTTAATGGTATTACAACAACAGAGGCACAGCAGAAACTTTTAGCTAGTGTAGGTCCAGGTAAGGCATATATTAAGGGATATGAGATTGTTAATAAAGAAACAAAGTACATTCCTATCAATAAAGCAAGAGAAACTCTTGATAGAAAGGATATTCGTTTAAAAACTAGTGGTCTTCCCACATATAAAATTACAAACACTTATAATACGGTTCCTCTTAATGCTGAAGGTTCTCAATTAAGTGCTTATCCTAATGTATTTCTTTCTGCATCCTTTAATGATGGATCAATTGGTTTAAATGGTAGTGAAGAATCTACAGATTCAAAACAAACTGTTAGTCGTAGAGGAACTTTCTTTGATACCAACAGTGGTATTAAAACAATTTATATTGAAATTCACCCAGATTCTGTAACCAAGTATAATGCTTTATCTGATTCTAATTGGTTGAGTAATAAATCTGGTGGTGGATTATCTCAGATTGCTATTATATCAAGTAGAGTTGGTAGTAGTACTACTCCAAATGGACAAAAACCATTAGTTCCAATTGCATTTTCAAAGGTTAGTAGAATTGAAGCTAATTCAAATTCATCTGTAAAGTATCTTGAACTTACAGTTAGTGCAAAGAAAGATGAATTAGATCAGTTTCTATTAGAATATGATATGGGTGCAGACAATCTCAGACGAGCAGTATTCTGGGATGATGCAGATGCAATGGCTGATGATCATAGTACAGCAGCTAATGTTCCTATTGGATATATTGTTGATTACAATGAAACATTTACTCCAGTTATCGGAACAGTAAAACCAAGTAACTTTACTCTTGCTGAGAAAGGATCTGGATTTAATCCAGACACTGATACTATACTATCAAAAGGTAGACAATCTAATGGTACATCCATTTATAATTCTATATTTGGGTTGTCATATTTTGATCCTCAATTCTTTACTAAGATTATTTTAGACCAACCACTTCAGTATGCTGAAAATGATGCAAAATATTTTGCTCCTGGAAGATACGTATATGGTATTGCAAGCGGTGCATATGGTGTTGTAGAAGGAGAAGCACTTGGTAAGTACACGAGTACTAGAACCTTGATGTTAAAGACTCTTTTTGGTGAGTTTAGATCTGGTGAAACTATTAGAGATGAAAATAATAATATCTTAAAAATTGCTAAAGATAATACTATTTCACATTTCATTGTTAATAACACTGGTGGTGGTTATGATACAGGAAGTAAGGTTAGGATTGATGGTGTTGAATATGATGATTCTAAAATTAAATTAAACTTAGCATCAACAGGTGGAAAAATTATTAGTGCAACTGTTGTAGATAGAGAAGGTGTTAATATTGAATATTCAAAACCACCATCTGTAGTTGCTATTCAGGCAACTGGATCTGGTGTAACTCCAACAGCTGCTCTTATTACTCCTGTTCTTGTTAGAAATGCAGTAACAACATACACTCCACAAAATGTAAAATCTTTCTATTCTAAATTTGGTTCTGGAAGTGTAAACACATTCACTTCTGATGTTGAGTTGAATAAAGAAACATATTCTGAAGTTGTTCCTGTTACTGAGTTTACTTTTAGTGGAGAATTAGGAAGAAAGTATATTGAATGTAATGGATTTGGTGGAGATGCAACTAAGTTCTTACAACAAGGAGATCTAGTACAGTTTACAGATAGTACTGATACTATAGTACGTGCTCTTGTACAACAATCAACTAAACCATCTGGTATACTAAAATCAAGAATATATCTAGATAGATCTCTTCCTGCTGATGTAAGTAATAGTAGTGTTGTTAGAGTGCGTCCTTCAATTGATAACTTTAATCAAGGAAGTCTTTTATATAAAACAGGAACTACTCAAGTTAGTTCAATTGTTGCAGATAGTGAAGATTCTAAAATTTCATACTTCCTAAGAAGGGACTTTGTTAGTCCTGGTTCTGGTGGAGCTGGAATGATAACATTCGCTGCTCAATTGCCATTTGGTACTCAGAGATTTGTTTCATTCACCGAAAGTAATTTCCTTGTAACAGTTTTAGATCCAGGCGATGCACCTTCTATTGGTAAAGGTGACATTGTTTATCTTACCTCAGATCAAGTAAGTATAACATCTTCTGTTGATTCTGCTAGTGGTTTAACTGCTGGTAGTGTATCACTATCATTTACTGATACTTATTTTGGATCTATTCCTACAGGAGGAACTTATCCAACTCTTAAATTGACTGCTACATTAGAAGTTAGTAAGGCAAAACCAAGATTAAAGACAGCAGTTGTTAATAAGAGAATTGTTATTGATTCTATTGGAGACAATATTATTCCTTTCAGAGGAAAGGATTATGATAGTGAAAATCTAACAGTATACAGTTATGCTGATGCATATAAACTAAGATATGTTTATGAAGGTACTACATCTGCTCCACCTACTGTAGATAGAAATGGTAATCTTCTTAGTGGTACTGATGTTACTAGTAGATTTACTTTTGATGATGGTCAGAGAGATACAATATATGACCTTTCAAGACTTGTTCTTAAACCAGGATCCGATTCTCCTTCAGGTCAATTAGTTATTGCTTTTGATTACTTTGAGCATACTCAAGGTGATTTTTGTGCTGTTGATTCTTATTTACATGAAGCTGGTGTTGGTCCCGAAGATATTCCAACATACAATTCTCCTGCTCTTGGTAAGGTATCATTGAGTGATGTTTTAGACTTCAGACCAAAAGTTGATAACGATTCTATTACTTCTGGATTTGATAATAATTCTCTATTATCTTCTTCTAATACTAGATCATTTACTGGAACTGGTGGTATTGTTTCTAGCACACCTGCTTCCGATTCTAATTTAGAGTATACATTCTCATTTACACAGAAGCAATACTTAGATAGAATTGATGGTTTGTTCTTGAATAAGAAAGGTGAATTTGTTGTTAAAGAGGGTAACTCATCTTTAAATCCATCTAAACCTGATCCTATTAATGATGCTATCTCTTTGTATTACATGTATGTTCCTGCTTTCACAGAAAGTAGTAAGGATGTAAGGATTATACCTGTTGATAACAAGCGTTATACAATGCGTGATATTGGCAAGTTGGAGAAACGTATTGAGAGATTAGAATATTACACTACGTTAAGTGTTTTGGAACAGCAAGCACTCAACATGCATATTACTGATTCTGCTGGAATAAATCGCTTTAAGAGTGGTTTCATAGTGGACAATTTTGAGACACATAAGATTGGATCTTTAAAGTCAGTTGATTACAAGTGTTCTATTGATACTCAGCAATCTGTAATGAGACCTCAATCTAAAGAGGATTCATTTAAGTTAGAAGAAGTTAATACAAGAGAAGATCAAAGATCAGTTTCTGGATATCAAAAATCTGGAGATCGTGTTACTCTTCCATATACAGAATTAGAATTGTTAGGAAATAACTTTGCTACTAAGACAGTTAATCCTAATCCATTTGTTGTACTTCAGTATGTTGGTGATTCATTCATAGGACCATCAGCTGATTCTTGGTATGACACCAGTGTAGCACCTCTGGTTACAGATAACAATACAAATTTATATTCAATTTTCCTTGCAAAGAATGAACTTAAAGATGCTTTTTCAAGTCTTTATAATTCTTATAAGATAAATTGGATTGGTGCAGATAGAGCATTCTTTAACATAGGTTCATTTGCAGAAACTAATAGTAGTATATCTGACAGTAGTGTTACTAGTGCTTCTGTTGGAAGTTCTTCAAACATTAGTCCTCAGAATAATGAAATTGGTAAAGGTATCAATACAAGAGGTGTTGGTTCTAACGTAGTAGCAACATCATTGTCATTCTTTGCAAGAAGTATTTCTGTTCAATTTAAAGTTAGTCGTCTTAAACCTAATACAAATATAAGTGTCTTCATGGAAGGACAGGATATTTCTCGTTGGGTTAATCCTGATTATAGGTATACAGGCATTGCTGGTAATTCATTATCATCTTTTAACAGTCCTATTACTACAGATGAGAATGGTAATGCTAGTGGTATCATTTTAATACCTGCTGGACAACCACCTAGAGAGAATACTACATGGACTGGAAATGTTGATACTGTATCATATGATACAGATGCTAGTGAAATTAGATTTTCTACTGGTGTAAAAACAATTAGATTTACTTCAAGTTCTACAAATGCTTCCAAAGATAGTGTAGAAACATATGCTGAAGTTAAGTACTATGCTACAGGGTTGCTTCCAGATAACCCTTCTTCTATTGTTTCAACTAGTCCTGCATTCTTTAAATCTAATGAAGGTACACAAATAGTTGATAGTAATACTGATAATCCAGCTAGACCAAATCCACTTGCACAGACATTTACTGTTGATGGATTTGATGGTGGATTGTTTACAACTAGTGTTGATCTATTCTTCTCTCAAAAGAGTTCCACTATTCCTATTAGAATTTATCTAACAGATGTTGAGAATGGTAAACCAGGTAAAAATATTATTCCTGGAACACAAAAAGTTTTAAATCCTGATACTTATTTAAGAGTCGTTGCTAGTGACACTCTTAATATAACAAAGGGAGAAAAGATAACTGGATCTACTTCTAATGCTTCTGGTCCTATTTCTCGTATCTTTGATAAAAATAACATTGAAGTTAGTTCTTCTGCATCAGGTGTATTTACTTTAACTAATGATCAGGTCTATACATTACTATTAAACAATCATAATGGTACTGATTTCAAGCAAGATGAAACTCTAACAGTTCCATCAATAACTACTGCTAACAATGCTAATAATACTACAATATCACTTAAGATTGTTAAGGATTCTGGTAGGGTAACTGATCTGAAGATTAAGAATACTGGTTATGACTATGATTCTGCAATTGTAACAATTGAGAGTCCTCAACTACCTGGTGGTGGTAATGCTACTGCTACAGTAAGAGTTTCTGGAAATAAAGTTTATCATTCGGAATTAGTTCTTGCTGGTTCTGAATATACCGAACCACCTGCTGTTGTTATACGTGGAACAGGTACTGGTAATGCTGGTGCTGAAATTGAATCGTTTATTACTATTGATAGTCCAGCAGTTCGTATGGGTATCTCAATTGATGATACTGGTGTAACTGCTTCAACTACTCCAACCAAGTTTACTTTTGATTATCCTGTATATTTACAGAATGATACTGAGTATGCTCTTGTTCTTGAGACAGATTCTATTGATTACTTGGTATGGGCTTCTGCATTAGGAGAATCTGATATTGCCACTAGCACAACTGTCACAACACAACCTGCTTTAGGTTCTCTCTTCAAGTCTCAAAATACTAATGCTTGGATAGAAGATTTATTTGAAGACATTAAGTATAAACTAAATCGTGCAGAGTTTGATATTACAAGACCAGCAGAACTTCTTCTTACAAACGAAGAACTTGGATACGAAGCATTATCTTCCAATCCAATTGAAACTGATGCTAGTTCCAATTCAACTGCAACTTCTCCATTGTTTAAAAATAGCAACTTCAATGTTAAGGTAAGTCATTCTGATAATGGATTTGATTCTGATGGTAAATCATATGTCTTCTTTAAGGGAGTATCTGATGTTGGTGGTGTAACTGCAACACAATTAAATTCTGGTTTATTTAAAGTCGTAAGTGCAGGTATTGATTCTTATAATATAGTATCTTCAAGTAGAGCATCATCAAGTTCATTTGGTGGTGGTACAGATGTACTAGTATCATATAATAGGAAGTTTGAAAAACTTCATGCAACTGTTCCTAATCTCTCATTTACACAGACTAGTGTTGGTAGTTCAGTTAAAACAACTAATATTGCACCTGTAGATGATAATGTTGGTACATTTACTTCATATTCTCAATCTGATTATGAAAAGACTTTCTTGAATGAAGATTTCTTCTTTATTAATCAAAAAGTTATTGCGTCAAGAATTAACGAGACTTCTAATAATATTACAAGATCTTTAACATACAAGATTGATTTATCAAGTAGTGTATCTCATTTGTCACCATTGATTGATCTTTCTAGATCTTCAGTAAAAACTATCAGTAATAGAGTAGAAAATCCTAAAGGAAATGAAGATAGATTTGGTCGTAGAAATCAATTATTAGAATTCTATCCTGTTTATGGTTTCCAAACAAATGGTGTTGCTGGTAATGAAACAATCACTGCTGCTGGACAAACAATAACAGGTGCGACTAGTAAAGCATCTGGTGATGTTGTTAAGGTTGCTGGAACATACATCTATGTTAAGGTTAAAACTAATGACACATTCCAACCAGGAGAAACATTAACATTTGAAACTGATACCTTTGCTGGAACTGTTAGTGTTGATAGTGGTGCTAATGTAACTAAGGAATCATTTGCAATTCCTGATGTTCTATCACCTCCATCATATGTAACTGCTAGAAACCCAAGTGTTATTGCTGAAACATATGATAATAAGATTTCTGGTAAGGTTTTACTTTGGAATGAACAGACAAAAGTTCTTACTACAATTAATGATAAGAAACCTATAAATGATGATTACACTGGTGCTATTAATACTAACACTGATTATACCAGAAATGCAGTTGTAGATTCTATGGGTGCTGATATATTCCGTATAGGAGATATCATTTCTTATAGTGGACAAGATGCAGAAGAGCAGTTGTACTTAGAGGTATCTAAAATATCTTATTCTGATGGAATTGAGTATACAAGTGATATACAATCTAAGAATAGTTCAACTATCGCTAAATATGTAACGAAAGAAGTTGCTATTCAAAATCCAGCTACTGCAATTGATTTAAAGATTACTGCTAATACCAGTGATATTAATAATATCTCAATTCTTTATAGAATTAAAAAATCATCTTCACAAGAAAACTTTGAAGATATTGAATGGATATATTTTAACGGAACAGGACTTCCAGATGTTAATGTAATTGCAACTGCTGAGAATTCCATTAGTGGAATCACCGAGAAGCAATCTTCATATCAAGAACTATCTTATAGTGTTGAAGATCTTTCTGAGTTCTCATCATTTGCCATTAAGGTCGTAATGAAATCAAACAACCCTGCATTTGTACCGAAGATCCAAGATCTTAGGGCTGTAGCATCATACTAAGAGGATCCCCACAATGCCATTAAGAAACGTAGCAAC
>Ga0163180_10001443_pt1 | contig 13463 bp, 8 predicted proteins | sample AtlANTMetagenome_2_FD_109647 | JGI IMG/M metagenome (GOLD analysis project Ga0163180, IMG submission 109647) | Marine eukaryotic phytoplankton communities from the Atlantic Ocean - Atlantic ANT 4 Metagenome | ecosystem: Environmental > Aquatic > Marine > Oceanic | place: North Atlantic Ocean...
CTCCATCCATGTGCCGATGTTTGGTCGCGTGCGCTGGGGCTACATGCTCACCAGTCGTGGGTGCCCATTTCCCTGCACCTTCTGCTCGGCCACACTTCGGCAGAGCTATGGGCGAAAATTCCGTGGCCACTCCGCAGAGCGGGTCGTCTCCGACATGGTCCGACTTCACAAAGACCACGGTGTCGACGCGTTCTACACCATCGATGATGTGTTCTCCTTGGACAAAGGCCGAGTGGAGGAGATCTGTCGCCGACTGCTTCAGCACAACTTGCCCATCCGATGGACCATTCAGACCCGCGGCGATCTGATCGACAAGGACATCCTGCGCCTGATGAAGCGGGCGGGGTGCTGTGGCGTGAAGATGGGCATCGAGAGCGGTGTCGATCGAATTCTCAAGATCATCCGCAAGAATGCCACCCGCGACCAGCTGCTCAAGGCCGCCCGGGATGCCCAAGAGGTCGGCTTGAGTCTGACCACCTACTACATGGTGGGGCACCCAACGGAGACAAGAGAGGAGATGGAAGAGACGTTCCGCTTCGCTCGACTGGTCGCCTCCGACATGGTTCAGATGGCCTTCCACACGCCCTACCCAGGCAGCGCCACCTACGAGATGTACAAGAATCATGTCGATGATCTCAGCGAGCTGAGCCACTACGAGACCAGCCATGTCAACCTCTCCGAGGTCGACAGCCCAACCCTCGAGCGCCTGCAGCGATACTTCTACCTTCGCTACTACTTCTCACCGCCTCAGTTCCTCCGGTACCTGCGTCGACGCGCGGTCTACAGGCTCACCGATCCAATGGAGTGGCAGCTGGGCGTGATGAGCCTGAAGTACCTCCTTGGAAACCGCGGTCGCACATCCGCATCCGCCAATTCCCCCCGCCCGGTCGCCAGCAAAGAAAACAAGCGTGCCGAGAGCGCGCAGCAGGATGTAGATGGCGGTCGCTCGGCATAATGTCAACCTGACCTCCACAGAGTTGAGGTGGATGGCCAGCGCGATCACCGGACGTGCCGATCATTCAGGAGGACGTCAGCGATTCGAGTCCGATGTCGCGCAATACCTGGGCGTAAAGCACGTTCGGGCGGTGGACAGCGGCAGGGTTGCACTGCACCTGGCTCTGCATGGACTGGGACTGAGCGCTGGAGACCACGTGGTGCTGCCTCGGTACTGCTTCTACAGCCTCGTGCATGTCCTCGAAGGCCTGTCCCTAAAGCCCATCTGGGCCCCCATCGATCCCACCACCTTGGCCATCGATGCCCAGAGACTGCCAGAGGTCATCGAAGGTGCAAAGGCCGTCATCCTGATCCATCCCTTTGGCCAGATCGGACCCGTACGAGCCCTGCGAGCGGTCTGCGACAAGGCCAATATCCCCCTCATCGAGGATGCCTCGCAAGCCACCGGTGGTGCTCTGGGCGATCAAATGGTGGGCGCGCTTGGTGCAGTGGGCGTCTTCTCTTTGGTCTCTGGAAAGAACCTCCAGACCTTCGGAGGTGGTCTGCTGAGCACCGATGATACCGATCTGGTGCGCCGCGTCGATCGGCTGCTGGATACCGCCGGCCAGCTGCCCGCCCCCGCGGTCCGGGCCGCGCTCCGAAGCGGCGCACTGCGTTGGTTCCTCACCACACCACTTGGCTACGCTGGTGTGATGCACCCACTGAGTCTTGGGCTGCAGACCATCGCACCCCAGAAATTGGAAGCGATGTTCCATGAGGAGCGCTTGGCCTACGATGCCGACCGTACACTGCACCGGCTCAGCGATGCGCAGGGCGCTCTGGGGTGCCTGGAGCTCAAACAGCTCGATCGCCGAAACCAGATGCGTCGCAACCACGCGCTGCGGCTCCTGGATGGACTGCAGGGAGTCAATGGACTCATCCTTCCCAGCTTTGATCTCGCGGCGGACAACACCTTCAATGCCGTGGCCATCCGAGTCAACGACGGACCCCGAATGCAGCACGCGCTTCGTCGACGCGGAGTCGATACCCGCTCGGACTACATGAGCTGGTACGGCACAACCCGCGACTTCACAGAAGACGTGATCTACTTGCCGAATCACCCAGGCATGAGCCTCGGAGACGTCGATCAGGTGGCGCGATCCGTGCGCGAGGTATTGAGGTGAGCCCCTACCAGGGTGCCACCAAGTCCAAGGTGTAGTCACCATCGGTGAAGTGCACTAGGCCCACACCATTGGCAAATATGAACGTCCCTGCGGGTCCTGCGGCACCCTCGCAGTCGTATTGAACGATGTCCTCAAAGATGCCGTAGTAGGTCACTCCGAGACCGCCCATCTGTGTGGAGCAGAACCAGTCATCGGCAATGACCGACTGGCCTTGCGCAGGCTGATCGGTGCCGAGCGCGAGGTCTTCTTCCCCCTCCACTCCCGCAAAGTCCCAGGCTTGAAGCTTGAACTCCACATCCAAGTCAAAGTCCAAGATGGCCTCACTTCGCGCATCCGCCCAGCGGCTTCCACGTCGAAAGTCCATGACACCATCTCCGAGGTAGCGGGCCCGAAGCAGATCCGACTCTGCAGGGCTCTCATCGGTGATGCCATCATCCCGATAGGCCCATGCCGCTCCATCCTCCAAGCCGTGGTAGTCGGCGATGTAGTTGGTGATGGCGACAGCCTGATTCTCGTCCTTGTCGCATCCGAGAACCAGGAGCACACACAGAGGCAATATCCGTCTCACTTGGACCACCAGATGGCCAAGTGATTGTCGGATTGAGAGTCCTGACCCGGCAGCCAGAAGGGTGTGGAGGATGGGTCATCCCCAACCTCGACTCGGCTTGGATCGATGGCACTTACCCAGATCTGAGGAATTCCCGAGTTGGGGTCTACCTCGTAGGAGCGCTTGGTCGAGAAGGCCAGCCACAGCACATCGTCGTCGGGCAGGGGCCCCCATCGTGGGAAGGAGTTCTGCAGGTTTCCTTCACCATTGGCGGCATCCAGGCGCACCTTGTCCGAGCCATCCCGCCGCATCAGCCACAGCTCCGCGGAGGGGTTGGCGTACGAGGTGGAGGACTCGGTGACCGAGCCGTCAAAGTTGGTGATCTCGGTACGAACCGCCCGATTGAATGCAATCCACTGACCATCGGGCGCGTAGGCTGGGTAGTAGTTGTTGTAGGTGTCCGACTGCGGAACCAACACATCCGGCTCACCGAAGCTGCGGTCGGATTCATTGAAGCGCAGCTGCACGATCTCGCCGCCTTCAAAGTTCATGTCCGACATGTAGGTGCCCTGCGTACGGACCAGCAAGACATGCTCGCCATCCGGTGACCAGTCGGGATGAGACACATTGTAGCCATCCATTCCGAGCTCACCGAGGAGAGCGCCATCGCTCATGCTGAAGAGCTTGGCCCGGCCTTCCGCTACACCCAGCAGGTACTGCCCATCTGGACTGGCCGCATGAAACGTGGCTCGTCGGGACTCCGACGGCTCGGTGAGCACCTCGGGATTGTCCGGATCCGTAATGTCGATGATCGCGAAGTTGCCGTTGACCCCCTGGTAGGTCACCACCATTCGGTTGGAGGACTCCGCCAGCGTGTGGCACCCCGTGCACTGCCCATTGGAGTCTTCTGCAGTCCAGAAATACTCTGCTGTGTCCTGCCCAAAGGGAATTCGCATGATGTCGCCGGAGGGCTCAGCAGGTGCGCCTCCCTCCACGGGTGCGCCCTCCGCACGGGCCACCCAGTATAAAACGCTGCCTCGGGCATCCAGCCGATTGACCGTCAGCTGCATGGAGGGTCCACGCTGCACATTGGTGAGATCCGCGCCGTTCCACTCGGCGGACTCCACCGTCACCTCGACACTGCCCTCGGTGTTTGCAGCTGCAATGATGGCCCAGAGATCCGAGTCTGAGACCCACTCCGACCCATTCACATAGACCCGAATGTCCGTGATCTCACTCTGCAAGCGAATGCGCGAGACATCCGCTTCAACTGGAACCGACCACGTAAAGGCCAGGCCATCGAGGTTTCGGGGCACTGTCACGCCATCCAGCGGGTACTCGATGGCTGGAATCTCCGCATCCACCGGCGAGGCACCCTCGAAGGCCTCCACCAGTGTGGGATCGACCGCATCATCGATAATGTCCTGCTCATAGACCACGGTAATGCGCGCCTTGCCCTTGATTCCGACGTGGGTAGCCGTCAGGGTCGTGACCCCACCATTGTCCGATGCAGCGGTGAACACTCCATCGTTGTTGACATTGCCCGCGGAGTGGTTGGAGGAGGTCCAAGAGACCATCCCAGTGGGGGCCTCAGTTCCATCCTTCATGGTGGCGATAGCCGTGAGCTGTACAGTCGCCGGGTCATCCCCATTGGTGACCAGCGAAACCCGCTTGGGCTCGATTCGGATGGCCGTGACCTCGGTCTCCGGAAGACCCGAGTCCGGCCCCGCAGACTTATCGCCACACCCCAGTATGAGGCTGAGTGCCATCAAGAACATCGCTCTCACAGCCCGGTGTCCTCCTGAAGCGGACCAAACCACTCCGTGTAGGTGACCTCGATGATCGATCCTGGCCGAGGCACGGCATAGCCATCAAAGCGAAGGGTGTTGTCGCCTGCGTAGTAGGTCCAGCCATCCTTTGCGCGCTCATGGATGGAGATTCCCTCCACCCAGACCTCGATGGTCTTGACCTCGGGGACCTTGCTCAGCGCAAACGTGGTCTGAAGACCCACCACATCCAGCGCCACCCGAGCCAGCATGCTGCCGTAGTCTTCGGTACAGATCGACTCTCTTCGGCCATCCGTCTTGTTCTGGGCCTGCAGATACTTCGTGCCGGCGTCCGCTGCGGCTTGAGCAGACACGCAGCCCAGCGGCGGATCGCCGACCACCGCGTGAACCTTCACATCGCCCCTTCGCTGGTCCTCCAGCTCACTGAGAAACGCATCGGTGTCCATGCTGGAGTGATCGTCCTCATCGGAGAAAAACACCAATTCCAGATCGGCATCCGATCGGGCGAACCCATCAACCCGACCCGGCTCCGATGCAATCACTGCCGCATCAAAGCCGCGCTCGTCTCGACTGCCCGCCAGCTCGGTGGAGACTTGACCATTGAACACATCCACCAGATCGGGGGTGTCCTGGGTCATGACATCGCCCTTGAGCACCCCTGGAGCAAGATCCATATCGGTGCTCACCAGGGCCAGGTTGAAGTCCACACCGGCATTGGAGACAAACCCAATAAAGGCATCCGCGCCCGCGATCAGTAGGTCCTGCTCTTCGTACATCGTGGCCGAGTCATCGATCACCCACAAAACATCGATTCCTTCATCGCGCTCAGGCTGATTGAAGGTCTCCACAAAGCTCTGCTTGACCACGGAGTAGTCGTGGCAGCCAGCACCGAGCACGGCGAGCCATGCAATGGGAATCAATTTGTGCACGCCCTATAGGGTAGCACCGAAGCCACGGATTGCGCTCATTGTGTGGTCGGCTTGTACGGGCTGAGGGTCGAGGCCAGTGCAGAGCCCAGGCGAGCGTGACCGGTCTTCGATGGGTGAATCTGGTCATAGAACTCCGAATACCCCGCACCCGCCTCGCGAAAAATCGACCGTCCATCGATAAACGGCGCATCCGCCTCTGCCGCGACCTTGGCCATGATTTTTCGATAGCGACCTATCAACTCCGGTGGGGCGTCCTCGCCCAGATCCACCGGTGCGGGCAGCGCAACGAACACCGGCCGAGCACCCAGTCGCTGCGTCTCCGCCACAATCTCGACGAGCGTTCGCTCATACCGCTCCAGCGCCGTCCGAGACACCCTGTCATCGGCCGGGGTTCCGACACCCTTGCTGGCATCCACCCAGCCCACCTTTCGTGCAGGCAGCCACGGCGCGAGCAGGCGCGTGCCCACTCGGTAGGTAGCCAGCGGATAGCGAGTGCCTGGCGGGCGGGTCAAGGGAGTGTCGGTCTGAAAGAGGTCGGACCATATGGCGCCGATCACGACCCAGTCGGGTCGAACGACGGGGCCGATCTCAATGAGGGTCGCCAGCGCTTGCACGCTGGTGTGACCCGGCGTCCCGCCATTGAAGCCCCGGACGGGGCTCCGCCAGAAGGTGCGCAGTACCGTAGAGGCAACCTGCTCAAACACCTGATGCTCCTCGACGCCGTAGCCAAAGATCGAGGAATCCCCCAAGGTCAAGAGACGAACCTCACCTGACGCACGCTCCTGGGGCACCTCGGGCCCGCGCATCCCCAAGCTGTTCACCCGTGTGCGCACCCCGGTCTCGACCATCTCCACGCCCGGAGGCAGGATCCAGCCCCGTGTGGGGTGCTGCTGCATCGGAATGCCCCGAGGCAAGCCATCGGGCTGCTCGGGCATAGAGGCCACACCAGGCATGCAGTCGGGCAGGCACTCCACAGGGCCAGGCGCCGGCAGCGGAACCGGGGGGAGCTCTGGGTTCATGGACTCCCATCCCCGCGCACCAAGCTCGATCATCAGCAGGACACCCAGGGTGGTCAGGAGGGCAAAGCCCAGCTTGCGGGGACGATTCGACATGGGGCTCCAGGGCCACTCCGAGCTACACTCATCCGGGCCTACACCCCCTCCGTACCATGCTGAACCGCATTCGCACCCACTGGACCCTCATCGCCCTCATCGTACTGATGGGGCTGCAGCTGTGGGTGGGCGCCATCTGGATCATGACGGATGCACGCCTGGGCGATGGGGTCTGCTGCAGCTTTACCGCACCGGTTCTCGAGATCATGCTGGCGGATGCCACCGATCAACTCGGCTGGCCTTGGTCGCGGTACCGACAATCCATGGGGCTGCTGGTCTGGCCCGCATTGATGGCGAAGAAGATCACGGCGGACAGCCCCGACTTCCTGCTGTGGCTCAACCTATGGATGGGCGTCGGCACTCAGATCTTGCTGTACGACATCGGCAGAAGACTCAGTGGCAGACTGGCAGGTCTGGTCGCAGCCGGCGTGTTTCCGATGATCCCAGCCGTCGCGCTGATGCATCGGCGCTGGGATGCACTGGCACCACAGCACCTGGTGCTCGTGGCTGCACTTTGGATGCTCATCCAGTCGAGAAACCTCACCAAGCCGCTTCAGACCGCGGGGTTTGTGCTCGTCGCCATGGTCGGCTGTGTCCTCAGTGCGCGGGAGACCGACAATCTGCTGTTCATGGCTGCCGTGGGTGCGATGACCACCGGCGCGGTGCTCCGAGGACTCAGCACAGGGCAGGGACCTCAGGACAATGAGCCGCCTGGGCGGACCAGGAGTCTACTGGGCGCCACTGTGGTGGCATCTGCAATGGCTGCCTTCTGTGTCCATTACGCCTTTCCGCTGGTCGACTTTTCTTACTTCGGCGATGAGATGGGCAACCAGTCCTATGAGGACGGCGCAGCGAAGTGGAGCTGGCAGGCGCTCATCGCCTACCCGATGAGGATGTACAGCGATGACTTCACGCCATGGATCGCGCTTCCCTTTGTGGCGGCTCTCCTGCCCTACATCCGCGGCGGACGCGGACGAAGTGAGCTGCTCAGCTGGCTGGTGCTGCCGCTGTTGGCTCTGAGCCTGGTGGGCAAGAAGAACTACTACTACGCAGGCGTCATCTACCCGGCGATCCCGCTGATCCTCGGACTGGGCCTGGCCCAGCTCAAAAGCGTCCAGATCCGCGTCGGACTGGCCGCTGCAGTCCTGGTGGTGAGCTGGCTTCAGTTCTCCTCGCGATCTCTGCCCACGAGCACCTTTCCCCAGTCCCTTACCCGTGTCGACTGGACCGGCTCAGTCGGACCCCAGCAACACCTCTTTCAAGGAATCGTCGCCTTGAATCTGGCTCCACGCGGACCATCCGAGATCGCACCACTGCTCACAATGATCCAACCACAGATCACCGAGTCCTCCTGTGCATGCCCACAGCACCTGGTGATCCATGGCGAGGGAGACTTCTCTGAGATCCACCTTCGCCTGCGGATGACGGATCCCTGCCTGGCCATGTCCCCAGGCAGCCGCGTCGACCATCCCGACAGTGTGGGTTGGGTAGTCACCACCCGCTCTGCATGCGGGCAGCAGACCCCACCCCAAGGAGTGGCACCGCTGGACCTGACCCAAGAGCTGAAGATGGGCGAGGCCTGCGCGCAGCTGTGGCAACGCGGCGGCCGAAGACTGTGCGGAACCGTGGGCTCCCCACCCGACTGAGTCTGCTCACTCTCGCATGCGATACACGGCCGCCTGGTGGGTCCGCTCCGGCTGCAGAGAGATGCCTGAGAGCTCGGAGATGAAGCGGCCAAAGTGATCGATATTGCCCTCTGGCTTGGGTGCCCGCAGCTTGGCCGGCAGACCGGACTCCGGCGTCGACCGCGACTCGATTCCGTGCTCACCCAGGTAGACCAGCATGTCGAAGTCCTGGGCGTGCAGCTCCGATGCATAGTGCTCCAGCAGGTTGATGTGGATCACGCTGGTGACATGCACATCCGATCTGGCCATCTCCACCATGTACTTGAAGGTCCATGCCCAAAACTGGTCCTGACAGAACAGCGCGAGATTGTGATCCTTTCCATCCGGCGGAAGACTTCGATTCAGAGCATCCACCGTCTCTCGGGCCGCATTGACGATGATCCGACCCGGAAACTCCTGGTAGGGCGTCAGCTCCACCTCACGCATCACAACGACCCGCTTGTAGGGCCGCTCCGCCCACTGGGGAACCAGCCTGCGCGCTGAGTCCGGCGCGACAGAGTAGCCCAGCAGCACCGCCAGCCCCGTCGCACACGCCAGGCCCATCGCCACCCGCTGCACGCGCGCCCCCCCGGGAAGTCCTCGCAGGCCCATTGCAGCCATCAGCGCCAGGGGAGGAAGGCACGGCAAGACATACCAATTGGACTTTCGGGTCATCCAACTCAGCAGGACAAATGGCAACAAAAACATCAACGAGGTGGCGAGCTTTCCCCGGGCAGGGCTGCGCCACAGGAATGCCAAGCCCACGACAACAACGACCAACAGCGGTGGGCGCACGAGATCATTGGCGAGCGTCACCAAGTATGCGCCGTCTTCCAGGATGCCTGACCAGGCATCGCTGACCCAGGGTGCCACCTTGGCCTGCATGGCGACATCCGCAAACGGATCTTCATCCTGCAGGTAGGCATAGCTGGGCCCAAACCACCACCAGTCAAAGCTGACCACGGGGATGCCCAGCGCCAGCGCCATTCCCGTACAGGATGCCTTGTCCAGGCCGGCCCGCAGTCGACCCACGATCTGGGCCACCACTGGCCCGGTGAGAACGATGGCCGCCAGCACGCTGCCATAGAAGCTCTCGCCGCTCCTCAGCACGCTCCAGACCGACACCCCAAAGAGCACGCACGGCACGACCCGAGAGAAGCCCGCGCTGCGCACCAACATCCAGGCTCCAAACGCTGTCAGTGATGCCAGCGGAAGCACGTCGTGAATGAAGCGACCAAATCCAAATAGGGCCGGAAACCCACCGGCAATGCAGGCGGCCGTCAGGCCTGTCCATGGGCCATCTAGTTCCTCACCCAGGCCATAGAGACTCAGCAGCAAGAGGAGCAGATAGCCGGTGAATACCAAGGGGATCAGCCACACCTCCCACCCGGTCAGTGCGCCGAATGCCGTCGCCAGAAAGAAGGGATGAGGCATCTCAATCCAGTAAGGAACATCCGAGTGATTCTGAAACAGGAATCTCAGGTGACCGCTGCTCAGCTGCTCCAACCAGACCGCTGGACTGGACCAATCGATGGGGGTGGGGTCCAGGTGGAAGTGGGTGGTTCGGCCCGGGTGAACCAAGGGCCAGGTGGGCTCATAGCCCCCAAGCATGCGCCGAAGTTCGAGCACATTCTTGAAGCCAAAGTGATTCGTCCGGGGCGGGAAACCTTCTCGAAATGCCAGCTGCTTGAGGGCCAGACCAAACTCCAGCACCAGCAGCAGGCCCATGAGCAGCCGCGGCAACCGAGATGACTGCGCTTTTCCACCAGAATCCATGCCAGGATTATGCTTGCCCCAGCGCCTGTGGTCGAACCCAAGGCGCCAAGGAGTACCTCAGATCGCGCCCCAGACCACCACGACAAGCCCCCTACGCTCACGCCTGATGCTGGCGCTGGGGTTGGCGGCGATCGTCGTCCTGGTGGCCATGGGCGGCTCAGAGGCAGGCTTTGTGCCCCCATGGGATGTGACCCCCACACCGCTGGGTGGTGTGTGGCCTCCACTGCTGGCCGTCGCCTGGGGCCTCTCAATTCTCCTGGCGGCGCGTGCTGCACTGCAGATGACCTGGAGTCGCATCGAGGCAAGGTTGCCCGCATGGCTCCGAGGATTCCTTGATCCGGGCATGAGAGCCGCCGACAAGACCGGACAAGCACGGTTCTCACTGGACCGCTGGGACTGGGCCATCATGGGCATCCTGTGTGGCGTCATGCTGGCCATCGTGGAGACCTACCGCTTCTACTACAACCCCGAGTCCCGCTGCATCGGCCACGATAATTACGCCTTCCTCAGCGGTGCGGTCGCTGCTGGTAGCGGCAGGTGGGACCTGTACATGGTGGACAAGCGTCCACTCTTCGGCCTCATCACCGCCGCCTTGGCCCAATTCATGGATGGCGACTACGTCCGTGCAGCCGTTCGGGTCAACACCGCTGCTGTCGCGCTCCTGCCCGCACCGACCTACCTCATCGGACGTCTCTTCAGCGGAAAGTGGGCAGGCGTGGGTGCCTGCATCATGCTCCTGGGCGTCTCGCTGATGTACCCCTTCGCCCACGAGACGGCCTCCTACGCGCTGTACAACCTCGCGACCACGGCCACCATTGCTGCGGTGGCCTGGGCGCTCATGCATCCATCCGCACGCACCTATCTGTGGGCCGGCGTGTTGATGGCCATCGTGACACTCACCCAGGTCAAGAACTTCACCTTCAACCTGCCGCTGGCCGGACTGCTGGTGATGGGGCTCCTCCTCGATGGCGCCGGGAGGCGCTGGATCCGAGCCAGCCTGGTGGCTGCACCGATGACCATCGCGCTGACAATACTCAGCTTCTACCCGGTGGACTTCACGCCGCTCAACGTGCTCATCATGCACCACAGGGAAGAGGTTCACTACGAGATCCCCTACCAGTGGGAAGATCCAAAGAAGCCGGATCCGGCCTATCCCTCGCCCATCTCCAGCTACATGCCCGACTTCCTGAGATGGGGAGAGATCGAGGGCGTGGCAGCCACGATGCTGACGCCTCCCGACTCCCACGTCATGGCCGCCTTTCCAGGGGACGGGCCCGGTCGGCGATGGTCGCACTGTCCAGGCACCACAATCCCGCCCTGGGGTCACCGGGTCTCGCACAACCTCAAGCAAGCAGACACCCTCGCACCCGGCCTGGGCGCGCTCCTCTTCCCCTTGGCGGGGATTGGATTCGTGCTGAGCATCCTGGGCCGTGTGCGGGACTCGTTTGCGCCAAGGGAAGGCTTCAGGCGCATCTTGCCCACAAGCTGGTGGCACGCCGGGCTCTTGCTCGTGCCGCTGTTCTCGTGCCTGGGAAGCCTCTCTCTCAAATTCAACTTCCGCTACGTCTTTCACTTCGTACCCACAACACTGGTACTCGTCGCCCTGACGGCTGTGGGGATGAGTCGCCTGGTCCTGCCTAAGACCCGAGGGCTGTGGACCATCAGCGCTCGAATGGTGGCCATCGGCCTGTGCCTGAGCATGGCCATCGCCATGTACATCCGCGCACCACTGCTCCGGCGACCGCTGGACACCACCATCGTAAAGCAGGCCTTCTTCCGGCTGCCACCCGACCACCGACAGCTGATGGGCAAGGGCATGGACTTGGTGAGTCAGTACCTCACAACACATGTCCCAGAAGACGCCGAGATCTACGACTGCACCCCCATCGCTGTGGGCCTCTTCATCCCTGAGGACCCACGGCTCATTCGACCCAAGAACGGCTCGGAGAGAGACAAGCTGTGCGCCAAGCAGTCCAAGACTGCACCCGGCGATGTGCCCCGTGTGCTGGTGGTGACCTCCATCCCGGAATTCTTCGGACCGGATGTGGTCACGCCATCCAAGGTCAAGCGCGCAGGAGGCTGGACCTTGGCCTACGGGTATGACATCCATGGCCCACGGGAGCTGGGAAGCCCCGATGATTGGTCGACCCGAGGGCCTGGCTGGATCGCGGTGATGGTCGACACCCCGGACGAGACTGTCGGAGCCAGCATGCTCGATGGCGCGTCGCCCGGAATCTGGGTCCTGGAGTCAGGCTCACCTGCGCTGCCCAGCGGAGATGTGGGTGCGCCAGAGGCCGGAAACCCATGAGCGGGCTTCGCCTCAAGAGCGTGGCAATCGATGCGCTGCTCAGCCTGAGCGTGCTCGGAGCGATCGCAGCGTGGCTGGCCCCTCGCGCCTCCCTGCACACAAGGCTCATCGGTGGAGGACCCCCGGTCACCCCTTCCGACATCAACGGCACCCTGTGGTTTTACTGGTGGGCCCAGCGGGCCTTAGAACGCGGGCAAGATCTGATCCATCCCGATGTGATCTGCGCGCCCACAGGTCAATCCCTGGGCAGCAACTTCCCACAGCACGTCGACGCACACCTGGCCGCACCGCTGATCGGAGGCCTGCCATTTCCGCTGAGCTACAACCTCTTTGTGCTCGCCGTACCCGTACTTGGAGGGCTGGGCGCCTTCGTGGCAATGCGCATGCTCAAGCTGGGGCGTGTCGTGAGCCTGATGGTGGCGGTGCTGTATGGATTCAATGCGCTGAGCATTCATGAGCTGGCCAATGGCAAGCCCGCCAGCGCCCTGGTCTTCGCCACCCCCATCGTCATGGCGGCATGGATTCGGTGCCTCAAAGCACCTGGACGAAGGTTCTGGCCCTGGATGGTGATCGCTGGCTTCAGCGGCGCGCTGGCCATTCAAGCCTATGTGCTCTACGCGATGCTCATCGCATTCTTTGCAGCCGGTGTCGCACTGGTTCACCTGTACCGGCCCGCACCCAACATACCGAGGCGCCGAATTGCCTGGGCCATACTGCTCGTCACAGGACTCTCCATCGCGCTCTCCGGCAGCTACCTCAAGCGCTTGCTGGGAGAGCGACGGCCCATGCCCGCGCACTCCGAGGAGCTGAGCCTGAGCTCTCCAGCGGTGCTGCGGGCCCAGGCGGAGGCGCTGCATGTGGCCTACCCGCTGATGGAAGATCCAGACGAGGATCGGCCTCGCCGCTCGGCATTTCCTGGTGCTCTGACCCTGGCGACCTTGCTGTTGATCCCCCTCTCGGGGTGGCGGGCACGCCGCTGGATGGTTGCCGCACTGGGGTTCTACCTGCTGAGCCTCGGACCGGTGGCTGCATGGTCGGTTCGGCCAGAAGTCGAGTGGCTGACCCTCTTTGGTCGGGCCATCCCACTACCCACCACCCTGCTGCATGAGATCTTTCCCTTCTCGATCCAATTCTTCCACCCCTGCCGGGTCTTGCCGCTTGTGGTCTTGTGCATGGCAGCATCGGTTGCTGTGGGGCTGAATGGGCTTCGCCATAGAATGAGC
>Ga0163180_10001445_pt1 | contig 13452 bp, 2 predicted proteins | sample AtlANTMetagenome_2_FD_109647 | JGI IMG/M metagenome (GOLD analysis project Ga0163180, IMG submission 109647) | Marine eukaryotic phytoplankton communities from the Atlantic Ocean - Atlantic ANT 4 Metagenome | ecosystem: Environmental > Aquatic > Marine > Oceanic | place: North Atlantic Ocean...
ACCAGCTATGGGTCGAGCATGAAGGTAGCACCACAATGGGGCAAACATCCGTCTTTATTGTTGACGCTGAGGATCGAAAGGTCGGTATCGGTGACGTAGAATACCCTAACAGCCTTCTTCATATTGTAAGAGAAAAAGAGGGAGGCGGTGCAACTGGAGGGTTCGGGCCTGTAATTGAGCTAACTAGAACAGAGAACGCCGGCGCGCTAAACCCAGGCGAAGAGCTTGGTTCGATTACGTTCGGTGGATATGTCGGTGGTACACCCAGCCCAAGTACAACATGGCTAACTGGATCTGTTATATCTTCGCATGTCGATACATCTGCATGGAACACAGGCAATGAGAACGTACCAACGGCGCTAGTATTCTCAGTAGCACATGATACCAACTCTACAACCCCTGTAGAGGCAATGAGGATCAACCGCGATGGTATGGTTGGAATTGGTACAGGGCAATATGCAGACGCGCCGTCAGATGATATATCGGCAACACTACATGTCAAGGTTGACCCCACGAAGAACAACACAAGCGGCGTCAAGATAGAGCATAATAAGACGTCAGGTATCCCTCTACAGATTACCAGTAAGCTGACCGGCGTTGGCCAGGTTGCTATGATCACGCAGGATGCAGGATCGACGCTGGCGTCAGGAGGCCATGTGTTGTTGGTTGCCGATCAGGACACCACCAGCACCGGTACCGCGCTAAGGATCGTATCTTACGGCGCAGGTAACATATTAGAAATTGGGGAAGACGCATTAGCCGGCGCCTACAAAGCAAGGATAGCTACAGGCGAACAGCGAGGAGATCCAGGCGGTAACATATGGATGGACTATACCGGATCAATGCATGTTCGTGGTGACGGAACTAACGACAGGGTATTCATTCTTTCTGGATCATCTGTTACTCTCCCTGGCCATGCACCTAACGAGCAAATGTATAAAGACGTCAACTTCTTCGTATCCGGTAGCGTTGGCGGAAGAGGAAATGACGGAGTAAAAAATACAGCTCTGTTTGGCGGTGACCTTGTTGTTTCAGGTGCAGTACATGCAGTTGGTGGTGCTAATGGATGGCTTCATGGCCCAGACCCGGACACACCGTTTGTCTATCTTCAAAACTCAGATGACAAGGTAGGGATTGGAACAGACGAACCTGAGACAAAACTACATGTACACTACGGGGCATCTACAACATCAGCTTCTCCAGGCACTTCAATACGTGTTCAGTCCATGGCGACGCATTCCGCGTCTATAGGGTTTATTAACAACCATAGTGCAGCCCCAAGGACTGAGGCTGCAGTTGTACTAGAGCCTAACGCTAGCTTTACATTGTACAGCGACTTTGTAATGGTCAACAGCCAGTCTGTAGGCGGTGTGGTTCTTAAAGGTGTACATGTTGATGCTGCTGGAAATGATGCACAAAGTAGTGGGTTTATATTTGATCCAGGAGATACCTCAAACAATAGGTCACCCCGGATCTTATTGCTATCAGGCTCTCGTCCTTCTGGAATTAGTGGTCTAGAAAAAGATCCTCGAGCATCAAACAACTTCACAGATACTAGCCTTTATATATCTGGATCCTCTGGTGGAAGAAACTCACCTGCTGGAGGGATAGCTGGAACAACCGTTGTGGGCGGTGATGTTGTCGTTTCAGGATCCATGTATGTGATGCGGGAATTTGACGGAAGCCAGCAGTTTAATAACGCTGTGTTGCAGGTTGGAAATACCGTAAGGCGCCCGAATGCAATGAGCGTCATTAGTCTTAAAAATGACGTGACTAGCAGCGCACATGAAAATAGCCCGTTCTTATTCTTAAAGCACTCGTCAATTTATGATGGTAGCGCGCAGGGAGATTTTGAAGGAGCGCATGCAAATACAATAACATCAGATGTAGGAAACTTTAGGATAGTATTTTTATCTGGCGCTGCAGGTGATGCACCTGATCAAGATTTTCATATTACTAATGAGGGATACAAGACCAAGGGCGCATACTTCCTGGTCAGCGGATCAAACAGGGCATTCTTACTATCAGGTTCACTACCTGATAATGCGGTACATAGTGAGTCAGACATCGGTTATGTAGGAGATCCTAGAAAATACACTGACACTGCGCTATTTGTTTCCGGAGCAATTGGTGTTGTTCACAAGGCATGGGACGGTGAAGCACACCACTCTGGTGCTGCTGTGTTTGGAGGTGACCTAGTAGTTTCGGGTGGTCTATATGCTGACGGAACAACTTTGGTTGTTGATCCTGATCATAATAGGGTAGGTATCGGGGTACAGCATCCGGATACTCAGCTTCATATCAAATCAACTTCTCCTAGCAAACCGGTAATAAAAATTGAAAACCAACAGGGAGGAACAAACCCTGTTGCAATTCAAATGTTGAGAAATACAACATCTCCAGCTGATGGCGACTTTATTGGTGATATACACTTTAGAAGCATGAATGATGCTGGTACACCTGAAGAGATCTTGTATGCGTACATAACAGCTGTCTCAAAAGACATTACTGATGGGACTGAAGATGGAGAGATACAGTTCCACACAATGAAAGCCGGTGTAGTTACTAACACTCTTACGCTAACATCCGGAAGCGCAGCCTTTAGCGGTGACGTATCAATCGGCGGCACATTGACAGGTGGATCTCCTGTTAGCCTCGGTGAGGGTGCAGAGGTCACTGGTTCTCTTTTCCTTAAGGCATCGACTGTAGCCCATAATTCTCAAGCAGGTGATACAGAAGTATCTATCTACGCAAGGAATTTAGGGAGTGGAATCAAGCTGTATCAAAACATCGCCGGTGATGAGACGGAGCTCGGGGGTGCAATCCTTGTATCATCCGGCTCTACTGAATATTCTGGTGTAACGCAGCTCTCATTAGGTAATATGGCAACCGTTACGAACGAAGGTTCAGGAGTACTAAGCCTGACCGGCTCTATTGGATCACCTGAAGATGGAGATTACTCTGACGGCCTGTTCACATCCTTTACTGCAAAGACACCAATTGGAACCATGGTTGATAGGTTTAATGAGGTTCTAGCGGCCCTTGCCCCTCCTCCTGCGCCACCTGCTGATGACGTTGATGGATATGGTAGCTCAACCGGTACTGCAGTATACTTGACTTGGGGTACTGGAAATTCAATTTCAGGATATTCACCAGCTGAGGATAATGTTGTCAATACTGTAGGTGGACTTCCTGGTGTGGCAGAAACACAAATCTATCAAACTGCCGTTACCGGCTCAGGTGGGACAGGATTGCCGGCCAACCAGATCGGCGCATGGGGTGGCAATTCTGGCAAGATTGATATATACGGTACAATTAACGCTGACGTTCCTGTTAACACAAATGCTGGAGGCACAAACTACGTAGCATACTCGTTTGGTGAAGCAGATCAGGGCGAGTTACAGTTATGGCTAAATGGCACCCAGGTTACATTTTCAGCGAAGACAGGAACACCTAGTGCAGTTGATCTTACAGCAGGCACAACAGGGGCCGGAGTTCCAGGTGCAGGATCCGACAGTTCATTTGTTACAAGCAATGGGACAGGGTTTATCGAGTTATCTGCAGTAAAATCAGCGACATCATCAACCGGCGATGCCCTCGAGGTATTTAAGCACAGGACCGGAAGGGTTAAAATTGCAGTCAATGATCAAAGAAACGGCCTTAACATGTTTGAAGTCAGGCACGTTATCGGAGCTGCGACCAGAAGAACCAACTATGTAGCATGGGTTGTTGATACCGATACTACTGCCATGGCAATTGGATCTACTGCTGAAGCATGGGGATGGGTTAAAACTGGAGCAACCACAAAAGATATATCGGGCGTTACTTACTATAGCAGCTTGGGTGCTGATGCTAGTGGTAATCAGATTGGGTATTTGTCATCAATTGCAAACGCTTACAAATACACATATGATCTTAATCAGATTTCGTTTACCCCCACTATAGGCCTCGGCACACTAAATAACGCAAAAATGTCAAACCAGTCGCTGAACATTACTAATCAGCCAAAGCCCCCTCCGTCGACTGCACCTTACCACGATAACCAAGTATCGGTCGGACGAGGCACTATTACCGGAGGAGGAATTACCTTTAGTGCCGACTATATTTTAGGTGGTGCACTTTCGACAACATTTACTGTAACGCACCCACTAAAGAATAATGCTACGTTAGGTGGTTCGGCTAGCTTAACCCAACTATTATATTATACCCTTAATGATACAGGCACTGCTTTACGGGAAGACTTTACCGGTGAAACAAAACGCATACCGTCTGGCTCATATGCAAATAAAGGGTTAGTGACCGCGACAGCATGGAGCTCATCCACAGAGCTTGATTCCGCTGCAGGATACGGAGGCGGGGTAGACAATGCTAAGGCATCTCAAGTTTATGCAACTAAACTGTACTCGCCGAAAAAGACACTAAATAACGGTAACTATAGTACTATAACTAATGGACCAAGTGGCAACCCCGACTATAGTGCATTAGGAACAGGATTAAGAGTATACTATCGTTACTTTACTAGTGATGCAACATGTCATGGATTCAAGTTTGTAACGTCAGGAGATGGTTCACTTATTAATGCAGGCGATAGCAGTTTAGGGGCAAACAACAAAGTTAGAATATTCTTCAAGGTTCCAAACACCGGCACGACACAGACCGGGTGGTTAGACGCTGCAGCGCTGTTTACGTGGCATAATTCAGGATGGAGTGGAGCAGGTGATAAAGACCGGTTAGGAGGAGCAGGAGTATCAATGGATACCACCATTGACTCAGGCGGGGCCCAAAACTTTATAACGTTTGGTACTGGCTCGATTGTATCAGGTGATCATGTTGTCATGAAAATAGAACATGACGATGGTTGGACAGGGGATATTGATGACGTAACACTAACATTTACGAACAGCGGAGGGACCGGAACAGCTCCCTCTATGCCTCCAGACACTGATGGCTCTAATGGTATCCTTCAAGACAATATATCTGATGGTGCAGCTGCGAAGCTTTCATTTGATTCCTCAAATACAATCGGCGCAACATACACCGGTGTTACCAATGCAGCAGGGATTGGAAGTGCGGTTCTGGTAAATGGAACGTATACGACTGCAACGTCCGGAAACAATTCTAGAATTGCAGTGTACTCGAGCCAGGATGTAACCGGTATTGTTAACGGTAACGTTGCTGCAGTCGGAGGCGTATACGTCGCAGATGCTTTCGGTTATGCAATGAAGCTAGACACCGAAACAACAAACGCCCTAATTTTAGAAATCAATGGTGTTGAATATCACACTATGAATTTGGTAGCCACTCTTGGTACGGGCGCGCCTGGATCAGGTACGGCTAATTCGCTAACAGGCAACTCAGGCTTCACTAATGTTAGTGCGGCTGCCCCTGCAACCTACGGTGGAAATAGCGTTCCGGATTACTCGAAAATGTATAGAACTGCGAGGTTTATTGTTCACCAAAGCCAGCAAAGAGAAGGTTGGAACTATGTACGAGTGATTCACAGGAGAACCGGAGTTGCTGACGTTATAACAAACTACATTGAGTGGGTCAAGGATGATACCGGTGGAGCACAAGCCCTGGCACAGTCCGGTGCTGCAATTGCAAACTTTATTGTTGGTGGCGGCGGAACATACTCACTGTCAGGTGTAACTTACTTCGTTGCGCCTAAGGGAACATACTCAGTAACTGTTTCAAATGCATACAAGAATGTCTACTCTTCAGCAGCTGATGCTATAACAATTAGTCCCAGTAATGGTACCGTTACAGACGTATCGGTGACAGGCACAGGAATTACAGATACTTCTACATCAAATGATCCAACTGTTGGCCTACCGAACTTGAACACAGCTGTAGCAAACTACCAAAACCAAGACATTAGTATTAGCACTGACGTTAGATCAACTGTAAGTAAGGTGTTGCCAGGTACCACATACGGACATAGCTCAACAACCTCAATAGGCGTTTCAGGTATCGCAGTTAAAGCACCCTTAAAATCTGTTTTGAATACAACAGGGGCTACAAAGAGTGCGTTCCTTATCTGGAGTGGCAACTCGGACGGCACATCGAACCAATATACTGCTGAGCATTTTGTTAATGAGTCATACAGGGTTCAGTCAGGATCATATGTCAACCAAGGATCAATTGGAAGCAGTCCATGGACATCAACTGTTAGCATGAATGATGCAGGTAACCCCACGTATGAAGACGGAATGATCATATATAATAGCTACCTGTTTTCCCCGAAAGGGCCAGGTGCAAACTATGGTGGAGGGTTTGCTGGTGACTTTAGATCAGTGGGCGACGGAGGATCACTTCAGGCTCCTAGCAGTAACCCAAATTACTCTTCTCTAAATAAGAGCCAGCGCACATACTATCGATACTTTGAAAATAATACAACGTCCGATAGGGCTAGCGTTAGTGTAACAATAAAGGGAGATGCAACAATTGTTCTTAGGGATTCTGCTACGTTAGGCGCAAATAAAAACATTTATGTTGACGTAAAGATTCCAGGAAAACTTCCTTCGCAAGACGTTGCAGGATCAGGAGACTTCTCAGGCTTCCAGGAACTAGCCAAGCCATCAGCTTCTTCTGTTAGGGATTATGGCGGAATGCTAGTAGGTAGTTTAGATGCAACAGTAGACGGTGCTGGTGCTACAAATACAATAACATTTAATGGGCAAACGCTTAATGGTACAACATCAGGCGCTGAGAAGATGATAATTAGGATTACTGCTAGTGAAAACTGGACCGGTTACATAACAGAGATCAATGTATCATATTCGTAGGATGAGATTTAGGATTTAGGCATGGCAGGAAAAACAGACCAGACAAAATTACAGTTTTTGTTCAAAAAGCTTCTCGGAAAGGCAAATACCAGTAATCTTAAGGGAGATGCTGAAGAGGGCCTTGGCTCTGCTGTACAGCTAGCCGGCTCACAAATATTTGCAGACAACATACCGAATGCCCCTACAGAGACGCTAAATGCTATTAGCAGCCACACTGTTGAGTATCTTGTATTGACGGCAACTGCAGTCCCTGGATCAACTTATGATGCAAACGATACCGGAGGAGGTGGGGACGGCTCACAAGCCCCAGGCCCTCACTCATATTACTTTCATCTCAATACAAGGTACAACGAAAACTCTGTTAACAAACACAGGGGACTAGGGTTTTTCTCGTCAGGAATGGCACTTAGCGCTAGCAACGGTGCATTGCAGCTCGTGCCTCCCGTATATTCTTCAGCGTCACCAAACCCATACCAGATTAAAATATACGAGGATAATGGCAGCGGTGGGTTAGGTGATGAAATATCTTTGCTTGACGAAGTTGATTGGTATTGTGATTACTATAACGGCATACTTTTCTTGCAGGACTATGATTCTACAAAGATACCAAAATTTATCAAGGCATTCATGTATGTCGGTGATAAAGCTATAGAAAAAACAAGGGCAGTTACAGTATCTGGCTCTTATAACGATGGTATAATAAACAAGTACCTCCTCCTTTCTGGATCTGGAAATCCAGGAAATATGAGCCATGCTGCCGATGATGTAAGGTACGCCGGCGATCCCCTAACTTATTCTGATACTTCATTCTTTGTTTCCGGATCAATTAGTTCTCGTGGAGGCAATGATGGCGGTACATCAACATTTGGTGGGGACGTCGCTCTTAGCGGAACGCTTACATTAGATAATACAGACGCAACAAACAATCGGCCATTAGGCATAAACATTATCAACAACAGTACCGAAGACCGGTCTACGTTTGATATTAGCTTAATGCCAGCTGCTGCCCACCCAGGGCCTGGATTAAACGGAAATCTAGGAATCATTCAAAGTAGAGGGGGTGGTGTTGCTATAGGCATCGGTTCAGGATCTTTAGAGCACACTGCGCACTTTTTTGTAGTTACAGAAATGGCAGACCCAGGTGAGGGAAGCGGCTTCGGAGGAGCAGCAAGGACATTCATAATGGCCTCCGGATCTCGAGGTGGCCAAGTACTAATCCTTTCTGGTGGTGGTGTTCAAGATCAAAACTATGCGAGAGGCAAAGACGTTAGTTTTTACGTATCCGGATCGGCCGGCGTAAGAGGGACAGGCGCAGACTTTGGTGGAATGTCAGTCTTTGGTGGTGATGTTTTAGTCTCAGGAACCCTGTATGACAGTGCAGGAAATACAATTAGTGCTGGAGGATCTCCAGGAGGTTCAAACCAGCAAATTCAATTTAATAATTCAAACGCATTCGGTGGTAGCGCAGGCCTGACATGGGACGGAACAAAGGTAGCAATATCAAATACAGCTACCACTGACTCGCTCTTAATAACAACAACAGAGGCTAGTGCTGATGCCGGCCCTGTTATAACACTAAAAAGAAGTACTGCTAGCCCTTCTGACGCTGATGCTATTGGGCAGATCAAGTTTAACGGTGAGAGTGACGGTGACAGTAACGTAACGTATGCAAAAATTACCGGTAAAATATCTAATGCGGCTGACGCTGATGAAGACGGCAAGATTTTGTTTACCGTTATGTCGGCCGGTGGGCAGACAATAACTTCACGGGTCGAAAAAACAGGCCTAACAGCACTATCACACTTTAACCTTGGACTAACGTCCGGCGACTCTGGGTATGGGTTCCGTACAAACGGTGGTACTGTAGAGTGGAAAAATAACGGTGGCTCATGGGCTGCAATATCTGCCGGTGGTGGTGGTGGAGGCGGTGATTCTGCCGGCTGGATTGCTGCAGCAAACCAGATTATATCTACAACAGGATCCATCTACGTAGGAACTGCTAACACCACAAATCCGGATATTAACTTGGGTGCAGATGGCTCTGCAGTCTTTAATGAACAGGGCTCTTCTGTTGACTTTAGGGTCGAGTCTGACAACAAGTCGCACGCAATATTTGTTGATGGCTCAAGTGATCAAGTTCAAATTCTATCCAACGCAGGAACAGCAACTGCACTAGCCTCAGGGTTTCCTGATGTTAGCCTGTTTGTTTCAGGGGCAGTCGATTCAAAGAACTCTGCCATTCGAGGCACTACGCTGTTCGGCGGAGATGTTGTAACTTCAGGTACTCTACATGTGCAAGAACAATTTACTATTAATGCACCTGGAAAGAATGAAGCACAACTTAGCACCAGAAAGGTAGGGATCACAACATTAACGTTGAACGGCGGGGCAACTCCAACTGCACAGGCAATTGATACCTACCCAGTCTCAGACAGCATGGCTGTGAAATACTTTATATCAGTTTCGGTTCTCACAGCCGGCGCTCCAAAGGGAGATAGGGCTACTATAGAGCTGTTAATATCAAATGATGGAGCAGCTAGCTCCGCAAACGCCCCGGTGTTTACTGAAAATAGAGCACATACTGATTATAACGTGTCAAATCTGAAGGCAGGTTACTTAGATTCTGTATATTTACCAATAGAAGTTACGCAAGATTCCGGAGGCACGTGTACTGTGAAAATTAAAGGAAGTACATACTGGCTACAAGGTACGGGTGCAGCAGGCGCCACAAACGATGTTAAAATCAGGTTCGAAAGAACAATCATTAGGACTTAATAAACGGGAATTATCCCAAAGAGGAAGATAAAAAAATGGCAGGAAGATCAAAATTTACTATTAACCACGTATCGTCGTCGGCAGGAGCGTTGGTTTTAACAGGCGGTTCATCGACCGGTACTGAGTCATTCGTTGCGGGTGTACATGTATCTGGTACGCTTTCATTGCAGACATTTCCGCATGAGCCACCGGTCGTACCCATGGCGACGATCCTTTATGCATCTGGGTCACAACATTCGCTGGCTTTCTCACCATCAGGTTCTAATGATGTTGACTTCCTAATTGGTGTTGCCGAAGACGGGTTACCTGTAGCAACTGGCCAGGTTTATGTTGCAGAGACAGCTGGCGACTCGATGGGTGTGTACCTGTCCGACTTCACTATCACGAACTCGTCCAGCCACATTCACATTGCTAATACCTCTGGTGACAAGGACCTCCTCTTCAAGGTTAACGATTCGGACGGCGGTGGCGCAGGGCAAACTGCACTTACAATTACCGGTGCAACTAAGAAAGTAACTGCCGCAGGTGCTCTTGAAGGAGCTAGTCTTTCTGATGGTACTGCTACAATCAGCGCAGGTGCTGTTACCGGCGTTACAACAATTACGACCAGCGGTAACGTTACGGTTGGTGGTAATATTATCGCTGATGCGAATGAGTCAAAGGCCATTTTTGCAGCAGTCACTAGTAACCCCATCACAATTGGTGGCGGCGGTGTTGTGGCAACAGGTGGCCAATTAAAGGTGACTGACGAAGTCATTCAGGATGCTAGTGGTCATGCTAGAATCACGTTTGATGATGCTGGTGACACCAAGATTCTGAAAAATGACGCTTCGTCAACAGAGTATCTTACTGTTAACGGTGCCAATGGTACAATAAACGTTGTCGGTGGTGGCTCTGCGCCAATCGCACCCTTTGACGCATCTGGCGCAAACGCGGCAGGTACAGACCTTTATATTACAGGTGGTAAGGGTACCGGTCAAGGAGCAGGTGGTGCCATTAAGCTCCAGATCTCAAATAAAACCGGAGATTCTGACTCAGATTTGAACCCTGCCTTGGATGCATTGACCATCCAGGACTCCGGAACTGCCGGCGTTGCTCCAAAGGCTTCGTTTGCTGGTTCGGTAACTATTGCCGGTGACCTTACAGTTAACGGTACGACTACAACGATTGATACTGATCAGCTTCATGTCAAGGATGACTTTATCTACCTTGGAATGGGTAACCAAGTACTGAACAGCGATGTTGGTATACTGTTTGTATCTGCATCAAACTTTGGTACAAGACCTGATGTTGCAATCGGTAAGGTTAATGGAGTAAACAACACTTTCGGTCTTGGTTCTCTTGACGCAGTAAGCGGCTCGGTCACAAGCCTCAGTGGTATGGCCTTTGACCAGACATTCCGCGCTGCACAGTTTGAGATTGGCAGTGCTAACGATAGTATCTCTATCGACGGCTCATCAAACCTTAACTTCACAGTTGCGAATGATGCAATCTTTAGCGGCGACATTCGTATTAATAGTGCGGCCAAGCTCAAGCTTCAGGATGCTGACAGCAGTGCAGGTATACACATTAAGGCACCAGCAACTGTATCGACTGAATGTATAATTACACTTCCTCCGGCCGGAACTGGAACTGCTGGTCAGGTACTTCGCGCCGCCTCAGGCGCCAGCACCTCCGCTGTTTCTCTAGAATGGGCAACGGTCTCATCCGGTGGGTCCATGAACGACTTTATTGTCGCAGGTAATACAGGAGCTAACCAGACAATTGAAAACGGGAATACACTTTCCGTTCTCGGCGGTAATGGCATTGGTACGGTAGGCTCTGCTACTGATACCCTGACGATCAATCTAGACGCTTCACTTACCACTGTAACGTCTATGAAGAATGATTCGCTTGTTCTTGGTAGGGCTACTGCAAACAGTGGTATAATTGACTTTGCAAATGCCAACCAGGTCCAGATTGGTACGTCCGATACATACGCGGGTGGTCTGGCTATCTCTGATGTTGCCGAGGGTGGTATCTTAATGGGTCTCTTTGCCCATGGAGGAGGGGACTCCTACTCCGTCGCATCTCAGTTTGGTAAAGGTGAAACCAGTTCCGGTGCCGTTGTTAACCAGATGGTCATGAGAAATGAAGCGAAAAACTTCAACAGCTCGAGCGCTGTGACAATGGCTCTTGGAATGGCTGACATGACACTTTATGGTGGTAGCAAGGTTACCATCCTAATTGAGGATGCAGGCACAGGAGCAGCTGCAAATGGCCACCGATTGATGATCGACGCGATAATGTCGTGGAAGTCTGATGGGTCTGATGCAATCGCTGCCGAAAGAAGAACCGATTCATCCGGCGGTACCCTTGATGATCTGTTTAGGTTAGAGCTTGGTACCTCAGGTGATAACGTGGTCTTCAACCTGAAGAAGATTGGCGGAGCAACGGTTGGACAAACCACTCGGGTAACTGTACACTCAGAAAACTTCATGGCACAATCCTCATAATACTGATTGCAGTCATGATAAAAAAGAAACGGGGCTTTTCGAGGCCCCGTTTCTCGTATTAACTTCATGAGTTGCATATTTACTATTGTGTAAGCGTGCTTTTTCGGGAATATGTTATAAATGAGTGGTTCATCTAAGTTAACTATAGAAAATATATCAGGCTCCTACCGAGGCGATAATAGCGGTATTGGTGTGATGCATGTCGCATCAGATAGTCTTGTAGTTACCGGCTCAACAACACTAGATACCAGAGGGCTTGGATCGGAGTCAACACTTCATGTAAATGCCAATATATCTGGTGATTATGCTACAAAAATGTTTAATGATCATGGTACGGCCGGCCATGTCCTTCATTTAGAGACTGACGGTACCGGTGCTGGTACTAGGCTATTAGAGATGGAAGAGGGTGGTGGATCCACCATCTTTAGGGCTCGGGCAGACGGTCGGTTTGGCTTTGGCTCTACCGGTGTTGGTTCGATGGGAGCCGGAACGTTTGTGGTCGGGATTGGTGGAGGCCACACCGCGGATATTGCAATATCTAAAAGGTTGCAGCACTTAGGTGATAGCGACACGTATTTAGACTTTGCAGCAAATGATCGAATTGAGCTAGTAGCTGGTTCCCATAATATGATATACATGCGAGAGCTATCGGACGTTGGGCGCGTCTATATTTTATCTGGTAACCTGCCGGCAGATGCAGCAAATGGCCTGACATTCGATCCTAATGAATCAAAGGATATCGCGTTTTGGGTTTCTGGATCAGCCGGCGGAGTAAATGAACAGACATATTCAGTAAGCGCTTTCGGTGGTGACGTAGTTGTGTCAGGCTCCTTAACTGGCGCAGAGCCGGCTTACGGGATGGACCAACAACTTTTTGAGCTTCTAAGTCTCGGCGCAGAAAAAATTACCCTGGGAACTACAAAGACCGGTACAGTAGTTGCGTCACCTCATTATGCTGACAGGGCGAGTGATGTATTCTTTTACGTGTCAGGTTCCAGTAAAAAACATCATCAGGACGAGACAGAAGCTACCCTAGCCGGAGGGTTTGGGAAAGAGGGTGTGGCAGTATTCGGCGGTGATGTTATGATCTCCGGATCTTTGCAGACCGGTGTTACTGACTTAACCGTATACGGCGGAGGGGATACATACCTGTCCGGTACAAGAGGGGTAACAGCCGATGCTAGCGTCGCGTCGAGCGGCAATAAGCTAGTCATGCCCCCTATTTTCACTTCGCCTACCGGTGTCGGTGCTGGTATCATGATGACAGTCAAAAACCAAAGCACTAGTGCCGGCCTAATTATCTCTGGCTCGTCGATGGATGCGGCTATCCCGGGAATAAATACTGGGAACTTATTTTTGACCACAGGGAGCCTGACAGGGTTAGTAGAGCAGGGTGG
>Ga0163180_10001447_pt1 | contig 13443 bp, 12 predicted proteins | sample AtlANTMetagenome_2_FD_109647 | JGI IMG/M metagenome (GOLD analysis project Ga0163180, IMG submission 109647) | Marine eukaryotic phytoplankton communities from the Atlantic Ocean - Atlantic ANT 4 Metagenome | ecosystem: Environmental > Aquatic > Marine > Oceanic | place: North Atlantic Ocean...
ATGGCTGACCAACGCGGGTACCTTCAATGAGGCTGCGCTGGAGATGGATGTGCAGATCGTACGCCAGGTGCTCCTCGAAGAGGGTCATGTGGATGCCAAGGTCGAGCCTCCCAGCGTGTACCTCTCCCCAGACAGGCGGTACATTTACGTCACCATTCACGTGACTGAGGGGCCCCGCTACACCCTGGGCAACATCAGCGTGAAGGGTGACTTCACGCCGGAAGAGGGGCTCACCGAGCCGGCGACGCAGCAGATCATTGCAGGTGATTCAGCGGAGAATGTCCGGTCGAGATTCGACCAGGCCAAGAAGAAGGCTTCTCGGGAGAGCGGGAAGGAGGATGCGCTCCCCGAAGCGGGTTGGGATGCACCGAAGTCACCAGGTCCCTTCGCATTCCTTCCGAACAAGCCCATGCTGCGGGGCGAGACCTTCAAGCTCAGCTTGATGCAGTCTGTCATGCAGGAAATCACGGATCTGTATGGGGACCAGGGCTACGCCTTCACCAACGTGGTGCCCGACACTCAGACCGATGCAGAGCGTCGGGTCGTCGATGTGGTCTTCCATGTCCAGAAGGGTGACAAGGTGCACATTGGTCGCATCGACATCACCGGAAATGACCCGACCTTTGACAAGGTTGTTCGTCGCGAGATTCCGATCAACGAGGGCGAGCTGTACAGCACCTCGAAGATCAAGGAAGCGCGCAAGCGGATGGATCGCCTGGGCTACTTTGAGCAGGTCCAGATCTCCACCCCGCGTGGCGCCAAGTCCGATTCCCTCGACATGAAGGTAGAGGTCACCGAGCAGCCGACTGGAAGCTTCTCCATCGGGGCGGGATTCTCCAACTTGGAGAACTTTGTCTTCACCGCCAACGTGTCCAAGAACAACTTCCTGGGTCTTGGCTACATCATGAGTGCCGCGGCCAACATCTCGGGCCTGCGCCAGCAGGGCAACCTGCAGCTGTTTGATCCGTACTTCTTGGACTCTCGCTGGACGCTGCGTGTGGATGGCTACTCCATCTCCCGGAAGTTCATTGAGGATGAGTACCAGCGTGGTGGGTCGTTTGCGATCGGTAAGTATCTGGATCGTCGCGACGACATGCGCCTTGAGGCGGTCTACACCATCGAGGACACGGGCCTGAACAGCATCGATGCCTACAAGGCCCGCTTGTTTGGGGGCCAGCTGTACCGCAATGGCCTGGCCAGCTCGGGCGGTCTCGTCCTGAACATGGACAAGCGGAACAACCGAATCAATGCCACCAAGGGCATCTACACCAGTCTCTCAGGCACCCTGACTGGTGGCTGGCGACTCAATGATGACCAGGTGCTGAGCATCTTTGGTGGGGACTTCAACTACTACGAGCTCAAGGCCAATGTCCGCACCTACTACCCGGTGAGCCCGGGGGGTGACTGGCTCATCTTCAAGTACAACGGAACCCTGGGCCACGTGGGCTCCACGGACGGCTCGATCATCCCCTATATCCACCGGTATCGCGCGGGCGGAATCAACTCCGTGCGCGGCTTCGACTGGTACTCACTCGGACCCTCCATTCGCGGAACAGGCTTCCGTCAGTCGGAGCAGAGCTCGTACTGGATCGGATCGGATGATCCGACGGCTGCCGATGACCGGCTGGTTGTGGGCGGTACCGAGACGTGGATCAACAACTTCGAGCTTGAGTCACCGATTGTGCGTCAGGCTGGCATCTCTACCGTCATCTTCTTCGATGCCGGAAATGCCTTTGGCGACCCCTGGGGTGAGGGGCACATCGATCCCCTCGAGCTTCGTGCTGCCTATGGCTTTGGCGTGCGCTGGCTAAGTCCGATGGGTCCGCTGCGCTTTGAGTGGGGCTTCCCCATCGATCCCAAGGAAGACGAGCGCCGTGCCGTGTTTGATTTCTCCATCGGCTCCTTGTTCTAGAGCATCTGCCCGCATCCCGGGCTATGAGCCGCACCATTTGCAGCCCAATCTGGAGGCTTTCATGATTCGCATTCTTCTCTTTTTGAGCTTGTTTCTCTCGTTGCCTGCGTGGGCACAGGGGGGCACCATCGCGGTGGTGGACTTCCAGCTCGCCAGTCAGACCGTGCGGGAGGGAACGCAGATCCAGGCGGAGCTTCGAACCCTTCAGCAGTCACGCGAGGCCCGAATCAAGGACATGGAAAAGCAGATCATGGGACTGCGAACCGAGTTCGAGAAGCAGGAGATGATCCTCAGCGATGACGCCAAGCGTGAGAAGGTTCGGGAGATCCAGGCCGCTACGCAGGAGTACCAGCAAGCGGTCATGGCAGCGCAGCAGGAATTTGCGCAGGCCTATGAGAAGAAGGCGGGTGCCTTGTTCCAGAAGCTGAAGAAGACCTGTGAGTCCATCGGTGCAGAGCAGGGCTACATGTTGGTCCTCGAGGTCTCTCAGGGAGGCGTGGTCTACTCGGGCAATGCGGTGGACATCACCGATGAGCTGATCAAGCGCTACGACGCTGGGGGCTGAGCTTGGCTGGCCCGTTCAGCGTAGAGGCCCTTGCACAGCATGTGAAGGGTGAGATCTGTGGTCAAGTAGGGCGGCAGCTGGAGGGTGTGTGCTCCCTTCAGGCGGCAGGCCCATCTCACCTGAGCTTCCTCTCCAATCGCCGGTATCTGGCGGCAGCAAGGGCGAGTCAGGCCGGTGCCATCTTGGTGGGGCCAGGTGTCGACTTGGGCGACAGGCTCGTGATTCGCTGTGAGGATCCCTACCTGGCATTTGCGCAGGCCATGACGCTCTTCCACCCCTATGAGGCCCCTCAGCCACGGGTGGACCCTCGTGCCTTTGTGGCTCCGGATGCCGATGTGCAGGGGGCAGCGATCGAGGCCTTCGCCTGGATCGGGCCGGGCGCCAAGGTTGGGCCCGGAAGCTGGATTGAGGCGGGAGCTGTGGTGGGTGCAGGCGCAGTGATCGGGTCGGATTGCCGCCTCATGCCGCACAGTGTCGTGATGGCCGACTGCACCCTGGGAGATAGGGTCTGGCTCAATCCGGGAGCCGTCGTGGGGGCGGAGGGCTTTGGTTTTGCCCGTGGCCCTCAGGTACCCGAGAAGATTCCGCAAGCCGGAACGGTGGTCATTGAGGATGACGTGGAGGTTGGCGCCAATAGCTGCGTGGACCGCGCGGCGATGGAGACCACATGGGTGCGGCGTGGAGCCAAGCTCGACAACCTGGTGCAGGTGGGGCATGCCGCTGACATCGGCCCCGCCACCTGCATGGTGGCCTACTCGGGTGTCGCAGGATCTTCCAAGCTGGGGGCTTCGGTGACACTGGCGGCCAAGGCGGCTGTCTTGGGGCACCTGGAGCTGGGGGACGGTGTGACGGTGGGCGTGGCCAGTGCTGTGAGCTCCGATCAGCCCGCCGGAGCGCGGGTGACGGGTGTTCCCGCCATCGACCACAGGAAATGGCTTCGTGCCGCGACCGGTTTCTCTGAGTTGCCGGACTTGATCAAGCGCATGCGCGCACTGGAGGCTCGGGTCGCCGAGCTTGAAGAAGACGGGAGAGACGCATGATCGATATCGATGGAATCATGAAGCTTCTGCCTCATCGCTTCCCGTTCCTGATGATTGATCGGGTGCTGGAGGTCGAGCCGGGCATGAAGGCTGTAGGTGTGAAGTGTGTCAGCATCAATGAGCCTCAGTTTCAAGGCCACTTCCCCGATCAACCCATCATGCCTGGCGTCTTGCTGTGTGAGGCATTTGCTCAGGTGGCGGGGGTGATTGCGCTGAGTGCGTACCCCGATCTGGCGGGAAAGGCTGTCTACCTTCTTGGGCTGGATAAGGTCCGATTTCGGAAGCCAGTTCGGCCGGGGGACCAGGTGATCATCACTGTCACAAAAGAGAGTGAGTCGCGGGGTATCTGGCGGTTTTCTGCGGTGGCTGAGGTGGATGGCAAGAAGGTCGCAGATGGCGGTGTCATGGCCACCGTAGCGGATCGCCCCACCTGAGCGGAATCCCTGGGGGGTTGAACCCGGACGGATGGGGATCATCTTGTGGTGAACCCATGCTACGCTGACGGTACGTGCCAAACTCTGGTCCCCCGACCCACGACCAGACGGGTTCGCCTGCGATTGCGGGTGGACACGGGCGGGTACTTGCGCCTGGGACCATGATCTCGGACAAGTACCGAATCGAGCGACGTCTCGCGCGTGGTGGCCAGGCCTCTGTGTACCTGGCCAGCCAGTTGCCGCTGAACCGCCCAGTAGCGCTCAAGATTCTGGCGCCGCCGAGTGGTGAGGTCACCGAGGAGGAGAGCTCCGCATTTGAGCAACGCTTCCTGCTTGAGGCCCGGACCCTGGCTGCGTTGGACCATCCCAATATCGTGACTGTCTTTGACTACGGGGAGACGGGGGATGGACGCTTCTACCTGGCGATGGAGTACATCGACGGTCAGCGCTTTCTCGACCTGCTGCGCGGAGGCCGCCTGACCCCTGGTCGTGCGGTGGACCTCGCGATGCAGATCTGTCGGGCGCTTCGCTACGCCCACAAGCATGGGGTCGTCCACAGGGACATCAAGAACTCCAATGTCTTGGTTCGGATGGATGACAATGGCAAGGAGCAGGTCAAGGTCGTGGACTTTGGACTGGTCAAGCTGGCGCGGGTCGACACGAGCATCACCCAGACCGGCATGATTCTGGGTTCTCCGCACTTTATGTCTCCAGAGCAGGCGACTGGCGAGGGGGTGGACCATCGTGTGGACATCTACGCGACCGGCGTGCTCATGTACTGCGGCCTCGTGGGCGAGTACCCCTTTGATGGTCCGCATGCGACGGCCATCATCACCGCGCACATGACTCGCACTGCTCCTCGATTCAGTGCGGCCTCGCCCGAAGCCGAGATCCCGGAGGGGCTGGAAGCCATCGTCTTCAAGTGCCTCGAGAAGCGCCCCCATGACCGCTATCCGAGCATGGAGGCCTTGATTGCGGACCTCTCCATCTTCCATGTGGATGGACCCAGTGAGGGCCTGAGTGGGGAGTTCCACACGCTGACGGCGCATGCGCCGGTTCGACGATGGGACTGGACGGTGATGGGGACTGGCATTGTGGTGGGTGGCATCCTTGCTGTTCTTCTCGCCCTACTGAGTGTCGCCGCACTCATTCTTTACCAGGCCGATCAGCCGCCTGCGGCAGCCCCCACGCCGGTTCCTGTGGCACCCGCCGCAGAGGCGCAGCCCGTGCCCCCGGAGGCCGAGGCCGCTGCACCGCCCACTCAGGCCGGATCCAAAGCCGATGCTCCTGCTCCTGAGCCGCGCACCCGAAGAGAGCGGCGCCGGGACCGCAGGACGCGAGATGCAGCACCGGACAAAACCAAGGCCAAGGAGACGGCCTCTCCACCGAAGAAGCAGTCCAAGCCCAAGCAGAAACCCGGAAGAGGCATTCGGGATCCATGGGGAGGCTGATGCGCCCGGGCTGGTTCGGATTCCTGTTGGCATGGATGCTCGTACTGGCGGGTCCCGCGCTGGGGCAGTCCTCTGTCGATGGGGATGATGCCAAGGCCCGCCACCTCTACAACAATGGCGTCATGCTGTACGAGGAGGGGCGGTATAGCGATGCCATTGCGGCGTGGAAGGCGGCGTATGACCTCAGCCCCCGTCCGCTGCTTCTCTACAATATTGCAGAGGCTCAGGAGCGTGTCGGGATGTGGCAGGAAGCCCTGGACACCCTCAATCGCTATCGTGCCTATGCACCTGCGGAAGAGCGCGACCGACTCACCAAGCGCATCGAGAATATCGAGAAGCACCTTCGCGCCCAGCGGGCGGAGGAAGATGCCCGGCAGGCCCAGGTGAGGTCGGAGCCTCAGCCGCAAGCCGTGCCGAGACCCCAGGTGCGTCCGGAGCCGCGCCCGGAGCCGCGCAGGAGCGCTCCACCACCGCAGGAGACCTCCCCGCGGTGGCGAATGGGACCACTGCCCATCTCGCTGTACGCCGTCTCGGGGGTCGGTACGGTCACCGGGGCAGTCTTTGCATTCCGTGCCCAAGCGGCGCGGCGAGCGGCCTCGGAGGTCTGCATGGGGGAGATCACGCTGTTTTGTCCAGAGAGTGCTCGCAATGCAATCGAGCAGGACAAGATCAGCTCAATCGTCGCGGATGTGGGCTTTGGCGTGGCGCTGACGGGCACCGTTGTGGCGACGGTTGTCGCTGTCTCAAGCAAGAACAGGGCAAATCGAACTACGATGTCTCTGTCGCCGACATCCCGGGGAGCACACCTGGGCTTGTCGCGTACCTTCTGAGTCAGTCCAGGACGCTTGATGCCGCCGTTTCAGTCCCTGCAGATGTCGATGCTGATCACCGCCTTGGCGGGTGTCTCCAGCTGCAGCATGGGCACTTTTTCCTACCAAGAGTGCATGACGAATGAGCAGTGTCGCGACAACTTTGGCTGGGGCAATGTCTGTGGTGAGGATGGGCTCTGTACACCCGCAACTGCCGATAGGCGGTGTGCGGAGACATGGCCGCCGAGCCTGTATCAGCGCCAGGCGGAGATGAAGGATGCGATTCTGATCGGCATTCAGTTTGATCGATCGGACTTTGAGCTCGAGATGTCGGCTGCCAAGCTCGCGGTCATGCAGGCGATGGAGAACGAGGGTCTGGATGGGATCGACTACGCCTTGATTGAGTGCACCAATGAGGAGAACCCAGACTTTGACTCGCTGTCGCAAGATGAGGCCAATGAGCGAGTGAGTGAGTACCTCGCCAATGAGATTGGTGTCTCGGCCATCATTGGGCCTGCCACCTCAAACCGGGTGGACTCCGCCTATCTGACGGTGTCTCCGTACGGCACGCTCTTGATGTCACCGACCGCGACAAGCCCGGCGCTGACGGAGCTGGATGGCTTAGAGTCGACCGATGCCCAGCCGGGCTTGCTGTGGCGAACTGCGCCACCGGATGATCTGCAGGGGGCCGTCCTGGCCGAGTACATCGCGGATGAGTCTGTCACCTCCGGGGATGAAAAGCCCGCCTTGAAGACGGTGGATGTCGTCTTTGAGGAGGGGCCATACGGAACCGCTCTGGCATTTGTGTTCAGCGAAGAATTTCGAGACAGAGGGGGCACCGCCGAACTCATGGGGTTTGGTGATGCCGACAACCGCGATGCCCAGATCGCTGCTGCGTCGCGCTCGTCTTCCGCTGGTGTGCTCTTCATCTCCTCGGACAAGGATGACACCGAGGTCTTCCTCCGCCGTGTCGCGGACACAGATGGCCTAGACGAGGACAGGTGGTTGTTTCTGGCCGATGGCGGCAAGGACTCCTCGATCTTTGAGGAGGTCGATGAGCTGAGCACGGATGACCTGAGCCGAATCCGCGGCACTGCGCCCTCGCCGGATGCGGGTCTGACCTATGACAACTTTGCCAAGGCGTTCTCCAACCGCTTTGGACGCGATGCTGGGGAGACGCCCTACACCCCCTACGCCTACGATGCGGCGTGGCTCGTCCTCTACGGGACTGCATGGTCTCACTTCAACGAGGGGCGTGTCACGGGGCTGGGCATCGCAAAGGGGCTGCGTCGGCTCAGCCGCGGCGATGAGTTGGATGTGGACCCCACCACATGGACCAGCGTAGTGGCCCACTTCAAGGAGGGCCTGAGCGTGAACGTGTCAGGCGCCAGTGGTGACCTGGACTATGACCCGACGACCGGAGAGACCTCTGCACCGATCGAGGTCTGGAGTGTTCAGTCGGATGATGGCGACGTCGAGTTCGACACGGTGACTGTGTACGATCCCTCCAGCCTCGACTGAAGGCTGCCCAGAACTAGCCGATCAGCCCTTCCACCAGAGGCACCTCGAGCACCTTCTCGTGGTTGATTGGGCCGTGTCCGAAGTATCCCGCCTCTCCAAACAACTCGCCGTGGTCCGCTGTAATGATGAGCCAGGTGTTCTTGGGCAGATGGTCGATCAGCTGCTCGACGACTCCGTCCACATGGCTCACCGTTCGGATCTGGCGCTTTTGGAGGATGTCGAGCTTGTGCTGGTCGAAGACCTTGGGGGCATCTGTACTCGCCAAGAGCGGGCCACCTCCCATGCGCTTGAACACGCCGTGCACGCCGTGTACGCGGGGCCATTGATCCTCGGGCTCATCCGGGGTGGCGTACGGGTAGTGGGTCTCGCCGGTGTTCAGCAGGTAGAAGGTCGGGCGCTCATCACTGAACTGCAGCATCGGGATCATCGCCGCCAGATCATTGTGGCTGGCGGCCAGCTCGAAGCTGTCGAAGTCGGCATTGAGCGGTGTGTGTGGGTTGAGCACCGGCAGACTCACGATGGCCCGGGTGTGGTAGCCAAGCGTGTTCTTTAGGAAGTCGGGCATCCACAGTCGTGGGATCATGTCCACGAAGCCCATCTGGTCGATGCCCAGGCGCTCTGCGTACTTGCCCAGCTCCTGCTTGTAGTACTCGCTGGCGAAGATGCCCTTTGGGGAGGGGTGTGGCAGCAACCCGAGCATCAGATTGTAGTGCGAGGGGGAGGTCCAGCTGGCGTAGCTAAAGCGCCGCTCGACCTCTCCGAGCTTGCTCATCACGCGGGGCTTAGCCGCCATGAAGCTATCGAACCGACAGCTGTCCAGGACCAAGAGGACCAGGTTGCGGGCGCCGGAGGGTGGTTCGGGTCGTTGCAGGCTCACAGCCTGAGACTAACCCCCCGCCTGCGGATGAGCGGCGTTGCTCTTGGACGCAGTGATCCGGATTCGTCCAGTGCACTCCGATGCGCGCTCGTGTTGTCCGGCCAAGGTGTAGGCCTCCGCCGCCATATGCCAGCCACCGGGCCAGTTGGGCATGGCCCGAAGAATCGGCATCAGCTTCTGTAGAGCGAGTGTTCCGTCGTTGCCATTGAGTGCGGTGCGCACAGCCCAGCTCTGGGACACGATGGGGTGGATGAGGCTGCGATGTCCCAGCCGCACGCGCATGGGGCGGTCCCAATTCAGCGCGGCCGCTGTCGCGAGGACGGCATCGACTGCGGGCAGATCGGGGAGCCAGCCAGCGTCATTGAGCGGTGGTGGTGCCCACGCTGGAGCGGAGGAGAGCCGGATGTGTATGGCGCCTGTGTGGTCGATCCAGCGATGGAGCTTCTCTCGCGCAGCGTACTCACCGGGCCAGTACAAGCGAATGCTGCCCAGTGGATCGCGTGGGACCTCCAGGTCGACCCACACCGCTCGCCCATCGGCATGTCTGTGCAGGGTGGCTTCCAGGGCACCTGGATCGCCATCGTCAACGACAACGACCGCTTCGGGTGTCTTGTTGGGGGTGGACTTTATCCCGAGTTGATCTCGAATCCAGCACTCCCGCTTGGAGTGGGGTCCCGGCCAGCGCTCCGCTTCAGCGATGGCGAGATCGTCGAGCTTACGCAGGCTGAGTCCGAGCGCCCAGCTGTAGCCCAGGTCACGATCGCGGATGGGCAGTGCATCCTGATACCGCTCAAGGAAGGTGGGCTGAACGCAGCCAAAGAAGTGTTTCTTGTGGGTCTCCCAGTCCGACTTGTGCCACTGGGTCCCCTTCTTTCCCCGAAGCTCATCATGGGATCGGTACATGAAGGTCGGAAGCGGGACGGAGGACATTGGACCTATCTGTGCCAGACGAAGAAACATGTCCATGTCTTGACCGCGCATCAGCTCGGGATCGTAGGGCCCCGCAGCCTCTTGGGCAGAGCGGCGCACCAGCGTTGCGCCAGGAAGCGCAGGAATCTGCTGAAGGATGGCTTGCTCGGTGAGCTCTGCAGGCAGTCGCATCGCAGGACGGTAGCCTCGGATGGAGCCATTCTGGCCATCAAAGATGATGGTGTCGCCGAACACGCAGCTGAGGCTTGGCTGACGAAAGAGGGTGCGTGCCAGAACATGCAGGGCGCCGGGCAGCAGCAGGTCATCGTCGTCGAGGACGAGGATGGCCTCGCCCTGGGCCTCGCGGATTCCTCTCTCCAGGGCGACCGGCTTGCCGCCGTTTTCTTGGCGGATGACATGCACGCCTTCGAAGCCTTCGAGGATCTGTGGCGTGGCGTCGGTGCTGCCATCGTCGACGACGATGATTTCGCTGGGCCACCGCTGGCTCAGGGCGCTTGCGAGGGCGTAGGGCAGCATCGCTGCACGGTTGTAGGTACAGATGATGATGGAGACCAGTGGAAGATCATCGCCGGTGGGGGGCGGCAGTGGCTGTGGTGAGCCCATGCCGCTTGAGTCCATCATGAGACCTGGGCTAATGACCGCCTCCGGCGTGCCGTTGGCCAGTCCAGGGAGGCCCATTCGCTCCAGAAAGCTTGCTGCCTGGGCCGGATCCCCGTCGTTGACCCAGACCGGCTTGCGGCCCGCGATTGTCAGGGCTGCGGAGAGCCACCCGTCGTCCTGCACACCAATGCCGATGACGTGGGGGCCATGTGCGATGATCTCAGCCAGGCGAAGTCGCTCTTGATTGGATCGCGGACGAATGCAGGTCGGAATAGCCACGCGACTTCATCGGACGCGACGAGTGAAACTTCAGCCCATCCACGCGCCAGCATTCACATCGATCCCCTGACCGGTGATGCTTGTCGCATCGGCGGACATGAGAAACGCAACCGTCTTGGCGATCTCATCGGGCGTACTCATCCGTCCCAGGGGTACCGGACCCATCGCGATCCGGTGCGCTTCCTCTCGACTCACCTGCATTCCTTGGGCCATTCCATCGATGCCCTCCCAGGCCATGTCGGTATCGACCCATCCCGGACAGACTGCGTTGACCAGAATTCCATCGCCAGCCAGCTCCAGGCTCAGCGCTCGCACCAGTCCAAGTAGGGCGGTCTTCGAGGCACAGTAGCCGGTGTACCCTGGAACTCCGAAGCGTCCGAGGATCGAGGAGATGACCACCATGTGTCGGCTCTCCGGTCCGGGGGCCATGTGCTGCTGTGCCGCACGAAGGCAGTAGTAGCTGCCCACCAGGTTGGTCTGGACCAGATCCTCAAAGCGGTCCTCCGGTCCGGGCACATTGGCCCCGCCGATGCCGCTGTTGGCCACCAGTCCGTGGAGGCTTCCGTGCGCCTTTACGGCGGCGGAAAAGGCGCCCTCAACATCGCCTTTCTGACGGATATCGCAGCTGTATGTGCTGGCCTCGCCTCCATCGGCGCGAACCTGTGAGGCTGTCTCCTCTAAGCGGTCGAGGTTGCGTGCCATCAGGATGACCCTTGCGCCTCTCTTGGACATGCCAAGCGCAATCGCTCGGCCGATTCCAGTCCCAGCACCTGTGACGACGATGTTCTTCATTTTTCGCTCCTCGTCTGCTCTTTACTCGACGACCGTGACCTGTTCCTCAGCATTGTAGGTGCCGACCTGCATGTAGATCGTCCCTGAGCCCGTCTGCTCAAAGGTCATGATTGGGTTGCTGGTGTCGACGCTGGCCAGGTGCGGAGGCGTGATCTGAAGCACAGAGGGGCCTTGCTCGAGGATATCGCCGCACCACAGGAGTACTGTCCAGCTCTCGCCTACGGTTGCATTGCCCTTCTCGGAGATGGGAGTGCCATTGACCCTGAGGTGATGCACGCATCCCTCTCCGGTCTTCGGATCCGGTACATCTGCATCGGGGGGCGAGGTATCCATTCCCGTGTCTCCGCCTGGTCCGCAAGCCAGCAGCATGAACAGCAGTGCGTGCATCGATCCTCCGTGCGGCAGCATAGCGGGAGATTGGCGCATCAGGGGGTCAGGAGTTCGTCAGGGACCAACTAAGGGAGGCGGATGCTGACACTCAGTCCATCACCGATGGGCAGGATGTCCGTTCGGATTCGCGGATCCCGAAACAATTCTTTTCCCACCTCTTGGAGGGCTCGGGTGGATGTGTCGTCCTCTGCCGCAGCTCGGGCCACCTTTCCACCCCACAGCACATTGTCGGCGAAGATCAGTCCTCCTGGACGAACGCGGGGAATCGCAGCGCTCAAGGCCGCGGCGTACCCGGACTTGTGAATATCGATCAAGACCGCATCGAAGATGCCGTCTTGCGATGCAAATATTTCCATCGCATCGCCCTGCTCAATGCGGATTCTCTCGGCCAGCGGGTGTCCTTGGTAGATCCGCTGATGGTCGTCCAATTCGTGGTCATCCAGCTCGCTGCCGATGACCTCTCCTGTGGGGCCTACCGCGTGTGCAAAGAAGTAGGCGGAGTAACCAAACCCGCTGCCGAATTCGAAGACGCGTTGGGCTCCGATTGCTCGGCACATCAGCTCCAAGATGCGGCCGCTGGCATGTCCGATGAGGGGGAACTCTCTCTGCACTGCATGAGCATCCAGTGCGGCGAGCAGTGGGTCAGCTGGAGGGAAGAGCGTCTCGATATAGTCGCGCACCTCGGGGTGCAGGATGTGCAGTGGTGCATTGATGGGGTGACTCATCGTCTCTCCTGGGTTTCATTTCCATCTATTGTGGAGCCACAGCCAGCTGTGGGGTGCAGTTCGGATCATCCGCTCTGTCCAGGCCTGGCTGGCTGTGGTCAGGGCGGGGACTGCGGCCTCGACATCTCGGGGGATCTCAAACTCCAGCGGCTCGATGCTCAAGCGGTGTGAGCCATCGGGGTCTCTCCACTGCCAGGCACCAAACAGCGGTGCCTTGGTTCGGTGGAGCATCAACGCAAAGCCGCGAGATGTACGGGCCGGCCGCCCAAAGAATGGAACGGCGATGCCATCGTTGAATCGCTGATCCATGACAAAGACCACGAGCCGCCCCTTCCTCAGGGCCCTGAACGCTGCGAAGGCAGAGCCGCTGGGCTCCAGCAGCTCGATATTTGAGCGCTCTCGCATGCGCGTGATCCACCACGCGGCCAATTTGTTGCTGGGGACCTTCACGAAGATGGTAGCGGGGACTTTTCTCGCCGCAGCACACAAGGCGAGGTCCCAGGCTCCGCCGTGACCGGCCAGGCAGATTCCACCCTGCTGAACCAGATCCATATGCTCCAGCGTGACCGGTCGCCCCAGCAGCAGATCGATGTAGCCCATGACCAGCTCACCGACGGTCCGTCGCAACTCCCTTGGATCTCGCTCCGGAAACGCCAGGCCATAGTTTTCTACGGCCATGCGCTTTCGAATGGGCAAGACCCACCACCACAGCCATCCGATGAAACCAATCACCTGGCAAGCTCCTCGATCGAGCGAATCAACGCGTCCGCTCCGGTCACTTCGGTGCCAAGCTGAAGTGCCCAGACATCGGAGTCGATGGGCAGTCGCGCTGCATCTTTCTCGGTCACGACTGCGCCGGGAGGCAGGTCGCGTAGCTGCCCATGGTCGCGCGCGGTGCGCAGGCTTCGGATCTGCAGTCCCATGCCCAAGAGCGTACAGACAAAGCGCTCCGGCCGCGCGATCCCAGCGCGGATATCGACGGCACCGGTCACGGCCTCAAGGGGGAAGTGCTGGCCCTTGTGAAGCCACCCAGTCGGCTTCAACCGGGCATGGGCCGTGGGTGCATGCCCGGGCAGATCCTCGATGCCCTCCCCGGTGATCCAAAGTGCATCCGCCTC
>Ga0163180_10001448_pt1 | contig 13439 bp, 13 predicted proteins | sample AtlANTMetagenome_2_FD_109647 | JGI IMG/M metagenome (GOLD analysis project Ga0163180, IMG submission 109647) | Marine eukaryotic phytoplankton communities from the Atlantic Ocean - Atlantic ANT 4 Metagenome | ecosystem: Environmental > Aquatic > Marine > Oceanic | place: North Atlantic Ocean...
ACGCCGATGCCGATGCCGATGCCGATGCCGATGCCGATGCCGATGCCGATGCCGATGCCGATGCCGATGCCGATGCCGATGCCGATGCCGATGCCGATGCCGATGCCGATGCCGATGCCAACATGGTCCGATTCGTCGTTTTAGGCGATGGCGGAGAGGGAAATGACGCTCAGTACGCGGTCGCGGCCGCCATGGATACCATCTGCGACAGCAAAGCAGATGACGATGGGCCCGGATGCGAATTCGCGCTGTACCTCGGAGACAACTTCTACGACGATGGCGTTGAATCCGTCGACGACCCGCAGTTCGAAACCAAGTTCGAGCTTCCATACGCGGAGATCGATTTTCCGTTCTACGTGGTGCTGGGCAATCATGACTATGGAGAAGTGCCCATCGAGTTCTGGCGCACGGACTACCAGATCGAGTACACGGCGTACTCGACCAAGTGGAACATGCCCGACAAGTACTACAGCTACGAAAAAGACCACGTGCAGTTCATCGGACTGGACACCAACGACATCATGGTCTTTGGTGGTACCGCACAAGAGAGCTGGATCTCTGGCCTCCACGCCTCCAGCACTTCAGACTGGAAGATTGCCTACGGTCACCACCCCTACGTGTCCAATGGGCGGCATGGAAATGCGGGGACCTACGAAGGCATCCCAGGCATCCCCATCGTCAGCGGGGACAACGTCAAGGAGTTCTTTGACGACAACATCTGTGGCATGACCGACGTCTACTTCAGTGGACACGACCACAATATGCAATGGCTGGAATCCACCTGCGGAACCCACTTCATCGTCTCAGGTGCGGCATCCAAGACTACCGATCTCGAAGGCCGAGGCTCACCCACGCACTGGGAAGACGACTCTACTGAAGGGTTTTTATGGGTCGAGATTCGCGGTGATGAACTGATCGGCGAGTTTTACACGAGAGACGGTGATATTGAATTCACCAAAACCATTACGCGGACCCCGTGACACCGCCAAACAAACTCCCCCCTCGGCCCAAGGCCGCTTCCTTATTCATGGCAGTGCCCGTGGTATTCATCGGGGCCATGGGGCTTGCCGTCGCCGCTTTGTATGGACTGACCCGATTTGGTAACCAGACGGCTTCAGGCGACACTGTAGCCATCTCCTTTTCTGGTGGATGTCTGGACCGAGCAACACCGCTCCTGATCGCCCGAGCCGAACAGGTGGGCATGCCAGTCACCATGTCCGGAAATACCATGAACGCCGTGCTGCCCGACATCCCCGACGCCGCAAATGTCGTGCCCGCCCTGCTCGTGCGAGAAGGACGTTTTGCCCTTGTGAGTCAGGATGAATCGGTTCGCTTCGACAACGGACACATCGATGCTGTAGCGATCGATCTCGACACCGCAGGCATGCCCGTCACCGTGCTGAAGCTCAATGCTGCTGCCCGTGCAGACCTCAAAGGTATGACTTCGGATCTGAAACTTCGTCCTGAGATCGATGGGACACCCATCGAAGCCATCAAGGTATCCCAACTTCAAGAAACACCGGAAATCACCATTCCATCTGGAGATGGACGAACTTCCGAGAGGATGAAAAGAGCCGCAGATCGCGCCATCATTCTTGAACATGGACCGCTGCCCTGTGCAATTCATATAACGAACGTGGCTGCGGCCAATACCGCCGGATAATCCTCCTTCCACACTGTGGGAGGTCACTTGAAATACCCCGTTACTCTGATTGAGGGCGATGGCATCGGCCCTGAAGTCACCGGCGCGACCACCCGAATCCTTGACGCAGCTGGCGCCCCTATCATCTGGGAAAAAGCGCTCGGTGGACTGAGCGCCGTGGAAACTCATGGACATCCCATGCCGGAAGAGACCCTCAATTCCGTCCGAAAAAACCGGCTCGGGCTGAAAGGGCCTTTAGCAACCCCAAAGGGCAAGGGATACCGCTCTGCAAATGTACACCTCCGACAAGAGCTCGATCTGTACGTCGGATACCGCCCTGTCCAGACCCTTCCAGGTATCAAAACTCCCTATGACAATGTGGACATCATCGTCCTTAGAGAAAACACCGAGGACCTCTACGCCGGTATTGAGCATGCCATCACCGACGACACGGTCTTAACCCTCAAGGTCTCTACCCATCGCTCGGGAGAACGCATCGCGAGATGGGCCTTTGAGCACATGCGGAATCACGGCAGACGCTCGATTTTGTGCTGCCACAAATCCGCCGTCGTTCCGATGGCAGATGGAGCCTTTGCCGATGCATTCGATGCCATCGCATCGGATTATCCCTACATCGAATCCGGACAATTAGAAGTCGATTCGTTGGCTTTTGAATTGGCCCGCGACCCTACGCCTTTCGACGTGCTCCTACTCCAAAACCTTTACGGCGATATCCTTTCCGATCTCGCCGCAGGACTGGTGGGTGGGCTCGGCGTCGTGCCAGGCGCCAACATCGGGGACCGCATCGCCGTCTTTGAGGCCGTGCACGGCACCGCCCCAGACATCGCAGGCCAAGGGATCGCCAATCCGCTCGCTGTATTGAGTAGCGGACTGCTATTACTCGAATATGTGGGCGAACAAAAAATCGCCGATCGCATTCAAACCGCCGTCTTCGACGTCCTCGAAGAAGGCAAACACCTGACCGGTGACTTGGGAGGAGACGCCGACACAGCGCGGTTCACCGAAGCCATCATCGACAAACTCTGAGGAGGTTCACATGGGACACACCGTCACACTCATCCCCGGAGATTGGATCGGACCCGAGGTCGCCAAGGTCGCCAAAGCAGTGATCGCCGCATCCGGTGTCGATATGACCTGGGACGAATATTCCATCGACGAAGGCGGAATCTCACCCGAACTCATCGATAGTTGTAAACGAACAGGTGTCGTTTTGAAAGGGAAGGTCTATGCACCCCGAATATCCGGAGCGCTGCCGCCTACCGTTCAACTCCGAAAAGAGTTGGGGCTGTGGTCAACGGTGCGACCGGTGACAGCACTCCCCAACACAGATGCCCGATTTCCCGACATTGACGTGATTGTGGTGAGAGAAACCAGTGAAGATATCTACGCTGGTTTTGAGCACGAAGTGACAGAAGGAGTCTATGAAGCGGTCAAGATCACCACCCGTTCCGCGTGTGAGCGCATCGCTCATGCGGCATATCAATTGGCTCAACAGAGGGGGCGTAAAAAGGTCACAATCGTCCATAAATCCAACATCATGAAGAAGTCGGACGGCATGTTTCTGAAGGTCGCTACCGAAACCGGCAAACAATACCCCGATATTGAGACGGAAGAAGCCATCGTCGATGCGCTGTGCATGCGGCTCGTAAAGTGGCCCATGCAGTTCGACGTCTTGCTGACAGCCAATCTATTTGGTGACATCGTCTCCGACCTTTGTTCGGGACTGGCCGGTGGAATCACAGCCAGCCCCTCGGCATCGTACGGAGACGGTATTGCCATGTTTGAGAATCCTCACGGAAGAGCTGAATCCATTGTCGGCACAGGTTCCGCCAACCCGATCCCGCTATTGAGGACCTCTGTCTTGATGCTGGAGCACTTGGGTGAAACGGTGGCTGCAAATCGCATTGATGAGGCGATAAAAGTCGCCTATTCCAACGGTTTAGACACCATCGATCAAGGTGGATCCGATGGATGCACAGCCGTTCAGTCCGCCATTTTGGAACAATTGGGGTGAATGAAATCTATTTTTTTCGGGTCGAGGCCTAATGAAGACGAAAGGTTCTTCCGTTCTTCCTAATATGCGCCCCCTAACGACCATCATGTTCGCCATGCTTGCCGGAGTATTCACCTTCGGCTCCACCGCTCAAGCCGGCACACCCGCGTTGACCGATGCCATTCCTGCATACCAACGGGATGCCAACGGAATCGCATTGGCTGTGACCGAGCTTCTTCCTTCTTTGGACAACTGCGTTTCAGCCCATCAAGCACTGGGCGGAGAGGGTGAAGTCAAGTTTGACATCGCCTTTGAGGTCAGCCGAGAAGGTGAGATCGCAGCTCTGAAAATCGACACCAAAGAACAATCGACAGGAGTCGATAGCTGTATCGAGGGGACACTCAGCGCCATGCGGTTCGCACCAGGCGCGCACGCCATACCGGTCCAAATGCCTCTGACGGCATCAGCACGCACCGTGAGCGCTATGCACTAGTTTTTTCGAGTTGAGGTGGGTGACACGATCCACCTGATCCAATTGAAGAGGTCCGACCCAGGTTGGGGGTCGGACCTCGCTAATTCTCCACACCTATCGGGCAGGTGGTGGAGCGCCTTCATCCGCGGACGGCGGACCCCCAGTAGCTCTGGGCCAATGCTGGCTTCGGAGTGGTGGTTGATTTCTATTTTCTGCTGACCGGCGTCTTCAGGGTTCATTGAGCAACTGTTCATGCCAAGGTCGTCTTGACCGCAGATCATTGCAGAGACAAGGCTTTCAGCGTCAATCCCAAAGAGATCCATACGGATTTCACCGACGGAGAATGTGTGAGAATGTGATGCGTTGCCCTGCGATTGAATTGTTTCTGAAATGAGTGAAAAATGTGCGCCCTTTGTCGAGAGGAGCCCCCCATCCTCGATAAGATTCACAGGAGGTTCTGATTCATGCCCGATACCCCAAAAGAGCCCGGTTGGGCCTCCACCCTGATGCTCATCCATGTCGCATGGTTCCTATTTCTCCCTGCACTCGCCTTGGCTAGTCTGTTTGTCATGGGGGAGCCGATCGCCAAGTATTACATTTGGTTCGGATGGTTTCCTGTTGCGGTCTTCCATGCCTTTATCGGGGTTCATTACAGACTCAGTACGCGTTTGTTCAGAGCCACGATCATCACTTTCGCCGTCCCTGCGCAGGTCATTGGCGCGGTTCTCTTGCTCGGAGACTCCCTTTCCTTCTGTCTGATCGAGCTGGCATTTGTTGAGTTGTTTGCGCTCACTTTTGCATTGGCGATCACGATGTCTCATTACAAGCCATCTGGGGGTTTCGGCGTCTTCGTCGGTTTTTGTCTGTTGATAGCCAGCAGCTATGGGTTCGGCCAGGTGGTTGTCGAGCGGTACACCGAGGCTGGACTCCTTTGGATTGGCTTGCTCATTGTCGTCCTACTGACGGCCATCATCGAGCACATGGTCTTTCTCGCCCCTATGGCGAGCAGGACCGTCGAGGCGGGAAAGCAAACGTTTTCTGAACGAATCGTCGATTCACTCCTGGGCCCACAGGGCGAAACCGTGGGACTCTCTGATATGAGTGGCGCAACGATCCTCGTCGGCTTGGGGGCTTGGTTTCTGAGCGGGGCCATTTCAGCGGTGATCTACCTGACTTGATAAGCAGGGATTCAAAAAACTGAGGGTGTCCAAGAGATCAACATGATGAATCGATTGGTGACACAACGAAGCCGTTGATTAAGGACTGTGATGGCTGAAGGCGGTGGGAAACAGGGCTCCTACCTTTGTCCAGTACACCCGCCTGTCCATGCAGCCAAAGGCAACACAATATCCGACTTGGTGATTTGTTTGATTGTTTTCCCCGTTTCGCAGCTCACATCCGAAACGGTCTTTTTGCATTGTCGTGATTTGGGATCACATACGAAGATCTATCCCCAACCATAAACAGGTTGGGGGTCGGACCTCGCTAATTCTCCACACCTATCGGGCAGGTGGTGGAGCACCCTCGGGGGGTGGGGCGCCTTCACCCGCGGGCGGTGGGCCCCCAGCAGGAGGAGCGCCTCCGGGAACGCCGGGCAGGGCGGAAAAGTCGACCTTCAAGCCGCTCTGATTCTTAGAGGCACTGAGTTTACCGAGCTCGTGAAGAACCGTAAACTTCTCGCCTTTTGAGGGACGGCCATTGCCGTCACGATCATCCAACACTTCGAGCACGACCTTTCCGTTGTAGAACGGTACAGCCATGTTGAAGGGGCCTGCGCCACCCACTCGAAAAGGAGGGGGACGGAAGTCTCCATCCGTGGGCTCAGCACCACCCTTTCCGGCTTCTTCCGTAGGTGGAACGAAAGGAGCGACCCGAATGACCAGAGCATTGCTGCAATCGCTGCAGATGATCTCGCCTTTAAACGTGACGTGTTTGCCTTTCTTGATTTCAATCTGCGCTTCTTCCGAAGAGGGTTGATCCGCCTCCGTCAAATCTTCCGCAGTAGCGACCTGATTGACAACATAGGTGCCAACGGACGCATTGGGGTCGGCCTCTTCGGGGTTCGCCACAGGCTGAACTCCATCAGCACCCCCTGCTACCATAGGAGCGGGAGTGGGACCGGCGCCGCCCCCACTGGGGCCGCCTCCAGCAGTGGTTCCACCATCAGGGGGTGTAGGGCAGCCCAGCAGGGCCAACGCGAGAAGAGGTGTGAATGCGCGCATCGATTTCTCCATTGCATGTGAATGCTATCGGCTCATCGGGTGGCCAGCAATCAAACCCGGCCTCCTTAGACTAGATTCCCGAGATTTACCCTGGCTTCACATCTGCTGCACAGCGAAATCCGGCGCTTTTCCGACGACTTTCTGGAACAAATGCAGACCATTCCCCCCCAGGATGAGGTTCGAAGTCAAAATAGAATGAGCCCCCACGAACCGCCACACGTAATCCTGGCCCGGGCACCCGCGCATTGACCATCGCCCCCTGCGCATCGAACCCATCATGCCGAGCCCATGACCAATCACCGACGCGCAAGTCGCTGGTGTATTCCCAGGCGTTTCCGAAACTATCTTCTAAACCATAAATACTGTTCCCCGAAGAAAAGCTGCCCACTGGCGCAGTTCGGTCGTACCCATCGCTACCGTCAAAATTGGGGGACTCCATGCGGCCATGATTGACGCGATCACCCTGATACCGATCCCCCCAGGGAAAAGTGCGTCGATCTTGGGCCGAACCCAGCGCGGCCAATTGCCATTCTGCTTCTGTCGGGAGGCGCTTTCCTCGCCAACGGCAATAGGCATGCGCATCATGAAAGCTCACCATCGTCACCGGGTGGAGAGATTTGTCTTTGTCCACGATTGTTGCATTCCAATTCCATCCATCATCCGCCCACGATTCCGCCACATGAGGAAGTCGATAGCCGGTCCCGTCTAAGAACTGAGCATAGGCCGCCTGGGTCACCTCAGTTTTATCGATCAAAAACGGTGTCACCGATGCCATTCGAGGCGTCAGGCCCAACCCTCCGCGACTCCGCCATGGCGTCGCCGGTAGCGTGGTGTCTGGCAAAGAAATGTATTGGGGCAGGGGTTGTTTTGATTTGGGTATGGTTTCGGGTGTGCCACCACCATGAGCGGAGGATGGCACATGCCGGGGTCCCAACTGAACAATCCCCCCCTCGATGCGAATCATACCCACCGCTGAAAATTGAAGATCCACATTCACTTTTGTAGAAGCGAGTTCAACGGTCGGTTCTGGCGCAGGATCAACGGTCTGAGCCGAATCCGAACACCCCAGCAAACTTAATCCGAGGAATAGGCGCATCGGAATCCTAGCGTAAGTCGACCCAGCCCCGGTTCAGCGGGCTCTCGATGTGTACACGTGCAATAGGACGGCAGATTCATAAAGCTACCACCCCGGATGGTTTTCCACCGCCCTTCGGCCGGACCCTTCGGATCTTTGCTTGAAGACTCGGCATACGTTGAGCGATGGTACCAATCCGCGGTCCATTCCCAGACATTCCCCGTCATGTGAAGAAGCCCTTTGGGGTTCGGGTTGGAATCCTGAGAAACCGGCGCCGTATCCACAGTCATTAAGCCCATCGGATCGTTCTTGATCGCCCAACGCACCCCTTCTCGAAGGTCATCACCCCAAGCAAAGCGCTGGCTGTTTCCAGGACACGCCGCACGCTCCCATTCGGCCTCCGTGGGGAGCCGCCCACCTGCCCATCGGCAATAGGCATCCGCCTCAAACCAACTGACCGATACGACCGGATGGTCATCGCTACGATCAGCGGATCGAAAGTGACGACCTAAGCCGCCGGGGTGAGCATCGCGCCACTGACGTCCCTCGGCAGACCATACATGATCATCCGACCAGGCCAACCGTACAAACTCCTCATATTTGGCCACACTGACTTCCTGGCGATCCATCGCATAGGCAGACAGGTCCACTGAGTGTATGGGTCCTTCATCCGGCGCTCGAACACTTCCCATTTCAAATGAGCCCGCAGACACCTGCACCACGTCATGAGAAGTTGCAGCCAAGAGAAGGAAGAGTGCGGTAAACATATGTGTGCATGATACTGGGGAGGCTGGAGGACAACCAGTGAAGAGTCTTTCGTCGATGGTGTTTGCGCTTTGGATAGCGTGCAGTGGAGCCGATGAGACGCCTCCACCTGCAGCTGTCACAGCAACACCGACTCCTCAGACCCACGCGCCTCAGGCGCAAAAGCATACCCCGGGCCATCCACACCCTCCCCCACCGGGAGGTCCGCAAGGGTCCGGTGCAGCCATGCAAGACCCGACGGGGTTTCCTCCCTTTCATAGCTGGCCGGCTCCACAAGGTGCCCGTATCGAAGCCCTCGGAGTGTGGTCGCCTCCCACTCAGCTGACTCAAGCTCCGGGGGGGGGTTACCGGCCTCAAATTGCATCCTCAGCCAACGGTCAACTCCACGCGCTCTACTACGAACGAACAGACGACGGTGACCTCATCCGGCATCGAACCTCTACCGATGGGAAGACTTGGACGGCACCTCAGCATCTCGGACACACCGACAATCGCAACTGGGGTCCCGACCTGGTGACCCGATCCGATGGTTCTGTCGTGGTGGTGTATGACTACGCGCTGCCGGATTTTCGCTCACGCGGCTTTTTGACCATCTTCGAAAACGGCGCTTGGTCAACCCCTGCGGCGCTCACGCCAGACGATGGTGGAGAAGTCGGAAGCGGTCATGTGGCCGACGGTAATAGTGGCAGTCTCGCCTATGTATTCATCGGTAAAAAACTCGATCCGACCGATCGGTTTCAGGCCCATTTCCGTTGGTATCGCGACGGTAAATGGGGTCCGGTTGGTGCGTTCACCGATGGGACTGAAGACGCCTGGCATACCAATGTAGAGCGCCGTCCTGATGGCAGCATGCTCGCCGGCTGGGATGTCGGAACAGGCGGAGCCGAAACGCGCCTATTCGTCGTCGAAGGGCGCAATGGTTCCTGGACTCAACCGGAGAATATATCGGCCACATCCAAGCCGGGGGAACGGGTACACTTCGCCTTCGGAAATGATGGTACCGATCACCTCACCTGGTTTCACAAAGTCGCAGGCAGGCCAGTCCACATCTATACCCGTTCCGGTCGCCCCGGTGCATGGGGGCGAACGGATGAGCCGAGCCAAGGCTATGGCGGTTTCCATTTTGATCCGGACATTGCCATCAATGACGCAGGCGTTCGCGTCATCGTGTGGGGGTGGGACGCGGGAGACCAGGCTGAATTGGTCTACAGTATCGATAGAGGCCAAGGCTGGAGTCCACCGATGAAGGTCGCCCAAGTCGGTACAGGAAAGCCCGGCCTTCCCAGCATCACGGTGGATAATGAGGGACGTTTTGTAGTCATTTGGAACCAAGGGGTTCGAGGCTACAATGAGGTCTACACCGCCATTCTTGAGGTTCCTCAATGATCGGCGCGTTCCTCTGGTTGCTGTTGGGATGCAGCGATGACCCGGAGCCCAAGCCCGCGGTCGTCCCCACGCCACAAGGTCCCAGCGTACTGCTGATTTCTTTGGACACCGTATCGGCGGAACATTTGAGCCTGTACGGCGGCCCGGCAAAGGTGCCAAACCTTCAAGCTTTGGCCTCGCGCGGCACCACCTTCGAGCATGCCATCTCGCACTTTCCCGAAACAGCCTTGTCGCACTGGAGCCTAATGACCGGTGTTTTACCGGAGGTGCACGGCAATGTCCCGGCAACGGGAGATTCTCGGTACACAGGCCCCACATTGGCCGAACGGTTCAGCAACAAAGGATATCGAACAGCCGCCTTTATCGGAGGCGAAACCCTGACCAACCGATCGACCGGTATGTCGCGAGGATTTCAAACTTACGATGACCAATATCCTTGGGATCGACGGGACTTGAAGCGCCCCGGTCAAGAAGTCGTCGCTTCAGCCAACACATGGATGCTCGAACGGTACCGAGACAACCAGCCGTTCTTTGCTTTTGTGCATCTATTTGATGCCCATTTTCCATACACACCTGCGCCACCTTGGGACACCGCGTATGCCACCGGGTACGCAGGAAAGCTAACGGGAGAAGATGCCGATCTCAGACCCTACCGAGACGGCCTAAAGACCCCCACCCAAGAAGAAATCGCTCACATCGCCTCCCTCTACGACGGTGAGTTGAGTGAACTGGACGCCATAATTGCGCCTTTGCTGGACCAAGCCAAAGACCAGAATGTCATCGTCGTGGTCACCTCCGATCACGGCGAAAGCTTTCGACACAACTACTGGTTCAACCATCGCGGGGGCCTGTGGGATGAAATCACCCGGGTGCCATTGCTGATGAGCGGACCCAAAATACCGAAGGGCGAACGACGAACAGGAGTTGTGGGACTGGTTGACGTGGCCCCCACGCTCCTCCATCTGACGGGAACTCCAGCCTTCGAAGACACCCATGGAAAAGACCTGGGGAATCAACTGAACGGAGCCGAAACCGCGAATCAGACCGCCTTTTCGATCACGGATCCATGGCGAAACGATCCTCAGTTTTCCGCCAGAGATGCCCACCACAGACTGATCGCACCCTACGAGCGAGGGATGCCAAAACTGGATGAAGCGAGCAGTTTCGATCTTAAAGCTGACCCTCAGGAAAACGAGCCCACAGCACCACTACCTGAACGCTTTGAATCCATCGGAGCCGTTTATCAAGCCAAGATTCAAAGTCTATCGGCCAAGTGGCAAGGTCCAGAACCAGAACCCCGAACCCAAAGTTCCGGTGAAATCGAACGGCTCAAGGCCTTGGGCTATGTGGATGAGAAGGCAGGGGAGCCACCATCAAAGTGATGGAAACCCCATCTTCTGCGACGACACCCTTCTCCGCCCAGGCGATGCCCCCACTGGCGGCGGCCGGCATGGGCCCTGAAGGCGCTTTGCCACTGTCTAAGGCGGCGCTAAAACGCACGCGTTCACCCTTCGGCACCGCCAGACTTATCGTCTGATTCCGAGCGCCACTGGGTACAACCCCGCCTTCAGATAAGGGTGAGATTCCGGGCTTGGGCAAGCCGGAACGATCCATGTCGGTCTCATGAAAGGCTGTCACTGTCAACCAACGCCCGCTGATGGCCTCGCCGTTTTTCATGCGGACTAAAAGCTGCACATTGACCCACTCAAGGGGGTCGACCGACTCTACTGTGGGTGTCGCTCCACCAAAGACACAACGGGCTCCAATGCTCGATCCCTTGATGTGATCTGAGAAGCGATTGGAGATCCGCATATTGGTGCTGAAGGTGTCCCAAGCACCGCCACGCAGCGCCTTGGACCGACCTTCACTCGGACCTCCAGGGTTCTTGGGACGGTCCGTTCGGTACACCTTGGGGTGGTACCAATCTTCCGTAGGCTCCCAGAGGTTACCCGCAAGATTCAGATGGCCATAGGGTCCAGCACCCGCCGCTAATGCATCTCCCTTGCCAGGACCTTGGCTGCATCGTTGAGGTCCCCTGGGACTGACCATACTGTGGTTCGCCAGAGCACAGGTCGGAGGCGCATCACCCCACGGATAGATGCGCATATCGCCCTTGTCGCAGTGTTCTGGATCGCTTCCCAGCTCACAACCCCCACGTGCAGCCTTTTCGAATTCAGCCTCTGTAGGCAACCGTCCACCTCGAGCCACACAAGCCTCACGAGCCTCAGACCATCCGTCAAACACCTGACTACGTGCCCCGCTCGGATCCATCATTTCTGTACGATCAAGACAGAACCCATCCAACAAAACCGTGTGCACAGGTTGTTCATCTCGACCCGCATCCCCGCCCTCTTGGCCCAGAACCACTCGACCTGCCGGAACTGGAAGTGTTTCTGGCGGACAATTCGTCGGTCCAGGAGAATACTCGGCCGCCACCGGAAGCAACACGGCTGCCGATGGGGTCTGAGGTTGTTCAGCCGGAGCGGGGATGGCTGGAGGTGCAACGCTGTCCGATGCACACCCTATAAAAACCAGAAATAGCGAGACTACAAACGCCATGGTGCCGGATCCAGCCCCCAATCGCGCGGACCTCCACCTCTGGGGCTCGCCTGAAAGCGCCCAGAGGCCCGGGCTCGAAGCCATCGTTTGGCCCATTCGTGAACCGAAGGCGGGAACCGTGGGTGCCATTGCCCATCTCGCCGTTCCAAAGCCATCGTCATCCACTGCAAATGGTCGGAGTGTTGGTCCACCCGTTTTCCTTGGAACTGGCCAGAGAGAAATACGGGTCGACCATCATCGCCAAGGCCGATGTGACCCGTATCAGGGGGGGGACCCACCGCATCGGCCCAGATGATCATGTCCTGCGTGTCCTGAGGAGCGTTGTAACGACGGGCAAACTCCATCAATACGCGACCACAGGCTTCCGCATCATCCGTCGCTCGGTGGGCGTTGTCCAAAGGCACACCGAAAAGCCCACAAATATGTCCCAAATTGTGTTTGCGCTGATCGGACAATTTGGCTCTCGAGATGTGCAGCGTGTCCACCTCCGCCGTCGTTCGGGGCCAATGCATATCGCAACGGCCGAACTCCAGACTCAAAAATGCCAGATCGAAGGCGAGGTTGTGGGCGACCACAATGGCCCCATCGAGCACCTGGTGAATCTCTTTGGCGAGTTTCTTGAACACCGGTTTACCCGCCACATCCTCATCCTTAATGCCTGTCACTCGGGTGACTTCTCGTGGAATAGGCATCTGGGGATCAATCAGCCAATCAAAGGCCTTCACACCCGTCACGCGGTATTCACTATCGACCGACAGTTCGACCGCACCAAACTCCATGACACGGTCCCCATCAAAGGGATTCAACCCCGTGGTCTCAGTATCAAACGCAACGATTCGGTGTTGAGTCCATGACATAAAGATGGAATAACCGGGATTAAGCGCCCTTGCGCACCCTTCGCACGACGATCAGGGGAAGAAGCAGCAACCAGGTGAGCGGAGGCCCTTTGGGACCCGACGCACACTGGCAGCTCGTGAGCTTGTCGTTGACAATCTCCTCTCCCAAACCCGGCAAGGATTCCAGGCCCGTATCGTCGGTATCCGAATCGGCGTCCGTGTCCGCGTCCGTGTCCGCGTCCGAATCCGCATCCGAATCCGAATCCGAATCCGCATCTGTGTCCGCATCCGCGTCCGTGTCCATGTCCGAATCCGTGTCCGTGTCCGTGTCCGTGTCCGAATCCGTGTCCGAATCCGTGTCCGAATCCGAATCCGTGTCCGAATCCGTGTCCGAATCCGTGTCCGAATCCGTGTCCGAATCCGTGTCCGAATCCGTGTCCGAATCCGTGTCCGAATCCGTGTCCGAAT
>Ga0163180_10001450_pt1 | contig 13436 bp, 5 predicted proteins | sample AtlANTMetagenome_2_FD_109647 | JGI IMG/M metagenome (GOLD analysis project Ga0163180, IMG submission 109647) | Marine eukaryotic phytoplankton communities from the Atlantic Ocean - Atlantic ANT 4 Metagenome | ecosystem: Environmental > Aquatic > Marine > Oceanic | place: North Atlantic Ocean...
AATAATCTCCGAATGGATTTGATTCTGTAAAGTCAAGTAAGTTATCTGCTTCTGTTTCTATATCTTCATTAGTTTCCCATGTTTGATCAAAAGCATCTAAATCATGGTTCTTAACAAGATATGTAGCAGTAGATATAGAACCGACGACTATTTCACCGTCATAGAACTTACCTGTATTTAGTGCTACCTGTAATGTAGTTGGTGGATCAACTGCATTCTCATCAGTATCCTTACGGAAGTTTCTAACTTTTGCAGTAATTCCAGAACTCTGACCTGTAACATCTTCATTATAGTAGAATGTACCAACACCAGTTCCTGGAGTACTGAATACAATAGTTGGAACAACAGTATATCCAATACCAGAATTTAATATTCTAATAGTGCTAATTCCTGCACCAGATTCAGTTTCTAATACTGGATGTATTATAGCAGTATTGATTCCAGATGGAGGTCCAGTAACTGTAGATAGTGGTGTAGATGAATAACCAGTGGCACCTGCAGCAACAATAACACTTTGTATACCAAAACTAGTTGATATAGAACAAGTAGCAGCAGCTCCACTACCTCCACCACCACTAATTGTGATTATTGGTGCCTCTGTATATCCAGCACCAGTATTAGTCATTTCAATTCTATAGATTGAAGTAATATTTGATCTAGAAGTAGTGATAGCAACTGCACTAGCAGTAAATCCTCCTGCAGGAGCAGCACCAATTGAAACTATTGGTGTTGATGTATATCCAGAACCATCATTATCTAAGAATATCTCTCGTATACAACCACTTGATATACCAGCAGTTGCAGTAGCAGTTATTCCAAGACCAACCAAATTAACAGTTGTTATATATCCTTCATCCTCTACAGTATTATCAACCTCATCAATACTAGTATCAATAAGTTCATTCTCATATTCAAATAATTCACAACTTAAATCATAAGTATAAAGTTTACCTAATTGATAAAATGGTTTTTCAAATTCTACTCTTTTAATCTCAAATAATCTTTCACCTAGAGGGAAATATATCAAATCTCCTTCTTTTGGTCTACTTACTAAATCAGCAAAATCATATCCAGTAATTCTACCTTCTCTAATTCCAGCTGATATACCTTCCAAAAATGGTGCAATAAAATCTTCAAATCTTTCTCTAGATATTGTGATATTTACTTCATTTTTCAATCTTAATCCAAATTTAGTCATCACATCACTATCAGGAGCATATCCATCATAATTATTTAAATATACTTCTACAAGAAAACTATCATCAAATTTTGATGATTGAATTTCCTTTATAATATTATCTGTCTTAAATATCTTTCTAGGAAGATAATATACTTCAACACCATATATTTGTATTTGCTCATTGATTAAATCTTGAACAAGATTTTGTTCACCAATAGATCCTTGTAAAAAATACGAATTTAATGTCATAATTAACCAATAAAATCATATGGAGGTAACTCATATTCCTGAGTCATTCTCTGTTTAATATCATCAAGTTCTCTTTGGGCATCTTCATATAATTCTCGACCATTAAGTTCTACTCCACCTGGAAGTCTAGTTCCTCTAAATTTAAGTAAATTTTGTCCCCATTGTCTTTTTATAAGTGCAGTCACATATTTTTTAAGGAAACTATCATTATAAACACCCGTAAATGTATTTGGATCTAAAATTCTATAACAATCAATAATTAAATAAGTATCTTTCGTTTCAGAACCCCAATCCATATCAATATATAATCTTCCTTGTCTTTTATTAAATCTTAGTTGTTTATCTGTAGTCAATAGAAAATCAATATCTTCAAGATAAGTTTTTGTCATTGAATACTGCAACAAATTAACAGAATTAAATTGATACAAATCATTCAAGAATAATTGATATTTTATACTAAACATTCCACCTGATATAGTACTACTATCAAATTTAAATATTTTTTCTATACCAATTACTGAATCTGGAACTTGTATAAAATTAGATGTCTCATAAAAACTATTAGTCATATCAGACATACCAGTAACAGTAGTTGAAATACCTGATGTTGTTGTAATCCCTAAAGTATTAGAACTTCCAGTCTCATTTGTTGCCTGTCCTCTATTAATATCATCTTCAGTAAGTTTATATTTTAAATACATTCTTTCCACGCCATCAAAATGACGTTCTTGGAAATATTGTATACCATCATCAATTAGATCCTCTATTTGCTCATCAGCAACATTAATCTCAACTACAGGTTCACCTAATTGTCTTAAACAATAATTAGTTAATTCTTCTCTACTTGCTGGTTTTGCCATCAGAACGATCCTCCATCAATTGCACCTGCTGTAAGCAGTCCAGTAATATTTACATTTGTTGAGAATGTTGCTATTCCAGCAACGACCAATTCATCCAAATCAGTCTGTCCATCAACATCAATACCACCAGTGCCTATATCTAGTTCAGTAGCAGTTACAATTCCTGATATAACATTTAAACCACCAGCAGTTATGGTTACATCATCACCGAATGTAGAAACACCAGTAACATTTAACTGGTCTACATTAATTCCACCAACTACATCAATACGATTATTAGCATCAAGAAGAGAAGAGAATGTAGCAACACCAGCAACGTTAAGATCATCTACTTGAGTATCACCATCAACATCTAGAGTGCTATTAATATCAACGGCAGAACTAAATGTTGCTGCTGCACCAACTACAAGTTCATCTACATCTAGTTGACCATCTATATCTAAAACACCATTAATATCAACGGCACCAAATGTAGCAATACCTGCTACATTTAACTGATCTATATTAGCACCACCTGCAACATCAAGACGAGCATTGGCATCTACAAGAGCAGAGAACGTAGCAGTTTCGGCAACATTGAGAACATCTAAATCAGTCTGTCCATCAACATTTAAACTGGATTCTGCAACTATACCACTTTGAAAAGTAGCAGTATTAGTAACCGTTGCTATTGCAACGTATAATTGATCACCATTTATACCACCTACTACATCAATACGATTATTAACATCAACGAGAGAAGAGAATGTAGAAACACCAGCAACTACAAGTTCATCTACATCTAGTTGACCATCTATATCTAAAACACCATTGATATCAACAGTATTACTAAATGTAGCAACTCCAGCAACAACGACTTCATCTAAGTCAGTCTGTCCATCTACATCTAATCCAGCATTAATATCAACAGCAGAAGAGAATGTAGCAACACCAGCAACAACTACCTCATCTAAATCTGCTTGCCCATCAACATCTAAACCAGCATTAATATCTACAGCAGAAGCAAATGTAGAAACACCAGCAACTACAAGTTCATCTAATTGTGTTTCTCCGTCTACATCTAATCCACCAGTGCTTACATCAAGTTGTATGAATGAAGAAATACCAGTAACATTTACTTGATCTATATTAGCACCACCTACTACATCAAGACGAGCATTGGCATCTATAAGAGCAGAGAATGTAGCAACACCAGCAACGACAACTTCATCTAAGTCTGCTTGACCATCAACATCTAAACCAGCATTAATATCTACAGCAGAAGCAAATGTAGAAACACCAGTAACATTTACTTGATCTATATTAGCACCACCTACTACATCAAGACGAGCATTGGCATCTACAAGAGCAGAGAATGTTGATACTCCAGCTACTACAAGTTCATCTACATCTAGTTGACCATCTATATCTAAACCAGAATTAATATCAACTGTATTACTAAATGTAGCAACTCCAGCAACAACTAATTCATCTAAGTCAGTTTGACCATCTACATCTAAACCAGCATTAATATCAACAGCAGCATCAAAAGTAGACACTCCTGCCTGAACAGCAATTCCACCACCAAATGTAGCAATACCAATAAAGGTAGAAACACCAGTGATTTTTAAATCTGTAAATCTATTTGGTGCAACCTCAATAGCAGCTTCAATTGTTGCTGTAGTTGTTGCATCAAGTGATGTAATATTTTGAAGTTCTCTTGCACTACTAATTACTTGTGTAGAACCTATACTGAGTGATAATGCACTTGTAATTCCAGCAACATTTAATCCTCTTAAAATATCTACAGCAGCATTAATATCAAGTTCATTTGAGAAAGTTGCAATTCCAGCAACTGTAAAATCATTACCTACATTTAAATTCTTTCCTACTCCTACACCACCAGTAACAATTATTGCACCACTAGTTGTTGATGAAGAATCTGTTGATCCTAAAAATGTTGTTATTCCAGTAGCACTAGAAAATAGATACCCTGGAGCATCCAGTGTATCTGACATATAAAACTTTTCGTCAGAAAGATTCCAAACCAAAAGCATTCCATCTTCATCTTTCCTTGTGGAATCAACGTCAGTTAGATTGGTTATTCTTGTTGGTGGTGCAGATGCATTGGATAATACACGAATTACATTTTGAGATCCAATTCTATCGTTTATCGTTGGCATTACCTAGTTACTCCGGCTCGTACTAATGCTGATCCTTCAACAGCTTTATAATCTTTTCCACTAGTTGTTATTTTTACATCATAAACATATCTACCTGGTTTTAATAGCAACGTTTTAGATGCTGCCATTGATATAGAAATAATTCCATTTTCTGGTTGAGATATAGTTGTCCCAAAAGAAACAGAAGTATTACTAGAATAACTTTTTCTCAAAGAAGCTGTTGAAGCAGCTCCAACCAAATAGAGGGGAGCATTAGTTCTGGTATCCTCTAATTGAAAAGAGGTATCAAAATCATAACCCTGTTCAATTGTGATGTTAGATACGTATACTGCCATTATTCAACCAAATATTATATTATCTTTAGATATTTATATTCTTATCCATTGTCAATAATTTAAGAAGTGATTTAATTTCATCAATATCTTGTTTCATTTTATCTAATTCATTTTTTTGCAAATCTTTCTGTTGTAAAGAATTGACATATTCCTTATAAGTCATAGAATCACAATTAACTATAGCACCACTTTTTTCATCACGATATAGGTTAGGATAACCTTCAACTTTTATCATCTTATTGCTATTGTCCTTAATTCTTTTAACCTTGGTGGATATGCTTGATTAGTTCCAGACATTACAATTTTAATTGTATATCCAGTAAATAACTCAAGATTATTTGCAGTGAATTGATATTCTAAGAATTGATTGGATAAACTAGCAGGTACGAAAGTATCTGGTAAACCACTATTCTTAGATTCATCTACTATTGTAAATCCATCTTCATTATTAAATGATAAATTATCATATCCTGGGAATAATTGGAATGATTGTTCAACTTCACTAGAATCTGCTTTTATCAAACTATAAAGCACTCTAAAATCTGCAGAAGAATGTCTATAAGCAGATAAAATAACTTTAATAGATGTTGCTGGATTATTTAAATTTACAGTATTAGATACGTATATTGCAGCATGTGGATCATCTAAAATTGAATTAACTCTTCCATCAATAGGATAATCTACTATTGGTTTATCTAAACGACTATTTCTGAATTCTGTAAATGCAGTATCTAAGTATAATATTGGAGATAAATTACTATCTGACGATGTAAAGTTTATTCCAGTGGTAAATGATTTACTTCTAGGTAAACCACTTAAATACGTAGATTCATTTATTTTAGAACATACAAGTCTGGGTGAAGTTAACGAATTTAATACATTAATACCGACGGGTTCAAATCCACTATCATTAAATGAACCCTCTGAACCGCCAGCACTAGTGCCTGTAACAGTTCTAATTTGACCACTAATAGAAGTTAATGATCCTGGTGTAATAACGTCATATGAAGGAACTAAAGCAGTATAGGAAATATTTTCTGTTGCTCTAACATTCTCACCACCAACAGATGATTCATTTGAGAATTGAAGTCTGGGGAATCCTGCAGGAGTTCCATCAACACTTCTATCAACACCATTTGTTGACATATCAACTGCTATATGATAATCATCTATAGTAATAGGTTCAGCAACAGTATGAGTTTTATTTATTCTTCTTAAAGAAACACCATTAAGTTCATACTTATAAACTAAAGACTTATTATCATGTGAAGATACAATAGTAGAATCTGTTCCTCTACCATCAGTATCAATGGTAAGGGTTCCTGAACCTACAGCATTATATTTAACAATTTCATTACCTATTTTAATATATCCAGGATTAGTAGCAGATACATTTTGACCTTCAAATGTTGATAAATTCGAAGTATTTGCAACACTTACTAAAGTTGTTTCAATATTACTTAATGCGGAACTTAATGTAGTTGGTGCTACACTCGATTCAATATCATTCAATGTTACTTTATTAGTATTAGAATACATTCCATGATCGAAATGTGATACTTTAAAATAATTTCCAGAACGTATGCCACCAGTTGAAGTAGATTCTCTTATCTTGTAAGTAGTTAATCCAACTATACCACCAGTTGCATCACTATAGTAACTTAATCCAAATCCAGCAGATGCACTTTGTTTTGCAAATTCCTTACCAGATCCAACAGAACCAGTTTCACCTTCTATATTTTCAACAAATAGGGTATCTATATCAGTTGATATTCCTGCAATAGTAATTTGAGCACCAGAACCTTGATTTCCAGCAGTAGAAGTTACAATACCAATAACATCACCAATTTGATATCCCGTTCCACGTTCACCTTTAACATTCGTAAATGCTACCTTTTCAATAGCTCCTGTTGTGGAATCTACGTTAGTTATATTTAATTTTAGACCAGAACCACTACCAACAAAATTAAAGGTATCTACAGAAGAATCGGTAGTATAATTAACTCCTGTTTCGGTAGTCTTAATTCCTAAGTTACTAACAGAACTTCCCCTACCAACAATAATAGCAGAACCACCTTTATCACTAACACCAGCAATTTTTTGTCCTACTGTTAATATTCCAACTAATGAAGAATCACTACCAGGAACAGTAGTAATACCAATAGTAGCAGTTTTTGTCAAAGTCCTTATTGGATCATTATTTAATTTCAATATATAATCATTACTTTCATTTAAATCTGGATTATAGAAGAATGCTGTTCCAGTATCTGAAGTAAAGTTTGCTTTATAAAGTTTAAATTTAAGATCTTCTCTTTGATTAGGAGACCATATAGAACCATTCTGTGATTTGAATAAACTTCCAAGTGCAAACTGTCGTGAATATACAGCAGATAATGCATTCTCATCAGGAGGAATATTAGAATCAATATCTGCTAGAGATTTTTCACCCATTTCAGCAGCAAATAATCTATATTCATCACTATTTTCAGAAATAACTACAATTGCATATTCTCTACCTGGTGCCAAATAAATTGGTTCTGGGAATTTTACATTAGTTGCAACACTTCCATCTGTAGATGTTTGTATATTGGGTATAAGATTTCCATTAGCATCTGTTGTTGTAGGTCTTACAGTAACAGTTTTTCCTATAGTATTTAAAGTCGGTAATCCCAATTCAACAGTTCTTACTTGAATCTTGACTGGAGCATTTCCACTATCTATTGTGTTAAAATATAAATCAATCGATGTTAAAAATACACCATTAACATCATCACTTAAATCAATATCTGAAGGTGCTTGAACATTTCCACCAACTATAAATGATTGTGCTAGAGGATCACTATACTCTACATTTTCTGTAGTTACATTAGTGAATGTATTTACATTTGTTAAAGCATCAAAATTGGTTGTAGTTGTTGTTACTTCATTCTGCCATCTATTTACATTTCCTTGAGAAGTATATCTAGATTCTGCAAAAGAAATTACATTACTTCCAGGAACCCCACGTTCATTTGTAGAACTTGAAGTTAATTTAAATGTTTTTGTTCCAGTTTCTATTCTCACTGCTGGAACAGGACTTGCATTTGGATCTTTTAAGAAGAATGTTCCGATAATATCTCCATAATTATCTGAAATTAATCTTAAGTCTTTAACATAAGCTACTGCACCACTTTCTTGCCCAACTAATCTCATTCCTTGAGTTAAATATCCAGAATACAAACCTTGTGCTTCATTTGATAATGATTTTGTATCAACATTAAGAATATTTGATGATGAACTATAAGATTCAGATATAGTTTCTGATTTATTATATGGGTTGATATTATATATTGATGATGAATTATTATATTGTCCAAATTTATGTCTAGGACTAGAAACTCTAAAATTGATTAATTGTACACCATCAACTGTTCCAATAACAGTTTCTCCCACAGAAAATGCATCAGAAGCACCATAGGTGTTTAAAGATGAATCTGTTGCTATTTCAATCAATTTTGGTATAAAATTAACACCACTATTTCCATCAAGGAATTGATAATAACGTGTGGATGGTTTGAGATTTGATACTACAAATTCAGTATTTCTAGATCTCATAAAAGATTCAGAACCAGTTGATACTAATTGATTTCTAGTATTAACATCATCTACACTAAATGCATTTTCAGTAATAGTTTGTCTAGTACTTACTTCTGTAGTAACATTACTACTTGTTACTCTTCCACTATCTCCTTCTTGTCTACGATTTGTTCGTAATACATCTCTACCTTGAATATCAATATTTTGTGTAAATATATCACTTCTAGTAATACGAATATTATTATCTTCTAACTGAATTGTCCTAACCCAAGTATCGTTTCTTGGACTAAGTTCAACAGTTCCATTATAAACAACAACGTTGAATGGATTAACATTGACAGATTTTGTTGCCATTGTTTGTTCTAACCAATCAATTTCTTCATATTTTAAGGTTACTGCATTTCCAGTTTTTTGTATATTTGGATCTATAGTTGGATAATTTTCACCAAAATCTTCATTTTCAGGAATAGATACTTCTAAAGTTGCAAGTTGTGATGCTATAGAATTTCTACTAACAATAGGAATTAATTCATTTGTTACTGGATTTATTTGAATTGAAGATAACTTTGTATTCATTAATGAATAATTATTAAATGGATCAACGAAAAATCCACTCTTAAATCTATTTCTTCCATCAGCATCTTGAATTTGGAGAGTTTGAGTATCAATCTCAAGTAAAGAAAGTGTTGTAACTTGTTCTAAATTCTTTACTCTATCTTCAATAAAACCAATATCCCTCATTGTAAATCTTCTATTATCAATTAAAGTTAAAGATGCATCTTGTGGATTGTAAAGATATGGTGGAAGATTAATAGTTGCTACTTGCATCAACTCATCATTCTTTTCAGGTGCTTTAGGGGTTTTTTCAGATATTCCTTTTTCAACAACAAACTTACCAAATTTATCCAAATATAATTTATCAATTCTAGGTAAATAATATTCATAACCTAATATTGATGATTCATCTGATTTTAAAAGATACTTAGGAACACTATCAAAATTTCTAGAACTAAAATCAAATGGTGATCCAGTAGTAGCTGATGGATCAAATACTGCTACTCTTGGTCTAAAATCTAAAGTGTCTGACGCTCTTATATTAGATGGTCCAATATTTGGTATATCTTCAGTAAATCTTTCTTTGTCATAACTTAAGACAGTGAATACATCACCATCATCTGTAGATGGTACTGAGTAATAATCAAAAACAATTAATAATCTTTTAGCAGGTTCTGAAACTCCATTATTTCTAACAAGTCTAGAATAATCATAATATTGATCTTTTTGCCCCTTATCTAAAGAAAAAGAATCTGTAATAATTTTATAACTACCCGAAGTAATTATTTCAATTTCAGTGGTTAATTTAGACTCGTCAAATACTACAGTTTCTCCAGTTGATAATTTATCACCTGTCAAATAAACAATTTTTAACGTATTTGCTGATGGTGATGAAACAACTCTTGCAATTGCTTTACTTGTATTACCTACTATATGTTCTCCAACTATGGCATTAGTATGAACACTAGCAGTTGAAGTAAATTGAACTTCATCTAATGTTGGATCTGAACTATCTAATGATTCGTAAACAGATACTACCTTTGCTACATCAGGATAATTTAAAGAAATTTCCTCATCTTGTACTCTTACACCATAATACTTATTATAAGTTAATCCATCAGAATTTGAAGTATTAACACCAACTCCAGATTGCTTATATTTTGATCTAGATACTACAAGAGAAGCACTCCTATTATATTGTTTTACTTTACTTTGAATTCCAAACTTACTAAGTGTTGTATCTACTACAACATTACTTTGACTATCTCTTAAACCTCTAATAGTTATAATATTATTGGAAAGTTCAAATTGATCTCTTGCAATGGGTGCTTGTATACCAGTTGAATAAGTTACAGAATATCTTTCTTCGTCAAATGCTTCATAAGCAGCACTAGTAATTCCTACAGATGAAAGATCGAAAGTAAGTTCACCACTACCATCAGTTGCCTCTCCAGTTATTTGCTCAGAAATAGTTAATGTTGATCCAGTAAGATCTACTGTAGAAACATTATAATCTGGCAATTCTACATACAACCCACCTTCATTTGATATAATAGGTCCCATAGCATATGGAGTAACTAATGAATCATTTGTTCCAGTTAATATTTGACCATCAAAAACTCCAGTAACACCAGCACCAATTCCTCCATTAATGGCACTATTTGCTATCGAACTTATTCCTATTGTTAATTTATTAGAAGAAACAGAAGTTACTCTATTATAAGTTTCTGTCGAAAATCCAGATCTTTGATATGAAATAATAGTATCTGTTCCTATACCAGCAAATGGAAGTCCTCCAGCCGCTACTGTTGCTACTCCACTAATTACTCCTGGAATTGTTATCTGATTAATACTACCAGGCATTCTGAATCTTTCAAGCACAGAATCAGCAGTGAAATCGGGATAACCAGAAGCTCCAGTTTGTTTTACTGATTTTATATTTTGAGTTCCATATACAACAAACTCTTTAATGATTCTTGAAATTTCTATTCCATTAACAATTAGTCCTTCACCTTTAACAAAATTACCAGAAGTTTGTCTTAAGTAAATATATTCACTATTACCACCAGCATAAACAGCATAACCACTAGCACCACTATTCTTACCTTTTACAAAAGCAGTAGTGGGAATATCATCAGCATCAACACTTTGATTTAAGGTTAATTTGGTATATGTTTGAATATCATATAATCTTAAGTCATATTCTGTAGAACCATTTGAATATTCAGAAGAAGTAAGATTGATTGTATATACTCTTGCATCTCCTATTTTTGCACCACTATCACCTACTAATCTATTATATAAATCTATAGTTGCTCTTTGTTTTGGCGTTCCTGTTACATTATTAACTTTCAATAAATTTCCCATATTAAATGGGATACTTGAATTAGATATTATTTCAGTATCTCTTGGTTTATCTGCATCTATAATAGTTGTTCCTATTTTTTCAACATCATATCCTCTTACATATGCCTTTCCTGGAGATACTTTAAGACACATTAAATCATCAGAAGGTGTATTGCCATCTTCTGTTTTTTCATTATTGAAATATACACCATTATTACCTAACCTATCATTCAAAGAATTATGTATTGATGGATTAAATTGATCTATTGTATAATCACCAGATTCATCATAAGTTCTTTCTGCCAAATAATCACGAATTATATTATATTGGGTTTTTGAATTAAATTTCTGTATTCTACCATTTTTAACTCTTAAAATTTCAATAAAATCAGTATCATTAGTATCAGTTAATAGTTTTTTGGTAAGTGATAAACTTATTTTAAATCTATCTGCACCTGGAGCAGCATAATTAGTAAATCCCTTAGCATTATCAAATAATGAATCATCTTCTTTAGCATTAACAATAACTTCATCAACCTTTAATCCAACTCTATAAGATGGAGTATTAGTATAATAATCTAGAATTATAGTTTCTTGTGCAATATTTACAAAATATCCTCTAACAAAAAATACTCCATCTTGAATAGACGCTGCTGATCCTATAGAAGTTGCATTTGATGATATTAAAGATGCAAAAGGTGTTCCTGCAACAATTGTGGTATTTCCATATTCTACATTTTCAGTAGCACTTAAAGATTCACCATCTTGAAATTGAGTAAATACGAAATTATCATCAGAATCTATATATTTTACATATATTGTTATATCATCTACATTAGCACCAGAAATTTCTACATGTTGAATTTTTGCTGTAGTTCCAGATACTTGTCCTGTTATTTTTTTTCCTATAAAATTATTAATGTATAAAGATATATCAACCCCTAAATTAGAAGAATTTAATTTTACAGCATAAAATTGCCCATCATATGTGAGATTACCTGGAATAATTACAGATCCTTCCTTGAACATATGACCGCCGAAGGACTCTACTTGTCCTTGAAGGATTGATTGTAAAGAAGTTAATTCTCTTGCTTGTACTGGATATCCTGGTTTAAATAAAACTTTATAAAAGTTCTTTTCAGAATCAAAATCATCATAATATGGACTAATATTTAAATTGGTTTTTTGTGTCATTTTTCTTTAAAATTCCAAAATAATTTTGATGTCTTCTTTTTGTCTAGAATCTCTTTGTACCAGAGGTCTATTATTCATATAAATTATATCACCTGTCTTTTTATTTATCTCTGGATTAGCAAGTCCATCTGTAAAAACAACTCCCAAATTTACGTCTTTTGAATTTATGGTAGTTTTAATACCACTGAATCCAGTATCTACAGATCCAGTAAATGGGGAAATACTATTTCCTGAAGATTCAAAAGATAATATTTTAGAAGTGCTACTGACAGTATTAACATCAGTTTGATCTTTCTCATTTCCAAAATATAAAGATCTATCTTGGAAGTATTTTATAACTTGAGTTTCAGAATCATATGACGCAATATAACCTTTAGCAGTTCCTCCAGTTACTGTTTGTTCCATTTTAACTCCAACAGTAGGTGTTGAACCAGTTGAAGTAAGTTTTATAGAATATAAAGATGAATAATCACTTCCACTAAAAATAGATGAAGAAGTAAATTCAGTTGGATTTTTTATAATACCAACTTGAGAGAATTTAGTATCAACTGGAAAATCTCTAGTTGAATCATCAAATCTAGCATATACCAATACTTTATCTGTGCCTAATTCAGTATAGATATTATATCCATGACCTTTTGAAGGTGGAATAATTGGTATTAATTTAGCAGGATCTGGAATAGATCCAGAAGGTTGTAGAGTTCCTAAATCAACTACACCGAAAGTATATCCACTTCCACCCGTAACTACCAATGCTTTAGTTATTGTTCCTGCAGAATTGACAGTAATTGATACTTTTCCTCCACTTCCATCACCTAATATATCAACAATTCCTGCAGAATAGTTTGCACCACCATCTGCAATGTATATTGCTTTAATTTGATTTTGATTAATATCAGAATCACCTGCTTCTCTAACATTTTGAATTTGACTATCTATTGAAGTACTCCAATCATTAGGAACTACAACATACTCTGTA
>Ga0163180_10001453_pt1 | contig 13429 bp, 9 predicted proteins | sample AtlANTMetagenome_2_FD_109647 | JGI IMG/M metagenome (GOLD analysis project Ga0163180, IMG submission 109647) | Marine eukaryotic phytoplankton communities from the Atlantic Ocean - Atlantic ANT 4 Metagenome | ecosystem: Environmental > Aquatic > Marine > Oceanic | place: North Atlantic Ocean...
CGCCATTGATAACGACAACCGGTGGTTGTGGCACAGGCCAACTCATCGGATGGATGCAGAGGTAGTGCGTGACAGTGTACTGTTCCTTGCCGGTGAATTAGATGCAACTATCGGAGGACCATCCTTTCCTTCAGAGCACGGAATGCACGTAAAAAGGCGTAGCATGTACTTCCATCAGTCACCGGAAGAACAGATGGACTTCTTAAAAGTATTCGATGGAGTAGATCCGGCCGAGTGCTACAAAAGACACACCAGTGTTGTACCTCATCAATCGCTAGCACTCTTTAATAGCGAGCTGGTAATTGTTCAGTCACGGATCCTGGCACATCAATTGAATACCGAGTTTTCAGCAGACGATGACTTCATCATCGCCCTGTTTCAGCACATGCTTTCCAGACCACCAACAAAACAAGAACATCGTGTATGTAAAGATTTCCTAATCGAACGCACAACAGACTATCAGCAAAACCTGGATCCTAATGAGGATACAGATCCCAATAGCACAGTTTCAGCGGATTCTCCTGCCGATGAATCATACGAATCTCCATCACAACAACCATCGCTTCGTGCTCGAGAGAATCTCACCAAGTCCCTCTTCAATCACCATGAATTTGTCACCATACCATGATCGACCGACCGCAATCTGAATCTCCAACACTAACCCGTCGTGAGCTACTTTCCAATGTTTCATCAGGTGCCTCAGGATTAGCACTTACCTCCATTCTTTTCAAAGACGGTTATGCTGCTGAAATTCCATCTGATGTTGAATCCATTCAGACGGCACCTGCCAAGTCCGTAATTTGGTTATTTATGGCTGGCGGCGTAAGTCACATGGAGAGCTTCGACATCAAGCCGGCTCTTAACAAATACGCCGGTAAAACCTTTGAGGAAACACCGTTCAAAGACTTTCTCGACAAGGACCGCATCGAAAAGAACCTCGCCGGACAGGGAATGACCATTCCACCTCACAAAGAGCTCAAAGGTCTAAGCACTGGTTACAAGAAGTATGGTGAATGCGGACTCGAAGTTGGCGATTGGTTTCAACATATCGGAGAATGCGCAGACGATCTGGCCATCGTCCGCTCATTGTGGACGGTTCACCCCAATCATGGCATGCAATTGACCTGGCACACCGGACATCACGTGCGGGAAGGAGCACAGCCCACGATCGGCTCATGGGTTGCCTACGGACTTGGTTCTCTGAATGAGGAATTACCAGAGTTTCTCGTCCTTGGTAATTCCATCGGCGGATGTTGCGGAGGTGAATACGGACATGGCGCCAGTTACCTTGGACCGCAGTACGCCGGAGTGAAGCTTTCAACAGACCCGGAAAACCCGCTGCCCTTTGTAAAGCCATTCGGTAAACGCAGACGCAAGAGCGAAGCGCGAGCAGAGCTCGAATTGATAAACCAACTGAACAACCTATCCTTACAGCGACGGCCGGAAGATGCAGCTCTGGAAGCGAGAATTAAATCGTATGAACTCGCAGCGAAAATGCAAACTAGCGCCCCGGATCTGGTAAGCATCCAACAGGAGTCACAAGCGACGCTTAATCTCTATGGGATCAACCATGATCACTCTCGTGAATTCGGTACGCAATGCCTGATTGCCAGACGGATGGTGGAGGCCGGAGTTCGTTTTATCCAGATTTATCACGGGACAGGCGGCGCAGGAAAATGGGATGCTCACAGCGACATTAAAAAGAAATACGATGTTCAGGCACCGGCAGTGGATCAACCAATCTCGGGATTGCTCAAGGATCTGAAACAACGTGGTCTGCTCGATTCAACACTGGTCGTTTTCGGTACAGAGTTTGGTCGCACACCGGGAGCTCAGGGAACGGGTCGCGACCATCATCCTCAAGGTTTCACCTGCTGGTTAGCCGGTGGGGGAATTAAAGGTGGTATCACGCATGGGGCCACAGATGAACTTGGGTTTTATGCTGTAGACAATCCACATTACGTAACTGATGTGCACGCAACTGTTTTACACCAGCTAGGACTGGATTCGCACAAACTTGAAATCCCCGGTAGAAAGCGGCTGGATATTCACCGGGGATTGCCTATTGAGGACATCATCGCGTAACCAAATCAATTGAATCCAGCAACATCAGCCACGATGTTGAGCGAGTGCTTCCCAGTCTAAACTTACACCATGGCCGAGGCGATCCGGTGCGGTGGCAAATCCTTCCTCGATCTCAAGTGGAAATTCAAGGAAGCGCTCGAGTCCAAACCCATGTGCTTCGAGAAACGATTCATTCGGTACTGCTGCCAATAAGTGAACATGCAGATCATGTACACCATGTGATGTTACCGGTAGCCCCGCCTCTTCTGCCAGCCTTGCTACCTTTAACCACGTCGTTATCCCACCGACATTCGACACATCCGGTTCCGGATACGACACACCACCTGATGAAATCAGTTTTTCAAATTCATAGATCGTATGCAGGTTTTCACCACTTGCAATCGGCACTCCGCCTTCAGCAAGAACCTGTTGGTGACCATCAAAGTCTTCTGGAATCACGGGTTCTTCGAGCCAATACACGTTGTATTGCTTAAAGGCTCGCGCGGCTTCGATCGCCTGATCGACTGTCCAACGCATGTTGGCATCAACCATCAAGGGTAGGTCTGGTCCAAGGAACGTCCGCATAGCTTCAACTCGGGCGATGTCTTCACTTAGTTGATCTCGTCCAACTTTCATTTTGATGGCACGAAAACCACGATCCAAATTCGCTTGGGTCTGCTGTTCGAGTCGATCAAGTGGTAGCTGCAAGTCGATACCGCCAGCATACGCAGGAACACGACTGTTACTTCCGCCGAGGAATCTCCAGAGTGGCTTCCCAGCCCGTTTAGATTTTAGATCCCAAAGTGCCACGTCCACTGCTGACATCGCAAAGGAAGCAATTCCACCACGTCCAACATAATGCAACGCCCACCATAGCTTCTCAAAAATCACTTCGATCTGATCCGGATCTTCACCAATTAAGTGATGCCGAATATCGTTTTCGAGCATTGCCAAAGTAGCAGCACCGCCCGTTTTACCAACTGTGTACGTGTACCCAAGTCCCTCAGCGCCTTCATTGTCGCGAATCTGCACGGTAATCAGCGCAAAGTGTTCCATAACACCGTGAGTCGAATCGGTTAGCACCTCAGGCAACGGGATGTAATACAGGTTGCTCGTTACGGACTCAATTTTCATGGATGAAGCCTTAGATCGTATCCGGATCAGCCACTGTTCGATCGTTCGTTAGATTACCGGTATTGAGTGTGCCCGCTGGTTCAAACAAAACGACGTGACACTCTTGGTGGGCGATGGGTTTGTGGTCTGTGCCACGCGGTATAACGCACATTTCACCGGCATTTAACTTAATTACATCGTCACGCAGATGGACTTCCAGATGACCATTGATAACCCAAAAGAGTTCATCTTCATGTTCATGAAAATGCCAATCGAATTCGCCAAGTAGTTTAACCACCTTTATATGCTGACCATTTAGCTCAGCGACTACCTTTGGCGACCAGTGTTCAGAGAAGCTGGAGAGTTTGTCGCCGATGTTGATTTTTTGCAGTTCAGCCATGCGTACATGAAGGACAAGAGAGCACGCCCAGGAGGATTCGAACCTCCGACCTACGGATTAGAAGTCCGTTGCTCTATCCAACTGAGCTATGGGCGCAAAGGGTAAGTAATTGATATTAAGCTATCAATCCAAATTGCGAAACAGTCACAATCTCTAGAACTCCAGACGACCACGGCGCATAAAAAAAGGAGCGGAGTGCCAGAAAGTTGTGCCGACTGTCTGAACACCCCTCTCCTCCGGAATGTTGTACGTGGGGCGGTATATAAACACCTTTCCCACATATATAGACAGATGCGACAGGCGCACAAACTGGGCGCTTAATTATTAGATTCTTCTAATAAACTGCTGAGCTTTGATTAGCTCGATCCGAACAATGGGATTTTAGCTTACTCGTAGTAAACCTTGACGTCTTCGCCAAGTCGCTCCTGCAACTCAGCAGCACCCGTCTTAGTTACCTTCGTTCCAAGCAACCAGACTTCTTTGAGATTAGGAAGACCTCGGATCTGCTCCAGGTGCTCGTCACGATGGTTGTCGTAAAACAGAATACGAAATACCACGTCGAACTTGTTATAGAGAAGCCGAACACCGATGTCCTTTAGTGCATTAATTGCATCCGGATGGTCAGGTTCTGAAGGTGGTTCCTCTTCCTCTTCCGCTTCCTCTTCGTCTTCGTCGTTTTCATCAGATTCTTCATCCGACTCTTCTTCTGAGTCGTCTGCATCATCATCTTCCTCTACGTCGTCAGATTCTTCTTCGTCTTCTGAGTCTTCCTCGTCAGCTTCGTCGTCACTGTCTTCATCGTCGCCGTCTTCGTCATCACCTTCATCGGCGTTGTCGTCTTCGGCATCGTCGGAATCTTCGTCGGAATCTTCGCTAGAGTCATCGTATTCGCCGATGTCACCATCAAAGCCGTCGTCCGCGTCATCATCCGCGGCTTCATCTGAATCTGAATCATCAACGTCATCTACATCATCGTCGTCAACTTCTTCCCATAGCTCTTCTGCAAAAGCATCATCATCTTCGGGGCGTTGATTCATTAGATCGTTTCCTGAGAAAGAGTTATTCGCTTAATCTGAATTCTAAAATCGGCCATCGGTAACTGAATTACCAAGCATGTGACCTGAGTTTTTCAGCCTATCACAACGGTGCTGTTTCGTCACCCCACTAAAGACAGGACATCCAATCGGTGATCACACTTGGCACTTTCAAATTCAGTGTCGCCCATAAACAGACATCCTGAATTCTCATGTTGTGAGAACATCTCATCTTCCATGCCTTCGGTTGCGGTGGTCAAAACCAGTTTCACACCATCATCCACTTCCATTAGTAATGGGCATGTCACCCTCGGTGCTGCTGCCGTGCGCCACTCACAAATGACCGATCCGGATTCCAAATCGAACTGTCGTGCCACTCCGTACGCAGCGGCATTGGGATTGTAAAAAGCAATGATCACACTTTTTCCATCCGGTGCGGCTACCATGCCGTCTGGAAAAATTGACTCACCGGTCAAATCCAGCACAACTTCGGCATCACTCAGCGTGCCATTGTTAGCATCTAACCGATAGCGCACAACCTGTTGTGTTGGTGAATCGATATCCAGCATTTGCCATTGATCGCCATCTGGAAGGATCACTTTACCATTGGAACAAATCTGATCATCTCGCAGCCGGATCAACGATTGATCCAGCCGCCACAGATAAAGCCCTGCCTTCTTGGTTTGGAATTCCAGATCCTTCGCTCCAAAGACAATTCCATCTGCAAAAGGGATACCATCGTTAATCAGCGTATTCTCAACCTCCTGATCAATTTCATCGCTAACAGTCTCACATCTGCCAGTGGAAACCTGAAACAGCTGAACATGTTTCTCAATACCTGCGATAAACCAATCCGGATCAGTCGTTGGAAACGCAAAACCGGGCCGTCCGGGCAGATTGATAGACCTATTTACTCTGGCCTGCAGCTCAAACAAATTCAGGCTACCATGCATAGACTCATTGCCATGCTGGATTCCAACCCAGCTAAATCCGTTGCCGTATGCAATGGGTCCTTCAGGTAGATGCCGTAGCCCCATATCACTTGGAGCAAATAAAACATCAGCATCGATCACGTTGGTCATCTGGAACTTTCCAATAATGATAATTTTGGGATTGCGCAACCCAATCAGTGGTCGGCATTCCAATCACTAGCTCAATGAAAACAGATTGAGATTCCTCAATCTTTTACAGACTAGCCCGGAATCATGACACGACCGCCACTTGCCACCACGGTCTGTCCTGTCATAAAACTGGACTCTTCGCTCAGCAGGAATCGGGCTACAGCTGCAAGTTCTTCCGGTTCGCCGATTCGCCCGAGCGGCGTGTTTTCCATGATCGTTGCGTGAACATCCGGTCCAAGAGTATGAGCCATTTCTGTTTCAGTTAGACCGGGACACACGCAGTTCACACGGATGTTCTGACGAGCCCAAGCCTGAGCCATACAACGCGTCATAGCAATAATACCGGCCTTGGATGCTGAATAAGCGACCTGATTTTCGCGCTCACGTAATCCGGCAATTGAACTAAAGGTGACGATTCGTCCAAATCCTCGTTCAATCATCTCGTCCTTCACCGCATAAATCATATTAAACGAACCATCGAGATTAATGTTCATCGTGGTTTTCCAGCGTTCCCAAGTCATATCATCAGCAGATCCGGGAATACTGATGCCAGCAGCTGTCACGAGCATGTCAATCGCTCCAAGTGACTCTCGGGCTTGTGCTACTACAGCAGCAGCTGATTCCGGCAACGAGTTGTCACCTTGCACGATACATGACTCGCCTCCTGCGACATTGATCTCGTCGAGTGCTTTCTGGGCATCTTCCGTACGAGAAACATAGTTCATGGAGACCCGGGCACCTTCACCGGCAAGCCGCTTGGCCAATGCAAACCCAATTCCTCGGGTGCCGCCGGTAATTAGTACGTGTTTATCTTGAAAGTCTGTCATCGTTGCAAATCCTTGCTGTTGCATTAACTCGTAGAACGCGTGAATCAGGGATGAGTCTTAAATCACGCAAGTATCTTGTCGACTAGGTTTCCATGCACATCGGTCAATCGATGGTGGCGACCCTGGTATTTAAAGGTCAATCGTTCATGATCTATTCCGAGGCAATGCAAGAGTGTTGCATTGAGGTCATGAACGTGAATAGGGTCTTCTTCGATGTTGTAACTAAAGTCATCTGTTTTACCGACGGTCACACCACCTTTGATTCCAGCACCGGTCATCCAAATGCTGAAACAACGCGGATGATGGTCGCGTCCGTAATCTGTCTTGGTCAGCGTGCCCTGACAATAAACGGTTCGGCCAAATTCACCAGCCCAGACCACAAGTGTGTCGTCGAGCATACCTTGTTGTTTCAAGTCGTTCACCAACGCCACAGACGCCTGATCCGTTGCTTTGGCTTGTTTCACGATTTCTGTAGGTAAGTGCGTATGTTGATCCCAACCACGGTGGTAAAGCTGGATGAATCGCACGCCACGTTGAGCCAACCGCCGTGCGAGCAGACAGTTAGCCGCGAAGGATCCGGGTTTGTTTACATCCTCTCCGTACTTCTCCAGTACGTGTTCCGGTTCGTCTGAAAAGTCAACCAGATCCGGCACCGACGCCTGCATACGAAACGCCATTTCATATTGGGCAATTCTTGTCGTGATTTCCGGATCACCTTTTTCCTTAAGCCTGATCTTGTTCAAACTCGACAAGTCGTTAAGAAGGCCACGACGGTCTTCTCGCGTCACTCCTGGTGGATTGGAAAGAAATAATACCGGATCACCCGTGCTACGAAACTTCACACCCTGATGCCGCGACGGTAAGAAACCTGCTCCCCACAGCCGGTCATAAAGCGGCTGTCCACCGTCACCGGATGTCATCGCTACAAAGGTCGGCAAGTCCTCATTCAAAGTACCGAGGCCGTAAGACATCCATGCGCCAAAACTTGGACGGCCCGCCAACTGCGTCCCGGTTTGCATCAGGGTAATCGCCGGATCGTGATTGATCGCTTCGGTGTGCATCGTTTTGACAATGCAAATATCATCGACAATACCTGCCGTGTGCGGAAGTAACTCGCTGATCCAAGTCCCAGATTCCCCGTGTTGAGCAAATTTAAATCTAGCCGGCGCGATAGGGAATCTCTCCTGCTCTGCCGTCATGCCGGTTAATCGCTGGCCATTTCTCACCGAATCCGGAAGATCCTCATCAAACAGATCCAGCAGATTTGGTTTGTAGTCATAGAGATCTATCTGCGACGGTGCGCCACTTTGGCATAAGTAAATTACTCGCTTAGCCTTTGGCTCAAAGTGTGGTACCCCATCCTGACCACCAACTCGTTTACCCACTTTGTCATCGGACTTTGCTTGTTCAGACATGAGTGCCGACAGGGCGGCGCCAGCCACGCTTACAGAGCCGGCCCGCAGGAATTTCCGCCGGTTGTATTCCCATGCTGCTTGCTCAAATTCGTTCACTGCACCGTTGTTCATATTTTTCTGCACTTTATTACTCCCGGTTGATCACTTCATCCAGGTTCAACAACAAACTTGCGACTTGCGTGTAGGCGGCTAGCCCGACGATGTGGATGTCGTCAATCGTCTCACTGTCACCGACCGAAACCAGATCTTCAGCGGCACTTTCGTCGCCTTCATACCGTTTATAACTCCGGTCAAGCAAGGCACTGATAATGACTAACTCTTCATCCGTCGGCCAACGTGAAGTCAATTCTCTGAATCCCCACTTCAGACGGCTTGGATGATCGTGCCCCCCTTCGGTCAACATGCGCTGTCCGAAGTTACGAGCTGCTTCAACAAATGCAACTTCATTTAGGAGCGCTAGTGCCTGAAGTGGTGTATTGGTTCGAGAACGGCTCAACACGCACGTCTCGCGACTTGATGCATCAAATGTTGTCATGGTCGGTGGAGGTACGGTACGCTTCCAAAACGTGTACATACTACGGCGATAAAGTGCACTTCCGGTATCACGTGTATATGCCTGGCTAGCGATTTCCTTCCACAAGCCTTCTGGTTGATAAGGCTTAACACTCGGCCCACCGATGTTCCCTACAAGCAACCCGCTTACTGCCAATGCCTGGTCTCTTACCATTTCCGCTTGTAGTCTCAAGCGCGGTGCCCGTGCCAGCAACAGATTCAACGGGTCTTTCTGAATTGCATCATCCGCAACAACTGAATCCTGCATATACACAGCACTGGTGACAATCAACTTATGCAACCATTTGACATTCCATCCGCGGTCACGAAAATTGCCCGCTAACCATTCCAGTAATTCCGGATGCGTTGGTGGGTCACCCTGACTACCGAAGTCCTCCTGAGTCCGAACCAAGCCACGTCCAAAGAATTGGTACCAGAACCTGTTCACAATGACTCTGGCTGTAAGTGGGTTCTCATCACCCACAAGCCATTGAGCCAGATCGAGCCGGTTTTTCCATTGTTCGCGACCTTTTGTGTTTAGTGCATCGGGTACGCCACGCTGTACCTCTTCGGTTGGCTTGTCATATTGACCACGATCAAGAATATAAGTTTTTTTCATCTCGGGACGTTCTTGCATCACCATTGCCGTCGGCACGGTGCTAACAAATGCATCCCGCTCAAGCTGAAGGGTCTCGAGTTTCTTAAACGCGTCTCCAACTCCGCTTTTATCAACGTATTCCAAGTAGTGAACGACTCGCTTTAACTTCTCTGCGATCTTCGCAGAATCGTTGATTTGTGATTCAATTTGATCCACGGATTTCGGCACTGCCAGCATGGCGACCTCTTCCTGTCGTAAAACGCGATAATACAAACGCGTCTCGTCGATCGCACCCGCAAACGTGGCTTTACCTAACTCGCTGCCAAACCTCAATGTCGGTGACGTCTTAAAGGTGCCGGTAAAGATATCAAGTAACACGTCGACTTGCTGCAGTTTTCCATTGATATATATCTGGAATCCATCGGCCCGTTGTGTACCATCACCTGCAAAGGCAATGTGGTTCCATTTTCCTGCATCGATCGGTGTCTTACATTTCAGAATTACACAGTCATCAAGCCAACGAGGACCCCAGTTGATCTGCACGTGATTATCCACGAGCTTCATACTGAATCCGCCCGCTTTGGTACCGGTTGGATCTGAAATACTGAGAATCGTACTTGTTTGAGGTTGGTCTACTTTTACCCATGTAGACATGGTCATCGGCTGATGACCGGCTAGCTCCAACAAAGCTCCGCCTTCAACGTATTCGCCAGCGTTAAGCTTTAAGGCACTACCAAAAACACCAGGCTCAAAAGACGGCTTCTCTTCAGAATGTTTTGTCTTGAGCAATTCCGGATCCGCTTCGCCGGCGAATTCCACATCGTAATCGCTTTGTCGGAAAGCATCGGCGTCATGGCGTGTTGTTTCAATCGAGTCATCCCAGGGAAATTGAATCGCGAGTGCACGATGAACGGTGGGCTTGTCACTATCTGCTTTCCCATCCCAATTCGCTAACGCATCCTGAAGATCGTCCACGCCCGCTGTCACCTCGGCAACGTGTGCTTTAATACCAGCATCAAACTCGTCCAGGACGTTTTTCATTTTGGGAGTCGGTGCCAGCATAATTGGGAATGAATTCCCGTACTTAATAACACGTCCACGCTCAGGGATGTTATTGAAGAATGCCATCATTTGATAGAACTCTCGCTGGCTGATCGGATCATATTTATGATCATGACAACGGGCACATTGCATGGTCAGGCCGAGCCAAACCGTTGCAGTTGTATCAACACGGTCCACAGCATATTCGACAAGATATTCTTCAAATACAATGCCGCCTTCACTGTTGGCCCTGTGATTCCGATTAAAACCTGTTGCCAGTAACTGGTCTGGAGTTGCATCCGGTATCAAATCACCGGCGAGTTGCTCAATCGTAAATTCATTAAATGGCTTATTTGTATTAAATGAGTCTATGACCCATTCACGCCATCGCCATTGATGACGAATACCGTCAGTTTGATAACCACTGGTGTCCGCAAATCTCGCCGCATCCAGCCACGCAAGCGCCTGCCGTTCGCCATACCGAGGTGACTCAAGGAGTCGATCAACCAGGCGTTCATATGCATCCGGCGACTGATCAGCAAGGAAAGCATCCACCTCTGCCTGAGTTGGGGGCAACCCGGTAAGATCAAGCGTCACTCGACGAATCAGCGTTTCTTTACTCGCAATGCTTGCGGGTGTCAGGCCTGCTTGGTCGAGTTGCTTCAGTATGAAGTTATCAATCGCCGTTCGTGTCCAGGCAGGACTTGATGTTTTTGGCAACGCAACATCCGCGATCGGCTCAAATGACCAATGATCCTGCCAATTCGCACCCTGCTGTATCCAACGCTTGATAAGGTCACGCTGCTGCGCTGTTAACTGACGTGGAGCATCTTCAGGCGGCATTTTTACATCGGGATCATCCGAGGAAATTCGATTCCAAAGTTCACTCTTCTTCAGGTCACCCGCAGCAAGGATGGAATAACCATCCCGATCAGCAAACACGTTTTCTCGCGAATCCAATCGCAGGTCCGCCTGCAATTGTTCTTCATCCGGCCCATGACACCTATAACATGTGTCCGAAAGAATAGGGCGAATATCCCGTGAGAAGTCGATTTCTACTGCATCTTGCGCTGCTAGATGCGAGGTTGCCCCGAATACGAATATCGCTGTTAGAACATACAGGCGATCCATCTATGCACCTTAAATACTACCGCGTGCCACAAAACTAAGATTCAATCAATGCTACTATGATAGCCTTTTGTACGGGGTCATGGGTTATCGGCTCGCCAAGGGACTATAGCTTCGGTCGTGATCGACTACCCCCTCGTCAGCGGCACTAACAGTTAGGATTTTAGAATATGTGGTGCATCTATGACCATTACGTCGGAATTCCCCGAGCGACAACGGGCTATGAAGGCAAGGCAATATGATTAAAAGAGGGCCGTAGGTCCGTACTATCTAGTAATCTTATATTTAGACTCTGCATAGATTCTGAGAGAACAGGCATCCACCGCCATTGCAATTACGATGATGATTATCGCTGCCGTGTGCGGTCTTCCAGTGGCTCTAACAACCACGGTCCGCTGTCGACCAGCTGATCGGATGTTGGCGGAATCGGATCACCGTAGAGTTTATTCAAGGCCCAGTGACATCCATCCTTGAGTACACTGTATTCAGGTGTGGATACTTGCAACTCGCGAATATTTCGCTCGATCTTATCATCATCAACTCCCATTTTTGCGAGAGCGATGACCGCCATTCGTTTCACCAATGGAGATTCAGGAGGCATCGGTGCATCATCATTCAGTCGATCAACAAGTATCTTGATCCACCGCTGATTGTCACTATCACCTTCAAGAATTTGAGCCATTGCCCACGTAGCTGAAGCGCGAATTCGGAATCTCACATTTCCGTTCTTCTTTACAAATGTCTCAAGTACCTTGGTGGCTTCTGCATATTTGGCTATGCCAAACCACTGAAACAAATGAGCCATTTGTTCGTTGATCTCATGTTCAATGTCGCGAGGCAGTTCTTCCTTTGGAAAATGAGGAGCCCACTTGGTGCAGTACGCAAGTACCTGAGGCAACTGTTCACGGTCATCGAGTTTCCGTAATGCCCAGGCAGCCGTAACAAACAATTCCGGCCGCGTGCCGGACAGGAATTTTACCAGATTAGGAGTAATGCTCTTTTCGTCCAGCTTGGCTGCCAGATAGATCGCCTGCTCTCCAATCCACCAATTATCTTTGGAAACCGATGCAATGAGTGAAATGACTCTTTCACGAACAATCGGCGCCAGAGTTTCATTCTCGCATGCAGCCTCCAGCCAAATCCTTATTTGCTTACGATTTCTCGGGTCAACATCATCAAGCATATCAACGAGTTCATTAACGCGAGCCTCATTGATATTCACTGAGAGTTTTTCGGCAAAGGCTAGTCGCACATCCGACTCGGCATGTTTCATTAATACATCACCAACTGCGAGTGCTTTTTCGGTATCCCAGCTAAGCCATGCCCGGGCTGCGAGAATCGACGTAGGGCCATCCTGATCAATGAGTGCCCGAGCAATGGCAGCTTGCTGCTCGAGGTTACCATCTTCCGGCCGGTTCCGAATTAACCAACCCACCACAAGACCGGTTACCGGATCCGGACTTCCATCAGCAACGAGTGAAGACGCGAGTTCGAGAGATGAGGTATCCACTGCATTTGCAAGACCTTTAGCTGCAGCAACTCTACTGCTAGCACTGGCACGCGTATCAATCACATAACCTTTGAGTAACTCCACATCATCGTTGGTTGCTACTTCGCTTAGGCACCGCAGTGCCAGTCTTTTCACAGACGATGACCTTGAAGTAGAAAGCATCTCGAGCCAGTATTCACGTGCGCCGTCCGTTTGCCACTGAGCAAGCGTAGGTTCAATAACTTGCTTCATTCCAATCGAACAACTGGAAAGCAAGGCGAGCAATTGCGGACCACTCTCAGTTGCTTCTAGCCTTACAAGTGCCGTCATTGCCGTTTTTCGAATGGATGCCGGCAGTTCCTTATTGGTGACCAATTTAAGAAGGTGAGGAGTGGCAACCTCCAAATCGGTCAGCCCGCGGGATGCAGCTATGGCCACTGAATGTGCGGCCAATCGCATCAATTCTCGATTATCAGACTGAAGTGCATCGACCCAAAGTGGCACCAGTTTGTCTGATTGAAACTTTACCTGGTTCACCTCTGGCAATGCCGGCTGCTCAAACATGGGCCAATCGTTATAGATCAAATCCCGCTGGCCAAACGCGCTGCCGCTGAGCAGGGCAGTACAAATCACTGCCATCCCAATCC
>Ga0163180_10001455_pt1 | contig 13422 bp, 12 predicted proteins | sample AtlANTMetagenome_2_FD_109647 | JGI IMG/M metagenome (GOLD analysis project Ga0163180, IMG submission 109647) | Marine eukaryotic phytoplankton communities from the Atlantic Ocean - Atlantic ANT 4 Metagenome | ecosystem: Environmental > Aquatic > Marine > Oceanic | place: North Atlantic Ocean...
ATAAACAAAGTCGCTTACACCTGACTTGAGCCTGAAACTAACTGGATCATAATGATGAAACCAGCCGCCTTGAATAGTGCCATGATGAGGTTAACCGATGAATGTCTAGTGCCCCAGCAACCCTGAAAGGATATGGGAAAAACCTGGCTGCGATGAGATCGCAATAAGAGAGCCTCTATATGTGTTTGCCGTAAGCTACTTACTTAACAGCCGTATCAACAGACGAAGTAAACGAATTTGTTTATTGGTTTAGAATTGACCGTCAATTTATAAAAACGGTCAAAAAGAACACTAATGCCTATTGACAGAGTTAAGGCTCATATGTATTAGGTGTTATCGTGAGTAAAAACATTACATACAAAATAACTAATTTTAAATACCCTGCGTAATTTTATAGAAAACTTAGACCGAATATTAATTTGGTGCATATTAAATATCTCTCGTTATACGAAAGCACTGCAATGTTATTCGGCACTTTGTGCACCATTTGCTATTAATATTTCGGTTATATTGGAAAACTCTTTCTCAATAGATATATCTAATGGAGTTTTTTTAGAATAATTAATCTCCTCTCCCTCTATTAGGAAGTAATCTACAGGTGATGTATTTGCCCCGTACTGTATTAACATTTCGACTATGTCTGAATTATGATTCATTACAGCTAACGTTAAAGGGTGTATATCTATTAGTGGCTTTTGCCTAACACCACCGTCTGGATTTGAACCGGCTTCCAATAGAAGTTTCATAATTTCTTTCGAGTTAACCTTTGCTGCTGTATACACATTGGCAGGGTAATAATCGCCGCTAGGGTGAGTAGGTTCTTCTATAGTTGCCCCATATTCAAGTAAAAGTCGTACAATATTTTTGTGGCCTCCATAAATAGCTGATTGCAAGACACCTTGACCTATATGGCCTTTATTTTTTTTAGGAGTTGGCTTAAATTTATGTTCCAACAACAGTTTCAATACTTCATAACTTCCTTTAGATGCAGCCTCACACGCAGCATCATACGTTCTCGCCTGAGTAGACTTCACTTTATGAGTTAATAATAATTTAACCGTTCTTATGTCATTGGATTCAATTGCACTTTGAAATAACGAATTTGGATCATCTTTTCCTGTTGTTTTTGTATCAACCCCATGCTCTAGAAATAATTGGAGTATTTCATACTGTTTATTATTGAGGCATTTGATCTCTCTATTATCATAAAAATAGCACAAATGCGCTATTAAGGTGGAGTTGAGATATCTGACGTTTAAATTAACCCCGGCAGAGATTAGCAGCTTGACGGTCTCTGGGCAGCACTGACTTTTAGATGCAAAATACAACGCCGTCAGATCAGACCTCTCTGGATGTGCATTAACATCAGCACCCAAATCTAATAATAGTGAGATAATTTCAAGGTCGCCGGTCTGTACCGCCGCAATCAGGGGGTATTTACTCCAGCAGATATCGTCTTCATCTATTTTTAAAACAGCACCTAAATCTATTGCATTGATTATTGCGTCTTTATCTTTTGACTCTATCGCACTAATAAGACGATCTTGATCAATTTCACAATACATTTATTTTCCTATACAAAGTTTGGTTAGGTACTTACTCATACTAATTGTATTACGACGAAAAGCTGAACGGTACTATAAACACCTAACAGCTTTATCAGAGGACACTTTCCTCTTTTTATGAGCAATGCATGTCCCCTTAATTGTTTTTTCATATTAATAACAAATCCTGTAACACATTGCCAGCTTTAAACTTTAAGTCAGGCTACTCTTTTAATTATATGCAGGAAAGAGGAAAACGTCCTCATTTCTTGACTTAGGAGGAAAAACGCCAATACTGTATGTAAATACAGTTAATTGAGATTTAAAAAGAAAACTAAATCCCCTTTTCTTAATAGTATTATCAACTATATGTATAGCCATCACTATGCTAAAAAATCTATTGAAACTTATGTATTTTGGATTACTGCCTATATCCATTTTCATAATAAGCGGCACCCTACCAGTATGGGGAATAATGAAGTAGAAATATTTTTAAATCACTTAACAGTCACTAAAAAAGTGGCAGCGAGAACACAAGCAACCGCTTTAAATGCACTTGCTTTTTTATATAAACATATTATTTAGAATGAGCTTTCATTAGATTTAAATTTCGTTAAAAGTAACCGCCAACAGAAACTGCCTGTCGTACTTACACAGACTGAGGTATCGCTATTTTTTAGAAATATAAATAAACGACATTATTTGATAGCAAGCCTGCTCTATGGAAGTGGTTTACGGCTGATGAAAGCAGTAAAATAAGAGTTCATGATATTGATTTCGACTTTATAAATATACGCATTTGGAACGGCAAGGGTAATAAAAATCGTATTGTGACACTTGCTGAAGAATTAATACCAATGCTAAGAAATCAAATAATTCAAGTTGATGAATATTTACAGTTAGATTTAAAAAATGATGCGTTCGCGGGTGTATGAATGCCTCATCGACTTAGTAAAAAATACCCAAGCGCTAATAAGTCTTTACAATGGCAGTTTCTGTTCCCATCACATAAATTAAGTACGGACCCTGAAACAGGAGAAATAAGACGTCATCACTTAGATCATTCAGGGGTAAGAAAGGCTGTTAAACTGTCTTCAACAAAAGCACATATTAATAAAAACGTTACCCCACATACTTTGCGACACTCATTTGCTACGCATCTACTGCAAAGCGGCGCTGATATTCGTACAGTACAAACACAACTAGGTCACAACGATGTGCGTACAACACAAATAATACCCGCTGTATTGAATTAGTGAGCAATTATAGCGACAGATAAATAGCTCAGTAACAAGGCAAAAACTTAGTTATATAGTTTATCTACATGAGAAGTTTTTAACGCAGTTAATGAGTTATTTAGAGCGCTAAAATGATTAACGTTTTAATACAGCGGGTATCCTACTCATGTACTACAACAAGGTGCCAACGGGGTTGTTAGACCTTTTTCAAGATTATAAATCTCCCCGATTTAAAACAAAAAAGCACAGCCTATAAGCGCCATGCTTTTTAAATTCAAACGTAAAAAACTTAATTTACAAACGAATACCGCCGTCTATTTCAACCACGCGACCGGTGAAAAAGTCGTTTTCGATTATGTACTGTGCGGTATGGGCAATTTCGTCGCTTTCACCTAAGCGCCCTACGGGTGTTACCGCAAGCATACGTTGTTTGGCTTCTGGCTTCATGGCGTCGGTCATGGCGGTGCTAATTACACCTGGTGCAATAGCGCCTACGCGTATACCAAAACGGCCAAGTTCTTTAGCCCATGTAGTGGTAAGTGCCACAACACCCGCTTTTGAGGCAGCATAGTTTGTTTGGCCTATGTTACCCGCGCGCGCTACGCTCGACATATTTACTATTACGCCGCCTTTGCCTGATTCTATCATGTGGCTTGCAGCTTCGCGCCCTGCTAAAAATACGCCTGTAAGATTAACATCAATCACTGATTGAAATTGCTCTAGCGACATTTTTTTAACCACTTTTCCGTCTTTAGCTTTTATGAACATGCCGTCACGCAAAATACCAGCGTTGTTAATAAGCACACCAATATGGCCAAAATCATTGTTAATGGTACTAAATACGTTTTCTACTTCACTTTCCACCGTCACATTAGCAGCGTAGCCTTTAATTATACCTTTTACGCCTTCAAGCTGGTTTAATTGCTCGCATGCGTTGTTTAATAAATCTTGTGCCATGTCAATAAGTGCAATATTTGCGCCCATAGCTGCAAACTTTTGCGCCATAGCGAAACCTAAACCTTGCGCCCCACCTGTGATTACTACCGTATTATTTTTAATTTCCACGGTTTACTCCTACTTCGAAAACAATTTAAATATGGCGCTAAAGTCATCACTGCCTGCACCTTGATGCTGAAGCATAGTGTACAAGTTTTTTGCCATTGAACCCATTGGCGTTGATGAATTACTTTGCTGAGCCGCTTCCATGGCAAGACCTAAATCTTTTGCCATTAAGTCAACCATAAAACCTGGCTTATAATTATTGCTAGCCGGTGCTGTTTCCATTACATCTGGACACGGATTATATAACTCTAATGTCCAATTTCGACCTGAGCTTGCAGTCATAATATCGCTCAGCACTTTTGGATCTAACCCGTTATTAATACCCATTTGAATGGCTTCACTTGTGCCTGCCATTAATATGCTAAGCAGCATGTTGTTGCATATTTTTGCAACTTGACCTGCACCAATATCGCCAGCATGAAATATGTTTTTACCCATATCTACTAATACGGTATTTGCTTTTTCGAATGCGGTTTGTTCACCACCTACGATAAACGTAAGCGTTCCTGCTGTTGCCCCGGCTACACCACCTGAAACCGGTGCATCAACAAACCGTATACCTTGCTCGTCAAGTGCATTTCCTACAACTCGTGCCGATTCGGCATCAATTGTAGAGCAGTCAATCACTAAGGTATTTTTGCTTAAAACCTCAATTAGTCCATTGTTATCGTTATTACCTAAGTATAACGATTTAACATGCTTGCCTGCAGGTAACATGCTGATCAGAACGTCGGCATTGGTGGCACATTGCGCTGCATCAGCGCCCGCTTTAGCCCCCTGGCTAGCAAGCTCATTTACTACCGACTGGTTTAAATCAAAAACAGTGACTGTGTGCCCCGCTTTTACTAAATTTGCCGCCATAGGGCCGCCCATGTTTCCTAATCCGATAAAACCAATATTAAGTTTAGTCATCGTCTTTCCTTTATTTTTGTGTTGCCGTGTCTAGGTCATCAAGTGGGTGACGAGTGCCGTAACGATTATCAAAAAAGCTATTAACTACGCTACTTGGCACATCATGGAGTGTTGGGTATTGCCAATTGGGAGCGCCGTCTTTATCGATTAACAGTGCTCTAACGCCTTCTTGGAACTCACCTACTTCACCGGCTCTTACCGACATGCCTAGTTCCATTTTAAAGCAGTCTAAAAGGGTTTTACCTTCACTTGCTTTAAGCTGCTCACTGACCAATGCACAGCTGAGTGGGCACCCATGTTTTAACGATTTTTGCGCACGTTGCAACCACTTATCATCAGTGTTTAAATTTAATAAGTAATCTACTTGCTCTTGCAATGAGCCAAAACTACCTAGTGTTTGAATTGTTTTTAAATTAGCGCTAACGTTTCCTATTGGCATATCGTCAGACTGCGCGTTTAACTCATTTAGTAAATTAGTTAGCACCGTGTGGTTTTCGCTTGCACTCTTACTCCAGCTTGTAGCTAAAATAGTGTTTAGCATGTCGTTGTATTTACCGCTGTCAATAAAGTGATCAGCAAGTGATACAAAACAGGCATCGTCGCAATTAATAGACGCTGACGTTAACCCTAAAAACAAGCCAACACTTTTGGGCATTTTATGCAAAAAATAGCTGCCGCCTACATCGGGGTATAAACCTATTGTTTGTTCTGGCATTGCAATACGTGAGGTTTCGGTAACAACACGGTGGCTTGCGCCAGCCATTAGCCCTAAACCGCCTCCCATTACAATCCCGTTTCCCCAAACAAGAATAGGTTTAACGTAGGTATGTATAAGGTAATCGAGCTTATATTCTTGGGTAAAAAACTCTTCAACTAAGCTTGTTGGTTCACCTTGTGCCATTGCATGATGAAGGCTTACTACATCGCCACCAGCACAAAACGCTTTTTCTCCTGCCCCTTTTAAAATAACCATTGCGATGGCATCGTCGTTTGCCCATGCCTTTAGTTGAGGAGTAAGCAATTTGATCATGTTAAAATTAAGCGCATTTAACGACTTAGGTGCGTTTAGTGTAATAAGCCCAATTAAACGGCCGTTGGCTGCGGTTGCCGTCTCAAAAAGTACTGAATCATCCGCTTTATTTAATAAGGTTAAATCACTCATTAGCCATTTACCCATTTTGCTTTGCGCTTTTCTAAAAAGGCATTTACGCCTTCTTTTTGATCATCAGTATCAAATAAACCAACAAATAGTTCGCGCTCTAATGGTAAAACGCTCGCCATGGGTTGGTGGCGCCCTTTTTGAATCAATGTTTTACATGCCGCAACCGAGCTAGGGCTTTGCTCGCTTACTTGGTTTGCAAGATTAAGCGCAGCAGCAAAACTCTCACCTTGGCCAACAACCTCTTCGACTAATCCAATGTGCAGTGCTTTATCAGCTTTTAAGCGCTCGCCGCACAAAATCATGCGTTTAGCCCAGCCTTCGCCCACTAACCATGCTAAATTTTGCGTGCCACCTGCACACGGTAATAAACCGACTTTTGCCTCAGGGAGTGCCATTTGCGCTTGTTGTTCAGCAATGCGTATATCACACGCTAATGCAACCTCTAAACCGCCGCCCATCGCATAGCCATTAATAGCAGCAACCGACACGCCTCTAAAATTAGTTAATGCTTCAAACGCTTCGCCAAATACACGCGACATGTCTGCAGCAATACCTTTGTCACCACTTGCAAATACATTAAGGTCGGCGCCTGCGCTAAAAAACTTATCGCCTTCACCCGTTAGCACTAAGGCATAAATGTTTTTATTGTTATTAAGCGCGTTAACTTTATTTTTTAAATCAATTAAGGTGTCTTTTGTCCAGGTATTCGCTGGCGGGTTAGACATTGTTAAAATAGCAACATGGCCTTCGGTTGTTAACTCAATGCTTGGTTTTGATTCAGACATACCGTGCTCCTTATAATATTTCGCTTGCTGATTCAGCTAAAATTCGACGCGCAATAATCACACGCATTATTTCGTTTGTGCCTTCAAGTATTTGATGAACGCGCACGTCACGTACATGGCGTTCTAGTGGGTATTCTTTTATGTAACCATAACCACCATGTATTTGAAGTGCTTCATTACACACTGTAAAACCAACATCGGTTGCAAAGCGTTTGGCCATAGCACAATAAGTGGTTTTTTCGCTGTCGGCAGTATCAAGTTTAAATGCCGCAAGCCTTACCATTTGGCGCGCCGCTACAAGCTCTGTGTTCATATCAGCAATTTTAAATTGTAACGCTTGAAAAGCAGCCAGCGGTTTACCAAATTGTGAGCGCTCTTTGAGGTATTCACGTGCTGTATTTAAGGCCGCTTGTGCGGTACCAATTGAACAGGTGGCAATATTAATACGCCCACCATCTAGCCCTTGCATTGCAAACTTAAAACCTTCGCCTTCTGCTCCAAGTAAGTTATGTGCAGGAATACGAACGTCCTCAAAGCTTATTAGTCGTGTAGGCTGTGCATTCCACCCCATTTTTTCTTCTGCTTTACCGTATTCAACGCCTTTTGCATCGGCCGGTACAACAAACGCAGAAATACCCGCAGCGCCTTCGCCACCAGTACGCGCCATGACCACTAGCACTTCGGTTTCTCCTGCACCCGATATAAACATTTTAGAACCGTTAATAACGTATTCGTCGCCATCGCGTACTGCTTTTGTTTTAAGTGAAGCTGCATCTGAACCAGAACCTGGCTCGGTTAAGCAGTATGATGCTAATAACTCACCCATAACTAATTGGTCTACATATTGATCTTTTATTGCGTCTGTTCCAAAACTTGCAACCATCCAGGTAGCCATATTATGAATAGTGAGCATGGCAGTGGTTGCCGTACACCCTAGCGCAAGTTGTTCAAAAATAATGCTTGAATCTAAACGTGATAAACCAAGGCCACCCGCTTCCTCTGGTGTGTATAAACCACAAAAGCCTAACTCACCGGCTGCTTTTATCGTATCTTTAGGAAAAATATGTTCGCGATCCCATTTAGCCGCGTGAGGTGCAAGCTCTGACTCGGCAAATTGGCGAGCAGTTTGTGCAAAGGCTTGTTGGTCTTCTGATAAGTTAAAGTCCATGATAGACCTCTTTAGTTGTGTGTTGTCGGTTTTCCCGTATTGGGATTGTTAGTGAAGAGCGGCGAAGGCATATTTATGTGTGTGAAAAACCTTCGCGCCCGTCTTTGTTATTATTTTTTGTGTGTTTATTAATTATTTTAAGTTAATGCTCATATTTGGGCCTGACGCTATATCGTCTTCAAACCAACGTGAGGTAATGGTTTTGGTTTCGGTGTAAAAACGAATACCTTGCTTACCATACGTATGAGTATCGCCATAAAAAGAGCCTTTCCACCCCGTAAATGAGAAGAACGGCAGTGGCACAGGGATAGGAACATTAATACCTACTTGGCCTACTTCTATTTCGTGTTGGAATTTACGTGCAACTGCACCGCTTGAAGTAAATAGCGAGGTGCCATTACCGTAAGGGCTTTCGTTAATTAAGGCGATAGCTTCTTCTAATGTGTCTACAAACATACAAGCCAAAACAGGACCAAAAATCTCTTCTTTATATAAGTCCATTTCTTTTGTAACGTCGGTAAATAAAGTTGGGCCAACCCAGTTACCTTGCTCGTAACCTTCTACGGTAAAGTCAGAGCCATCTATTAAACAGGTCGCGCCTTGTTTTTTACCGCTTGCAATAAGCGATAAAATTCGCTCTTTTGCTGCTTTTGACGTTTGTGGGCCGTAGGCTGCGTCTTTATCATCCCATAAACCTGGGCGTACTTTTTCAAAGCCTGCTTTTATTTCATCTACCCATTCACTTGCTTGACCAACAAATACAGCGACCGAAATACCCATACAACGCTGCCCTGCGGCACCAACAGATGCACCAACCAGGTTATTTACAACATGCGATTTACTCGCATCTGGCATAATTACCATATGGTTTTTTGCACCTACACAGGCTTGAACACGCTTAAGGTTTTGTGTGCCTTTTGAATAAATATAGGCACCTACACCACACGAGCCTACAAACGAAATAGCACGAACGGCTTTATCTTCTAATAACCGGTCTACCTGCGGTTTTGTACCATGTACAATTTGCAGAACGCCTTTAGGTGCACCCGCTTCAATAAATAGCTCAGCTAAACGCATTGGCGTTAGTGGATCTTGCTCTGAAGGTTTTAATATAAATGTGTTACCACATACTATTGCCAGCGGAAACATCCAAAGTGGGATCATTGCCGGAAAGTTAAACGGCGTAACACCTGCACACACACCCAATGGCTGCATGTAAGAGTAGGTATCGATTTTGCGCGCTACGTTTTCCATTGTTTCGCCCATCATCAGCGAAGGTGCATTAGCTGCTTGTTCTACAACTTCAATACCTCGCCATACATCACCTTTAGCATCTTCAAAGGTTTTACCTAGTTCGTGGCAAATAATAGTGGCTAGTTCATCATGGTGTTCTTTTAAAAGCGCGGCGTATTTCATCATAATGCGGGCACGCTCAGTAATTGGCACATCTTTCCATGTTTTAAATGTTTCGGAGGCTGAAGCAATTGCCGCATCCATTTCTGCATCGGTGCTACAAGGAACCTGAGCTAATACTTCTTGGTTTGCTGGGTTTATAACATCGATTAATTCTTTTGAAGCCGATTGAATAAATTCGCCATCTATTAATAGTGGAACTTGGTGCATGGTTAAATCCTATTGTATTAGTGTTTTAGTTTTAAAAATAACGCAGCTTTATTATTGTTATGTTGCTGCGTATTTTTAATGTGATTGGTACTTAGTAAGCTTCTACTGCCATTGCAACGGCTTCACCGCCACCAATACATAAAGAAGCAACGCCTTTTTTAAGGCCTCGGTTTTTAAGAGCGTGAATAAGCGTAACCAAAATACGTGCGCCACTGGCACCAATTGGGTGGCCAAGTGCACATGCCCCACCGTTAACATTTACTTTGCTTTCATCAAGCTTAAGCTCGTTTATTGCAAGCATTGTTACCATGGCAAAAGCTTCGTTAATTTCCCAAAGGTCTACATCAGTTGTTGTCCAACCGGCTTTTTCGAGCACATTGTTCATTGCACCTACTGGTGCTACCGTAAATTCGCTCGGTTTTTGAGAATGTGTGCTGTGCGCTACAATTTTACAAAGGGGTGTTAAGCCGTGTGCTTTTGCTTTTGATTCAGTCATTAAAACGAGGGCTGCGCCACCATCCGAAATAGATGATGAGTTAGCGGCAGTGATTGTGCCGTCTTTTTTAAAGGCTGCACGTAAACTTGGGATTTTTTCTGGGCGTGCATTACCTGGTTGCTCATCAACCGATACCGTTACATCGCCTTTTCGTGTTTGAATTGTGTGCGGTGCTATTTCGTTTTCAAAGCTGCCGTTTGCAATTGCGGCATTGGCTTTGCTTAATGAGCTGAGTGCAAAATTATCCATTTGCTCACGGCCAATGCCATATTCGTCGGCGGTATCTTGTGCAAAACAGCCCATGGCTTTGTTATCGTATGCATCTTCAAGGCCATCACTCATCATGTGATCTTTGATTTCGCCATGGCCCATTCGCATTCCGCCACGCGCTTTTGGAATAAAGTAAGGGGCGTTGGTCATACTTTCCATACCACCAGCAATCGCGGTTTCTATAGAGCCTGCTTTAATTAAATCGTTAGCAAGCATGGCGGCTTTTAAACCTGAACCACATACTTTATTAATGGTGGTAGCACCCGTGCTTAAAGCTAGCCCTGCTTTTAACATGGCTTGACGAGCTGGCGCTTGACCTAAACCAGCAGGGAGTACACAGCCCATAATTACTTCGTCAATTGCATCGGTTTTTAAACCAGTTTGCGCTAATGCACTTTTAATAGCCGTTGCACCTAATTCAGTAGACTGAGCATCGCTTAGCCCGCCCATAAAGCCACCCATAGGCGTACGTTTTGCTGCTACAATTACCACTGATTCTAAAGACATAGCTAACTCCATTGTATTTAAGGGTAAATAGTTGTTAGAATATTTACTCTATTAATTGTGTTTTAAATTATTATTTAATAACCATACACAATACTAACGTTTACGCTAACGTCAACTAAAAAACGTTAAAATTATACTTTCTTATCTGTAAGGTTTCTTTGCCACCTTTGGCTCTTACAATCTAAGTTAAAACTAAGCTATTGTAATTAAATAATTTAAATTACAAATACTGCAAACCACTTCGCTTATATTTATTTCACACCAGCCAGCACTTTACCTTTACGTAAACTTCACTTATATTGGAGTTATTCGAATGAGGTAATTACAATTATGAAACCAGATAATCAAACAAACTTTGCAAGTTCCGCCACTATACCGACCAGTAATGAACAAACTTTCAGCATTAGCGATTTAGCTAAAGAGTTTGACATTACAACTCGCTCTATACGCTTTTATGAAGACCAAGGGCTTTTATCACCTGAGCGTAATGGGCAAACACGTATTTACTCAAAGCGCGACAAAGTGCGCTTAAAGCTCATTTTACGGGGTAAACGCCTAGGCTTTACGCTTGCCGAAACGGGCCGTTTGTTTGAACTGTACGACGCTGATAAATCAAGCGCTAAACAACTAGTTACTATGCTAGATCTGATTTCAGAGAAAAAAGCCGACCTTTCACAGCAAATGGACGATATTAAAGTTGTCCTAATGGAACTGGTTACTGCGGAACGACGCTGTAGAGACACACTGAATAAAATAGACGAGTAGTTTATTTTTAAAATAAAAACACACTGATAACACACACTCACACAGGAATGAATCATGAGCACTATTTCACTTTATAAAGAGATGAACTTTGGTCTTGGCGAAACCGCCGATATGATCCGCGACCATGTAAATAGTTTTTCAAGCCAAGAAATTGCGCCACTAGCTGAACAAACCGACATTGACAATACATTTCCAAATCAACTTTGGCCGCAAATGGGCGAAATGGGCGTGTTAGGCATGACCGTTCCTGAAGAGTTTGGTGGTGCGGGCTTAGGCTATTTAGAGCATGTTATAGCAATGCAAGAAATTAGCCGTGCAAGTGCGTCTATAGGCTTGAGCTACGGTGCGCATTCAAACCTGTGTGTTAATCAAATTAACCGTAATGGTTCACAAGCACAAAAAGAAAAATACCTACCAAAACTTATCAGCGGTGAACACATTGGTGCACTTGCTATGAGTGAGCCTAATGCGGGCTCTGACGTGGTATCGATGAAACTTAAAGCTGAGAAAAAAGGCGATAAGTACATTTTGAACGGCAATAAAATGTGGATCACGAATGGCCCGGATGCAGACACACTGGTTATTTACGCTAAAACAGATTTAAACGCCGGTGCTAAAGGGATTACTGCATTTATAGTAGAGAAAACGTTCCCTGGTTTTTCAACCGCACAAAAACTCGACAAACTTGGCATGCGTGGGTCAAACACCTGTGAGTTAGTGTTTGAAAACTGTGAAGTGCCTGAAGAAAACATTTTAGGCAACTTAAACGAAGGCGTAAAAGTTCTTATGAGCGGCCTAGATTACGAGCGTGTTGTATTGGCAGCAGGCCCTCTTGGTATTATGCAAGCATGTATGGATATTGTTGTGCCTTACATTCATGAGCGTAAGCAATTTGATACCCCAATTGGGCAATTTCAGCTTATTCAAGGCAAGGTTGCCGACATGTACACACAAATGAACGCTGCCCGCTCATACGTTTACACGGTAGCTAAAGCCTGTGACCGCGGTGAAACTACACGTAAAGATGCTGCTGGCGCCATTTTATATGCCGCCGAACTGGCAACCAAAATGGCACTTGATGCGATTCAGATATTGGGTGGAAACGGCTACATAAACGAATACGCAACGGGTCGATTACTACGTGACGCTAAACTATACGAAATTGGCGCCGGTACGTCTGAAATTCGCCGTATGCTAATTGGTCGCGAACTTTTCACTGAAAGCCGCTAAGGATTAGATTATGACGATTTTAAAATCGAGCGTTAATCCACACGATCCTACTTTTGTGCAAAATCATAAAAACATGTCGGCGCTAGTTGATGATTTACGCGATAAAGTTGCCACGATAAGCTTAGGTGGTGGGACTGCTTTAAAAGAGCGCCACGAAGGTCGCGGTAAATTATTTGTACGCGAACGTATTAGTACGCTAATTGACGGAGGTTCACCATTTTTAGAAATTTCTCAATTCGCTGCATTTGGCGTCTATGAGCAAGCTATCCCGTGCGCAGGTGTCGTAGCTGGTATTGGCCGTGTAAAAGGCATCGAATGCATGATCATTGCAAACGATGCCACGGTTAAAGGCGGCACCTACTTTCCGCTTACTGTTAAAAAACATTTGCGAGCACAGGACATTGCAGAGCGATGCCATTTACCATGTATTTATTTGGTTGATTCTGGCGGTGCTAACCTACCTGAGCAAGATGATGTATTTCCCGATAAATTACATTTTGGCCGTATTTTTTACAATCAAGCTCGAATGTCAGGTAAAGGCATTCCTCAAATTGCAGTGGTCATGGGGTTATGTACTGCTGGTGGTGCTTATGTACCGGCTATGGCAGATGAAAGCATAATAGTAAAAGAACAAGGCACCATATTTTTAGCAGGCCCGCC
>Ga0163180_10001456_pt1 | contig 13421 bp, 12 predicted proteins | sample AtlANTMetagenome_2_FD_109647 | JGI IMG/M metagenome (GOLD analysis project Ga0163180, IMG submission 109647) | Marine eukaryotic phytoplankton communities from the Atlantic Ocean - Atlantic ANT 4 Metagenome | ecosystem: Environmental > Aquatic > Marine > Oceanic | place: North Atlantic Ocean...
CACCTGCAACAGGAGACCCTATCTTAACACCTAGTCAAGATATGGTTCTAGGATGTTATTATTTAACAGCAAATAATCCAACTCAACAAACAATTTCGGATCAATATTTTTCAAGCTTTAACGATGTGATTATTGCTTACCGCCAATCTTTACTAACTTTACATACTTTCGTTTGGGTTAGGTATACATATACACATAAAAATGAAATTGATATATTATCCGACAAAACAAAAGAAAAAAAAGTTGGTAATCGAATTATTTATTTATCAAGTGAGTTACAAATAAAAAAAGATTCAGAAGGAAATATTTTAACAAAGTATTTAAAAACAACACCTGGACGGATTCTTTTAAACCAATCCTTTGAATAAAAACAATACAAAGTAATAATGGAAATCTCAAAAAAAGAATTAATTTTTACTAATGAAGTTGTTAATAAGAAAAAGTTACAGGGTTTAATGGAACATGCTTTTCATAATTATGGTGTGATTAAATCCTCATTAATTTCAGATAAAGTTAAAAATTTAACCTTTCATTATGCGACAATCTCTGGAATTTCATTAAGTGTTGAAGATCTTCGAATACCTTTTCAAAAAAGGCCCTTAATAGGTATTACAACTGATGAAGTTGATCTCACGGAGCAAAATTATAGTAATGGTAATATTACAACGGTTGAACGTTTTCAAAAAGTCATTGATATCTGGAATAATGCAAATAATTACTTAAAAGATGAAGTTCTTACTTACTTTCGAGAAAGTGACCCTTTAAACCCATTATATATAATGGCTTTTTCAGGTGCTCGGGGAAATATTTCACAAGTTAGACAATTAGTTGGTATGCGTGGTCTTATGGCCGATCCACAGGGTCAAATTATCGATTTACCCATTAAAAGTAATTTTCGTGAAGGTTTAAAAGTAACAGAATATATTATTTCTTCATACGGAGCAAGAAAAGGACTTGTAGATACAGCTTTACGAACTGCAGATTCTGGTTATTTAACGCGTCGATTAGTAGACGTAGCCCAAGATATTATTGTGCGGGAGGAAGATTGTTTAACTAAAGAAGGTTTAACATTAGATGACCTTTTTAAAAAATATAAAACAGATTCCTCGATTAAAGACCGTCTTATTGGAAGGCTTTTAGCTAAACCATTTAAATTAGCGACCGAAAATTCAATATATGAAAGAAATACTGAAATAGACAATGAGCTAATTAAAAAAATCACTACTCTAGATATCGATGGTCTTGAAGTAAGATCACCTTTAACATGTAAAGCATTAAGATCTGTATGTCGAAGTTGTTATGGCTGGCATTTATCTTATTCAACTCTTGTTGACTTAGGTGAAGCTGTTGGTATTTTGGCGGCACAATCGATTGGTGAACCAGGGACACAATTAACCATGCGAACATTCCACACTGGTGGAGTTTTCTCGGGAGATTTAACAAAACAAATTCGTGCACCATTTGCCGGTACTTTAAAATATCAATTAAAGAAATCGGCGAATATGGTAAGAACAATGCATGGGGAAAAAGGTTTTCATTTAATGGAAGATATCGATTTAATTATTGAGACGACAAATAAAACGTTATGTTCCTTATCTATACCTAAAAATGCTTTATTATTAGCAAATAATTTACAAAAAGTTTACCGGAATCAAGTTATTGCTGAAATAAAAAAAGATGCAAACTTAGTTCTCGAGGAAGATCGTAAAAATATCTATACTGAAGTCTCTGGTGAAGTTTTTTTACAAAATATAAATGTTAAAGAGAGCATTGATAGTGGTGGTGCTATCAAAAAAATAAGCAAAACAGCTGGTTTACTTTGGGTATTAGCTGGAGATCGTTACTCATTACAAGGTTTTTCTAATTTAGCTATAAAAGTTGGTCAAAAATTTACGGCAAGAGATACATTAGCAAGTCAAAAACTTTACAGCAATTATTCGGGTTTACTTAACTTTGATAGCGTATCGTATAACGGCGAAATAAAAGTTATAAATTCGTCTATGCTCCTAGAAAATGCTAAAGTCATTGAACCTAATATATTAAAATTAGATACCTTAAACACAGTAAAAGAATTTAAATTATGTGTAAAGAATCAAGAATTGTTAAAACATGGGCAAAAAATTGCTAGTTTAACAGAAGATGCATATCAAACAAAAACTGGAGGTATAATCTTTTATTCAAAAGCTTCTTACAATAATAAAAAGAAGCGGACTACAAAAAGATTATTTACAGGTTCCTTATATTGGATACCCGAAGAGACTCATCAATTAAGTTTTGTTGAGCCAACTTTAAAAATTAAAGAAGGGAGTTTCGTAAAAAAAGGAACGCAAATAGTAGCTGGTGTTTTTTGTAATATAGATGGTTTTTTACAATTTAACGAAGTTACATATGAGATAACGATAAAACCAGGAGAATTCTATAAAATAGGAGATTCCACACAGACTAAACAATTAAATAAAATCAATAGATTTATTGATCCTGGTGAAACGATCTTTGTAAACTCGCAAAAAGAAATTCTTGTTCAAAAATTATCTTATTTAGAATTCTTAACTTTTAATGGGAATGAATACCTTTTAATACGACCTGTATCAACTTTTCAAGTTCCACAAGATAAAGGATTTTTCTTAAAGCATCGTTTTTTCCCAAATGAATCTTCACGAGGCATTTCTTTTATAACTGTAAAAAGAATATTTTATAAAGATGGCGAACGAGTTAAAAGTAGTAAGGGTGGAGTAAATTTACTTCAAACTTTTCTTGTTTTAGATATAAAAAACAAATATAGTACGCTACAACCTCAACTTGAATATGTCCAGCTAAACACGAAATCAGATTTAGTAAAACGTCAACAGTCTAAACTTAAAGTTAACCTTTATGAAGGAATTAAAACAAACGAAGCTAATTTTAAAACTTTAAAGGCTGTCGATAGTGTTTTTCTTACTTACTTAATGCGAAATAATCAATACGTATTTAAAAACACTGCTATTGCTAAGATTGAAATCTTAACACGATTTGGTGGGACTTTAGTTGCTAGTACTAAATCGAATAAGGCACTTGAAATTTTAGTATTAAAAGATACAGCAATAAAGAAAAATAATTATAATTCTACGACTGATAAACTTTTAGTAAAAAAAGGTGATCTTGTTCGTGTAGGAACTTATTTAACCCCTACAAACCGTTCAAAGTATTCTGGACAAATTTATAAAATTGAAGACGGTTTAATTTATATTAGGTTAGGTAGACCATATTTAATTTCAGAAGGCACAGTATTAGATGTTGGAACAAAAGCTTTAGTAGAAAAGTTAGACCTTTTAGCTACTCTTGTTTATGACAAACTTAAAACTGTGGATATTGTTCAAGGTTTACCTAAAGTAGAGGAGATATTAGAAGCGAGAAAAATTAAAAATGGTTGTATTTTAGCGCCACATGAAGGTAAAGCAATTTTTAATGATACAAGAATAGATATAACAAAACCGACGGGAGAAATAATTACTATTGAAATTGAACCACAAGTAAAACCAAGTTTTAGTAATGGTAAATTTGTTAATTTTTTAGAACCCTTAACAGATGGACCAATTAGCCCTCATGATAAACTAGAAACATTGTTCAATTATTATCAATTAACAAATCCTGTTCACACAGCATGCAAAAAAAGTTTAAAATATTTACAACTTTTTTTAGTAAACGAAGTTCAGCGTACATACCGTTCACAAGGAGTTCAAATTGCAGATAAACATCTTGAAATTATTGTTAAACAGATGACTTCTAAAGTTCGTGTTTATTACGGTGGTGATACTACTTTATTACCTGGCGAAATACTTGATATTAATCAAGCGGAAATGATTACTCGTTCTGCTCTTTCATTAAATGAGGAACCCCCTCTTTATAAACCTATGTTATTAGGTTTAACTAAAGCGTCGTTAAATAGTGATAGTTTTATTTCTGCTGCTAGTTTCCAAGAGACAACACGTGTTTTGACAGAAGCTGCAATTGAAGGTAAAAAGGACTGGTTAAATGGATTAAAAGAAAATGTTATAATTGGTAGGCTAATCCCAGCAGGTACAGGATTTAATTGTTTCGAGAATTTAAAAAAAGTTGGAAAGGATCCTTCTTCAAGTCTTTTAATTCAACCACTCGTGCAAGACCGATTAAAGACAACCATTTTAGATGCACGAATGGAGTAAAATATTGTACAATTTTTGATTTTTATGATTTTATATAGTAATTTAGATAACGGAGAACTTTAAATAAGGAGGTTAAACTTTTATGGCCCGATATAGAGGAGCAAAATTAAGAATTACTAGACGATTAGGAGATCTTCCAGGGTTAACAAGTAAAACAAGCAAGTTGAATAAACGCCCGGGTCAACATGGAGCAACACAAAAAAAATTAACGCAATATGCAATTCGATTAGAAGAAAAGCAAAAACTTCGTTTTAACTATGGTTTAAGCGAAAAGCAATTAATGAATTACATACGTCAAGCAAAAAAAATTAAAGGTGCAACAGGAAATATTCTGTTACAACTATTAGAAATGCGCTTAGATAATGTTGTATTTCGTTTAGGTATGGCACCAACAATAGCTGCAGCAAGACAGATTGTAACTCATAAACATATTATGATAAACAATTCATGTGTTTCAATACCAAGTTATCAATGTCAACCAGGTGATACTTTATCTGTTAAAGATTCAACAGCCTCAAAACAAATGATATCAAAGAATTTGGAATTACCTGCTTTATCAAATATTCCACAAAATTTAGATTTTGATAAGAAAAACTTATCTTCAAAAATTTTAGGTGTAATTGATCGTGAGTGGATAGCATTAAAATTAAACGAATTATTCGTAATCGAATTCTATTCACGTAAAATTTAAGATTTCTCTTTATCTTAAAAAAGAATTTATACGTTACTTAGCGCAAATAGAAAAAAACATTTATGACATTAGTTACATTAGGTGAATTATTAGATGCAGGTGTCCATTTTGGACATCAATCAAGTCGATGGAATCCAAAGATGTTCCCTTACATTTATACTGAACAAAACGGTATTCATGTAATTGACCTTGTCCAAACGGCTCGATTATTAACACATGCATATAATTATGTTCAAAAAGCGGCTAAAGAAGGAAAAACTTTTCTTTTTATTGGTACAAAACGACAAGCTGCTGCAATTATTGCAGAAGAAGCACAAAAATGTGGGGGCTATTATGTTAATAACCGCTGGTTAGGAGGAATTTTAACGAATTGGTCTACTGTTCAAAATCGTGTTAATTACCTTAAGGAACTAAATCAACGTGAAGCTGATGGTGAATTAGATCGTTTACCAAAAAAAGAAGCTGCATTATTAAGACGCGAGCAAGATAAACTACAACAGAATTTAGGAGGTCTAACTGAAATGACTCAAATTCCAGATATTGCTATTGTTGTAGATCCAAAGCGTGAAAGTACAGCTATTGCAGAATGTCAAAAATTGGGAATTACAATAATTTCAATTCTCGATACAAATTGTGATCCAAATATGGTGGATATACCAATACCTGCAAACGATGATGCTGTACGTTCGATCAAATTAATTATTTCTACATTGTCGGATGCTGTTATTTTAGGGAAGCAAGCAACTTTTTAGAAAAGAATATTTCAAATTAAAACCTAGCTATTTGGAAAAAATTTCCAAAAGCTAGGTCTTTTTTTGTACTGTGTTGGGATACCTAGGTATATTTAATTATAGGAAACCATAAAATTTGCACTACTCACATTCACGTCGAATTATAAATTTGTCTATGTTTTTTTCGTTAGCTGCTGTTGAAGTAGGTACACACTTAATTTGGAACATTGCAGGTTTACCAGTACATGGACAGGTATTATTAGTTACATGGCTAGTTATAGCTATTATTCTAGGAATTTCTATCGTTGGTACTCAAAACATGCAACAAGCTCCGGCGGGCTTACAAAACTTCGTTGAAGCTGTTTTTGAATATGTTGCCGGTATTGCCAAAGATCAATTAGGCGAAGAAGAATATCGTCCTTGGGTTCCTTATGTTGGAACTCTTTTCTTATTCATTTTCGTAGCTAACTGGTTAGGTGCACTAGTACCTTGGAAGCTTATTAAATTACCAGAGGGTGAATTAGCGGCACCAACAAACGATATTAATACGACTGTAGCCTTATCATTATTGACTTCAATAAGTTATTTCTATGGTGGTTTTAAAGCAAAAGGTTTAGGGTTCTTTGCGCGTTACATTTCGCCAACACCAATCTTTCTGCCGATTAATATTTTAGAGGATTTTACAAAGCCTCTTTCACTAAGTTTCCGTTTATTCGGTAATATCTTAGCTGATGAGATCGTTGTTTCAGTTCTTTGTTTATTAGTACCATTATTTGTCCCTCTTCCTGTAATGGCATTAGGTATTTTTGCCAGTTCAGTTCAGGCTTTAGTATTTTCGACACTTTCTGCAGCTTATATTGCTGAGTGTGTAGAATAATCGTATAAAGTTAAAATCACACGTAGTTTAAATTAACTACGAAGAAATTTGTTTATTTCATATACGTTGAATTAATAAAAAAATAATCTCCTATGAATCCTATCATCTCAGGTGCTTCAGTTGTTGCTGCAGGTTTAGCTATTGGTCTAGCTGCTATTGGTCCTGGTATTGGTCAAGGTACTGCAGCTGCACAAGCTGTTGAAGGTCTTGCTCGTCAGCCAGAAGCAGAAGGTAAAATCCGTGGTACTCTTCTTCTTTCTCTAGCTTTCATGGAGTCTCTAACAATTTACGGTCTAGTAGTTGCACTTTGTCTATTATTTGCTAACCCATTTGTTGGTTAATTATTTTGAAGCGCTTAGTATATTACTAGGCGCTCTTTTAACTATTCTCGATTCTAAATTGAGCCTACATAATTACCCTATAGCAAATAATTAAATGAACTCTTTTTTTATGCCAACAACATATATGTTCGCTATGACTGAAGGGGCTGGAGGGCTTTTTGATTTTAATGCAACATTACCGTTAATGGCTATACAGTTTATTTTATTAACTGTTGCTTTAACTTTTGTATTTTACAAGCCCGTTGCAAAAGTCTTAGATGATCGTGAGACTTATATTAGCACAAACTTAACCAGCGCTTCTGAGAAGTTACTAACAGCTGATGACCTTTATAAGCAATATGAAGAGCAGTTGAAGACTGCTAGAGTAGATGCGCAATCGGTTATTGCACAATCAGAAAAAGAAGCTAAAGATGCCGTTGCTGCTGAAATTAGCGAAGCGCGAGCTGATGCAGCACGTCTAATTGATAAAACTAATAAAGAATTAGAGGCACAAAAAACTCTTGCTATCGAAAAATTAGATACGCAAGTAGATGAAATTAGCCAACTTATCAAAGAGAAACTATTAGGTAAAGAAGTTGTTCTTTAATGTAGTTGTTATTATAAAATCTCTTTAAAAAAATGAATTTATTAAGTCAAACTTTAAATAGTTTCTCTACGCAAATTTCTGAGGGCGGAGTATCATTAAATACTGATATTTTTGAAGCAAACTTAGTAAACTTACTTATATTAGGTGGTGCACTTTTCTATCTTTTAGGTGGTGCCCTATCTGATAGCCTTTCAGAGCGTAAAGAAAAAATTCTTGGAGCAATTCAAGAATCTGAGGAAAGACTCCAAGAAGCTACTGAACGTTTAACGGAAAGTGAAACTCAGTTAGCCCAAGCCCAGATGGTTATCGAAACTATTGGAAAAGATGCAACAGTTACTGCTCAACAAGTAAAAAGTGCAATCTTAACTGATGGTAAGACAGAAATTGAACGCTTAACAGCGGCTGCTAAGTCTCAAATCGGTACTATCGAATCAAGAGTCCGTAAACAAATTTCTGACTATGTTGTTACTCTAGCCTTAAAGCGAATTACAACGCAATTAGAAGGTAAACTAAATTCTAGTTTACAACAAAAAATCATCGATAGAAACATTTCTAAATTAGCCGAGTAATAAAATTATGTCAATTGTTTTAAGTAAAGTTGCGGAGCCATATGCAGAGGCACTTCTCGATTTAGCTATATCAAATGACTCATTAAAAGAAACAACAAACGATATTAATATCGTTTCACAATTCTTAGCAAATTCAAGCGATTTAAAGACATTCTTAGGAAACCCTTTAATCACTCGAAGTGCGAAAAAGACTGTTGTTAAAGATATTCTTGGCGAGCAAATTGGTGGTAGCACTTTAAAATTTTTACTTCTACTTGTTGACCGTAGTCGTATTCAAGTTCTTGAAAGTATTGCTCAAAAATTTTTAGAGCTATCATACAAGCAAGAATCGATCGAGATCGCAAAAATCACATCATCTATTCAACTATCTGCAGAACAACAAAAGGAGATAGCAGAAAAACTAAAAGTCATTACAGGCGCTAAGCAAATTAAATTAGCTCTAAAAGTAGACCCACAATTAATTGGTGGATTTACAATTGAAATTGGTTCTAAGATGATTGATACAAGTATTCGAGGTCAGCTAAAACAGATTAGTAGTCTTCTAGGCGCCTAATTTTCAATACATAAATTAAAACTACCCCTTAATAAAAAAGTAATCTAGACGGAAATATGATTAACATTAGACCTGATGAGATTAGTAACATTATTCGTCAACAAATCGAAAGTTACGATCAAGAAGTTCAAATCGATAACGTAGGTACTGTACTTCAAATTGGAGATGGTATTGCTCGTGTATACGGACTTGAACAGGTTATGGCTGGTGAACTTCTAGAGTTCGAAGACAAAACTATTGGTATTGCACTAAACTTAGAGAATGATAACGTTGGTGCCGTTCTAATGGGTAGTGGACTAGACATTCTAGAAGGAAGTTCTGTACGTTCTACTGGAAAGATTGCACAGGTACCAGTTGGTGAAGGGTTCTTAGGTCGTGTAGTAGATTCACTAGCTAGACCACTTGACGGAAAAGGTGATATCGCTAGTACTGAGAGTCGACTAGTTGAAGCTATCGCTCCTGGTATCATTACTCGTAAATCAGTTTGTGAACCTGTACAGACAGGTATTACAGCAATTGACTCGATGATTCCAATTGGTCGTGGTCAACGAGAGTTAATCATTGGTGACCGTCAAACAGGTAAGACTTCAGTAGCTATTGATACGATTCTAAACCAAAAAGGTGAAGATGTTATTTGTGTTTACGTAGCAATCGGTCAAAAAGCTTCATCAGTAGCAGCTGTATGTACTTCAATTGAAGAAAGAGGTGCTAGTGAATACACAATTGTTGTTGCAGCGAACGCTGATGATCCAGCTACACTTCAATACATTGCTCCTTATACTGGTGCAGCCCTTGCTGAGTACTTCATGTACAACGGAAAAGCTACACTTGTTATTTATGATGACTTAACGAAGCAAGCATCGGCATATCGTCAAATGTCACTACTTCTTCGTCGTCCACCAGGACGTGAGGCTTACCCAGGTGATGTATTCTACCTTCACTCACGTTTATTAGAGCGTGCTGCAAAGCTAAGTGACAAATTAGGTGGTGGAAGTATGACTGCCCTTCCTATTATTGAAACTCAAGCAGGTGACGTATCAGCGTATATCCCAACTAATGTTATTAGTATTACAGATGGGCAAATTTTCCTATCTGGTGATCTATTTAACGCAGGTATTCGTCCAGCTATTAACGTTGGTATCTCTGTATCTCGAGTAGGTTCTGCTGCTCAGATTAAAGCAATGAAGCAAGTAGCTGGTAAGCTTAAACTAGAATTAGCGCAATTTGCTGAGCTAGAAGCTTTCTCACAATTCGCTTCAGATTTAGACCAAGCTACACAGAATGAATTAGCGCGTGGTCAAAGACTAAGAGAAATGTTAAAGCAATCTCAAAACGCACCAATTCCTGTAGAAGAGCAAGTAGTTATTATCTACACAGGTATTAACGGTTACCTTGATGATGTTCCAGTAGAGGAAGTTAAAACATTCATCGCTAAGCTACGTGCTTTCCTTAAGAGTTCTACTCCAACACTTCTTTCAACAATTAAGAGTGAAATGAAACTTTCTCCTGAAAGTGAAGAAACTCTAAAGAAAGCTATCGTTGATGCGAAAGCAATGTAATTATTAATTACAACTAATTAAAGTTTAAAGGCATTCTTTAGACAGAAAATATAATTTGTCTAAAGAATGCCTTTAATAGCCTTATTTTTATTGCGAATCGGTACTTTATAAATTTCATAACTTAATAGTTACTTAGACGATTTAAATATATCTAATACTTTAGAGGTAAGCAAGAATATATCTTTGGCTCTGTCTCAATTTATTGGCTATATTTATCCCTCATATATTCTATTATCTAAATTTCTTTTCTTTAATTAATCATTAGTAGGTTTCTAGGTTATTAATCTTACCTACTTAAGATGATCCTTAACGGGTAATTTTCTAAAATAATAATAATGAATACCGTTCTTGATTACTTCTTCGTAGCTTAACTTTACGATTTCAGTGGTTAATTCTGAGGATTCATTTATCATATCAAAATCATTAGTTTGTGTGTAACTAAACTATTGGATTTAAAATCATTAACAAATGTAATTCTAATTTTTTTCAAGTTTATAAGCTAAAATAATGTTACAACATAAATTGTAAACAATCTTGTGAAGTTTAATTTAGTTATTTCAAATGTGAGCTATGACTTTTACACGTAATTTTAGAAATAAAGACTTTAAGAGTAATCGAAGAAAAGATCCAAAAATGTCTTCCACAGCCGCCTTTTCATCTGTGATTGTTGGATTAATAGTTGGATGGTGGTATAAAGATTCTAAGATATTTTCACTTATAATTTCAGCTGTTACTGGAGGTTAATAATATGAATTATATCTTACAGAAGACTGAAGAATAACTAGCACTTTTGTAAACCAAAGTGCTAGTTATTCTGCATTTTGGGAACCGACACAATTAAGCAACATATAGTAGGAATTAAAGGGTTTAAAAGCATAAAATAAGAACTTTCTAGTATATGTTTTTTTTATGAACTATTCTTACACATACACTTGATCAAAAACCTTATAGCCTCACTGGATCGGCTACAAAGGTTTTCTATTCCCTTTAAAGCAATAAAAAATAAAAGAATATTATTTCATTCTCTCTTGGTTTTCTTTGAAAATAGTTAAAAATAATGTTTTTGTAGACCTACCTAAACCCTTTATAGAATTATATTTTCTATTAAAAGCTATTTGCCCTTCAAGTATAAACGTCTCTTGCAAATCTAAAAAATTAGACTTTAACAATTGTTTTTGTTTCGTTGTACGCATTCTAACCAATAATGACTCTAATTGATTATTAATATAATCATTTTCTTCATTTAATATTTCTTTAGGTTGAATATTAGTAATATCTTGTATTTCACCTATTTTTAACCCACCATCTGCTGAAAAATTAATTTGGGCTGAAAATTGAACCTTTCCTAATGCTTCTATATTACCTTTACTTATAACGTTGCTTAAAACATCATTAACGGCTTTATCAATGTCTTTAGATTCTATGCTACGACTTTGTTTATATTACTCTATCAAGAACCTCTTCAAATAAAAATTAAATTTTTTAACCGATAAATTCAATAAAGTTGTTTTATTTGCTGTAAAATATATATAGGAAGATTTATATTCGTTTAAAGTCTAGTTTTAAGGTTTGTTATTTTATTTATTATTTTAGATTTATATATATAAAGACGATTTAAAGATTTCGTATTTGTAAGTCTCATAAAGGGAGAGTAAAAATGAAAATTAGCTCGAAAGAATTAGAGGCGACTAAAGTTAAAGTTGTTGTGGATACAAATCCCGTTGCCACTTCTTTTGAAAAGTGGGCGCAACCTGGACATTTTTCCAGAACATTAGCTAAAGGACCAAAGACGACTACTTGGATTTGGAACCTACACGCTGATGCTCACGACTTTGATAGCCAAACTAATTCATTAGAAGATATTTCAAGAAAAATTTTTAGTGCCCACTTTGGTCAACTATCATTAATTTTCTTATGGATAAGTGGAATGTATTTCCACGGTGCACGTTTCTCAAACTATTCTGCATGGTTAAGTAGTCCTACGACAATTAAACCAAGTGCACAAGTAGTTTGGCCGATTGTAGGGCAAGAGATTCTAAACGGAGACGTTGGCGGTGGATTCTCAGGTGTTCAAATTACATCTGGTTGGTTCCAAATGTGGCGTGCTTCAGGAATCACAAACGAAACAGAACTTTACTGGACTGCAATTGGTGGTTTACTAATGTCAGCAGCTATGGTTTTTGCTGGCTGGTTCCACTATCACAAAGCAGCACCTAAACTAGAATGGTTCCAAAACGTAGAATCTATGATGAACCACCACCTAGCAGGTTTATTAGGTCTAGGTTGTTTATCATGGTCAGGGCACCAGATTCACATTAGTTTACCAGTAAACAAGCTTCTTGATGCTGGTGTAGCACCACAGGAAATTCCGTTACCTCATGAGCTTCTGTTTAATCAGGAGTTAATGGGTCAACTTTACCCAAGTTTTAAGAAAGGTTTACTTCCATTCTTTAGTCTTAACTGGAGTGAATATTCGGATTTCCTAACTTTTAAAGGTGGTTTAAACCCAATTACAGGAAGTCTTTGGTTAAGTGATACAGCTCATCACCATTTAGCTCTAGCAGTTTTATTCATCTTTGCCGGTCACATGTACCGTACAAACTGGGGCATTGGTCACAGTATGAAAGAAATTCTAGAAGCGCACAAAGGGCCACTAACAGGTGAAGGACACAAAGGTCTTTACGAAATTCTAACAACTTCTTGGCACGCTCAGTTAGCAATTAACTTAGCGATGATGGGATCACTTAGTATTATCGTAGCGCACCACATGTATGCAATGCCTCCGTACCCTTACATTGGTATTGACTATGCTACGCAACTTTGTATATTCACTCACCATATGTGGATTGGTGGTTTCTGTGTTGTTGGTGCTGGAGCGCACGCTTCTATTTTTATGGTTCGTGATTACAGTCCTGTTCAATCATACAACAATTTATTAGATCGAGTGCTACGTCACCGCGACGCAATTATTTCGCACTTAAACTGGGTTTGTATTTTCCTTGGAATGCACAGTTTTGGTCTATATGTTCACAATGATACAATGCGTGCTTTAGGACGACCACAAGATACGTTCTCGGACAAAGCAATTCAATTACAGCCTATTTTTGCTAAATGGATTCAATCAATCCATACTTTAGCTCCAGGAAATACAGCACCTAATGCTTTAGCTACTTCAAGTTATGCGTTCGGTGGAGACGTGGTTGCCGTGAATGGAAAAATTGCTATGATGCCTATTCAATTAGGTACAGCTGATTTTATGGTTCACCATATTCACGCCTTTACTATTCACGTAACAGTATTAATTTTACTGAAGGGTACATTATTTGCTCGTAG
>Ga0163180_10001458_pt1 | contig 13414 bp, 11 predicted proteins | sample AtlANTMetagenome_2_FD_109647 | JGI IMG/M metagenome (GOLD analysis project Ga0163180, IMG submission 109647) | Marine eukaryotic phytoplankton communities from the Atlantic Ocean - Atlantic ANT 4 Metagenome | ecosystem: Environmental > Aquatic > Marine > Oceanic | place: North Atlantic Ocean...
TAAGTTATGAATCAAGTGTCATAAATCATAAGTTATGAGGTATGGGTCAGATGTCAACCGGCAGGGGTTCACTTACGTGGTACCCGGCAAACGCTAAAGAACTATCGTGTAGCCTCATCCAATGAGACTACTGCCGCACTAGCGACAAGATCCATAGAGAGATTCGGCGGTGATGTTGCGTTCTGCAGCCCGACCCAATTCGTCGTTGCCGCGTTGCTGGCCAAACGTTGGCCACGCACTAACACCATCAAGTTCCGGCATGCACTCGATCAACTGGCTGACAAGGTTTTCAGCCATCGCATGCAACTGTTCACTCTGCTCTTCACAAACGTCCAGAAGTGACTTTGCAGACTTCATCACACGTACCATCTGAGCGCGCTTTTGTACCGGTGAGGATAAACCACTTTCCGGCTCGGTCAGCAATTCTGACATCGGCACATCAAGCGCCTTTTGCCACTTTCGTAAGTCGCTCAGGCGGATATCGGCTGTACTCCGCTCCTGCTTCCTCAGTGTTCTAACACTGATGCCCGTATGACGAGCAACACTGCGCAGAGACATTTCCTGGCGCTGTCGTATTTCAGCAAGACGATGAACCGGTACATCAGCCTCGGGAATCCTCTCTTGCTGTCGACTGGCTATGCTCTCGGTTGCACGGCGCGGCCGCTTCTTGATTGTCGGCTTAAGTGAAGGTGGAGAAAGAGATTCCAACAGATTGAGACTGAAGTCGACCGTAGCCATTTTGCCGCGTTCCTTATTTGTTTTTGCCCCTATTCGAGGTCTCAAAGACCTCATGAGGTTTGACGCGCCACGAACCGGAAAAGTTCCCCAAAATTACCTATTTTCCTAGAAAAGCAAGGATCGCCCTTAAAACACGGCAAAGTAGCCACACAACTCAACCCGCTGTTCAGCTTGCCTTCGTGATGCTAAAAAATCCGAAAAGCGACAGTGATCTAAGAGTTCACAGAGTTACAATCGATAACTTATGACATATAACTTATGACATATAACTTATGACCTCTGACTTATAACTTTTCCAATGTCCCGACCTGACTTTACAACGACCAACGGCCTACTTCCGGCAATTGCACAAGACAGCGAAACCGGAGATGTCCTTATGCTCGCTTACATGAACGAGCAGGCTTTTGATGAGACGTTACGGACCGGGACAGCTGTTTACTACAGCAGAAGCCGCGACCGGCTTTGGTACAAAGGAGAGGAAAGTGGTCATGTGCAAACAATTGATTCCATCCACATTGATTGTGACGCAGACACCATCCTGTTGAAAGTTCAACAAACCGGAGCGGCATGCCATGAAGGATATCCCTCCTGTTTCTTCAGACAGATTGATGGCGACGAAACAAAAATTACACTTGAGCGGCTAGTAAACCCGGATGATGTTTACGGCAGCAACGAATAACCACACGAGGGAATAGCAAATGAGCGCTGACGCTAAAATTGCAGAACTTGGATTGGAACTTCCGGAAGCACCCAAACCTGGTGGTGTCTATAAGCCACTCGTAATCACTGGTAATAAGTGTTACGTCTCCGGTCATGGCCCGCTCAGAACAGACGGCACGATGTACACCGGCAAAGTCGGCTCGGATGTCGACCAGCAGCATGGTTATGATGCCGCACGACAAACCGGACTTGCGATTTTGGCAACACTCAAGGCAAACCTCGGCAGTCTCGATCGCATCAAGTGTGTCGTAAAGACACTGGGCATGGTCAATTGCTCACCGGACTTTGGAAACCAACCCGCTGTCATCAATGGATTCAGTGATCTTATGGCCGAAGTATTTGGGGCGGATGCCGGCGTCGGCGCCAGAAGTGCCGTTGGCATGGGTGCCTTGCCGGGAAATATTTCAACGGAAGTTGAAGTGATTTTTGAATTAAATCAATAATCAACCCAGAAGCTGACCGCCAAGCTGTTCGGAAATAGCTGAAACCACATTCTCGCGAATCGCATCGGCTTCTTCACCGGTCATCGTGCGCTCGTCACTTCTCATGGTTACATTCAGCAGGATCCGTTTTCGGTGCTCGCCATCCTGATTTGGGTCGCGATACGTCTCAAGATATTTGACCGTCTGTAGCTCAGCTCCAGCTGACTGAGCAACCACGGATTCTATTTGGGCCCAGCTAACCGATTCATCGACCACGATATTCAAATCTCGGGCAATCGATGGCATCGTGCTGATCGCCGAGTGTTGTGGAACCAACGACGCGTGTTTTTCAAGCAATTCAAGCTTGATCTCAGCAACAGTTGCAGCGCTGCGCAAACTAAATTGCTTTAGCCCGTTGTCTGATACCTCACCGAGAAAACCGAACAGCTCGCCATCCAAAAGCAGCTTGGCCGATCTGCTTGGGTGTAACAAATCCAACTCCACTGACTCCACTGCTAATGCAGCATCGATCTTCAATGTTGTAAGCAACCGACGAATTACACCTTTAAGGTAGAAGTAATCCTCTCCAGTGGTGACGCCCACAAGTCGGATTTCTTGTGGCAGCGATTCACCTTGATTCAAGTACACCCGTGCTGTTTCAAACAACTCGATGACCGGATTTGAAAGGGACTGATTAATCCGCCGTGATTCAAGCAGACTGGGTACCAGACTGGGTCGGAGTGTATCCGCGCCCTTGAGCATCGGTGTGTGATTCCGTAGAGGTTGAGCGCTCGACCATGGTGAATAGGCTACGGCCCAGTCCTCGGTTACCACACTCGCAGACATCGCTTCATCAAACCCAACACCGGTTAACACTGATCGAATTTTTTCCAACACGCGGTCGCTGTCGGTTTTAGCTGATGCTGCCATTGGCACCCTGGCATCTTCTGGAATCTCGTCATATCCGTAGATGCGAGCAATTTCTTCGATCAGGTCTATCTCTCTGGATAGATCTCGACGCCACGTTGGCGGTACTACTTCTACCTGTGACTCGTCGGCTGAGACGATCTCATTTCCCAGTTCCGTAAGAATTTTCTTCACCTGCTCTGCTTCAACAGAAATTCCCAGAATGCGATCAATCTGATTAAGCCGCAACGTGACTGGCGATGGTACCTGAGCCTTTTCACCAGCGTCGACAAGGCCTTGCTCAAGTGTGCCGCCACAAATCTCAAGTATTAACTCGCAACAGCGCCGACTTGCCCAGTCCACACCTTCCGGGTCCATTCCCCGTTCAAAACGATAGGACGAAGGGCTAAACAGGTTTAACGCACGCGATGTACTTCGAGTGGCGAGCGGATCAAACACGGCCGATTCAATCAGCACATCTACGGTAGATTCACTTACTTCGGACTCCGCACCACCCATTACGCCACCGATAGCAACCGGGCCGGCATCATCTGCAATAACACACATGCCAGGCTGCAGCTTATACGTGTGGTGGTCAATTGCTTCGAATTCCTCATCAGCGGCTGCTGACCGTACCGTGATCATGTTGCCTGTAATCTGCGCAAGATCAAACGCATGGAGCGGTTGACCGCACTCCATCAACACGTAGTTGGTAATATCCACAACGTTGTTTACGGGTTCCCATTGAGGATTGAGCGGCTTGAAAATCGTCTCCAATCGTCTGACGAGCCAGTCCGGACTGGGGCCCACTTTTACACCACGAATCACTCTGGCAGTGTAGTGAGAACAGAGTTCCGGGCACTGGATATTTACACTTACCGAGTCTCCGGCATCACTACCTTCGGCTGTGGGTTGAGGATCAGGGATGCTCAGCGGCTGGTCATAAAGAACTGCAATTTCACGCGCAACCCCGATGTGCCCGAGACAGTCCGGACGGTTACTGGTTACTTCCAGGTCAATCGCCAGGTCATCGCCTACGGGCTCGGTGCCTTCATGGTTCAGGCCGGACATTGAAAGACAGTCTTCCAATGCCTGTTGTTCCATATCCATCGAAACGTATTCCGTTAGCCAGTTTTTCGAAACAAGCATGATTCTCTTTCACTCTCTTTATTGCTGCGCAATTCCGCTTTCAGCCGCTATCTGCTCTATCGTGAACAGTATCGTGTTACCCATTCCTTAGAACTGCTCCAGGAATCTCACATCGTTCTTATAGAATTCACGGATATCCGTTACCCCATGACGCCGCATGCAGAGTCGTTCAACTCCCAGCCCAAAGGCAAATCCGGTTACTTCTTCCGGGTCGTATCCGACTTCCTTTAATACATTCGGGTCCACCATCCCCGCTCCACCAAATTCGATCCACTGATCATTCCAGTAGTAATCTGCTTCCACGCTTGGTTCTGTAAACGGGAAAAATGACGGGCGAAATCGGATAGAAACATCACCGCCCAGATAACTTGTTGCAAACAGCCGTAACACCGTCTTCAGGTCGGACATGGTCACGTTCTCGTCGATCCATAATCCTTCCATTTGATGAAACATCGGGTAGTGCGTGGCATCGGCAGTATCCGGTCGGTATACACGTCCAAGCGAGATAATCCGCACGGGTGGTGGCGTCGTTTCCATCACCCGGATCTGAACAGTACTTGTCTGACTTCGCATGAGCCACTGTGGTAACACGTCATCGCCGAGGCCTGCCGTCGCAAGGTAAAAATTATCTAGCGGATCACGGGCAGGATGCTCATTGGGAATATTTAGGGCTTCGAAGTTGTGCCGTATATCTTCAATCTCCGGACCATCAGCAACTGAAAACCCAAGGCGACCCATGATGTCCTTTAGTTCTTCGATCGTCTGCGTAATCGGGTGTAGTCGGCCAATCCGGAATGCCGATCCGGGCAAGCTGGCGTCAAACGTAGAGTCGACATCACCACCACCACCGGAAGCCAGTCGTTCACTTGCCTCTTCAAATGCCGCTTCAATGGCCTGCTTGGTGGCATTGAATGTCTTACCCGCTTCGGGCTTATCGGGCTTATCAATTCCACCCATCATTTTTTGCGCGGACTTGAGTCTGCCATTCTTGGCGCCGAGAAACTCGATTCTGGATGCTTCCAGGGCATCCATATCGGCCGCATCGGAGAACGACGACTTTGCCTCGGTAACCAGCTGATCCAGTTCCTGTAAAAACTCCTGGAGGGCCATGTCTCTCTGTCTACTTATGAAGTGTGGTTTAGTAACTAGATGATGATAAAAAGAACAGGGGAGATAAGTCTACTGACTTGTCTCCCCTGTCGATTGATCTGGTGCGATTTCGACCAAGTTGGCCGAACTCATTCCAACTTAGGCTGCAAGTGCTGACTTTGCTTCTTCAACTACAGCATCAAAACCAGTCGGATCATGGATCGCCATTTCTGACAACGATTTACGATCAAGCTGGATGTTTGCTTTGTTGAGCCCGTTGATAAATTCGCTGTATCGCAGGCCGCGTTCACGAACAGCAGCATTGATACGTGTAATCCAAAGTCGGCGGAAATTTCGCTTTCGCGTCTTACGATCACGGTAAGCGTAAACGCCGGCTCGAATCAGGGTCTCTTTGACGGTGCGAGTCAGGTTATTACGACCGCCCCGATATCCTTTAGCTCGCTTAAATAAGCGCTTCTTAGCTCGATTACGAGCTGAACCTTTGCTGGTTCTCATCTTCTTTCTCCTTGTCTCCGTAAGGCCCTTTTAGTGTGACTAAAAGCGTTGTATTGCCCACGCAGTCTTGTTTAGTTGACCAGTTGCATTCAAGTTGGTCACGGTAACCGGTCACTTTTTCGTGACCGGCAAGGTGCTAGTTGCTGTTGCCGTGAAGGCCATCTACAATTCGCTTCGTATCAGCTTCAGCAAGTACGGTGGTACCTCGAAGATTGCGTTTGCGCTTTTGCGACATACGCGATGCGAGGTGACTTGTACCTGCTGACCGGTGCTTAACCTTGCCGTTGGCAGTTACACGAAAACGTTTCTTGATGCCCTTGTGTGTCTTTTGCTTTGGCATCCGTTTATTTCCTACCTGTTGTTTAGCTTAGTGCTAGTGGAAACACTCAATTCTAGGTCGATATTTCATCCGACGGAAGGGGTAATACTGACTACCTCAAGAGTCCTGACGGCCATGGCTTGCATATTTCGTCGAGCAATCACGTTGGCTCTTCCTTGCGACCCCAATTCCGCTAATCTCTCATGTGAATCCACTAATGCAGCCAATGTATCGCAAAGTGCATCAGCATCATTCGGAGGCACAAACTCACCACCGCCCACATCACTGAGCAATTCCGGGAAAGCACCGTGATCCGGTACAACAACAGGAACTCCAGCCGCCAGTGACTCCAGCACGAATAGTCCTTTTGGCTCCCGATAAACCGTTGGTACACACATCAAATCGATGCCACTGAGCATTTCGAGCTTTTGCTCACGCGAGATCGTGCCGTGATCTGTAAAACAGCTCTCCAGACCTGCATCGTGGAGTTTCTGTAATTGCTCATTGGCAAATTCAATATTGGTACTGCCTCGCCATCCAGCGATATCCAAGTGCACATCTTCAAAACCGGTGCGCTCTTTCAGCTGGATAAAGGCATCTACCAGCACATGTAGACCCTTTTCCTTCGACAGCCTTGCCAGATAACCAATGCGGCGTGAATCTCGCTGTTCACCAGATCGCTCAATCGTCTCGAAGTCCTTTGTGTCGATTCCCAGCGGTACGACATGGATCTTCTCTTTGGGAATCTCGAGCATCTCACTCATGAGATTCCCGTAGTAATCGCTATTCACAAGAAAACCGTCAATCGATTTCACAAGACTTCGCATTTCCGACAAGGCTTGCGAGCGATACGGTTCGACAAGATCGTCAAGAAAGATATCGTCACCCTGAAGTGTCGCGAATACCGGGATATCGAGGTCTGTGCGTATCGAAGGAGCACATCCACCAATGAGCAAGTTACTGAGTACAACGACATCCGGCTTAAGGCTCTTTCGCAGCCAACTGCACAGCCGTTTCACTTCTTTACGTTGGTGCCCGTTTTTCCCACGTAGCATCGAAACAGTAAGCGCTCCGAGCTGCTTTGGCTTAATCTCCATACCCTTGGAGCTGACTTTCCTAATCAACCAGGGTACGTCTAAAAACCGATCAATGAACCGAGGTATATACCTGAACAGAAAGAACTTCTGTTGAAGGTAAACATTCACACCACCAAAAAAAACCTGGTCGACACTGACATCCTCTTCATCGGTCCGTATCGGCGTATAAGTCGGGATTAGAGTGGTCTCCGCACCCATAGCTGTAAGAGCACGGGCAAGTGTGTTGTCGTGCAGACAACTGCCACAAAACATATTGGCTGCGCCGGATGTGAGGTATGCGATTTTTGGATTCGTCTCACTCATCTCGTCCGGTCTTCTTCAGCCTTCTTTCAAGTAGAAGCGACGCCAGTCACCACTATTTATCGTTGTGCAAGAATCAGTTACTCGGCTTACCACGCCACCACGTCGCTAAGATCGAGACAATGACAACGATACCGAGATATCGAGGCAAACCGTCGCGAAACACAACTGCACCGTTCACCATGATCAAAATCAGAAATAAATGAAAGGCACTGGATAAGCGATTCGACCGATTCTGATAAGACTCCGGTGAACTCCATAGCCAAATTACATCCGCAATCCAGACGATGACAAACAGGTAATTGAAGTAAACGCCGTAGCCAAACCGAAACCCAAGCACGCGTTCTGTCTCATTAGCTATGTGATCAAATGCATGCTGATGATTCCATTGGTGCACATCGGATAACGCTAGGTACGCATGAACTGCAGTAAACAAACAAGCGGTGGACCACACGACTTTGAAAAGTGTGGTTGTTTGTTGCTGTTTGGACAGAATCAGCCCTAACGCAATTGTATAGAGCGACGCCGAAACATAAATGGATATCGCTAACACGTTTGGAATTGACCCCGTCTCATTTCAACCTATCTTGATTGGATTCGCACGGGCCAGACTTTCACCGGCCAAGCGACCACTTGTCATAGCCCACGCGATATGTAAACCATGGCTCCACAGGATCATTCCGCTTAGCCCATTTTGACCAACCGCATAAAGTCCATCGATCGGCTCATGCGTATCACGGAGTACCTGCATCTCCTGATTTATCATGGCACCTCCCTCCGTCGTGGTGAAGTATGCCTTCACCGGCCCTAGCACGGCCCAGCGACTGCTCGCCGAATCCAGTTCGTCTGACTCTTCAATCGCCAGTCTCAACTGTTTCGAAGGCAGGTTCGCTGATTCAGCCACCGCTGAAATGCTAGCACCAAGGTGCGTTACATCCGGCCTCAGCCGCTGATAGTCCTTTACATAAGCGTACGCGATATCCGGAGCAGTTGATATGAACTTCGGCCATACGCTGTATAGCTGAATCAACCGATCATCCATGATGATATACGCCTGTTTTTCGTTTTGATCCGCTACCGCAATCTCTCGATCCGGCCAGTTTGATTCATTTACAAATCGGTCGCCATCACGATTCACCAGAATAGCGCCATCGTCAAACAAGCTGTCCTCTGGATGCTGCCACGTCACGAGCAGTCGCTTGATCATTCGGTTCATAATCCAGTTAGGCATCTTGCTGGCAATAAACCCTAAAACCCGTGCTCTCCAACCCGTAGTCGGCAGCCACTGCTGAAATGGTTGTTTGCGTTGAGTCACAAATCGCAACTCTGGGCCGTATGTCACATCCATATTCACCATATCTGCGCCCGCATCGATGGCCAGTCGATGCCCCGCACCAATCGCTCTCGGATTGATCCCTTCGATTTGGCCAAACTGCTCGCCTTTATATCGGGCTATCATTTCCGGATTGGATGAATAGTCTCCACCGGCCAAAATGACTCCTCTGCTCGCTAACCAGCGGCATTTCTCACCTCGCAAAACACCGCTCACGCCAACAACACGATCTTGTTCAATAATCAGCTCTGTGTCAGCAACTCCAGAATGAATCACGCCACCGTGTTTGCGAAGTTCTAGTTGAAACGTTGCAACATACGCTTTAGCCCCGGGGATCACGTTGTGCATTCTTGGTTTCTGATTGGGTGGCTCCGGGCTAGGGCCAACAAATCGCAATCCCATAGACTCCAGCCACTGATGTGTCCTGGCCGTATGGCCAAGAAAAAATGTCCGCATGGATTTATTGTTTCGAGCTTCAATTTCTGGAGGCGCAAACTGAGTCAGGTCATCTTCATGATCTGCAGGAGAGTCTGTAACCCCAGCCACCTTCTGGTGATGTGTGCCAGACGATGTGTATGACCCCACGGCAATACCAGTCGTACCGCCGAGTTCCTGGCAACGTTCCAAGACGACGACCTTCAATCCAAGCTGTGCTGCTCTTGTGGCAGCCGCCAGCCCACTGCCTCCACCACCCACGACCACTACTTCAAAATCATTGGTCACTGGCGAATCCCCGGATCTTAGGCGTTAGAAACCAGTTGAGTGAATCGACCACGATTCTCACGACGATAACGGTCACAAACCGTTACCAAGGTCTGTGGGCTGTCATATCCAAGCAGAAAAGCGAGTTGCTCAAGTTGATCAATAGATTCCGGAATATCGTGGCGGTCTAATGTGTCCATTAACCGCAACCCGGATTCAATACTGCGCAAGAAGTCGTATGACTTCTCCAGCAATTGACCATCATCACCGCTCAGCAACCCGGCTTGCGTTAACACACGAATTGCATCAAGCGTGCCGGAGACGAGAACCTCCGGATACTCGAGTCCATAGCACAATTGCAGGGACTGAACGATGAACTCCACGTCCATCGTGCCACCGGCACCACGTTTAAGATTTCGAGGTGATGCACCTTTTTCAAGCTCGATTCTGGATAAGTGGATTTCTTTTGCTATTTGGTTTTTTGCAGGGCAATGCAGTAGTGCCTCTCGCACAATTGCCTCAACGCGCGACCGGCTTTCACTTTGACCATAGATTACACGTGCCTTGCACATGCCCTGATATTGCCAGTATGGAACTTCACCGCTGTTAAGATACTCTTCATAGTCTGCAAGGGAGATTGCCAACGGTGCATGCTGATGACTTGCCCGGAGGCTGCCATCCATTTCATACAGACGGCCATGAATGCCAATCCCTGTAGTTAGCTGGATGATCCGGCGGCTGAGTTCATTAAAGAAGTGAGAGTTGGAAGTCTTATTACTTCCATTCGTCTCACCTTCATGATCGTACAGGAATACAACGTCGCAATCGCTATGGTAGTTCGGTTCCCGACCACCGAGTTTCCCGAGAGCAATCATCAGCAGCGATGCCGGCTCACCTGTCCGATCACCTTCCGTAATGGTCGGCGTACCATATTTCTCTACCAGCCGTGCATGTTGATACTCAGCGATTTCTTTCAAGCAAACTTCAGCAATATCCGACAGCGCCCTGTGTGTATCCTGCAGGGTCTCTTTGCCAAGGATGTCGCGAACGCCCACGCTTAGATGCTGTGATTGTTTAAACACATGCAGCATCGCTTCGACATCGTCAGTTCCACGCAACAGATCGCTAACCATATCCTGCAACGATTCCGCGGTTGGCAATTTATCGAGCATTAATGAATCCATCAGCTCATCGATCATGCCGGGATAGGAGGTAAGAACACCTGAGAGATATGGGCTAGTTGCACACAATCTGACATAGAGTGATAGGGTCGCTGGATTCAGCTGAAACAATTCCCATAGCGTGGCTTTGCCACCAATGGAGTCACTTACACGTGCGAGTGTATCAAGTGTTTGATCCGGGCTTGGTGTCTTGGCAATCGCATCCAGAAGTTGCGGTGCGATGATGGACAGAAAGTGCCTGCACTTTCGTGTGGATAGAAACGGAATCTTTTCATTCGCCAAATCAACGAGTCGATGGTAGGCGTCGAGCGGTCGCTGGAAATTGTGCTTACTCAGCACCTCCGCAATCATCTCTTCGCTTGGATCCGGATCGAGAACGAGATCCGATTCGGGTTCCGACTCCAAATCATCTTCAAATGCATCAGCCAACAGACGATCGACAATTGAGCCGTTCACCTGCATCGCGTGGCTGATGTCGTTTTGGAAACGATCAATCGCATTTCCCTCCGGCGCATCTTCGTAGCCAAGGCTCCTGCTAATGTCTTCTAACAGGCTCCGGTCCTGAGGTAGATGTTGCTGGCTGGCATCGATCATCAACTGCATTCGCTGAATGACGCTTGTTATCAGGCAATAGGAGTCGAGAAGTACCGATCGTTCCTCGCTGGATAACAACTCCGTCTCGCTTAGTTGTTCGATGGCCTCTACCGTTGTCGCCACGCGCAATTCCGGCAGATTTCCACCGTTGATCAACTGTAGAAACTGAATTGCGAATTCAGTCTCTTCCTGACCGCCCCCATCCTCTACTAGGTTTAACTCGCTGGTTCCCTCAGCAAGGTCCCGATCGATGCGCCGTTTTAGAGCCTTGATGCCGGTGATATCCGCGCGACTCAGGAAGCGACGATATATCCACCGTTCCAGCTTGCGTGCAAACTCTTTACCTAGCTCCAGATCTCCGGCGACCGGTCGCATCGTAATGAGCTCTTGTCGTTGATAGGTTCTTCCGGAGTTTTCATAGTGGCGCACCGCATCTTTAATCTGTACAACCAGAGGCCCTTCGGAGCGACCTACCAGAACCACATGTTCTATTTCCAAGATAGGCATTTGATCCGAATCACCAGAGAGTAGCTTTGTGACCCTCGTCGCAACGCGTTGGAAAAACTCCTTGTTTTCCTGTCGCTGCTCACCTGTGGTGAAACCGTCCTGATCGTAAACGAACATCAACTTCACCCGACCGGAGAAGTCGAGTTGCTGAGCACCTAATTTACCGACACTCATTACAACTAATCGTGCTGGTTGTCCGTCACGTCCCAAGGGAACACCGCGTCTTACTGTTTCCCGTGCCATGGCAATATTTAGCGTTGCCTGGATCAACGCATCAGCTAGATATGCGTTTTGACGTCCTACAACCGTTGCGTGCTGGTGGCGGACGAGCTGACCAAAAGCGATTCGTAGTTGTTCCCGTTTATAGAATCCATCGAGAATTGGTCGTGCTTCCACACCACTAATTCCGTCAAATAACTCGCTGATCAATTCCTGCACAAGAATATCTCTGGCGACCGGTTGCCCGTCAGTCATGCGCAACAGGTCGTAGCTTTCAGGGTGCTGAACCAGCAAGCCAGCAAGCGTATCGCTGTAGGAGAGTATTTTCAGTAAGGTCGGTAGCGAGTCCGGATCACGTTCAAAAAGGGAACCGATCGAAAGTGGATTGCGTGCAACAATTGTAAACTGGCTTAGTCGGCTTAATGCCAGATCTGGTTTTCCGAGCATGGGTAAATGCTGTTCAAGCTGAGAAGCAACGGACAGCATCAAATCCGTAGTTAGGCCAGCTTCGGCCATTGCCAGTAAAGCATCGTGAGCAGCGGCATCGCGACGCACACCCAATCCTGCCAGCCACTTACTGCCGGCAGCACGGTCGTCGAGCAATCGCACCACATCATTGATTTCCATATCGCCATTGTGCGAAAGAAGCGCCGAGAATGGAACCTATGAAGGTGCCGTGCGTGCGCACCGGTACTTCCTATTGGGTTTGAGGATGCTCACTGACGGTCAATGACAAGTTGCCATTTAGTCCAGGAATCCGACCAGTTCCTGACTGCGGCTTGGTTGCTGTAGTTTTCGCACAGCTTTCGCTTCAATCTGCCGAATCCGTTCACGGGTCACTTTGAAGATATGACCAACTTCTTCGAGCGTATAGCTATAGCCGTCACCTAGGCCATATCGCAACTTAATGATTTCACGTTCACGATAGCTGAGAGTCTTGAGCACTCGGTTGATCCGATCCCGCAGCATTTCCTGCGAAGCACCAGATGCTGGGTTTTCAGCATCGCCATCGGGAAGTAAATCGCCGAACTGACTGTCTTCGCTGTTTCCAACAGGACGATCAAGGCTGATCGGGTAGCGACTCATGGCTAAAACACGACGTGCTTCTTCAACAGTGGTCTGAGCACGGCGTGCGGTTTCTTCAAGTGTTGGCTCGCGACCGAGTTCTTGCAGTAGCTGGCGTGATACGTTTCGTACTCGGGACATGGTTTCCACCATATGCACAGGAATACGAATCGTTCGACTTTGATCAGCAACGGCACGTGTAATGGCCTGACGAATCCACCATGTTGCGTAAGTACAGAACTTGAAACCCCGGCGGTATTCGAACTTATCCACGGCACGCATCAAACCGGCATTTCCTTCCTGGATTAGATCCAGAAAGCTCAATCCACGATTTCGATATTTCTTAGCGATCGAAACAACCAGTCGAAGGTTACCTTCTGACAGTTCCCGTTTCGCCTGTTGGTATTCCGTATAAACTTTTTTGAGCTTCATGACACGGTTACGCAAGCTCGTCGGCGTTTCCTGAGTTGCAATAAGGATATTGCGATACTCTGCCAGCAGCACATCGCGCTCTTCATAACTACGACGTTGCCGTGCATCAGCAATCAAGCCTGTCA
>Ga0163180_10001460_pt1 | contig 13403 bp, 10 predicted proteins | sample AtlANTMetagenome_2_FD_109647 | JGI IMG/M metagenome (GOLD analysis project Ga0163180, IMG submission 109647) | Marine eukaryotic phytoplankton communities from the Atlantic Ocean - Atlantic ANT 4 Metagenome | ecosystem: Environmental > Aquatic > Marine > Oceanic | place: North Atlantic Ocean...
AAAATCATGGACCGAAGCATTTGATATGTTCGAATATTTAGTTTCATTGTTTCCCAATGCACCGCAGGCCTACGACAGTTTGGCATTCGCCTATTTATCGAAAGGAGATAGCGAGGCTGCGAAAAGTACTTTTAGCAAATCTTTAACTATTGATGGTAGTTTTAAAAGTGATTACGTGAGTGATAATTACGGTCATGACAATATGCTCAAGTAAGGACAGGCTATCGCCAGCCGCTTAGTTTTGCGTTATGTGCCATGAGTAACAGAAAGTTTAGTCTCCTGTTTAGAGTCTTACTTATGCTTCTAGTCACTTTAGGAAGTAAGCGGGGTCAAATTTTGACTTCAGACATTAAAGCCTTCGATGTCTGCTCATGGCACTTTGCAGATTAAACCTAATCTATCGAGTTAAATGAAAATTTAACGAAATATGAGTCAGGTGAGTTAAAGCAAGTACAGGCATAACTATCTGTAGTTTTATTAAATTGATGATTTACGCCAAACATTTTTGTTATTGCTTTCCCGGTGATTACTTAGCGGTTTAGTGTGTAGTGGTACAGTGATGTTTACGGTTACTGCATTTCCTTTTGGTTTTAAGTGTTTATTTCTGTTTTTATTTACCTAAATATTGTCTTACTTAGGTTTTGGCTGAGTTTTAGCACGGTAGTAATAGCAGTAACAAACTGTTAAATAACGGTAGTAAAAATACTTTATTATAGTGAATGTAGGTTCCTACCCTGTTGTGAATTTTATGTATAATGTTACTTAAAATATAAGGATTTAAGCAGTGGGATCAAGATGCTAATACAGCTTATTATTGGAACATTTGTTATTTGTGGCACGGTGCTAATACAAGCAATGTTTATTGGTGTTTTGTCTAAAGTGCTGGCTAATATTAACGATTGGTTACTAAATGGCTCAAAAACTCTAAAGATGATTTTAGTCGTCACGGCAATGGTAATTTGGTTGGTAGGAGGCTTAACGGCGAGTGCGTGGTTATGGGCTGCTATATTTTTAATTTTTGATGTTTTTAGCGAATTAGAGTCCGCACTTTACTTTTCGGTTGTTACCTTTACAACACTTGGTTATGGCGACGTTGTGTTGGGCACTCAATGGCGGCTGCTTGGCAGTTTAACGGCTGTTAATGGGTTAATAATTGTAGGGCTTAATACGGCTTTTTTAATGGAAGCTATTTCTCAAATAAGAAAAGTTCAATCTAAAAAGCCAAGTTAAATGCTCTCTATTGCAATATATAAAAACTCTCTAGTTAAAGCTGGGAAGTTTATTGTGTTATGAATATATAAACCTAAGCTTTAACTTTGGCTTATAAATTCACTTTTACTAAAGCAATGCATAATTAATGGCTATTGCAACGTAATTCCTTGCTCTAACAGGTAATTTTGGGCCTCGTCAGTATGTGGTTTAAATGCCTTCCAACGCCCAATGGCTTTGTTGTTTAGCGGTTGGCGTACTTGCACTTTACTGGCCGTAGATACCGGTGCGGTGTTTAAGTGAAAGTCTATACATTGTGCTTGCCACTCTAAATCACAAAAGCTGACTAACTCTTTTATTTGCTGCTCGGGCTGTGCGACTAATTCTTCGTATTTCACAATTTTTATATTGCTGGGCAGGGCGCTGAAGTGCTGCATGAGTGAGTAAAAGCGGCTATAAAATTTAGCGGTGTCGAGTAGGTCTAGCGAATACGCGTAGTAAGGGTTGTTAATAGTAAATAGCTGGCGGTAGTTACCAATACAGGTGTCCATTGGGTCGCGCAGCATACAAATAATTTTAGCGTTTGGCAGTGCTTTAGTGATTAAGTCGATATAAAAAAAGTTAAACGGGAGTTTGTCTATAAAATGTTTATGGCTACCGGTAGTAACGCGGGTGGCGTTTAAATATGTTGAGCCAAGCTGATTAAAATCAAGCTCATACGCTTTAGTGAGTGTTTGTATGTCGAGCACGTTTGGTGTGGGTGTGTTGCTTAACCTTTTTACACTTAGGCCGAAGTCTTGTAGTTCACCAGCCGATTGCACGTCGCTATGGCTCGATAATATTCTCTCAACTAATGTGGTGCCAGAGCGGGGCATACCTAGTACAAAAATAGGCTCAGCAGTGGGATTACCCCCCGTTTGTGGAGCTTTGTGCTTAGCGCTGAGTTGTTTTATATGTTCAAACAATGCATTTGACGACGCGTTATCAAACGGGGTAAGCGCATGCTTTGCTGCTTTACCTTGTTGTAACGCGGTAAAGGCGTCAGAAAATGCGCCAATATCTTGGTATTCTTTTGCCAGTGCGTGGCCTATGTGTAATTTAGCATCAGGGTGTGAAACCTGCTCAAACACTTGCTTTAACCGTGTAATATTATTTTTTTGCTTTGTTACTTTAGTTAAATCACTGAGTGCAAAGTGGCTTTGATGATGAAGCGGGTTAAGTGCAATGGCATGTTCAAACGCGGTGTGTGCTTTGTCAAATAGGCCCAAAAACTTGGCGCTTACTGCAAAGTTGTAATAAAACTGGGGTTGAGGTTGTTGTTTGGCATTGGCTAATGTGAGTGCACATTCGAAATAATGTAAAGCGTGTTCGTGTAGGCCTGCTTGCGTAAGTGCAACGCCTAGAGTATCGGCGTCGAGTGCTTTTTTTATTTGTGTAATAGGTACCGACAGCGCTACATTTTTTGCTTTTTTTAAGTCACCGGTAAGCGCATAACATTTTGCCAGTTGAGCAGTATATTCAATGCTAGAGCCAAGTGTTAAGGCTTTTTCGATTAGCTTGATGGCTTTATAAATTTGCCCTACTTGCAAGTTAACCATTGCCAGTAAAAAATAGCCGTCGGCAAAGTCAGGTTTATGCGAAACCAGTTCAACTAAGCTTTTGTGGGCAAGTTGTACTTTGCCTTCGTTTAAATATTTAATGGCGCTTTGATGGAGTTGCTTTAAATTTGGCTGCATTTTTTATTTGTATTGTTTAGTTACGCGTTAATAAAGAAAAAAGGCCCAAATAAATTTGAGCCTTTTGATTGTACTTAAACTTAGCGGTTAATTATATTTCAAACTTATAATTAAATTTAATGCCTACCGTTAATGGACGGTTGATAAAGTAACCATAGTTACGTTGTATATCAGTTCTATTTGCTGAGGTAATATCGGCATCTGAACGGCGAACAGACGTAACGGCGTATTTATTGAATACGTTGTCTACGTAAACGGTCGCAGACCACTCATCGGCGGTTAATTTAGCTGAAATATTGCTTAAGCTATAACCTGGTAATGTTTCACCGTTATCGCGTAAACCAACACGAGAAATTACATCGCTTTGTGCGGTAATACCGTAGTTAATATCAAGCGTTTTGTCGTTAAACACATCGGTTTGATAGTTTACACCCATTGAAAACTGGTGCTCAGACGAGCCTGGTAAACGGTCGCCATCTTCTGCACCATCTGTTCCGTCTGAATTAAATAAGAATGGTGCGTCTGATGTTAACTCTGCTTTTGTGTATGCATATGTAGAATACACAGAGAATGAGTCAGATAAAATTGCACGCGACGATATTTCAATACCTTTCGCATTGGCTGAACCCGCATTAGACAAGTACGGTAGTTGGCCTACCTCGGTTGCACCGGCAACTTGTGCGTCGTCCCAATCTATATTAAATAATGCGGCGTTAAAGTGTAAACGGCTTCTTAACCATGTGCTTTTAAAACCAAGCTCGTAGTTAGTTGTTGTATCTGCATCGTAAAGCATTTCACTTGGGTTACCACAACCCGCTTGGTTTGCTGGTAATGGATCAGGACAAGGTGCTAAACCATTTGAACCACCAATTCTGAAGCCTTCACTTATTGTTGCGTAACCCATTACTGAATTAGTAAATTTGTACTTGGCGTTAAATTTAAATAGGCTGCCGTTGTCGCTTGCTTCATTTTGTTCAAAGTTAAGTGTTACGTCGTCTGGGCCTGCGCCACCAAATAAGGTATTAAATAATGGAAAATCGACCGCCGACTCAGACTCTACATCGTATTTGTAAAAACGAGCGCCTACAGTAATATCGAGTTTGTCGGTAACTTGGTAACCAATTTCACCAAATAAAGCTGACTCTGTTATTTCAACGCGGTCAACTGAGTAGTATTCAAGTTGGTCTGGACGAGATTGATCTGCGCCAAAATTTTCTACTGCAAAGTCGCCAAAGCCTGGCGTGTATTCTTGGCTAGACGCATCGCTTTCAATTTTGTTGTAAAAACCACCTACAATCCAGTTAATATCACTGTCGTTTTGTGATACTAAACGAATTTCTTGTGTGAACGTGTCTTGCTCTTCAATTTCACGTGTGAACGATGAAAACGCAGGAAATTCTTCGTAGCCGTAATCAAGGCGAATAAGTAAATCGGTTTGGTCACGTTGGCCGTCGGCATCAAAATTTGAAATACCTGTTGCCGATACTAATTCAGCAAAACCTAGGTCTGCTTTTAACTCTAAGCTTAGTAGTTGGTTTTCTTTTTCACGCGGTTCTTCGTAGCGATAACCTGACTCGTATTCACCAATTAAATCACTAAGACCGTTATCGGCGCTTAATGTATTGTAATGAACAATTGAGCGACCTTCGCTGTCTTGGTTTTGGTAAAAGTAGTTAAGTGTACCTTCAAATGTTTCGCTTGGTTTAAAGCGAACAGAAATACGCCCTGTAGTGGTTGATTCACCGTTGGCGTCTTCTACATTTTTAAGGTTGTTGTTAACTGCTGCGCTGTCGGTCCAATCTGGATCAGGTAACGATACGCCCGGCTCACGCACTACGTAACCATAGTCAATAAAACCTGGGTCTTCGTAAATGTTTAAGCTAGCACGAACGGCAAGTGTGTCTTCAATTAATGGTAAGTTAAATATGAATCCACCTTCACCGCCAATAGAGTCGCTTTCTTGTGTTTGCGATACATTGCCGAATACTTCAAGTGATGTGAAATCAAGCTCAGGCTCTTTAAGCATGTAACGAATAGCACCACCTAATGTACCTGCACCGTACAGCGTACCTTGTGGCCCAATAAGAACCTCTACGCGCTCTACGTCGACTAGGCGCATATCAATGGCGACTGGGATCTCGTTAATGTAAGTTGCAACCGTGCCACCGTCTGATGATGGACCTGAAGAGTTTGTATTTAAACCACGTACAATAATAGGTGAATCAGAACGACCACCTTGATCGGTAATTGTTAAACCAGGTACCCAACGTGCTACATCGGCGAGCTCGCTGATGTTTTGGTCTTTCATTATGTCGGCATCAAGCGCTGTAATGTTAAGCGGTGCGTTTTGCACTGAGCCGCTACGTCGTGTTGCTGTTACTTCAATAACTTCAAGTGATTTGTCTTTTGCTGCTTCTTGCTCTTGGGCAAACGCAGTATTTGGAAGTAAAAAAGCGCTAGATAGGGCGCCCGACATAGCCAAGGTTAACAAGCTTGGTTTAAACATAAAAATGATCCCTAGTTCAAAGATTTAACAGTAAGTAAAGTACATTGAATATGATATCAGTCACAATCGAATCAGGGAATGTGCAAATTGAATTAAAATTCACTTTTTTAGAATAAAAAAGGGTTGGCTAGGTGTGGTTTGTAGGCTTTTTTAAATTTATCACCCATTTATTATTAGCTTTACCCGTGCAGGGTACAATTTGTGTACGTTTTTGATTTTTGTGAATGTTTGAATGACTATTCATCCTTTTTTGCATGCTTGGATTTTGGTGGTGTTAATTTTTTGTAAGTTTATTTGGCTGGGCAGGGAGCCATTTATTTTTTAGTAAGTTTTAGCGGTTTAAAAAAAGTTTTACCTCCCCATAATCTACTTTTAAATAAAGGTTTTTATATGACTAAATGGGCGAATGTGTTTATTAGTTCGTACATTCAATTTAATTTTTAATTCGTATGCATCAAGGATCTGTTATGAGCCAGCTTTTTTCGCCGTTATTTTTGGGTAAGCTCAGTTTACCTAACCGCATTATTATTGCACCTATGTGCCAATATTCAGCTATTAATGGTGAGGCAACTGATTGGCATACTATTCATTTAGGTCAACTGAGTTTAAGTGGAGCCGGTTTACTTATTATGGAAGCGACGGCGGTAAGCCCTGAGGGGCAAATAAGCTATGGTGATTTAGGTCTGTGGAATAATGAAACCCAACAAGCATTAGGTAAAACTTTAAACGCGGTTAGGCAATATAGTGACATGCCTATAGGTATTCAGCTAGCGCATGCAGGGCGTAAAGCGTCAACCGGTAAACCGTGGGACGACGTAGGTGCTATTTCACCTAGCGATAAAAATGGTTGGCAGACTATTGCGCCATCAGCACAGGCTTATGATGAGCATTCGTTTGAACCTGTTGCAATGAGTAAAGCAGATATAGCGCAATTAATTGCGGACTTTGCAAGCGCTGCTAAACGCGCCGACGAGCTAGGGCTTGATCTGATCGAATTACATGGTGCTCATGGGTATTTGTTGCATCAGTTTTTATCACCTTTGAGTAATAAGCGTGACGATGAATATGGAGGCAGTTTACAAAACCGTATGCGCATTGTAATGGAGGTATTTAAAGCTGTTCGCGCAGAGTTTAACAGTAACAAACCCGTGGGTATTCGAATCTCAGCGACTGACTGGGTTGAAGGTGGTTGGGATTTAGAGCAATCAATAGCGCTTGCTAAAGCGCTTGATGAGCTTGGCTGTGATTTTATTCATGTAAGTACTGCGGGTTTAAGCCCTTTACAGCAAATACCTGTTGAGCCTTGCTTTCAGGTGCCTTTTGCTACTGCAATAAAACAGGCCGTTAATATGCCGGTTATTGCGGTGGGTTTAATTACCGAAGCGCAACAAGCAGAAAATATTTTAAGCGAGCACAAAGCGGATGCAGTGGCTTTAGCTAGAGGTATTTTATATAACCCACATTGGCCATGGCATGCAGCAGCTGAATTGGGTGCAACAGTTAACGCACCTAAGCAATATTTACGTTCAAGCCCGCACGGAAAGCCTTCGCCCATAAAGTGACCTAATAAAAAACCTCAGTTTTTTGAGGTTTTATTTAATTAATTTTGAGAATGCCATGTCTAATTTAAGCACAGACCCTGTGCAGATCAGCCGTACTCTTGTAAGCGTTATTGCACTATGTTGCGGCTTAATTGTTGCCAACATTTACTATGCACAACCTATTATAGAATTGTTAGCCCCAGATGTGGGTTTAAGTGCACACAGTGCCAGCTTTATTGTGTCTTTAACTCAAATTGGCTATGCCATTGGGTTATTTTTTTAGTGCCGTTAGCCGACTTAGTTGAAAATAAACGGTTAATGTTAATTACTCTGTGTATTACATTTTTTAGCCTAATTGGGCTGGGGGTTGTTCAAACTCCAAATACAATGCTGTTTTTGTGTTTGCTAGTGGGGGCAAGCTCGGTATCGGTGCAGGTACTTATTCCGTTGGCGGCGCATTTATCGTCAGACGAAAAGCGGGGGCAAGTTTTAGGTAATATTATGGCGGGGCTGTTGTTGGGTATTTTGCTAGCAAGACCTTTAGCCAGCATAATTGCTGATCATTTTGGCTGGCGTGCCGTGTTCTTTTTTGCCGCGGGATGCATGGTATTTATTGCTTTAGTTATTCACTTTGCTATACCCAAAAGGTTGCCAACGCATAACACACGTTACTTTGCTTTATTACGATCGTTAAAGTCGCTGGTAATAAGTCAACCTGTGCTTCGTCAACGTGCTTTTTACCAGGGGCTAATGTTTGCGTCATTTAGCTTGTTTTGGACGACAGTGCCTGTTGTGCTTGCCAGAGAATATGGTTTTTCGCAAACTCAAATAGCATTGTTTGCTTTAGTAGGCGCAGCCGGTGCTGTTGCAGCGCCTATTGTTGGGCGTTTAGCTGACAAAGGCTATACCTACGAAATGTCGTTATTAGCCAAAGTGATTGCATTATTGTGTTTTTTACCCAGCTTATTTGATTTACCAAACGGCATTATCATATTGGCGCTAACCGGTGTTTTAATTGATTTTGCAGTGCAAGCCAATATGGTACTTGGCCAACGGGTAATCTATTCGCTAGAGCCACAAAGTCGTGCTCGGCTTAACGCCATTTACATGACCAGTATATTTTTGGGCGGTGCTGTTGGGTCATTAATTGCTAGTTCATTATATGAGTTTGGGGGGTGGGAAAGTATAGCTTTAGTTGCGGCTGCAATGCCGCTTATTGCGTTAATAGGATTTGTTTATTCTGCTAAAAAAGAAAAACAAAAAGCACATACAGCTTAACAAAAAAGCCATCGTGGTTGATGGCTTTTGGTTTAGGCTACTTTTTTGATTCACCAGAAAAAGAGCTTCCTGCCGAGGCTATTATTACTAATAAAATGGCTAACCACTGCCAGAGTGTGAGTAGCTCGCCTAAAATAACAAAGGCAGCAAGTGATGCAATGGCAGGTTCAAGGCTCATCATTATGCTAAAGCCTTGAGAAGGCATATTACGCAGTGCCACCATCTCTAACGTGTAGGGTAACGCACTTGATAAAACTGCAATACCAATCCCCAGAGGAATAACTTCCCATGTGAATGCGCTCGCTTGCATAATGCCTCCGTAGGGCACAAGCACAATGGCCGCAACGGTCATACCTAGGGCAACCGTTGCACCACCTGAGCTTTGCATTCCGGTTTTTTTACCAAACAATATATAGCCAGCCCAACATGCACCTGCTGCTAAAGCTAAAATAACACCAACAGGATCTAAGCTCTCTTCACCGCTCATATCGGGCAATAAAAGTAATATACCGGCAATGGCGCAGGCAACCCAAAATAAATCGCGTTTACGGCGAGAGCTAAATAAAGCAACGGCAAGGGGGCCAGTAAACTCCAGTGCGACACCAATACCCAAGGGTATGCGCTCAATAGCGTAGTAAAACAGAATGTTCATTCCACCTAAGCTTAAACCATAAACCACAATAGCTAAGCGGTTTCCTCTGGCAGGTATATGTTTCCATGGTTTAAATACTAAACATAACAAAAGCGCAGAAAAACCAAGCCTAAGCGCGGTCGTCCCTTCGGGGCCAACAATGGGGAATAGTTGCTTTGCAAACGACGCACCCGATTGAATGGTCATCATGGCAATTAATAAGCAAACAGTTGCTAATATGAAATCTTTGGTACTTGATTGCATTGTTGTCCCTAATTTAAAGCACTGTTAATAGGGGTTAATAAATTTCCACTATTTAAGATGCAATGGCTATATTTTGTGGCGGGATAATATCTGCTTTTAGTACGATTGGTAAGTGTTTGCGATTAAAAAATAGGTGTGGCTGTTTAGAGGAAGATCTAATGAAGGGCAACATACTAGCAAACAGGTGTTTGCTAGTATGTTTAAACTTAGTGAGCGCTTTTATTAACGAGACCGTCCAAAGAGTAAAGACCGCGTTTTTCGTCATTTTTACGTTTTATTTCTTCAAGAGCACGCGCTTCTACAGCGTCAAACAATGCATTTATTAATCGGTTGAAGTGTTTATGCATGGCCGTACGGGCTGCACTAGCGTCATGTGCTTTTAGTGCCGTGTAAATGGCGGTGTGCTCATCCATCACACATTCGTTGTTATTAGTACATACACTACTGTAATCAGCAACAATTTGTGGGTTTTTTAATCGTAAATCCCACAAGTTAGAAACAGCAAATTCAAGCGCTTTATTGCGTGTTGCTCTGGCAATTATTTCATGGAATTCTCGGTCTGCTTGCTCTACATAAAGCCCTTTTTCCATTACTATTAGCGTTTGATTTAGCTGCTCAAGTTCTTGTTCTGTAATGCTTTGAGCGGCAAGTGCTGCAATTTCGCCTTCGATGAGTGCGCGGGCCTGAGTTAATTCAAATGCGCTGATCTCTTTTGATTTTATAGAGGCATTTTTTTGTTCAACAACATAAACACCCGAACCGGTTTTAACTTCAACCCGTCCACGTACTTCTAATGCAATAATTGCTTCTCGAATTGTTGGGCGACTTACGTCAAACATTTCTGCAAGTTCACGCTCAGGAGGTAAACGACTCCCAGCAGTAAACTCACCTTGATTTATTAAAGACTCTATTTTATCAACAATGCGCCAAAATAAGCGACGATTACCCATATTGTACCTTCATACCCTAAGGAATATTGACCATTTAGGTCTAAAAATTTATATCATCTATTAATCGACAAGGTTACCCCAAACCCCACTAATATGTCAAAATTCTAGCGCTATGATTTGGTTATAAAACAATATTGTTAGTTGCTTTGATTTGTGTAATACCAATTTAGTTTATAATTAAACAATTGGCCAGCTTGATTGGTTATGTTTTTGTGTGTTAGTTTGGATTTACACCGTTAAAATGAGTAATGGCTGTTTTCTGATTAAGATTGAGTAATAGCTCTATTGTCAGTCAGTAATTGGTAAATACTTTAGGTCATTATATCAAATTGATTGCCCACGGATGGGGATCGTTGTTGTAATGTGCGTAAGTAAAAGTGTGTAGTTAGTATAGTGATTTGCATTTCCCCATGGGCGTTAACTGTCGTTGGTTAACGCCCATATACAACTTACCCCAGTCAAGGGCTAAATTAATGTGTTTTATCGTTTGGATAAATCACACCTAATTGTTTACGAGCTTCGTCAAGTACATTCATAACATCTAATGACAACGCGAAGGTGTTTACATCAGATTCCCACTGTTTTTTTTCTATGAGTTGCATAAAGTGAGCAACTTCAAACTTCATAAAATGCTTATCAAATTGTTCAGATATAATTTCTGATTCGCCATTGTTAGCAATAAACTCTACTTTTTTGAGTTGCGATACGGCTTCAATACGCATTCTGCCTAGTTCACCTTGTATTTCTGTTATGTTGTCGCCTTGCGATATTTTTGAGTAGCTAATCACAGCTTGCTTATTTGAATAATTAAGCAGTACATCGCCTGCGCCATCAACACCGGTATCTAGTAATACGCCACTTGCATTTACACTTTGCGGCGCGCCCCAAAGTGCAATTAACAAGTAAAGAGGGTATATACCTAAATCGACCAAAGCACCGTTGGCAAATTCAGGTAAAAAGGTGTTAGGGCGCTCCCCATTTTTGTACTTATCATAACGAGATGAATATTGACTGTATTGACCTATGTACTTTCGAGGAGTGCCTATTCTGCTAAGTGCTTGCTTTAACAATGTGAAGTTAGGTAAATGGGTGGTCATCATTGCTTCCATGTATAAGCACTGGTTTTGCTTAGCGGTGGCAATGATTTCTTTTAGTTCTTGGCTATTGGCTGCAGACGGCTTTTCACCGAGTACATGTTTACCTGCATTTAAACACCTAACCGCATACTGTTTGTGCAAGCTGTTGGGCGCGGCTATATAAACTGCGTCAACGCATTCGTCTTGGCAAACTTGTTCAATACTGGTAAACGTTTTTGCATGTGTATTTTGCGGGTGCTTTGCTAAAAATGCTTCGCCGCTTGAAAGCGCGCGAGAGCAAACCCCGTATAAATTAAAATCAGCGAGGGTATTAGCAGCGTCAAGTAATGTGTCGCTGATAAAGTTAGTACCTACAATTACAAAGTTCATACTCATTCCTTAGAATTATGTTTATTTAAGTTTATCATTTTTTTAGCTCTGTATGCTCGCGGAGAATAACCAAACCAACGTTTTACACTGGCGCTAAGAGTTGCTTGTTCTTGATAACCTAATAGCTCTGAGATGGTTGAAATACTGTAATGGTTTTGCGCCAAATAGTGCGCAGCTAATGAGCGCCGGGTTGAGTCTTTTAGTTTTACAAAGCTTGTGTTGTGTTTATTTAACTCTCTGTGCAATGTTCTTGGGTGCATACCCAGCGCTGCTGCTATGGTTTCGTTTGTGCATTGATATATTGGCAACATGGGCCTAATTAACGCGCTTACTTGAGTTGGCAGGGATTGATTTTGCTGTTCGCTTTGAGCTAAAAACTGCAGCGCGGCAGGTACTTTATCGTACTGGGGTTGTGCAATTGATAATGCTAAATCTGTTTTTAAAATAACAATACCGGCACTATTTCTATTGTGCGTGACTTTGCAGCCAAAGTAAGTGTTGTATGCGCGGGTATTAGTAAGTTGCTTTTGAGGTAAAAATACCGCTTGTGGTTTACAGGTGTTATTACTTATTTTTTTTATTACTCCCATGGCGAGGCCGATAGTTAGTTCTAAAACCTGGGTTGTTTTAGGTAATGGGTTTAAGTTTATTTGAAATGATAAAAAGAGTGTTTTATCAGCCTCTAACGGATGAATAGTTAAACTTAGAGCGGGAGTGTGTAGGTGCAAATATTTAATAACCCAGTTGAGGGCGTCACCTAAATTAGTGCTACTTTTTGCTGCTATAGCAATAGGGCCAAGTATATCAAAGCTCTGCTTATTGGCTAGTTGCAGCCCAAAGCTTGGGCAGTTGAGCGTATGTGCACAATGCTCAAGGAGTTCGGCGTAAGTACTATAGGGCAAGTATTGTTGCTCTAAGTTATTAAAGCAAATGTTAAGGCCAAGCTGTGTCATTATTTGTGATATGTCAGCGCCTAAGCTCTTAACAAGCGAGTCTATCCCTTGTAGTGATGTGGCCTTAATAAAATTTTTCATGCATTACTCCAGCAACGTGGTGTCTAAAAATATCAAGTTTTGATGTGTTTTTCTATGCAGTATTAATAAGGTATTAATTTTTCATAAGGGCTCACATGCAAAGCACAACGTTTGATTACATTGTTATAGGGGCAGGTAGTGCTGGGTGTGTTATTGCTTCGCGTTTATCTGAAGATAAAAATGTGAGTGTATGTTTAATTGAAGCCGGCGGGGGAGATAAAAGCGCTCTTGTTCAAATGCCAGCTGCAGTTGCTGCCAGCGTGCCTTATGGTATTAACAGTTGGCACTATAATACAGTACCCCAAAAAGCACTTAACAATCGGTGCGGTTTTATGCCAAGGGGTAAAGTGCTCGGTGGTTCAAGCTCAATCAATGCAATGGTTTATATTCGAGGTAATAAACACGATTATGATGAGTGGGAAAAGCAGGGGAACATGGGCTGGGATTATAAAAGCATGTTGCCCTATTTTATAAAAGCTGAAAACAACAGTGCATTTATAAATAACCCATTGCATGGAGTTGAAGGACCGCTTTATGTACAAGAGCTCAATGCGCCAAGTTTTGTTAATCAGTATTTTTTAAATGCTTGCGCTGAACAAGGGGTACCACTAAATAGTGATATTAACGGTAAAGAACAAAGTGGTGCACGTTTGTCGCAGGTTACGCAGCATAAAGGAGAACGTTGTAGTGCAGCGAAAGCGTATTTAACACCTAATTTAAATAGGGATAACCTAACCGTATTCACACGTTGCCACGTTAAAAAAATAAATATAAAAAATAAAACTGCG
>Ga0163180_10001462_pt1 | contig 13395 bp, 8 predicted proteins | sample AtlANTMetagenome_2_FD_109647 | JGI IMG/M metagenome (GOLD analysis project Ga0163180, IMG submission 109647) | Marine eukaryotic phytoplankton communities from the Atlantic Ocean - Atlantic ANT 4 Metagenome | ecosystem: Environmental > Aquatic > Marine > Oceanic | place: North Atlantic Ocean...
TTCGCCCACATCTTGTTAAACGATTGATGATACGCGTTGATCATCGGATGATTCACAGCACCTTCTAACACCATCACGTTATCTTGATTTTCTAATACTGCTTGCCTGGTCCAATTAAAACTTCCATTCATCAATTTCGTGTTGCCCGTGTAATCTTTTCGCCCTAGTCCACAATCTATCAAACAAAATTTATGGTGCATGTGCGGCTTCGTTCGACACTCCTGGCTTCCGACCCTTTCGTCGCAACGCACTTGGATCCCCCTCTTTTGATTGTAAGTAAACCCTTTGTTTGCAGTTCCAAGTTCGTTCAATTCTCTGATGTCTGACCCGTTACTATCCACGTTATTTGCGTCCGTGATTATTCTCACTCTCACGCCTCGTTTCACCGCTTCCCCAACCGCTTGCGCAATCTCGTTGCACGTCAGTTGAAAAATACAAATATCTAGACTTTTGGTGGCGGAATTTATACAATCCAGGAAGAAGGTTAAATTCGTCTGTTTGTGCGAGAATTCGCACTGCTCTCCTCTTCGGCACACAAAGTTCGGGACGATGATCGATTTGCACGGCATGGCTTTATCCTGTTCGCGTGGTAAAACAAGTCGCGGTAAAAAAGAGAGAACACCCACGTAATAATTAATGTGAAAAGAACGGGGAACAAACACTCTAAATACTCCTAAAACGCACCGGAAAGAACAACGCGTTTCCCAGCGCCTTTAAACTCCCGCCGTTGACGCGCGTCAGTTTGCCCGACCGCGCGTCTCGAACCACCGCGCTGTTCGATTTTGCGTACTTCGAGCGACCAACGGTCGGTTTTGAGGCGCACAGTCCCATGACTCTTTGTGGTGTGGTGTGAAGACAGTTGTGCGACGACGAAATGACGACGACGGGAGTTTTTGGACGAGACGATTTTTTTTTATTTTGTTTTTTGTTGTCTGGCGATTTTTTTTCTCTCTCTCTCTCACGAATAAATACCCAAGTCCCTTTTCAAGTGGGACTCTTTTCGTCCTTTGGTGTGCTTTGGTCTTTGATTCCAAAGTCGCCAACCGAGACTTCCCAGGCTCCCTTGTTCACCTAAACGTGACTTCGTTTTTTGGGCGAGTTCTCGGAGAGGAGCGTTGCGAGTTATGGTACACAAAAAAATACTCTCTCTCTGTTGATATTTTTGTATCTTTTTTTTTCCGACCTTTCTTTTTAATGTCGAAAAGGTCGACACAAAAAAAAGCACGACCACCACAGAAGAAGAAGAAGAACAACAACAACAACAACAACAACGGAGAGACGAGAAAAACGCGAGAGCGAGACCGACGAGGAGGAGGGCACCTGAAACGCTTTTTTATTAGTATTAAAGTCGCCGCCAAAAGAAGAAAACGCGGGGCGAGAGGTTCGGCGAGCGCGCGGAAGCGGTGTGTGAGTCGTTTCATTTTGGATAAAGATTTGGATAATCGTGTCGGGAATTGAGAGGGAGCAGCGGGGAGAGAAGGAAAGAAAGATATGAGCGGAGTCGCCGTGGACGCGTCGACAACCGCCGAGGACGACGCGACGATCGATATCAAACACGGCAAAACACTGATCCACATCGAAATTTCAAAAAACAGCACCATCTTACAACTCAAAAGAAAGATTGAACGAGAAACCGGAATCGAGCCGATGAATCAAAAGATGCCAAATTTGAAGCTCGGGAGACACTTGGCGCCGGACGAAGCATCGATTGAAAGTTTAGGAAAACTGCCGAGTAAAGTGATGTTATTAGGAAAATCGACGAAGGATGTGACGGAATTGAAGAATTTAGAGAAAGAGATGCTGGAAAAAGCGCCGGAGATTTTGGATGATTTCGAAAGCGACGTCCTCGACTCGGAGCCTTTGTTGTGTTATTCGGATCCGGTGTACGTGGCGAGGTTAGCGGCGAGGATCGAGAAGTATAAAGGTTTAAATCCGTTGAACGAGACGAGAGAAGGGATGAAATTATTGGTTCTAGATATTGATTACACTTTATTCGACCACCGAACGCCGGGGGAAACCGCACAGGAGTTGGCGAGGCCGTATTTGCACGAGTTTTTGTCGAGCGCGTATAAAAGGTACGACATTGTCATCTGGTCCGCAACGAGCATGTTGTGGATTAAAACGAAAATGCAAGAGCTGGGAGTGTTATCTCATCCGAATTATAAAATATTAGCGCTGGTAGATTCCGGATCGATGATTACCGTCCAAACGAAAGAACGAGGCATTTTTAATTGCAAACCGCTTGGATGGATTTGGGCACAACCCTGGAGCAAAGAGCGAGGGTACGATTCCAGCAACACGGTGATGTTTGACGATTTACGACGGAACTTTGCGATGAACCCTTCTTCTGGGTTAAAAATCAAACCGTTTCGAAACGCACACACGAATCGAGCGACCGATAACGAGTTGAAAAAGTTGAAAGTGTACGTGGATATCATCGCGAGAGAAAATGTAGATTTCAAAACGTTGGACCACAAAAAATGGGAGCGATACGTGTTGAAAGTTTTGAAAGAAGGACGATTATCGGAGGAAGAGGCAAATGAAGTGAAAGGATTTTGGCCAAACAGTACGGTCGTGCGCGAGTTGGCCGAACAGCAATCTTCTCAAGCGGGAGACCAACGACAATAGCAGCATCAACACACCCGCGAGGAGACCGAAGGCGATAGTCAACGGCAACGACGACAAAAGAAGAAAGCTAGGGGAGAAGTAAACAACACGGAGAGACAGAGAGACGGAGAGAAAAACAAAGCACCAGTTAGTTATGGTAACGATCATTCATAGAGCGAACGCGAGCAAGCGAAGTTGTATCATAAGTAATAATAATAATACTACCTACCATAGTTCTTTACATGTGAGATCTGGAAAAACGCACAAAATCCGCTCTTTCCTGATTGGTTTTAAAAAAAAAGAGAGAGAGAGAGTTGTATAAATAAATATCATCATCGTCATTTCTTGAAACGCGCGCGCGCGTATTTCTTCTCAGGCACCGCGCGCGATGATGACGACGACAACGCTCTCTGGAGTTTTACCGCGCGCTCATATCGGCAGACGTGAGAGTAGGAAGGCGGCATCCTCGAATGCGAGAGAGAGAACGAGACGTACTCCGCCTTCGCTGGAAGGACGAGGAAGAAGATGTATCGCATCCGCGACGGCGCGAGGAGAGGAATCGGAAGTAATGCGTCAAAAAAGAGTCCTGATCACCGGGTCGACGAAAGGTTTAGGCTTGGAACTCGCCAACCAGTTTTTACGAGAAGGTGATAAAGTGTGCGTGACTTCTCGTTCGAAAGCGAATGTGAACGATGTGGTTCTCGAATTGCAAACGAGATACGGCAGCGAAAACGTGTGCGGTCTTGCGTGTGATGTATGCGATCACGAACAAGTATCAAATCTAGCGAAACACTGCGTTGAAAACTTAGGCGGAATTGATTTTTGGATCAACAACGCCGGGACAAACGGGTACGAGTACAATGACATCGTCGATCAAGATCCGAGCACGATCGAAGAGGTGGTGAAGACGAACGCGCTCGGCACTTTGTTGTGTTGTCGAGAAGCGATTAGAACGATGGCAGAACAACAAAAGGAGGATATTGGATATCACATATTTAACATGGAAGGTGCTGGCTCAGATGGAAATGAAACGAGAAAATACGCCGCGTATGGATACACCAAAGCCGGATTTAGCCAACTCACAAAAACTTTGAACAAAGAGATGAGTTTGAACGAGAAGATGAAAGATAAAATGATTAAAGTGCACACCATCAGTCCAGGAATGGTGTTTACGGATTTAATTTCGAGCGGACGGTACGCGTTCGGGAAGCAAGGAAGAATGTTTGTTAACGCGTTGGCGGAACCGGCGGACGTGGCCGCTTCCGGGCTAGTGAAGAAAATTAAAACTGAGCTTGGGAATTCACAAGGGAAGAAATCGTTAACGATCAAAATGTTAACACCGGATGTTGCGATGGTGAAATTATTTAATCGATTCGTCAAGCAGGTTGGTAAAGATAGATATTATCCCGAAGATGACGACGAGTGCGAAGACGTGAAGACGGAGAGTATTGCCCCTGGTAAGTCCGTGCAAAGTACAATGATGCCAGAGGCACAGGCGAAATTAGACGACGATGTCCACGAAGAGATTAAAGAGGTTGAAGTCGCGAAAGAGGAAGTCCAAGAAAATTTGAGCCGATAGAAAGGATGTGTGAGAGACATATGGAGTGTGACGGGACGCGCGCGCGAATTTTAGATGATGCTGTACATGTATATGTGTAATTACTTTTTTGAAATTATTTTTTCTTGTCCGTCCTCTCTTTCTCTACGCCAGCTGCCGCAAGTTAATCTTTCTCCTTCCTATCTCTCTCTGTCTTTCTTTTGCAACTCTAAGTTCATGCATTGCGAACACTTAGGAATGGGCATGGAAGATATTGGCATGAACGGCACGAAGCACGTCTTTCCGCACTTCCCACAGTTCCCTTGATACAAGCGCTTACCAGAAATACTCGAGTGCTTCGTTTTCATCCATCCCAGTCTGGGCTCCACCAGCTGTCGCGCATCTTCATCGTCGTCGAGTATCTTCTTCCTACCGGCAAATTCACCTGATGTAGCAGCAATATTTTTCTTCAGTGGTGCTCCAAAGTCTCGTTCGCTCTTGCGCATGACGATTTTTCCTTCGCTGTTGAAAAAATTTTCCACATTGAATATGCTGCCGCTCTCGATCACCTCCTTTGCCTCGAGATCGTACCATTTTTTAAACGTCACAACCGCGTACATTTGATCCGCCGCGTGTTTAGTCGGTCTAACGGTGACATCGAGGATTTCTCCGAACGGCGCTAATTCTTTTAAAACTATCTCTTCCGCGAGTTTGTGCGCCTGCTTTTGGCGCCTTTGATAGTCCAGTTGCTCTTTTTCCGGCATGTCCTTCACATCTCTTATATCTGAATACGAAACGAGCAAACCAACGGATTGGTACACCTCATCCAGGACGCTTTCGGGCAAATTCGGGATGTTCACTTTTGGTGCTTCATATTCAAATCTGCCATACGATGGAGCAGTTGCAGAAGAAAGCATCGCGCGTGAAGGTCGCGTATCCTTCGCCTTGAAATCTTCCTCGTCCGACGTGAGTTGAACGGCGCGTTTCTGTTGCTTCTTAATCGCATTACGTGGCTCGATCCATTCGTGCGTCTTCTCCGTTCGATTATCTGCCGTCGCGGTACCATACGAATGTGGTTTCTCAGCTCCGGAAGAAACCGTAATTAACGCGTTTGCGTAGGGCATCTCCGTTCTTCTTTCGCGCGAGACATACTCTTCTCCTTCTTCTCCTCCTTCTCCCGCTTCTTCGTCTTCTTCAATCTCAACTGGAGATACCGGAGATCTCTTTGTACCGTACTTGTACGAATAAGAAATGAAATGGCCATCCGGTGTCCCTGGAGACATTGGCTGCTGATCTCTTTGTTTTTGCTTCGAAGAAGCGGCGGCGGTGACGGGGGCGCGAGTTTTCACAGCTCGCAACTGTTTCAACGTTGCTTCGAATTGCGCGTTGTATTCTTCCGTCCCTCCAATCGCCGTTCTAGTTCGTTGCAATTGTGACGAAGATATTTTTGGACCGTCTCGTCGTAACCACGGCTGATCGACAGGACCAATAACCCGCGCTTCCATGAAGGCACTTTCTAAAGATTGCAAGCCGATGGCTCGATACGCGCGATTCACGCCACGCTTCGACTTCATGAACGTACAAATCAAAGCACAGCTTCCAATTTGAGGAGAATGCGTTGGAGAAGGTGGAGATGAAGACAGGACAATTGATGATGACTCGTCACCATTACCACTACCTCTACCACCCGAAGCGCCGTAGCTTTCGTGATCGATAAACGTCAAAGGAAGGACCATGCGTGTCTCGCCCGGTTGTCGAGGCCCGTACAATCTCGTAAACGTCAAAGCGGCTTGCTTCGGATCCAACTTGCAAATTCTTTCCGCGCGATTGATTGCTTCTTTTGCCGATATTCTTCTCAAGTATTGCGATAGCAAAAGAGTCTTCGGCAAAAAAGAACTCACCAACGATAAATCGTCCAACTGGTCCCAAAACGACGGGTCCACGTCCAACGTGGCGTGCGCGTCATAGACCAAATCTAAAGGATCGTCGTAAAAGATGGCCGGATCCGGCGCTCGCATTAAAGGCTCGATGTAATTCCACGGCATGTTTGGATCTCTCAATCGATCTTTCGTTACAAACGCCACGAGCTCGAATGGTTGCTGTTGATGGTGTGTTTGACTCCTCGCGCCTCCTTCTAAAACCTCTCTCGTTTGCAACACGCAATACAACTCGTTCTTCTCCTTCTTCGTCAACAATCCGGTGTGAAACGCCACGAATACCGCCCTTCCTTCGTCGGAAAAGCACTGAATCACTCTCCCAATCTCCACCAACCGTAAAAAATACGCGTTCAAATACCCTCTCAACAATCCCAAATACGGCGGCGTAAACGACTGCTCCTTCGCCGCCAACGCGACGTCGCGGCAATTCCAATCTTGCCAATCGATCGCATCGGACAGTTCCCTCAACGACATGGCTCCACCGTACGCCTCGTGCGCGTCTGGGTCTGGGTGAAACCGTATGTGGTATCTTCCTTCGTGTTCTGAGGACGTTTGCACGTCATCAATCGACGCGAATTCGTTCAGTCGCGAAGGCATCAAAAAGTCTTCGCTTTGGTGATCGAAATCCCACCCCGAGAGAGCAATCCCGAACGGGTTAAAATACGCTCGCATTCCTAACTCGCCCATGATTTGATTATTTTCGACGGCTTGTGCGCACCATCCCGCGGCCACGTGGTACGACGTCGACGGCTGGTGTTGTTGCTGATGTTGCTGTTGCTGTTGCTGTTGTTGGTGCAACTCTCGTATCGAAGACGAGAGAAAGTCAACTCCGACTTGGTGCTGTAAAATACGCGATGGCGGGTGCGAATAACACGGCGCTCCTCCTCCTCCTCCTCCTCGTCCTTCGCCGCGATCGTCGTCCGTCGCGGTGGTGGTGGTGGTGGTGGTGGTGGTGGTGGTGCTCATGACGACACAAAATTATTACGTGTGCCTCGCCCGCGCGCGGAGAGAAGAAGAGAGCGAGAGAGCTGTAGTGGAGGAGAGCGCTTTTCAAGGAAACTCAAAAAGTTCACTAGTATTTTTTTAGACCTCTCTTTCTTTTTTTAAAACCCTAAAAATATTTCGAGAGAGAGAGAGAGAAAAAGGAAGGGAAATTCCCTCTTCTTTTTTTACGACTTTTGAGAAATGAGCACATTCATCGAGCGATAGGGGAGACGAAGAAGAAGAAGAAGAAGAAGAAGAAGAAGAAGAGAAAGAAAGATGACGTCGACGTCGTACTCGATAGACGAGAATCTGCACGACGACCTGTACGAAGCCGTCAACGATAAACTTTTAGGTTCGGGATCGTACGGTTTGACGAAACTCATGAGGGAAAAATTAACCGGCAAACACTACGCGATCAAGTACATCGAGCGAGGGGACAAGATAACGGAACACGTCAGGCGTGAAATCGTGAATCACCGAAATTTGAACCATCCAAACGTGGTGAAATTTAAGCAGTGTTTGCTCACGCCGACGCATTTGGCAGTCGCGATGGAAGCAGTTGGCGGTGGAGAACTCTTCAGTTACGTCCAACAGCAAGGGAAATTTAACGAGTCGCAAGCGAGGTATTTCTTTCAACACCTGATTAGCGGGGTGGAATATTTACACAACATGAGAATCTCACATCGAGATTTGAAATTGGAAAACACGTTGGTGGATTTGAACGAGACGCCGACGTTGAAGATTTGCGACTTTGGGTTTAGTAAAGGTGGTTTTGATTCGCAACCAAAGACGCAGATTGGTACGCCGGCGTATATAGCTCCAGAGGTGTACGCCGGGGTGCAACCGTACGATGGACAAGCCAGCGATGTGTGGGCGTGCGGGGTATTGTTATACGTGACTTTGGTCGGGAGGTACCCTTTTCAAGATCCGAAAGATCCCGGGAGTAGCCATAAGATGATGCAAAGAGTGTTGAGCGGGACGACGGAGATTCCGAGTTCTTTGAGTGAGGAATGTAAGGATTTGATGGGGAAGATTTTCGTGACCGATCCGAAGGAAAGAGCGTCGATTGAGGATATTTATATGCATCCGTGGTTTCGACACGATTTGTCGCCGAACGTGCCGCTAGGGAACATGCAACCTGGACCGGCGGATGGGGACATATTGAAGGAGTTGCAGTCGCTAGAGGAGATCAACGCCATTGTGGATGCCGCGAAAGTCGCGCCCAAGAAACCAAAAGGGACGTGGGGGTACGATGACGACGACGACGATTGCGATCACATGGGCGGGTCCGGGGATCTGGGCGGGTCCTTGGATGTTGATTATTGATAAAGTATATGTAACTTGTACCATGGTACCGGTACCTAGAAAAAGAATATTTAATTAAGAGAAGTAATACCGAGTTGAACGTGCATTAACAAAATAAATAAAGATACTCATGCGCTTTCTTTCTTTCTTTCTTTCTCTCTCCCACTCTCTCACTCTCTCTTTGTCTTAGCCAAATCATCGTCTATTAAAATCGGTTTTCCGGTCGACTCGTCAACCAACTCTTAATTCCCGGCAGATTTCCCACGTTTTCAATCACTCTATTCATCTTCGGGCAACTCTCCCTCGCTTTCTCGGCTCTAGCCGCGTCGTCAAACGTTTGCGTCATTGTGACGTACAAAACCACATCAGCCAAGGACAATTTATCTCCAACCACAAACCCTTCCTCGCCATTTTCAATCACCTTTTCTAATCGTTCGCACCATTTTGTCATGTCTTCGTTGTACCACTTTTCCTTTTTCGCAATCTGCTCGTCGTCCGGCGGCGCGAATGGGTTCCCTCTCACTTTCGCCCACGCGTCTTTAACATCTCTCACGTGTTCTCCAAACGCGTCGATTCTCCAACTCTCCGCCATATTTTTACCGTACATACCTAAATCTCTCGCCACATACCGTTCGATCGTTTTCGATTGTCCTATAGACATCCCGGCATGTTCCAAAATCGGCAACCTATCCAGATTTTGCTTAAACAACCCACGTTCTTTATCCAATGGATGTTGCTTCTCAATCTTCGGTTTGTTATCGACCATGTTGAATTTGTATCTAAAATCCTCGTAGTCGCACTCGGCAGCTGCGAATAACGTTCGGATCACTTCCGCCGCGCCTTTAGCGTCGAAGTATCTCAGAACCGCTGTGGTCTTTCGTAACGTGTTCGTCTTGTCTCTCTTGTGCGCCTTGATTATCGCAATCGCGCCAACAAAACCAACGAAGAACGCAAACGGTTGCGAAGAGACGACGTCTTTTGAGACCATCAAAAATTCAGGCGTCTGTGCTTCAACCGGTACTGATCGTTGCTGTCGCTGTTGTTTCTCTTTCTTCGACGAAGGCGCGAGTTGTTTTGCTGATGATGTATTGCGGGCTTCGATGACGAATTTTGTGGTACTATGTTTACTACTACTCGACGACGCGAGGAGATGACCCAATCGTCTGGAGGAGGAAGAGGAGGGAGAGTACGACGCGGACGCTCTGAAACTCGTCGCCGAAGACGTGGACAAGATCAACGACATTTTATTTATGCTCTTATTATATATCCGTCTTGCTCGACGAATTTCTTGTGAAGATACCTTGTTTTTGTCAAACGTAAGGTATTCAAAAGCGACGATTGGGCGACGAGTGTTCACAATTTTTCTCTGCACATATATTACAAACTGAGTTCCTCTTCTACTACGTATAAATACTACCAACATCAGTAGCGACTTGGTGTTGTTGTTCGTTCTCCAACGTTTGCACTCTTCCTCGGACAAAGACTCGCTTTGTTCTCTGTTCTAATATTACAGCTCGCAACAAGTTGGCGCTGGCGAAGAGGAAGCCACAACTGGCAGCCCACGTGTTGAAGTGTCCGTTTTCTTCGCCCAACATTTCCAACGAGTGCGCGTTTTTTAACCAGACAAGTTTGCTGACGATCCAGGTGACGGTTGCACTCATCACTCGCGCGACGGAGTCACGGTTGGAGTAGTTGGAGGTAGCGAGGCCGATAGGGAGTAAGGCGCACCACCAAGCAAAGTATTGCGAGGTGATTACCGAGTTGAATGCGACGAACGCGAACGTCTGCGCGAACATGGCGAAAGGAAGATCGTATGCAAAAGCTATCCCAATAAGAAACGTCAAACTGTATTGGGTGATTTTGCTCGCCCAGGCGTACATTTTGGTGAGCGATTTGGAGAGGACGTACGTGCCAAAACCGGATTCAGCATCTTCAATGGCGGTGTCTAAGTACACGCTGAAGAAGTTCGGCGCGAAGTTGTGTCTCGGGTCTTTCCGAGAGACGTGATATAATATGGCCTCGTTTAGATATTTTTGGCCATATTTCCAGTAGCACACGAACGTCACGACGGAAAAGGAGGCGAAGGCGATGCTCGCGAGTAAGAGTCGCGCGACGTTGAACACGCCGTTGGCGCTGAATATACTCTTCGAAGCTAAAGCGCGCGCTCTTCGCAGTCGTCTGGTCTCTTTTGTTTCTATAGCTATCGATTGACGATCGATATTGTTTTCTTTAAGTTGTTGCTCATGCTGCTCTTGACCATCACCTCTTCCTCCTCCGGACGACGTTTTTTCTTCTGTACTCCTACTCCAGGCATATCTGCTTTCCAACCTCGCTCCACCTCCCCCGCCGTAATAATTCCAATTCACATGATAATGCACGTCCAAAACCACAATGAATGGTACCGCGTATATGATTGGATACATTCGAAAATGCACTGCCAACCCGAAACTCACCGCGGAACTCAATATCGTTCCAAACATCAAACTCTTCAACGAGAACAACACCAAAGCGTTGGCGAGAGCGTCGCACGACCCTCTGGTGCTAATCGCCATCGTCAGTGGATTAAACAGATACAGAGCAGTCATTTGTAGCGTGAAATTCTCCGAACATTTTCGTTTGTGCAAGATGGAATACACCAGTTTCCCGCAGTACACGTCACACAAACTGAATAAAACCTTACCAAACTCGGCGAACCAGAATACATTTGGCGTCAACATCCACGCTAACAAGGGGGTGTATCGGTACGTGTTTCTTTCGTACGGCGATTGGTTGTTGTACACATATCTGGCAGCATCTGTAAACACGTCGTAATCGATATCAGTGTATCGAACTCCAGAGAAGAAGGCAGGGTTCGCGTCTTGGACTTTACCAAAGAGGATGAGTGATACGCGAATTGCGAACGCGTAGTAGAAGATGCTTTTGCTCGTCATTGGTGGGAAGAGGAGAGACTTGACGCGAGAGGAGGTGGACATGATGAGATGGACGATCGAAACAGAGAGAAAGAACGATGAATTCAGACTCTCTCTATCGCTCTCTCACACACGCACGCGCGCGCGCACACACACGCGCGCGCGCTTTCTCTCTCCGTCTTTTTAAAGAAAATTGCGTCGAACAAAAGTGTGAAATTTTATGTAAATGAAACTCGCAAAGGAGGAAATGTAAAGAGAGTTGCGAATCACCTGTATGTACCGGTACCGCTGTACCATACCAGTACATGGTAATAAAGCATACTTTTTCAATTGAATCTGTATTGCAGACATATTCTTATTAAAATAATACAAGATGTGTGTGTGTGTGTGTGTGTGTGTGTGCGTGTGCGTGTGTGTGGTTATAACATATATCTGTTATATATGTTCGCCGCTCTTGGCTCTCGCTCCCGCGTGAAACCACCTCTCTCCGATTGTCGGGCGCGCCAAGGTTCGCTTATTCTTTTCTTTACCACTTCGTAGCTAACTTTTCGGTCATTGCGCTCATCGCTATACAGAAGGTTTGGTACGCATTCAACGGGTGAGAGTAATCGCACGCCCAAACGTTGTGGGACAATTTACCAAACACCATGACTACTTCATCCTCGTTGTTGTCTCGGACCAACTGGAAGTTCCTCTTACTCGGGATCTTCACGCGGCCGCCGTACTTGTAGCAAAAATGCCACTGCCCATCAAACATTCTATACTCTGGCACCTTGGACATTAACAAACGCATGTGTCTCATATCTCTCATCGCTTCCCACTTTTCCAATCGCGGTTTCCCAGTCTTGTCTTGTTTGTATAAGGTTGGGACGAGGCACGTCATCTTTCGGTAGCTCCCGCCAAGAGTAAAAATAGTCGGTTCGTAAACAATCGCTGTGACGACTCTGCGATGGAACTCCTCCTCGATCTCGTCGCACTTCTTCTCGCCTTGGTCGTACGCCGTAAATCGAGAGCCTAAGAAGTTCCCGGACATTTTCCCGAGGTAATCATCTCCTTCCGCCTTGAAGTTCATAGACGTCGAAAATATAAATCTCTTACCAATTTTTACTTTTGCTTTCGTTTGCTCTTCTTGGCAGCACATGACCAATTTATCGTATTTCCCTTGCTCATCGTGGACGTAATACTTGTAAATCGGGTACTTTTTGTTCTTGGAGTCGTCGACGACGATGAAACCTTTAATAATACCCAACTCTTGCGGCGGCGGCAATCGTCGCATGGTGTCCACATCAAAACCTTTCACCAACGCATCTCTAATCATCATATCCATCGTCGGGTTCGCTTTCGCGTTTTCTTTCGCTTTTTGCGCGGCTTTTTTCGATGTCGCCTTCGCTAAAACTTCCCTGGCGATTTGTTCGTTCACCGTCGGGTCGTCGCCGTCCTCGGGCGGCTTGTATTTCGTATTCTCCTTGAACTGCTCGCGATACTTTTTCTTCTCTTCCGCGGAAAAGTCCTCACTCATGGCCGCGTTAAGCACTGCCATCGCCTCGCTCGTTTGGAACGGATTATTGTTGTCATTACTAGTATTTTTCGGAGGTTTATCCAGCGACGGGCGTCTTCGGAATGGGTTCCCAAACAATCCAGCCACGCCTCCTCTCTTCTCCCCTTCTTCCGTGGGGGATCCATCCTGCGAACTCTTCTCGCTATTTTCTTCGTCATTCAACCCTGGATCCGCTTTCACAACTTTCCCTTTCCCTTTCTTCGCTTTCGCGGCGTCGTAGGCTTCGTCGGCGTCGTCGTATTTCGAACTCTGCGCGGATTTCGCGGACATCATGGACCTCGATTGTTGCGATCGGCTCTCGTCGGCGGATTGAAAATCCCCGGACTCGGAGGCTTCCGAGTTGCTTCGGGAATTTTTGCGTCCGAACATGACGACGACTCGTCGTCCGTCGAGCGATCGGGCTTTTGTTCTTCGCCTTTAGCAGCTCGCCGTCCTTTCCCGACGCGATTCAGACCAGGGACCAAACGCAAAAAGAAGACGCGAGATCCCCGTTTGGCTCTTCTTCAAACGATTACTTCTCGCCAAAAGTTCGAGCGTGATCTCCCGAAAATTCTAAAA
>Ga0163180_10001465_pt1 | contig 13394 bp, 11 predicted proteins | sample AtlANTMetagenome_2_FD_109647 | JGI IMG/M metagenome (GOLD analysis project Ga0163180, IMG submission 109647) | Marine eukaryotic phytoplankton communities from the Atlantic Ocean - Atlantic ANT 4 Metagenome | ecosystem: Environmental > Aquatic > Marine > Oceanic | place: North Atlantic Ocean...
AGCCCAGCTATAAACATTGGTAACAACAATACATTACTGTTTTTACCGGTTTTATTTTTAATATCATTTGGTGGTGCTTTTTTGGGGGTAAGAAAGTTAACTTGTAAACACGGTTTATAAACCGAGTTTTGCCAACGATAATAGTTAAACTATAAGATGAGGTAGCTCTTATTTTTCTGTTTAAAGAGTTTTTAAATAATTAATTTTCGCAAATAAAGACTCAAGAGGAAGTTCGCGAAACATATAGCCTTACACGTTTTTAATTCCTCTCAAAGCAAAGTGTCTTTTGCTTTATGTGAATACAGCTTTTTATTGAACTAACGAGGCCTAAAATTAAATCGCTTCAAAAATGGCTGCTATGCCTTGTCCGCCGCCAATACACATAGTAACTAGCCCATATTTACCGTTAATGCGTTTTAGTTCGTATAAGCATTTTGTTGATAAAATAGCGCCTGTTGCGCCAACCGGGTGGCCTAAGGCAATGGCGCCGCCATTCGGATTTAATTTATGCGAAGGAAAGTTTAACTCGTTCGCTACGCATAAGGCTTGCGCTGCAAAGGCCTCATTAGACTCAATTATATCAATGTCGTCGATTGTTAAGCCCGTTTTTTCAAATACTTGCTGTACAGCTGGAATAGGTCCAGTTCCCATTAATGAGGGTTCAACACCAGCACGAGAATAGCCAATAAGTCGTCCAATAGGTTGAAGCCCTTGTTCGTGGGCTTTTTGTTCAGACATAAGTACAAGCATAGCTGCGCCATCGTTTATACCTGAAGATGAAGCAGCTGTTACTGTGCCATTTTCTTTAAAGTAGGGCTTAAGTGTGGCAAGTTTGTCAGTTGATGTGTCTGCACGAACATGTTCATCTGTATCAAATATTTGGCTCCCTTTACGCGATTTAATTTCGATTGGCACTATTTGAGACTTAAAAAGACCTTTTTCAATTGCTTTAGCTGCTTTAACGTGACTTTGCGCTGCGTAATTATCTTGTTCTTCGCGGCTGATTTTATATTTTTCTGCGACATTTTCTGCGGTGATCCCCATAGGATTGTTATCCCACGGATCTTGTAATGTTGTTGTAAGCTCGTCTAACATTACGCTGTTGCCCACTTTTTGTCCCCAGCGGTTACTTTGAAGTGTATAAGCTGATGTGCTCATACTTTCTGAACCACCAGCAAGGGCTGCATCCACATCACCTAATTGAATTTGTTGTGCTGCTTGTATTATTGCCTCTAGGCCTGACCCACATAAGCGATTAAGTGTAACTGCATGGCTGCTGATAGGTAGCCCGGCATTTAAGCCGATAACACGAGATAGGTAGGCATCTTTTGGGCCATTGTGTATTACCTTACCAATCACGGATGAACCTATTTGGTTTAAGGGAATATGTGCTCTTTTAATGGCTTCTTTAGCGCAAAGCGTACCAAGCTCTGCAGGGGTAAAGTTTTTAAGGGTTCCGCCAAAGCTGCCAATTGCTGTTCTTACGGCACTTAATACAACAACACCGGTGTTAGATTTTGTCATTTTTTCTCTTTATTATTAATCTATTAGCGAAGTAGGGGATGCTAAATAATTAAATTTAGCTTGTATTGGCACTTTAGCATACTAATGAGGTGGGTAAAAAAGCAATGTTATAAATAATAAATAGTGCTACCAATTTAAAGCCTACAGAAATATAGCTTTGTTTACGTTTATATTTTATTTAATAGATTCAGGGTCTCTTTTACAGGCGATTTAAATAAACATGAAGGCAGTTATATTTTTTTAGTCAATTGGATAAATAGGTTTAGAGATAAACAATTTGGAATACGTTGGGCGAATGGGTTAAATGTAAAACATCGGCCCATATAAAATATTAGCCGATGTTTATAACCTATAAATTATATACCTTGCTTGTAAGGTATTAGGCCTTAGTCTGCTTTGCGGTAAAGGCTTATTAAGCATATTGATAAAAGTAATGTTGCAACCATGCCTGAAGCACCAGCAACGCCTGATGGTAGAAATCCATCACGGCCAAAAATAATTAATATAGCATTGGCAAGCATTGCAACACCGCCTGCAAGGGCTGTAAGGCTACCAATGGCTTTGCCACCTTTAGCAATAAAAGATAGGCCAAATACAAGGGCTGCTAAGCCTAATAATAATTTAGCTGCGTAGTAAATCATGAATGATAAAGACACTACACCACCAATTAATGGTTGTGCGCCTTCTACTGCGCCCGCTACTTTTCCAAATGTTGAAAATAAAGTTAGGCCAATACTTACTTGTATTATGTTAAGAACAGCGCTAAATGTGATTGCCGACCAGCCTAGTTGAGATTTTTTTGCTTGCAGCATAGCTGCACCTGAAAATGCAACAAGTACTGTGAACAGCACCGCTTCTAGACCCCATGCATACTGCCTTGAAAAGCTAATTCCGCCACTATAAAGCGCTGTAAAAATAGCCTGTGTTATCGCTAACGCCAACAATAAAGATGCTGCAATTAGGGTGGTGCGTTTATTCGTAAATTCCATTAAGGACCTCTTATAATTTATATTTGACGCTTTAAATGATGCAAAAGCTTTCGAACTTGCAGGTATAAGACAGGTGAAACTATTTAATAATTTCGTTTAAAATTATAAAAATATTTTGTATCAAATAGTGGCAACTAATTTAGCAATGTTATAACTAGTTAAAGTTAGTAACATTGCAAACTGCCCTAATACTAAACTAACTAGATAAAAGCCTAAAATGAGACCAGTCACTCAAGGCCGATATAGTTTGCGCTGTAGGAGGGGCAACATAGATTAAACATGTAATAGCTATAATCGAAGCCAATGTAATTAATTTATTATCAAATTCAGCCACTTTTAGAGCCGATCCAAATGACCGTTTTATTTCCACATTACTTAAATCTACGCTGTAAATTTCATCAAGCAATAAATGAATGAAGCCGCCGAGTAAAATAAACCCACCTGTTAACCAGGCAAAAGTTGCCGAATAAAGGGTTGATTGGTCATTCAATTGCCATGTTACTTGAGTTGTTAACAACGCGCAAAGCAGTATAAATAATAAAGAGTGGCAACTGCCTCTATGTACTGTGATCCATTCAAAAATGGGCCTGACAATATATTTCATAAATCCATACACTAACAAAGGCACTACAATTAACTCGACAAAACTAATTTGAATAGTTAGCTCTGTGGTAATGTAATGCATTACTATTAATACAGTACTTAGCGCAAATAAGTTAAAAATAGTATAGAGTGATGTGGAGTTATCAGAGTCTATGTCTGGTAATAAGCCGCCAATGGAGCCTAAAAACCACAACCAAAGTGCGCCGTTTAAATCAATGTGATCTGCAGATAATAATGTGGCTGAGCTTAAGCCGGTGATGATAACAGCAGTATTTAGATGAGTATTGAAGTTTGCCATTGTATATCTTGATAGGAAAATAGGTTTGCATTTTAGCAATTGAAAACTTAATTATTCAATATACTTAAGAGGATCTTATTTTTTTAACTCGTCATAAAAGGCAACATTTCCGCGGCCTGTTTCTTTTACCTGGTAGAGCATTTGATCTGCGTTGAACATTAATTCAACTAGTTCATTGCCATCGTTAGGGGCCACTGCAATACCTATGCTTGCTCCTACTGCGCATTTTTTAGTTTGAGAAATACTAATGTCCTGCTGTAGCTCATCGATAAGAGCTATGGCTTGGTTCTGTGTTGCGGTTTTATCGTAAGTATTAATTTGCTGCGCAATAATGAATTCGTCACCGCCTAGGCGGATACATATGTCAGTATTGTTATTAAATCGCTTTTTAAAGCGGTTTGCTATCTCTATTAATACTTTATCACCGGCTTCGTGACCATAGGTATCATTAATGGGTTTAAATTTGTCTAAATCAATCATCATAAGCACAAGATGTTGGCCGTGTTTAGCGCATTCACGCAGTGCTTTTTTTAGGCGCTTTTCGCCGGCACGGCGATTAAATAGGTCAGTGAGTGGATCGTGATCGGCTTCAAATTGGGTTTGAAATTCACGTTCTGCTCGTTCGGTCACGTCATGTAAAATCACTTCTACTAATTGTTCTTGATGGGGACTTCGGTTGTTTTGTCTTTGGTCTGTTAACCTTACAAATAAGCAGTGAAACCAAACCGTTTTGTAGCCTATTTTACATTTAACATCTAATGTTGTTTGAGGTGGATTTATATCACTGCGAATATCTAACAGTAGACTTTGTAATTTTTCAACGTTATTTAATAATTCAGGGAAGTGCAAGGTTGATAACTTTTCTTCACCGGGTAGGGTAAAGTAATGTTTAAACGCAGGGTTAAAGGTAGTGATAGTATTTTTATCATTCAGTAAACAAATGCCAGCACTGGCTTGTTCAAATATAAGTCTAAATTTTGCTTCCAGTTCTTGTGTTTTTTTTCGTAGGGTTTGTTCATTGCTAATAGTTAAATGCAGCTCGTGCATTAAAGCATTTATATTTTGTGTTAATCGACTTATTTCATCTCGTTTACCCTGTTTAAAGCTTAACATTTTAAGGGTTTCAGGTTTAGATGGATTAATTTTAGCAAAGCTATCAGTAAGGTTTTGAATAGGTTTCGTAAGCCACCTTTGTACAACAAGCGACACAAAAAAAGCAATGACGATAGATTGTATTAGCATTAATATGAATTCTTTTTTTAGTGCGGCTTGTGCTTGTTGCTGTATAAATTTATCGTCGGGGTATATTGATAAAACGCCTATAAAAGTGTCATCTAGAAAAGGGTGAACAAGCTTAACTAATACTGCTTCTTTTTGTTTATTAATAGTTCCATTTGCAACAAATAATTCCATTTCTCCTTTTGTGTTTGATTTACCCTCTATGCTTGCGCCTTGCACAATATCGTTACTTAGCAAGCCATTAATTATTTCTTGGCTTAATTCCTGATCGTTTAGATAAGCAGCTATAGTCGCTGCTTTTTCAACGGTATGGGCTAACTGCTGGACAAGTAGATAGTTGGTGTTTTTCTTTTCTTTAAGGTCTGAGTAATACGACAGCATTGACGACACTATTGATACAACAATAGCAACTAAGGCAATAGATAAAGCGACTCGTAAGTAGAGTTTTTGGCTAATAATTTTAATCAAACGTGTATACCACTTTTACTGTATCTGTAACGTGCGACAAGGGGATATAGCCAATTGCATATTGCGATGATGCAATTGTTTTTAATGCATCTTCCAAAGAGGCTGATGGTGTGGGGGGCTTTCCTCTGCCCGAAAATAATAACCTGGCCCAATACGCATTTATTTGCTGCTCATCTTTATTAACCAATTTTAAGTAAAAATCGTTTTTGAATGCTGATTTCGCGGGCAGATCGAGTGGCTTTGATATTTCACCATCAGGGAAAGTTGAATATCGGCCCATATAAATATCTATTACTTCTCGTTTCGATAAGGCATTAATAGTATTATTTTTGTTTACCACTACAACAAATTCAGTAGATTCAGTAGATTCAGTAGATTCAGCAGATTCAGCAGATTCAGCATACATGCTAACAACTAGCAGAAACATGGAAAGTATTAAATTAAAGCAAAGGTTACGAGCGATTATCATAACTAAAAAACCATGCTAGCATTTAAGCTGAGTACATGTACTTTGTGACCTTTATCGACATCTGCAGGATTACTTAAGCTCCATAATCCCGCACCAACTGGTTTTATATCAAAGCGATCTAGTTGAGCTTTTAGAGCTAATCGCTCTGATAGTTGCCATTTTACACCTATGTTTATCGAATGCTGATGTACATAGGGAATCTTAATTGAAGCTTGAGCAGCTAGAGCAAGTTGTTGTATTGGTCTTGATATTTGTTCGGGTGTACCGGGTGAAAAAACAGGGTCAATTACTTTAATTACATTTTGGCGGTTTTTTGCTGCAGAAAAGCTAGTGTAAAATATTGCATTGTTTACTCGGTAACCTGCGCTAATGTAACTGTTGAGTACTGATGGTGCAATTATCCAATCGGACTCTGAAATACCCATTTCAGATTGAATAAGCCAATTATCATAATCGTAAGTAAGCCCAAATGCAGCGTACCTTATACTATTTCCCTCGGTATTAAATTTGTTCGATATTGTTTGCGCTTGTGGCCATATACTTTGCGGCACAGAGTCTAGTGAAGATATAAACTCATCCAATGCTGTTAGTTTGTAATCGCCAAAACCGGACCTTGATAATGAAAAACGCATTGTCCATGCATCTAAAGAGTATGTTGCACTAAGGGTTGTTAAGTTATCAAAATCAATAAAAAAATCGTCATTATAGGCCTTTATTTTTGCTGTAGAGCCACCATAAGCGAGTTTTAAGCGTAAGAAGCCATCGTTAATGGCTTTACTGTATTCAACGTCTATTCCATCAAAATTACCTGCAATGTTTGCAAACGAGTAATACGAATGAGGCGGGCGCACCCACAAGTAAGCGTATCCAACGTAAGGGTACTCAGAGAGTAAGTAAAGGTCGCTGTTTAACCTACCTGCGCGGATGGCCCAGTTACGTGATGGCCGGTAACGTACAAATGCAAGTTCTAAAAAATTATCAAAGCTTTTGAAGGCATGATCTTGTATCACTATTTGAACTACAGAATCCCAGTTATTTGACAAATATATATTTGCCTGGCCACCTAAAATTGAATCACGCGTAGCTGAAAAACCAGACTTGTTTACATTTGAATAATTAGATGCAAAGCCAATATCTGAGTCGTCAGTGTAACTAAGGGCAAAAGATGCAAATCCGCTAAATTGAACATCAATGTCATTTGCATAGCTTCTATCAGTTGCAGATATTGCCATTAATACGATGATAATGAAGCCTATGATCCGCATGTTATCCGGTATTTATTTAATTAAACATAATAAAAAGATAGCACAATATCTTAAATTACCAACTCGCCAGAATGCTAGGGTTGACGGACTGTGATCACCCTTTCAGTGCCATATTATTTTACACGCTCAGCTGCATGAAATATTGATTAAAAATACAATGTTATATTGTTGCAATTAATGGTTGTTATAGTATAACATTCTTCGCATTGAATATTTCTTAAATAGAGTGTGAATGTGACAACACCTACTGCAATTAATAAAACATCACAGATAAAACCTCAACCAACTGAAAATAATAGCAATTCTTTATTAAATAGTACTCATAAAAATAAAGGTGAAGCCATTATTGAAGTGGACTCGCTAAGTTTTAGTATTAAAAATAACGCCATTTTAAAAAACTTAAATTTTACTGTGGGCTCAGGCGAAATTTATGCACTACTTGGCGGTAACGGTGCGGGTAAATCAACCACGTTAAAAACGTTACTAGGTTTTAATAAACCAACGCAAGGGTCGGTAAAAGTAGCGGGTAAAGAGGTGAGCAAAGCACTTGACTCTGTTCGTACTAAAACGGCGTACTTACCTGAGTCTGCAACGTTATACCCGCATTTAACAGCACGCGAAAACGTAAAATACTTTTTATCACTTGCTGATATTAATAAAACAGATGAGCAAATTAATGCCGCGTTTAACCGTGTAGCGCTGCAACAAGCTGCATGGGAGCGTCCTATGCAAACGTATTCTAAAGGCATGAGGCAAAAAACCGCGATTGCATTGGCTATTTTACGTGAAGCCCCGATATTTTTCCTTGATGAACCTACATCGGGCCTTGACCCTGTTGCCATAGATGAGTTTAACCATTTGGTGCGTGAGCTTGCATTAACGGGTGCCACTATTTTAATGGTTACGCATGATGTATACGGAGCCTGCCAAGTAGCTAACCGTATAGGGTTACTAAGAGCGGGCGAGCTGGTGGGCGAATTTGACGCGCCAGAAAACGGCCGCATTGATACCGAACAAGTGCATGCAGCCTTTGCGCAAAGAGGCGCGTAATGAGTATAAATAACTTTTCAAAGGTGGTTATAGTTGCCAAAGATGAATGGCGCTATTGGCTTCGCTCAAAACTAGCAATGACCGTTTTAGCCATTGGCTTACTGCTTACGCTTTCATCGGTTGTGGTGACCGCAATTACTATGCTTGAACTAAGCCATGATCGCCATGAACTTCAATCAAATGCCGAGCAAAGTTTTATTCAGCAGCCCGATCGTCACCCACACAGAATGGTGCACTATGGGCACTATGCCTTTAGAACGCCTTCACCACTGAGCACCCTCGACCCAGGTATTGACGCATACACAGGTAACTCAATATTTTTAGAAGGGCATAGGCAAAATAGTGCAATGTTTGCCGATCAACGCCAAGGTACAGCGCTTACTAAATTAGGAAGCTTAACGCCAGCTTTTATAGTGCAAACACTAGCGCCGTTACTGCTTATATTAATTGGCTACAGCTCTATTAGTCGTGAGCGTGAATCGCAAACGCTGTCGTACTTATTAGCGCAAGGCATGTCGGGTATTACGCTTATTGCCGGTAAAGGTTTAGCACTGCTTTCGGTAGTGGGCTTGGTTATTGCGCCACTGGCTGTATCGGCTTTGTTTACGGTATCTGCGTGTGAAAGCTTATTAGCAGTTGCCAGTTTTGTTGTCGGTTACGCTTTATATTTAACTGTGTGGGTATTACTGGTTTTACTCGCATCGAGTGTGTTAAGTAAAAACAGTGGTAGTTTTACGGCGCTTGCGTTTGTATGGATTTTACTGTGTATTGTTATGCCGCGCGTAGCAAGTACTACGGCCTCAACGGCTGTGCCATCTGCCGGTAAAATAGAAACCGATTTTGCTGTTAAAGCCGAGCTTAGAAAACTAGGCGATGGCCATAACACGAACGACCCTGCATTTAAGCAATTTAAACAATCACTCCTTAAAAAGTACAACGTAAATAGCATTGGTGAGCTGCCGGTAAACTTTAGAGGTTTAGTAGCCAGTGAATCAGAGGCTAAACAAGCCAACGTACTAAACCAATTTGCTGAGCAACGTATGCAAAGTGAACTTAAGCAAACGCAGGTATCGCGTTATTTTGGTTGGGTATCCCCTATGGTGGCTATTCGCACGCTTTCTATGATTGTGGTGGGTACAAGTATTGAAACGCATCATCGCTTTTTACGCGAAACTGAGCAACTTCGCTTTGATTTTGTGCAAGGGCTTAACAAAATTCATATTGAAGAGCTTGATTACAAAGATGATATGAACCGCAATGCTGATGCCGCAGCCACTAAAAAAGCACGTGTAAGCGCAGAGAACTGGCAAATACTACAAGACTTTAATTTTAATGTAGACAGTGCAGATGTTCGAGCACAAAGAAGTGTACCTGCGTTTTTACAGTTATTACTGTGGATTGTATTACTTGTGGGCGGTATTAAATTTGTAGGAAAACGTTTGTTATGAGCTATTTAATTACACAACTTATGCGTGAATGGGGCTTTTTACTGCGCCAAAAATACGTAGTGGTATTACTACTGTGTAGCCTTGTTTTATCGGGGTTTGCTATTTACAGCGGGTTAAGCGAAGTAAGCGCACAGCAGCAAACAATAGAGCGCTTAAAAGCAGCAGATCAAAGCGACCGCGCCAAAGTACAGAAAAAGCAAAGCGATGCAGGCATGTTGGCTTATTACAGCTTTCATTTAACGTACTCGCAGCCATCTAACCTGGCATTTGCTGCTTTAGGCGAGCGCGATATATTCCCGTGGAAACACCGCATTAATTTATTAGCGCTTGAGGGGCAAATTTACGAAAGCGATGCACAAAATGCTGAGGTGGCTCAAGCCGGTAAAATAGATTTTGTGTTTGTAATTAGTGCGCTAGCGCCACTGGTTATTATTTTGCTGTTTCATGATTTATTTGCAAGCGAGCGTACCAGCGGTAGGCACGATTTATTAGTCACTACAGCTAAGTCTTACTTTGCTTTGTGGGGCGCTCGTATAACCGTAAGGTTTGTAGCAATAACAGTGTGTTTAATGCTGCCATTTTTTGTAGGCGGATTTATAGCTGGGGCAAGCGCGTATGAAGTGGCGTATGTATCGCTGTTGTGTATTGCCTACCTTGCATTTTGGACTGCACTAAGCGTGTGGTGGGGTAAAAATGCCACCAGTGCGCCACGTGTTGCCTCCAGCTTAATTGGTTTGTGGGTGTTGTTTGCTTTTATCATTCCTATTTTAGGCGACCTTGCTATAAACAAGTCAGTGCATTCGCCTAAAGGGGGCGACATTATGCTTACTCAACGTGAAGCTGTAAACGATGCGTGGGATTTACCAAAATCTGCCACTATGCAGCCTTTTATTAAAGAGTACCCAGCGCTTGCACCATATATTGATATGAACAGCGAATTTGAATGGAAATGGTATTACGCATTTCAGCAAATGGGCGATTTAAAAGCGGCAAAGCTTTCAAAGGCCTATCGCGACGCAGCCGCTAAAAAATACGAGTTAGCCGGTTTTGTATCTTGGATTTCGCCACCGTCGTTATTGCAGCGCAGCTTAACCCGTGCTGCCAATACCGATTCAATTGCCGCTTATGCTTATGAGCAGCAAATTAGAGATTTTCATCAACAATTACGCGAGTTTTATTACCCGTGGTTATTTTACAAAGGCGACCCAACTAAAGCAGCCCTTGAAAACATGCCACGCTTTGAAAACACCACACAAAGCGGCAACTAAAAATACAGCGCTAAACGTACCTGTTTAGCGCGATTAAAATTACTACATAACTATAAAATACTTACATTTCTCACAAGGTTAACAATGAAAACCAATACAAAAGGGCTTAAGCTCACCTATTTAAGTACTTGCTTAGTAAGCTTATTTAGCAGCCACGTTATGGCCGCTGAGCAAAACCAGCAAAGTAAAAGCGTAAAGGATGACGCAATTGAAAAAGTAACCGTTGTTGCATCTCGCCAGGCTTATCAAGGTAACTTTAGCCCTTTAGAAACACCTCAGTCAGAGCTTAAAATTGATTTAGAAGCCCTTGAAAACGCAGGCGCAGTAAGCCTTGACCAAGCGCTTGATTTATCAGCCTCGGTTGCGCGCCAAAACAACTTTGGTGGGCTGTGGAATAGCTTTTCGTTACGTGGCTTTGTAGGTGACGAAAACCTGCCAAGTAATTACTTAGTAAATGGCTTTAATGCAGGACGTGGCTTTGGAGGCTCACGTGATTTGTCGGGTATTGAGTCGGTAGAGGTTTTAAAAGGTCCGCGAGCGGCTTTATTTGGCCGTGGTGAACCAGGTGGTACCGTAAACCTTGTTACTAAACGCCCAACATTTGACACCGCAGGCGAAATTAAGCTCTCTGTAGGTAGTTTTGATACTTACCGCGCCGATGTTGATTACACCACAGCGCTTAACGACGACGTAGCAATTAGACTGGTTGGTTTTTACGAAGACGCCGAAAGCTTTAGAGATACCATCGAAACCACTAAACAAGGATTTAGCCCGTCAATAGTGTGGAATATTAATAATAACAGCCAACTAATATATGAGCTTGAATATAGCGACCAAGAAGTACCGTTTGATAGAGGTGTATTAGCCATAGATGGTGAGCTTGGTCTTATACCTGAAAGCCGCTTTTTAGGTGAGCCGGGCGATGGCCCAATTGAAGCCGATGTATTGGGGCACCAGTTAGAGTATATTCATGACTTTGATGATAACTGGAGCATTTTATTTGGTGCAAACTACCGCGATACTTCTTTAGAAGGCTTTGCAACCGAAACCGGTTTTGGTGGTGTAGTAAATGGCGAAGTAAACCGCTTTAGACGCTATCGGGATTACGATTCTACTTATCAAGTACTGAGAGCTGAAGTGAGCGGTAACGTTAACGTAGCAGGCTTTGAAAATCGTTTAATAATCGGAATAGATACCGACAAATTTGAAAATGATCAATTTGCACTGCGTGTACGTGGCGATCAATACATTAATGTATTTAACCCTGTTTACGGCGCGTATGCATTACCAACGCCAACATCAAATACTGACCTCGTAGAGATTCAAGAGTCGGTAGGGGTATTCATTCAAGATCAAATAAGCCTATCCGATAAGTTAGATATACGTATTGGTGCACGTTTTGATGATTACGAGCAGCGCTTAAATAACCGCCTAGCTAACACTAACACTAAACAAACTGAGTCACGCGTGAGCCCGCAGTTTGGTGTGGTTTATGAAGCAAGCGATTATGTATCTGTTTATGGTGCTTACGGTGAGAACTTCCGTCCGCTTTCGGGTGCCGATGCTAATGGCGATGGTTTTGAGCCAAACCAATCTACATCTGCAGAGGTTGGTGTTAAATTTACATTAAACGATGGCGCATTATTTGGTACTGTTGCCGTGTTTAAAGTACAGCAAGACAACATGCTAGTAGTAGACGACCCAACAGCGTTTACTTACGCAGCCATTGGGGAAGCACAAAGTAAAGGCATAGAATTAGACCTAACGGGCGAGCTTACAGATACGCTTGAAATTTGGGCGTCGTATGCCTATGTTGATGCAACAATCGAAAACTCATTTTTTGATGCTAACTTTGGTTACACAGTAGAAGCGGGTGCATCACTATTAAACGTGCCTGAGCAACAGCTTAGTTTACAGTTAGTGCAATCTACAGCGCTTTACGGTAAAGCTATTAAGTTTGGTGGTGGTTTGTTACATGTAGGCAAGCGTAACGGCTTTTTTGGTACCGATTTTGAACTACCAAGTTACACAACAGCGCGTGTTTTTGTAAATTACGATGTGACAGACGAAATTGGCATTGCTGCTGAGGTAAATAACCTGTTTGATGAAACGTATTACACAAACTCGTTTGCCGATGCGTGGGTCCAACCTGGTACACCAAGAAACCTTAAGTTTTCTGCATCATATAAATTTTAAATTTACGTAAGTCAAACAATGAAAAGGCTGCTTTTGATAGCAGCCTTTTATACAGTTAGTTTCTCTTTGAATAGTATTAAATACTAAAAGGGTACATAACCGTCAGGTATTGATTGTGGCGTAGTCCAGCGCTCTTTTGCATCTATATGATTACGTTGTGCACCATGTGCTGGTAAGCGGCCTCGGTCACCAAATAACCACATTACAAAATTTGTTCTATCACCTGTTAGGATAGGTTTAGCAGCATGAGCAACATTGCCACGGTGTATCATTGCACAACCCGGGTTAAAACTGAGCTGAGTGACTTTACCTGTTTGTTGGTCATAAAAGTCGAGTTCTGATCCTGTAAATTTTTCTTCAGGTAAATTTAAATTAATATTTAACGTGACCGCTGACGCATCGGTATGTGGGGTTTTGCGCCCATCCCCTCGAAATTAACCTTAGTCTAAATTTTTAAGCTTTTTTCTAACTCTAATTACCGTACTTCGACTAACTCCAACTGCTTCAGCCGTTTTATTAATACTAAATCCAGCTTCAGTAAACGAGGCAATCCTATCATGAGCCTCTAAATCAGGCT
>Ga0163180_10001466_pt1 | contig 13392 bp, 22 predicted proteins | sample AtlANTMetagenome_2_FD_109647 | JGI IMG/M metagenome (GOLD analysis project Ga0163180, IMG submission 109647) | Marine eukaryotic phytoplankton communities from the Atlantic Ocean - Atlantic ANT 4 Metagenome | ecosystem: Environmental > Aquatic > Marine > Oceanic | place: North Atlantic Ocean...
AATATGATATCGCCACCCATTATTCCATTTTTTGAAAACCACCCCTGCCTCATCTCTAATGCGTATCTCGCCGGAGCGTGTGATTTTACTCCCTCAACCCTATGGGGTGACATATCTTCTATGTTAATTATTTCGCCAGTATCACCGATGTATGCTATAGACAGAGGAACGTTAGTATTTTTCATCCAAAATGATCTGGCAGAGGAGTCTTCAAACACAAATAACATGCCATGATTGTCTTCTATTGTATCGCGGTACATCATCCCCAGCCTCCTGGACTCTTCGTTGTCTGCAACTTCGGCGACTAATTCCCTTCCGTTAATTGAAAGGTGGATATACTCTGGCCCATTTACCACCCCCCGAATAAACTGTCTTACTAATACCTCTTCGTCGTTACAATATTCTACAAGCAAATCGGAAACGTAATCACGAAGCATAGACTCTCCAAGAAGAGATACAAATGCCTGCCTTTCTGCATCTGCCATAGCCCTTCCTATGTCAGGTCCTTTCAACCCTTGGTCCATAAATTCCCTAGGGTTTCCTGCAGGAGGCATTTCAGCAAACCTTAGAAATGCATCAACAGTGGCGGGATCAATTACACCTGACTCTTCTACGAACTCACTGACTTGCTCAGGGGACAACTTTGAGGAAGGAAACTTTTTCTTCATGTCAGAAGCAGTATCTTCGTTTAAGTCTTTAAGCGCAATGAGGAATGATATTTGCTTTTGCTCATCATTAGTATACCTCATCTCTCGAAGTGTCCTTATTACACCATCAACATCATTATCTCTCAACAAAAGAGCGACCTGTACAGGGACGTCCTTTGACGGTGCGAAATCCTTATTAATATCGAGCCCTGGGAAGACTTCTTCAAACAGGTTAACGTCATCGACTATTCCCAAAAAGTGTGGTACCTGCATTGCTGATTCAACACCCTTGATGAATTCATCACGAATTCTCTCTTGAGAAACCTGCTCTAAATAAGGATCATCCAATATTGCCTGCTTTGTGTCTGGATCTAAGTCTGAGCCCATGCGGCCGGCAAACCTCACTGCCCTTAAGACTCGAAGCTTATCTTCATCAAATCTCTCAGCAGGATCACCCACGGCTTTTATTACACCTTTCTCAAGATCCTTTATACCACCGACATAATCAACTACCTCGCCTGTGTCCATATCATAGAAAAGTGCATTGATAGTTAGATCTCGCCGCTGAACATCAGATGCGATGTCAGTAAACTCTACGCCATCAGGGCGACGACCTTTCCCAACGTCCTTCCTGAATGTGGCAATCTCATACTCATTTCCCTCCGGTGTTTTCACCAATACGACACCGAATGCCTCCCCTACCGGCTTGATCTTAAGAGACGGATCCCTGGATAGAATCTTGATCACTTTCTCTGGGGGTGCATCAGTGGCTAAATCATAGTCTTTTGGAGCTTTATTTAGAAGGCGATCCCTAACCGCTCCGCCAACAATAAACAGCTGTGCACCCCCTGACTTCATACGGCGATGAATTGCCTCTATGTCGGGAGGAACCTGCAATTGCATGGGTTGCCTGATGGGTTTTCCGTTTGTGCTCACTTCATGATCTCCTCTATGGTACCACATATCTTAATGGGGCCGACTGGCCTAAAGTCTTCTTTGCTGAAAGAGTTTGACATTACGGGCTTTCCACCCTCCTTAGGATTTGTAGCAATTGTGACATGTGGGAAAGCCGGACCCTTCATTGGTATCGGGGCGCCCCTAACATCGATCAGTGCTGTCATTACCTTGTCATCGCTAGCTATCCCTACGACGCTAACGCACTCACTCTCCCCCAACCATCTCGAAGGTAATCTCGTAGATGAATTCGGAGGTGATATAATCGTCATATGATGAGCATATACACTCCACCCCTCCGGAGCCATTGAGGCTAGCTGGTTATGAGATGCATCATCAAGAACCAAAGCAGTATACTCTATTCCGGTTCCTTTGCCTAAATTAAAATCCTCTAATAACATCTGTCTAATATAACCACGGATAAGCAGATTTTCATTTTGTTCCTCTGCCGGCTGTTTGTCCTCTTCCTCTTTTGCTTCTTTTTCTTTTTGTTTTTCTTCGTCAGATTTCCACTCTTCTTTCACTATTATCTGCAAAAGCGCGACAGCACCGAAAGCAGCGGACACTAGCTTATTCAGTATCTGTGCCGCGACAGGAATCTTGCCTCTAATAGTGCCATCTAAAAACTCAACAATCTCAGGAACAGTCTCTGCCATGGCCAGGTTCATAACGATTCCCTGAGGTCCGGCGGTGATTGCCTCTTTTGCTTGGCTAGCCACATATGAAAAGATTCCTCCTTGCTCTTCACCTGTCTCATTAGAAGACATTAGGCCTTGAAGCATTTCAACAATCTGATCTAAAAGCTCATTCATAAACTGCTCAAAAGCAGCAGGATCAGAAACAAACGACTGCACATTAGAGGGAAGGCCATTAAATGCTCCTTTGATAACATCATAGACACTCTCTGACGCTGCACCAATGGCTGCCTCTATGGCTTCTCTAACTGCAATCCCACCAAGCCCTGCATCATCGGGCAGTGCAGTTGCCACCCAATCACCTACTGATCCGGCAAGGTCCCCGAGTAGACCATCAACCTCTTCTTTAGCAGCAGCCAGTGCCTCTTCGCCTCCTGCCTCAGCAGCAGCAATCGCGACCTGTAGAACTGCATCATATATTGCATCGGGGCCAGAAGATATGTTTGTTCCCAGTGCTGCGTCAACAGCACCCCCCAGCTCTCCGCCGGCTGAAACTGCAGCGTCGACGCTTCCCAGAACATCATCAGCTGATTCCATTGCAAAAACAATGTCAACAGCAGTGTCACCACCCATACCACCAGTAAGCACAACAGCCCCTGCACCGGCAGCTACCTTGATAATATCACGGAGCGCCTGTTGAGGATCTAGGCCCTCTTGAAGCAAAAGAGACTCCCTAACATACTGACGTACTAGTGCATCGTTAGCTAGCCTTCTTTTATGTCGTCGTGTTGTGTAACTGCGCATGGATAATACCCTACAAAACTATACACAAATAAATATGCATAGTAAGGGGTAAACGCCTATTGTTCAGTAAACCTTGCGCATCTTTCAGGGCGGGGGGACAATGAGCACATCGATGAGATAATTTGTTGCTCACTTAAAACACTGGCTGGGGACGCCCATATTAGGTCTTCTATGATTTGTGGTGCACCTGTAACATTACCTGCAGAGACTCCCCACAGCACACCAACGATATAACCATCGTTGTCGAACAAGACAGAGCCTGAACAGCCTGGCCACCCATATGAGTGCAAAATGAGAATCTCGCCCCTGCGCTCCGCAGTAGGTTGTACTCCTTCATTTTCGTAGCCGGAGACCATCCCTCTAAATGACAGAAGGCTATGGCGTGATGGATGACCTGCATATGAAACATTCGTCCCCAGGGGTATCCTGTCAGCCCTTAATCTAAACTGCATAGGCACCCTAGTTCTCATTTCAGGAACGAGCAGTACTGCAATATCACTTACAGGATCTGAGTAGACTAGACGGGCACCCACGACCTCATTCTCAGCCGGGTTGGAGACGCGGTAGATAGTCCCTACGGGTTGTGATACGACATGTTGGGCGGTGACAACTATCCGAAACCCGTTCATCACCATGTATGATCCGGAACCATGCCCTCGGGGGGTGAGAACTTTAACAGCAGCTGAGCGTACGCGACGTTCCATATAAGAAAGGCCGGCCTCAGTTTCAAAAGAGGCCGGCACAGTTCTAACTGATTGTTCTTCAGTTGCATTCGGAATCGTTACGGGAGCTTCGCCTGATTCTGAGCTACCAACAGGTGCTGCTAAAAGTAAGGCGGCGACAAATGCCACGCCTAATGCGGTCTTCGAAAAAAATGCTCGATCTCGTAACATGCCTTCCTTTATTGCGATTAAATAAGCCCTAAGTCCTCTAAAGTAATTACCATAACGTCATCTGAAACTTCTGGGATGTGTGCACCCTCTTTAGCGAAAGCGTCAGGGTGTTCACAATGCCACTTAACGTGAGCAACATAATCATCCACAGTTACAACACCATCACCATCTAAATCAAAATGACGATAAAGCTCTTCAGGCGTAAGATAGCCATCGCCATTCCCGTCAATGGGTGCAGAAGATGCACCGTAATCTTCAGTTAGATCAGGTGCTGCGATTTCTTCATAGTCGACTGGGTGGACGAGATTTTCACCACCCTCCCACGCATTCTCTTCTGCCTCTACATCATCAGCGTGCTCATAATCTAAAATGTTCCCAATCTCTTCTTGGATTAGTTGCCGAAGCATGCTCATCTTTACTTTCATTTTTTTATTATCCCTTAAATAAAATACTCTGTGAAATCAATGTCGTCTAGTTGCTTTGCAACGTCGTCTGCTTCTTCCTCTGATCTAAGTGCAGTAGCGACATGATCAACGTCATCTTGTGTAAAATACCTGTCGTGCCTTGGGTCTGTCGATGCGTTTCTGTCTGCACCTGTAACAACATCTAGAAATGTACTGATGTCTTGATTATCATCGAAATCATTAAGCATGTCAAGTATCTCTTTGCGCTGCGTTTTGTTAGCGGCCATTGTGTCCGGATCTTTTTCATGAGACGACACATACTCAAGAACGAGTACTTCTCTTACCAACCTTCTTAATTGTGCCGTTGAAACTCTCATCATAACTCAATCCCAAAGCTTAATACTCGCCCTCGTCTGCAGACTCTTCTTCATCAACCTCATCAAGTGCGGATTCATCACCCCACCCGTCTGCCTGCTCCTGGCCAGCGTACTGCCCGATGTACTCTCCGCCGGGCCCTGATGCCCACTCTTCGCCCTTGGCACCCTTTCTTTTAGCACGCTTTCCAGCCCCTGCTAACGCAGCGGCCATAAACTCCCTAATTAATACTCTAAGGTTGCCTTCAGTCAGTCGTATTGTTTTATCTTTCATTATCTCATCCCTGGTGCATTGGCGTCAAACTCTGGGTCCATCGACTCAAAGTGTGCAACCATTTTGTTGTAGAAATCAGACAGCCTTTCAACCTGCATTTCGAGGTCTTTTGCCAATTCATCACCAGCACCCATGTCTGGATCAGCTGGGTCTTGAAGTCCGTACATACCCGAAGCGATATCTTCAATGGCTGATGCGATGCTATCTAGATCAGCCATAAGAGTGGCTTCTTTAGCGACACGTGATCCTGACGATTGCTCATACAGCTCTAACTCTTCGCGGATGATTCTCTTTAGTGTCTTCTGGTCAACGTTCATTTTAGTCCATCTCCGATCTGTCTACGCCTGATGCGTCTGTAATACCCTTCCGGACCCTGTCTTCAGAACCTGAAAGCTGTCCTGCTTGTGCAGATGCAACCAGATCATCCATCGCTGCAACTAATGCGGGAATCTGATTGTCTTGAATACCCATATCGTCAACGGATGTTAGTGTATCAGAAAGCCATCCCCTAAGTGATCCCATACTAGCGGTAACTCGATCATCTTCTGGTACCTCTGCTTCAGGCTCAACCATGACTTCTTCAGCGGCTGCATCAACTTCGACTTCATCCGCAACCGGAGGCGCCTCCATTTCAACATCTGCCATGTCCATCTCTGCCTCAACGGCCTCTCTAATAAGCCTTCGTAAATAATTTCTAGAAACCTTCATTTTGTCTCTTCCTCATCATATTCATGAACCCTGATTTTTATCTTCGGTTCATAATCATCAGGTGTCTTGTCAACAACACCCTTAAACTTACACTCTTCTGGAAATAAGTAACATGTAAACTCTAAATTATCTAAATGCATCATAACCTGATTCGTTGAACGCATGTTGTCCGTGGTACGCATCATATTATAATTACTACCTTTGTCAAAATTCTGCTTCGCTATTGCCGGCATCATTTCATTATGGTCGTCTGTACCAGCCAATTCCATCTCTGCAGTTGCTTTCCGGATCTTTGAAGAAAGGTAGTCATCCGGCCGGCGATCAGGCGTATAGCCAGCATCCGAGTGGGTTTCACCATGATTTGTCCTGACGTCAAATCCGGTCTTTGTATTTAGCCTCTTTACAACTGGGTTGTTTTTACTAGTAAGCTCAATGCTGTACAAAGACTTTGGGCTGCCTACAAATGTGTGGCCTTTAATTCCATCTTTCCAAGAAACAAGCGACTGAATTGCATCTCTAAGTGTTGTTTGTTGAAGTGCATGAAACATCCGTGGGCCATCATCTGATGCAATTTTTCCCTTGACAGCCATTTCATCTTCGCCTACAAGCAAGGCAGCATTAACGACGCCAATTCCTTCAGAATTCATACCCTCTGCGTAGTCGGTGTCTAGATCATGTATATACACAATCTCCAAGCCCTCCGGAGTTACGTCACGGATAATTTGGAGCCTTGGTGCATAATTCCTGTCACGTGTTTTTCCAAGCACATGACCGCCAGAAGCTTTACCACCAACAACTATGCATTCACGAATCAATCTCATGTACATAACTATTGTGTGAGTAAAGAGTTAGACAGCAGAACAACTAAAACTTTATTGCTCATTGTCGTCCTTTGGCCACAGAGCGCCCTTGCTTACAATTTCAAGAGACTCGGGATACACACGCTGAATCGTGCCATCGGGCTTTAGGACGGGAATAATGTACCCTACAAGTTTTGTCTTTTTAGGATGTGAAACAACGATCCCTAAAATCTTGCCTTCGATGAGTACAAGATCACCTGGTCTCACTCCGTCACAGGCTCAAAAGGACCTGCGGCAAGTTGCTGGCCAACATGCGTGGTGGAGTCCTGGTCCTGACTGGAATAGAACTCTTCAATCAAAGGCTTCATAACTTTCTCGAACCTCTTTTCACTCCATCGCTTCAGGCCTTCACGCTCCATAAACCAATCTCGAAAGCCCTCGCCATATTCTATATGAACCTGAACATTTCCGTCTTCATCAGGGGGCTGTGGAGTAACCTTAATAGGAAACTGTATGTTGTTTTGCCCCTCAGTAGTGTCTGCAGTATTCTTATCACTCATTTTCTATGTCCTCATAATATGTGTAGAGCTCTCTGTTGCACCTGCAGAGGTCTGCTCTATGAATAAACTCTTACTCTGAATCTCTTTTACGCCCCTGCAACCAGAATATGACAATCCTGATTTTATCCCGTTTGCAAGGCCTTGTATAACCCTTCTGACGGAACCCTTGTAGGGGACAACTGATGCGACACCCTCAACCGATGCTGCATGGCCGCGCCAATCAACCTGGGCTTCTATCGATGCCATACCTCTGTATGCCTTAAACTTTTCGTCTCCGCGGAACATCACTTCGCCGGGGGCCTCTTCAGTTCCGGAAAGCAAAGAACCCAACATAACGCTGTCTGCACCAGCAGCTAATGCTTTAACGATATCGCCACTATTCTTTATACCGCCATCTGCGATAATACTTGCATCCCTATCAGACATTGCACAATTCATAACAGACTGTAGTGTAGGGATTCCATGCCCTGTCTGTATTCTCGTAGAACAGATAGAGCCGCCACCGATGCCAACCCTAATTGATGTGGCTCCCCAGTCAGCTAGCGCATTAAACCCATCTAGCGTCGCAACGTTACCAGCCATAATATGTAATGAATCACCGAAATTAGACCTAAGGGATTGAAGTGCGTCACGCATTAATACGTGGTGGCCGTGAGCAACATCAACACACAACACCTTTGCTCCCGCCTCAACACATGCTGAAGCTCTTTCGCAGTAATCACCGGTAACACCAACAGCAGCGCCGACGATGTTTGCAGTTGATGCGACTGACTTTCTGACAAGCAGTGCCTGCTCGTCTATTGAATTATACCTGTGAATAATTCCCATGCCACCTATATCTGACATGGTAGAAGCCATACCTGACTCTGTAACTGTGTCCATCGGGCTGGAAATGATTGGTATGCTAACCGTAACGCCACTACCCAAATCTACAGATAAGTCAACCTCACTTTTTCTACTGGTAATATCTGAGAACTGAGGTACTAGCAAAACGTCATCAAAACTCAAGCCTCGATTGAGCCGTGGGTGGTGCCTCATTTTAATTTTCCTGCTTCGCCCTTTCTGCGTACTTTTTGGCTTTTGCCTTCCGGCGATCTGACCGGGTCTTAGGAGCCTTTGACTTCTTTTGTTGCTTTTCGCTTCCCTGTGCTGCCTCTTCAATCAGCCTTGTAAGACGTGCTCGCTCTTTCACAGCACCTACACCTGCACCGAGAATCTTGTCGAGCCTCTCAATCTGCTCTTGATGTGTTCTCTTACCTCGCTCATCATGCAGCTCTTTTGCGCGCTCACGCCTATCCGCTCTTGCCTGTTGACCTCGTCTCATTTAGGGTCCTCCTGTTTGTAAAAACTAATTTCGAAAAACGTACGAGTAAAATAAAATGGTAGGGCGCCCGGGGTTCGAACCCGGAACCTACAGTTTATGAGACTGTTGCTCTCACCGATTGAGCTAGCGCCCCTCAAATCCATATTGTTATTCTACACCACCTGTTGCCCTATTTACAACAATTCTTTCAACATCATCAACAAAAATTCCCTCATAAATTTTTCCCTTGTACAGAAGATCGACCGCAGGGCGAATGCTGCTGTATTGCTGTCCTGAGGGCAATATATTTGAAGCAACCGATTCATAAGGGCCCTTAACAACGACTGCAGGATCATTCCAAAACTTCTGCAAGCCGTCGACTAGCGCTTCATACCTCTTCCCTCCTGCTGGAGGTGACATTGCCTCCGACCACCTTACCCTCTTGACTAAATCACCTTTCTTCATGTTGAATCTCCCTCACCATTAGCTTCTTCTTAATAACTGTCCTTAGTCCTGGATTGATCATATATGCACCCGGCATAACGCTAGTCCTCAATGTAGCCCTAGCATGAGGTCCCTGGATGTTCGTAGGATCAACTACATATGGAACATTGTTTTTATCACACCACCTCAATAAAGAGCTTTTAGGGGTGGCAAGAAAGGGTCGGATGACATTGTCCCTACAGCGAGGGATTAGCTTACCTTCACCATGTAGCGAAGAAAAAACCCACCACTCAGCAACATCATCTAAGTGGTGAGCAGTAATCACTGGCCCTTCAATACCACTAAAGAAGTCGTACCTACAGTCTCGCCACCACTCCTCCCATGACTTTGATGTGGGCTTTGTAGTAGACAGTTTCCCCGAGATAAGCTTGATGTCATTATCAGATGCATAGTCATAAACAAACTCTGCTGCCTCTTCACCATGATCTGTACCGTGATTAAAATGAGCCAAGGTGACTTGCTTTTTTCCTCTCAATAAAAAGTCAACAACCGCCATCGAGTCCGGACCACCTGAGCATGCGATCGTGCACTGCTGGGGCAGGTCTCCTAAGATCCTAATCATAATACAACCTCAACCCAACTACCATCCCATTCGGTATACCTAAGCTTTCTAATACCAGCTTTCTTGATCTCACTCATACAAAACCTACATGGCTTTGCCATCGTCATGCCGGACTCGCACTTCTTAAACCTTAAAACCTCAAGATCATCTCCAGGCTTAGCAAATCTTAATACGTTCATTTCAGCATGCATATGAGAAGCCCATGTTCCGTCATCATATTGGCGTGTAAATCTAGGGTGTGTCTTATCGGTATTTTCTCCGATTTTGACAACCTTTCCGTTTCTTTTAAGGATAGCAGCCACGTGATACGTTCTGCCGTTGTTCAACGCAAGTTTCTTAGCTCGATAGTACACTTGGCATAGTCGACTCCTTTCAAATAAACATACCAACATATAGGAAAATTTACAAAAAAAAGGAGGGACGAATGTCCCTCCTTTCATTACAGCCTAAAACGATAAGCTACTCAGAAGTGTTAGTCTCAGTAGTGTTAGAAGCATCTACCGGATCACCACAGACGATGGGGTCGTTTACCCTGCGAACGTAAATCATCATTGGGCGTCCCTCAAATGAAACATTCTTCGTTGCTGCTGGATCTGTGGTCGTGGCGTTATCAATTAGCTGCACAGGTACGACTGCGTTAGCTGGTGCAGAAGTTGTAGCATTCACCTGCGTGCTGGTTTCGCCTTGCACACTTTCATAGTTTGTAGTGGCAAAATAATACCCACTAGCAGCAAATAGTGCCGCGGCACCAAGAGACAAATAAAACGTCTTATTCTTCAAAAAATTCATTAAAAAATCCTCTTCTTGTTAGTGCCTGTGAATTTCGATAGCAGGCAATATCGACAAATTATACACCTGCAGGTGATTTGTATACCAGTTATTTTAATCCCTCTCAGACCAAAAAACAGCCATAGTAGGATCAAAGCACAAAGGCTGCACATTCATGGCTGAAATTGCACTATTGAGGGGGGGCTGAAATGCATAGAACTCGTATACTAGCCAACTAGAGGATGGATCCGACTCATCATCGTGCACAGCACAAGAAATTCGCTTTCCAGGCACGGGACTTAGTATAGCATGTTGCTGAAGGTCTGTGCAACCGGCAGCATACACATTCACCAAAAGAGCGTCAAGGCATGGACTGCCAGAAGACGTAAAGTTAGCTATTGTCGTATCTCTCACAGATTTTGTAGTAGCGCATGCAGAAAGGGCTACTATACAGCAAACTATCATGACATGCTTAATCATTCTCATCATCAACCACCTTTAGTTTAGAGCAAGCTGCCGGACCAAAAAAACAACAACGTCCACACTGGACGCAATAATCGCTTATCTCTTTTTCCGTATTCAGCTTAAGTTGTTCTTCAATCGTCCTTAGCGTCATTGGTGTAGTAGTCTCATCCACAAATATACACTCAGCGAATATTGAGTTTGCAAAGTTCCATGGATAGCCCCTACATGCCTGAGGCCTGTTCTCATATATTGTACATAAATACTTCTTCATCAAACTCTGCCGCAAAAAAAATGTGATGCTTGACCGCCCGGATCTCGTTTTGAGATCTACGAGTCAAGACCTGTAGCTTGTTTTTTCCACAAGCCCTAAGACTCATCTTAGTGCATCCAGGTAGTGGAAGTATAGAATACCAGTCAAACATCACTATTTTATTCTACACGAGAAGGTATGATTGTTTACTTAGGAGTTTCTGAAAACATCTCAGAACTAAAGCCCTCGAGGTAACACAAAATATTCTTTGCAGTCTTCAGCTTCTCTTCAGCTGCTTTTAGCTCCTTCTCTGATTCTTTCATGATGCGTTCATATTTTTCCCTTGAGGACTTTACCAATTCATCTAACTTCTCAGGGCCAGACGCATACACATACTTCACTTCGATATATTCAGGCTGCTTCGCCAAAAATGAAAAAAGAGTTTGAGCTAGCTGTTCTGCCTCCTCAGTAGAGTGTGCAAATATATACCCCATCTCTGGAAGCATGTAACTATATCTCTCAGAAATCTTGTAGATCCCCCTGCCACCGGCTAGCTGAACGTTCGCAATTGCCTTGCCCATCCGATCCCACACACGCTTTGATCTTCTAGTGACAACGGCTGTATGTCTGGGTGACAGATTAAACTTATAGGTTCCGTAGAACCTCTGGCTTAAATACGTCTCAACCTCATGACGGCCCAGGAAACCCATAGAAAAAAGCTCAAGGTCGGTATAAGACCTCTTCGGCTCTTTTCTTAGTAGATCATCAATTATTTTATCTCTTACCTCTTCCTCACACGCCATTCTACCTCCTGCGCTGCTTTGTAATATTGGCGGTCTCAATCATCTCGCCATTAACAAGCGCGGAGTACACAACCTTTCCATTCTTTTCACTAACATATGGGCCATCCGCGATCAGGGCCGGTGCATAATCACCCCCATTCTCAGGATACTGCTTGCGGATGTATAGCCAGTACATCTGGCCGGGAATGAACTTGGGATTTTCAAGCTCACGAAGAGGACGAGCCATCGCCTTCAACAGCTTATTGACACACCACTCATCGGCATTTTCAGTACCTTCGAGGTAGCGCCGAACTGACTCCAGCGCCTTGTACGTTCCACCGTGGGTCTGCCAATAGACAGTATTGTAACCTCTCGAAAGCTTTATGCAAACCTTAAGCTTTTCAATTGTCTCTTCATCAGGTGCCCATGGACCTGACTTTGCAAGCTCCTCAGCCTTTGAAAGAAGATCACCCATCCACTTCACCTGCTTTTCGCTGAGGTCCCACCCGCGGCGAAGCTTGCCTGCGAACTCACTAAGCATACGCGTATCAAAGTCCCGCATTCCTTCAACCGCAATTGCGGACTCAATCCTTGCAATCAGTTCAGGATCTCCCTTAGGCGCAGGAACACCCTCTTCAATAAGAGTATCAAGCCAGTCACGCTGCTTCTTACTAAGGCCTCGACCGGCCTGCAGTCGTGAAGCCATGTCACCGATAAACCTCCCGCGATAGTCATCAGCCAAGCCGGCCGTGGCATACTGAGATGCGAGGTCAACGGCCTGTGTGAGTCGAAGCTGGCGTGATTTGCGGGGCATGTTATCTCCATGTAGTGTGTTAGTGAAATCCTTTCCTCACCAACATTTATATTATACCACACGCATAACTATTTTGCACGAACTTTCAAATTTAATCTGAGATATCCCATACATACCTTCTGTTCCTGCGGATTATCTGGTCACCTGCTATTAGCTGATAAAATGAATCTGCCGGCTTAATGACGTCACAAAAGTACCACTCTACTATTGCTGCAATTTTATTTTCACATGACATGCCCTGTCGCTCATCAGCTACAGTCAGGACAAGATCACCAGTTTCAAACTCGAACTTTCTTCTCTTATTCATAGGGTATACCTGCTATATATGTTGATCTAATTCTTCAAGAAGGGCTCGAACCTCCGCATTTACTACATCAGGAATCTTAACATTCAAGATTATGTAGTGATCCCCAACAGCCGTTGAGTTTAAGACGGGAATCCCCTTGCCCTTAACCCTCAACTTTGTGCCGGATCTCGTTTTCTTGGGAATGCTCGCTGACACATTACCCCACAAAGTCTCTACATCAATCTTCCCGCCCAAGACTAGTGTAGAATAGGGGATATCGATGCTCGTTATTGTATCAAAACCTTCTCTATGAAACTTTTCATGTGGTAACACATGGATATTAACATACAGATCACCGGGAGGCCCTCCACCATCAGAGAGGGCCCCTGCACCTTGAACTCGAAGGCGCTGGCCAGTATTAACACCGGCAGGAATGTCTATTGCAACTTCGTCCATTTTCTCTACGACTCTGCGGCCGTTGCATGCCTTACAAGGATCGGTAATTACCTGCCCTGCACCACCACAATTAGGGCACGTCTGAGTAATTTGCATCATCCCATGTTGTACGCCAACCTGGCCCAGCCCACCACAGGTCCCGCATGTAG
>Ga0163180_10001467_pt1 | contig 13392 bp, 8 predicted proteins | sample AtlANTMetagenome_2_FD_109647 | JGI IMG/M metagenome (GOLD analysis project Ga0163180, IMG submission 109647) | Marine eukaryotic phytoplankton communities from the Atlantic Ocean - Atlantic ANT 4 Metagenome | ecosystem: Environmental > Aquatic > Marine > Oceanic | place: North Atlantic Ocean...
TAATGAGAAACCAACAACTGTTGCACCACCTACAGATACAGTTAAGCCAGCATCACCTGCTGCACCACCTGCTGCACCTGTTAAAGCTAAACCTGTTAAATCAAACTGAAAACCTGCTACAGGGCCACCGAAGTTATATAAAACCTCAGCTGAACCTGAAGAATCAAAACTACCTAAACTTAAACCTGCACTTAAATCAACAACTGTGCTAACACATGTTCCTGCACTAGGAGATTCTAGTTGGGTACCTCCTGAAAGAGTTACTACTATTTCCGATAAGCAAGCCTCATCTGCAGTTGAATCAGAAAACGACAAAGTAGTCAACAATCCACTTCCCTCAGGTATAGAAATACCATCAAAAGAAAATCCAAGGACAGTACTTGAGCCTGCATTGACACTAAATTCTAATTCTTCAGCTATACCACCTGAAGCATCACCTGTAAGGGTTAAGCCTTCTACTTTAAATTGAAATCCCGCAACATCCCCTTCATCAAAATCATAGAGGACATCAATTGTGTTAGTGTTGGGATTAAAGTTATCAAGTTGATAACCTGCTGAAAGCAATAATGTTGGAACAACAAGGTTAAATAATAAGAAAAAACTTAAGTTGTTTTTAATACGGTTAAGCAATGATTGCATAATTTCTCCTCCTAAAAAGATTTTAAAATGACCAAATTTTTTGGGTAAAAATACCCCTCCCTGCTCCCTCAGCAGAGTTAATTTTTACTACATTATTTTGTATGTAAATCGTATCGAGTATTACTTTGTCCGCACTGGATACTATAAAGAAAATAAATAATATTATCATAATTATCAAGTATATTTTTTACATTTTGTTACAGAGCAAGTACTCTACGCACTAAAATAAGTCGTACGCACTGAAAAAAGATACTATTAATTAAATTGGAATATTGTGATACAAGACACAGAAGAATAGTTTTGAATCCTATGTTTGCTAATAGAAAACTGCTATTTAACACCCATTAATCTAAGAATAATTGCATTTTGGGCATGCATGCGGTTTTCAGCTTGATCAAAAATTACAGATTGTTTTGAATCACATACAGAGTCAGTAACCTCAACACCTCTTTCAGCTGGAAGACAATGCATGAAAATTGCATCTGAATTTGCATGCTGCATTAATTTGGAATTGACTTGATATTTTTCAAAAACTTTTCTTCTTTCATCCGCTTCTTCTTTCTGTCCCATAGACGCCCATACATCCGTATACACAACATCAGATTGCTGAATACCAACTGTAGGATCATGATGAATTTCGATATTAGATAAACCTTTACTCTTTGCAGCATCATATAAAGACATATCAGGCTTAAATGACTCCGGACAGATTATATGAAAATTCAAGGGTAAGACCATGCATAGCTCAAGCCAAGAGTGAACTATATTATTACCATCACCAATATATGAAATCTTTAGATCTTTAAGACTTCCTTTCTTTTCTATAACAGTAAAAATATCAGCCATGATTTGACAAGGATGATTATGATCAGTTAAACCATTAATCACAGGAACTGAGGCATGCTTAGAAAGCTCTAGAATATGGTTATGATCAAACAATCTAGCCATAATAATATCATTAAACTTACTTAATACTCTAGCAACATCAGCAACAGACTCTCTTTTGCCAATTCCAATATCATTTGGACCTAGAAACAAAGCGTGACCACCTAGACGAAAAAAACCTGTTTCAAATGAAATTCTAGTTCTTGCAGAAGGCTTAGCAAATACCATGGCCATAGTCTTATTTTTTAATGGGTTGAAAGAACTATTCTCCGCAAACTGACTTTTAATCCATTTTGATAGATCCATCAATTCATTGAATTCAGAATTACTTAAATCATTAACGTGTAAAAAATCTTTATTCATTTTATACCTCCAAGCTTTATATTTTTTTTCTTAATCTAGCAATAGGGATACTTAAATTCTCCCTATATTTACTTACAGTCCTTCTAGCAATATTATAATTCATAGAATACAACTTATCCATAATCTGCTGATCAGTTAAAGGATCCATTTTATCCTCATTATCAATAAAATCTACAATTTTTTTCTTTACAATAGTGTTAGATACAACGTCTCCATCTAGAGTTAATATTCCTTCGGAAAAGAAACTTTTAATCTCTTTGCAACCCCAAGGTAGCTGAACATATTTATCATTTGTTGCCCTACTAATTGTTGAAATATCTAAGTCTACATCGTGAGCTATAGTTTTTAAATTTAAAGGGATTAACTCTCTTTTATCAGAATCAAAGTATGCTTTTTGATGTTTCATAATAGAAACCATAATCTTGACCATTGTTTCGTACCTACTGGACACAGCATCTATAAACCAATTAGCACTATCCGTTTTTTGTTTTAAAAATTTTTTAGCATCATTGGGAATCTTCTGCTTACCAAGCATTGACTGATAATCACTATTAAGTTGTAATTTAGGAAGAAAAGATTTATTCATACTAACGTGCCACTTACCTTTAATATGTTCAATAATTATATCAGGAATAACATGTTCAACATTTTCTAAATTGTAGACTAAAGCAGGGCTTGGATTTAAAATAGATATAATTTGCTGAGCTCTATTAAATTCTTCTTGAGTGCAATTTAAAGCCGTTATAATCTTCGCAATACTGTTATTCTTAAAATAACCAAAATAATCTTGAACAATCTTTATAGCAATAAACTCCATTGGATAATTATGTGTCAATTGAGCAAGCAGACACTCTTGCAAAGTTCTAGAACCAACTCCTGATGGATCTAATTTTTTTATTTTTTCAATAATATGCAAAACCTTAGACTCTTCAATGTTTAGCTTATCTGAAATTAAAATTGGATCAATCACCAAATAACCGCGCTCATCTATATTCCCTAAAATCAATTCTGCTATATGCAAATCATCTTCTTTAATATTAAAATCATTCAACTGAAACATGAAATCTTCTATTATAGATGACTGATGCGCATTTTGGAAAGAATCAAAACCTTCTGTTTTAGAAGGGATATTATAATCTTCGGGGTTAGATATAAGATCTTCCCAATTAAAGTCAGATTCATTCTCGCTTTGATCCTCCTCTATTTTTTCATCTTCATCAACATCTAAAACAGGATTATTTTCTATTTCTTCTAATATTCTCTTCTCTAAATTCCAAATATTAAGTTGCATCAAATTTGCTTCTAAAATTTGTCGTGGGTTGAATTTTTGTTTTTGATCTAATTTCTGAGTAATCTTATTCATCTAACTATAAATCCATTCTAAATTTTGTACCTAGGTATAATTTTTTAGCTTCCTCATCTTCTGTAAGTTCTTTTGTAGAGCCCGATTTTAAAATTTGTCCATTATACAACAAGTACGACCTATCTGTTATTGTTAATGTCTCTCTAACATTATGATCTGTAATAAAAATTCCTATATTTTTACTTTTTAACTTTTGAATGATTTTCTGTATATCTTCAACCGCAATGGGATCAATTCCAGCAAAAGGTTCATCAAGCAAAATAAAATTTGGGTTAGGAACCAAGCATCGCGCAATCTCTAAGCGCCTCCTTTCACCACCACTTAAAGTATAAGCTTTGCTTTTTTTAATATGAGTAATAGAAAATTCATCAAGCAATTCATTCAACCTATCTTTCCTTTTAGACATTGAAGGTTCTATCATTTCCAAAACCAACATAATATTATCCTCAACACTCAATTTTGTAAATACAGAAGGCTCCTGAGATAAATATCCTATTTTATGTAACGCCCTTTTATACATGGGCATAGATGTAATATCTAAAGAGTCTAAAGAAATAGTTCCAGACAACGGTCTAATCATTCCTGTAATCATATAAAACGTAGTTGTTTTACCTGCACCATTTGGGCCTAAGAGACCAACTACTTCCCCCCTATTTACCTCTATAGAAACATCATTAACAACTTTACGCTTTCCATAAACTTTACACAATTTTACAGCTTCAAGCTTATTATACTCAATCATTATCACCTTTCTGAATTAAACCTATAGGCTTATCTATTTTCCAATTAACCATATCAAAGTCTGACCAAAATCCAATACCTCTTAATGAATCCTCATTTTGTACAAATAAAATTTCACTGTTTGATTTAACTAATTTGGTATCATTATAAAGTATAATTTTTTCAGTATACAACTTATATCCATTTAAAGATGAAACAGCCATAACATCTCCATACGCTGACATGCTATCAGAGTTTGTATACACAATAGCTCTATTTGAAAAAATATCATTAGTTTTATCTCCATTGTCATCAAAAACTTCAATACCAACACCCCCATACAAAAGAATATTTCCCAATGAATCCAACAAGGTGTCTGATACAATCTTATATATATCAATATCACCTTCCGATATACTGATTCGTATAGGATTCCCTAGAATTTGATCGCTATGGTAATCATAAATAGATTCTTTATTTTGATTTAAATCCACACTTTCTTGACATGCATTTAAAAATAAGAATATAATCAGGATATTTAAAATTTTAAAATTAAAGTCTTTATTTATCATTATAATGACTAGCTGATAAAATAAACTCACTAAATAATGGATGAACTTTTACAATACGACTTTTAAGCTCTGGATGAAATTGAACACCTACAAACCAAGGATGATCTTTTAGTTCAATAATTTCGACTAAATTTAAATCTTTGTTTTTACCGCTAACAACAAGACCATCTTTTATTAACTGCTTAACATATTTATTATTAACCTCATACCGATGTCTATGTCGTTCATTAATTTTATACTTCCCATACGCCTTATAAGCTTTAGTTTTCTTTTCAATATCACAAGAATATTTGCCAAGCCTCATAGTTGCGCCTTTGCCTTTAATCTTTTTTTGCTTTAACATAAGATCTATTATAGGAAATTTTAAATTCTTTTTAAACTCTGTACTATCAGCATTTTTCAGATTTGAAACATGCCTTGCAAAATCAATAACAGCACATTGTAAACCTAAGCATATACCAAGAAATGGAATTTTATTTTCTCTTGCAAATTTTGAAGCAAGAATTTTACCCTCTATACCCCTATCTCCAAATCCTCCTGGAATCAATATTCCATCTACATTTTTAAAATAACTATCAATATTATCAACGTTCTGTTCTAATTTTTCGGTATCAACCCATTTTACATTTACTTTAACCTGATTTTTTATACCCGCATGAATAAATGCTTCTAGAATACTTTTATAAGCATCATGGAGACCATTGTATTTACCACACATAGCTACAGTAATATCTTTTACAGGGTTTTTATATCGCCTTATTGCCTCTTTTAAATAATCTAATTTAGTGTGTTCATTTTCAATTGAAATATTAAGAGCACTTATAACAACATTATCAAATTTTTGATTATTTAGAACTATTGGAATTTCATAAATAGATTCAACATCAGGAGATTCAAACACATGCTCAGGCCTAACATTACAAAACAATCCAAGCTTATGTTTTAATTTATTAGACAAATGATGTCCATCTTCAGTCCTGCATACTAAAATATCAGGTTCTAATCCAATTTCTCGCAACCTCATAACGCTATGCTGTGTTGGCTTTGTTTTAATCTCACCTGCAGCATTTATAAATGGTAATAATGTTGTATGAATAACTAAGCAATTTTCACTACCTTGCTCTAAAATCATCTGCCGAATTGCTTCATAAAAAGGCTGTCCTTCTATATCACCAACAGTACCACCAACTTCTGTGATAATTACATCATATCTATTCCCTTTATTTAAGCATGCAATCCTTCTTTTAATTTCATCTGTAATATGAGGAATCACCTGGATTGTATCTCCTAAATAATCCCCACGCCTTTCTCTTTCAAGTACATCCCAATATATCCTTCCTGCTGAAGTTGTATTTTCTCTTGAAAGCTCAGTGTCAATAAATCTTTCATAATGTCCTAAATCAAGATCTGTTTCAGAACCATCATCTAATACAAATACTTCTCCATGCTGATAAGGATTCATGGTTCCAGGATCAACATTCAAATAAGGATCAAGTTTTTGAATAGTAACTTTTAAGTTAAGAGATTTTAAGAGATATCCAAGAGAGGAGGCTACAATTCCTTTACCCAATCCTGATAAAACTCCTCCAAAAACAAAAATATATTTAGTTTTACGTTTTGACATTTATTGTTTTATGATTAACTAAAATTTAAAAATTACAGTACTATAAAATAAGATTAATTTAATTATAAAATCATTGTAAATTGAACCCTAAGAAAATTATTTTAAAAAATGTCCAATATATCAGAATTATTACTTAATAATCCAGATTATTCCAAAATACTTAAAAAAGCAACTATTGTTAGCGCTGAATTAGACATTCCCGCTTATCTTGTTGGAGGATCTGTTAGAGATAAACTAATAGGTAAAGATAACTCTAAAGATATAGATCTTATGGTAGAAAAAAACAGCGAATTATTTTCTTCTGAACTTGCAAAAAAATTAAATGTTAAAACACTAATTAAATTTGAGAAATTTTATACATACAGAATACCTTATCCAGATATTGAAATAGAAATAGCAGCTGCAAGAAAAGAAACCTATAATCCTGATTCCAGGAAACCTAATACTGTAACATTAACGTCAATAAAAGAAGATTTATACAGGAGAGACTTTACAATCAATGCAATTGCTGCATCTTTAATGAAAGATAATTTTGGGGAAATATATGATCCTCTTAATGGAATTTCAGATTTAAATAAAGGGCTATTGATTACACCCAAAGACCCCGATACTACTTTTAGTGATGATCCTTTGAGAATGCTTCGAGCAATTAGATTTGCAACAACATTAAATTTCAAATTAGATGATAAAATAACTAGCAGTATTAAAAAACAAGCAGAAAGAATTAAAATCATCTCATATGAAAGAATTACTACAGAAATAATTAAAATATTATCCTCAGAAAAACCAAGCATTGGATTCTATAAATTAAAAGAAACCAATTTATTAAAATATATTTTCCCAGAAATAGATATCATGCCAGGAGTTGAAGTTATAAATGGGCACTCACATAAAGATGTTTTTATACATACCCTTGAGGTCGTAGATAATGCTGCAAAATTATCTAATAAAATGGAAATACGTTTTGCTGCACTTGTTCATGATATTGCAAAACCTCCAACAAAAAAATATTATAAAAATAAGGGGTGGACTTTTCATGGGCATGAAGAAATCGGAAGACGGATGCTTAAAAAAGTAGCTCGCAGAATGAAATTGCCAAATGAGCTCAGAGATTATCTAATGACTTTAACTAAACTTCATTTAAGGCCCATTGCTTTAGCAAAAAAGAATATATCAGATAAAGCAGTAAGAAGGGTTATGTATGAAGCAGGAGAATATATTGATGATTTAATGATTCTTTGTAGAGCTGATATAACAACAAAAGATCCAAAAAAAATTAGAAAATATATGAGTAACTTTGAAAGAGTAGAGGCTCTAATGCAAGATGTTAAACTAAGAGATGAAATGAGAGCATTTAAATCTCCTGTTGATGGTCATATTATCATGAAAGCTTTTGACCTTAAAGAAGGGAAACTAGTTGGATTATTCAAAAAACATATTGAAGATGCTATATTAGATTGCAAAATAAATAATGATTATGAATCTGCATACAAATATATGTTTGAGATTAAAGATAAAATTTTAACTAATTAATTTCCTAATATAGCATTTACAACTATTACAATATCTAAAATATTTAATATCCCATCTTCATTCACATCACTTAGCTCTACCTGACAATCATCTTCTACATCGATACCAAGTATAATATTAACAAGAATTATAATATCTAAAATATTAAGAATTGAATCTCCATTAATATCTCCAAAAACATCTTGAGCACAACCACTGCCAACTAATACAGATTCAATTATGCTGGTTGTATTATAACCAGTCACAGTTAAAGTTAACTCTGTATAAGATGAAATATCTTGTTCTAGCAATATAACAGCCGCATTTCCCTCTGCATAAGTAGAACCTAAATATATACCCTCATAAGATAGAGAAGCTAAAACATTATCATAAGCATCATTAATAATAACTTCGTAAGCTTGTTCATCTGAAGCAATTGTTCCGCTATGTGATACAGATAAAATATCAGGAGCTTTAGTTCTTAATGCAATACTAGGATCACCAAATAAAGTCCAATGATTAGTCTCTAAATAGCCGTCCGAACCATAAGCATCATTCATTTTAAGGCATCCATTCCAGGAAATTCCTCCGAATGTATATTTTCTATTATTAGAATAATTTTCTACAAGAATATCAACCATTTCATCTTGAGCTTCCATTGGAGGAGCCCAACTTTGATATATCGTTGACATAAAAGTAGCTATTGCTCCTGAAGGTTCACCTCCATTTGTTGCATAAGTAAATGTTTCACCTAGACAGGTTCCCCCAAAATCTCCACTTTTACATCCAACAGTGCAAATAAAAGGAAGTTCATTTTGGTTAGTCAGCGCATTAACATCACCTGTATTAAAATTTGAAGTAACCCACACATCAGTATCACCATGTCCCGTATAATGAATAATTCCAAGGCCCCCATTAATTGCATTTCTTACCATTGAATCTGAAGGATTGCCATTATTATCCTGACCACCATGAGAGGCATCATACATCTCATCAACATCTGTATAATAATAATTCATCAAATCAGACCTCATATTACGTGCATGTTGCCAATCTGATTCACCACCATCATGCCCAGAACCTGCGCCTTCATTTGAAGCAATCATTAAACCGTTTGTATACCAATCACCATTTAACTGAGGGCTTCTTTCATATTCTATAGAACGTTCTACTTCTGTATTAATATGCGATGAATTTTGACAAGAGAATCTACCAACAAAAAACTCCGGATAAGAATCATTACCGGAAATGTATGCATAATTAATATCAGATTCTCCACCCCAATAACCACCGGAATCTTGTGTTGGAATCTGACTTTTATCTCCAACTAAAAGTAAATATGTTAAATCATGAGAATTATAAAAATTAGACACATAGCTTTTAATACTTGAAACAGTTGTTCCAGCTTGACTTTTTGGAACTAAAGTTGTTTTAATCCCTTTTTGATTTTTCCAATCTACAAAAGGCTGAGTTTCATCACAAAAGCTATCATAACAAATAACTAACATTTCACCATCTTCTTGTAATGGAGTATATCTTGTTTGATAAGTAGCATAGTTTAAAAAATGATTATTATATAGGTTATCAAAATCATAAACCATTTTCTTAGAGGAATTACGATTCATATATTGATTAATAGAATTCAATCCATTAAAATCAATTCTCACTGTAATATCTGTATATACTTTTAACCTCTGCATAGCAGCATTAAATGAAAATGGATTCACCTGTAATACTTGACCTCTAAAATCTCTCAAAATATAAGGTTCTTTAAGCTCTATGATATTTGATGGAAAATATGTGTTTTCCTTATAAATATCACCTTTTATATAAGGAACAGAGGATATATCAATGGTTCTTTTAATATTTCCTTTTGAAGGAATCACATTAATGTTCTCTAATTCAATAAATTGCACATCAATAATAGATATGCTACCACTAAAATAATCTGGTATAATTAAAGAGCGATTAATATGTGGTAAATCAGGAAAACCAGCAATTAAATAATTAGGCTCACCTTCAATAGATACTGTATGAAATAATTCATCATTATAATTATAATTAGATATAGAGTAATTATTAATTTTATAATTGATTATTATATAATCTTTATTTTGCTCTATTATATGAATTTCAATAGGTTCTTCATGTTGATTTAAAACATGCTTACTATTATTAGATAATAAACAGGAAAAACATAATAAATAAAAAAATATAGATTGAAATAAACGCATATAAATATCCTTAGTTTAATTTAATAGACTCCTAGTAAATCTATACCAAATTAATCATTTACTCTAAATAAATTTAATTATCAATCTGTAACAAAAAAAAGGGAGGCTATTTCTAGCCTCCCTTTTAAAGCATTCATCGTATAATTATGCGATGATTATTTTAGAAGCATTAACTTCTGAGTTTGAAGCTGTCCGAATCCTTCGATTCTTGCTAGATATACTCCACTAGACATATTATCAGCATTCCAAACAAGCTGATGATTTCCTCCAGCTTGCATAAAACCATCTGATAATACTGCAACTTCTTGACCTACAAGATTATATATCTTCACAGATAAATAACCTGCTTCAGGAAGAGCAATCTCTAGAGTAGTTGAAGGATTAAATGGATTAGGATAAGCTGCTTTTACTTCATATGCAACAGGTGATGCACCTCTTACATCTTGAGTAGTAGCAACAATATCTTTAGCTAATGCATTTACAACAACATGGTCTACAATTTTATAGTCTCCTGTTGTTGTTCCTAAGAATCCAATATGCTCTTTAGCTACTACAACGATTGTTGCACTTTCACTAAGAGAGCTTTGTTCTGATACTTCAAAAGCACCTTCACGATCTACTAAGTCAATTTTAAAATCAGGTCCATGACTTAATAGTAACTGAACACCTTTAATAGCACCTTCAGATTCAATAGAAAGGCTGTTATCTGCTATTACTATTACTGCTTCTTGAGCAACTTGACCAGATGCAGAACTTAAGCTTCCACCACCTAGAATGTAATTCACAACAGTAACAATATCAGTAACGTTCACTGTACCATCACCATTAGCATCTAAACATCCAGTGTCAGCAGAACCGCCACCTAATATAAAGTTAACAATAGTAACAATATCAGTAACATTAACAACGCCATCTTCATTAGCATCACCAGTTGTGCAATATTCACAAGTACCATCATCTACATTTGCATCAGCATTATAGTTAACAGCATCAGAATCTGTACAACCTTCAACAATCTCTTCACCAGCTAAGGCACATACAGGATCAGATGAAGCAGTAATACCTAACTCAGTAGAAATACCTACTACAGTAACACAAACATCATCACCTAATTCAAAACCATACACTGTGAATTCAGGAGAAGAAGTAGCCCAAACGCCAGACCATTCTGAACCATCAGGATAACCATTCTCATCAAAACCACATGTATCACATGCGAATGTTACCTCATAAGAAACGTCTCTAGTCGCTACATAATCATCACTATATGTAATCTCACCAGTCATGACATTAATAGCAATATCTGGAGTGTTATCAAAATCACTCTCATCAATTGCACGTGGAGTATAAGTGAAGTCACCTTCATCTCTTCCACCCTCAGAACACTCACCTTCTAATACATCATATGAGTTTGGATCTAAGCATGTAGTACAATCACCACAGCTAATACTACTGTAACATCCAGCAGAATTTTCAGGACAACCATCAGCTACAAGAGCTTCACAATCACCTGGGCAACAATCACCGTAATCCCAACCACAATCTTCATTGTTGTTTACAGTATCACAGTATCCATCACCTAACCAGCTGATATTTCCAGCACATGGATTATACTCAGGACAAAGAGCTTCTTCATCTGCACATGATCCATCCCAGCACTCAACTTGGCCTAAATCAGAACATGCTACATCACCTGGGCAAGAACAGCCAGAACAATCCCAACCATAATTAGCCTCTAAGGTACCGCAATTAATACCATATTCATCCCAAGCTGTATCACAGCAAGCAGAACCATAGTCAGTCCAATCAAACTCACAATCAGCACATGCATCTTCAGAACATAAGTCTTCAGAATCAGCACATGTACCATCCCAACATGTAATTTGATTATTTTCTTCACAGCTTGTACCATCAAGCAATGCATCCCATGCTGCAGAAATTGCAGGATAAAGATCACCATAAGAATCTTCGTAGTTTTCACCAACTACAGTAAGACCTGTAATCTCAGCATCCCAAGGGCATACACCACAATCAGCTGGACATGTAGCACAATCTTCATCATCGCTACAATCTAGGTCACCACAGTAACCACCTGCACATTGACCACCTTCAGCTAAATCAGCTGAATCTGGATCAACACAAGTAGTACAGTCACCACCATTATCTTCACAAGTCCAACCAGATGTGTTGTTAGCACCTGTATCATCACAGTCACCTGGACAACAGTCACCACCATCATATAAACAGCCTTCTGTGTTATTAGATAAATCACAGTAACCATCATTTATCCAAGAAGGGTTACCTTCACAAGCAGCCCAACATGAACCATCATCTAATGTTGCATCTGCATTATACTCTGGAGCACTTGGATCAGTACATCCTGAAACAACTTCATCACCACCAATAGTTACAGTAACTGATTCACACTCATCAGCAGCTAATGCTGAATCTGGACCAGACCATGAAGCGATTAAAGAACCATCTACATAAAAGTCTGCAGTGTTACCATTCCATCCATCTCCATAAGCATCACAACCAGTGAAAGTATAATCACCATCTGCTAAACAGAAATATGTTGTTGATGGAGCATAACCTGCTACACCATTAAAGTCCCAAGATATCTCAGACTGCCATGAACCACCGTCAACAACTACTGTTACTTCAGTTTCACCATCAGCACAGCCTTCTGGCTCTTCAGAACATTCTTCTTCAGAACATACTAAACTACCATCCCAGCACACAACATCAGCAACACCACCATTAGGATCTACACAATCTTCATTAGTACCACCATAAGTATCACAACTATATGTTGCATCCTCACAGTCACATGGACAACAGTCACCACCATCATAACCACAAGCTTCTTGGTTATTAGATGAATCACAGTAACCATCACCTACCCAGCCAGCATTACCACCAGCTTCAGTACATGGATCTGAATCTGCATCACAACCACCACAAGCATCTAAAGCTGAGCAATCAATAGCGTACGATTCTACAGTAGCACAATCATAACCAACATAGTTAACGTAATAAGCACATAGAGATGCATCATCAACATAATAATCGCCATCACAATCAATGTTCCAATCAGCATCACATTGAGTTAGACCATCATTACAAGAATCTGAACCACCACCACAAGGATCTGGACATTCACCAGAACCAATATTGTAAGCAGCAGCCATACAATTCTCAGTTAACTCAGGAACTTCTGGGTTTTGAGCACATGTATCAGCACATACTGAACAATCAGCATACCAATTAGTTCCATAATAACTATCATAATCTGCTAAACTAGCTAAGCAATCCATCCATTGTTCATCACAAGTAAGAGGAGTACCGCCATCATCACATTGTCCACCTTCTGCATTATCAGCAGAATCTGGATTCACACAGTCATCACATGTACCACCATAAACAGAACAATCATATGTTCCACTTACACAGTCACCAGGACAACAGTCTCCACCATCA
>Ga0163180_10001470_pt1 | contig 13373 bp, 14 predicted proteins | sample AtlANTMetagenome_2_FD_109647 | JGI IMG/M metagenome (GOLD analysis project Ga0163180, IMG submission 109647) | Marine eukaryotic phytoplankton communities from the Atlantic Ocean - Atlantic ANT 4 Metagenome | ecosystem: Environmental > Aquatic > Marine > Oceanic | place: North Atlantic Ocean...
CAGTCTTGGAGTCGGTTCGCGAAGAAGTCTTCACCTATCCAAGTTCTGTCAGTGTCTCCGAGCTGACTCAGCGGAGAGATCCCCAGCCGGTTCGTTGTCTGACACGCAGCTGTGAGGGCGAGGGCTGTGAGGATGAGCTGTTGGCGAATCATCGCTACAGCCTAGCGGACGGCCTCAGCTCAAGCTCCGCCGCGCTTCTCGATCTTGGCCCACGCGTCACGGAGAGTGACTGTGCGGTTGAAGATCGGCGCTCCGGGCTTGGAGTCCGTGGCGTCGGCGCAAAAGTAGCCCTTGCGCTCGAACTGAACCCGCTCACCAGGCGCACAGGAAGCCAGCGATGGCTCGCCTTTGGCTGTGATGATCTCGATGGAGCCCGGATTCAGGTTAGCGCGCCAGTCCTCACCTTCGGGTGCGTCGTCCGGATCAGGCTTGCAGAAGAGGTTGTCGTAGAGGCGCACCTCAATGTCGACAGCTTGGGCAGGGGCCCAGTGGATGATGCCCTTCACCTTGCGGCCGTCTGCGGTCTGTCCGTTCGCGCTCAGCGGGTCATAGGTGCAGCGCAGCTCTGTGATGTTGCCTTCAGCGTCCTTGATGACCTCATCGCAAGTGATGCAGTAGGCGTAGCGGAGCCTCACCTCACGCCCGGGCGCGAGCCTGAAGAACTTTCTAGGGGCGTCCTCTCTGAAATCGTCTCGCTCGATCCACAGCTCTCTCCCGAAGGGGATCTCGCGGTTGCCAGCGCCCTCATCTTCCGGATTGTTAACAGCCTGGATGGTTTCTGACTCTCCCTCGGGGTAGTTCGTGATGACGACCTTGATCGGATCAAGCACTGCCATCCTGCGGTGAGAGGTCTTGTTGAGGTCTTCGCGGACCGCGTTCTCTAGGACGACAAGGTCGATCGTGGAGTTAAACCTCGCGACACCAATGTTCTCGATGAAGTTACGAACCGCGGCAGGTGTATACCCGCGGCGTCTCATGCCGCTGATGGTGGGCATCCGCGGGTCATCCCATCCGTCGACGGTGTCGGCCTCTACGAGCTCACGCAGCTTGCGCTTACTCATCATCGTGTAGGTGAGCTTGAGGCGAGCGAACTCTGTCTGGCGAGGCTGATTCGGGACAGAGAGGTGCTCTAGGAACCACTCATAGAGCGGCTTGTGGTTCTCGAACTCCAAGCTGCAGAGCGAGTGAGTGATGCCTTCGATGGCGTCAGACTGTCCGTGCGTGAAGTCATACATCGGATAGATACACCACGAGTCGCCTGTGCGGTGGTGGTGCGCATGCATGATTCGATAGAGGACAGGGTCACGCATGTTGAAGTTTGGGGAGGCCATGTCGATCTTGGCCTTCAGAGAGCAAGCTCCGTCTTCAAACTCACCGGCGCGCATGCGGCGGAAGAGGTCTAGGCTCTCTTCGGCGCTGCGCTCTCTGTATGGACTGTTTGTCCCGGGAGACGTAGCGGTCCCGCGGTGCTCACGCGTCTCCTCTTGGTTGAGGTCGCAGACATAGGCGAGCCCTTTCTCGATCAGCTCTTCTGCCCAAGCGTAGAGCTGCTCGAAGTAATCAGAGGCGTAGCGGACCTCGCCGTCCCACGACCAGCCGAGCCAGTTGACGTCGTCCTTGATGGAGTCGACATACTCGGTGTCTTCCTTGGTCGGATTGGTGTCATCGAAGCGGAGGTTGCATGTGCCGCCATACTTCTTGGCGATCCCGAAGTTAATGCAGATGGCCTTCGCGTGACCGATGTGGGGGTATCCATTCGGCTCGGGGGGGAAGCGCGTCGCGACGCGCCCAGCGTCTCGCTCGCTGGCGAGGTCTTCCTCAACGAGCGCCTCTAGGAAGTTGAGGCGCCGCTCGGTCTCTTCTTTGTCTGTGTCTGACATGTCGGCGCGAGATGATAGCGCTTAATCGCTAGGCAGAGGAGCAGCCTCTAAGTTCTGTTGTGCCGCCCTATGGCAATTCTAGAAAGGCTCATTCTTAATTCCGGTACACTCTATGGGTCATGCTCTCCCTGATAAAAGTTCGCACGTGCGCTGTGACCTCCTTCTTCAGCCTGCTCTTGCTCGTCGTGACGCTGCTCTCTAGCTGCAGCAGTGAGGAACCGGCTGCTGTCAAACCTAGCGTCGCTGCTCCTGCAGCGAGCACTGAGGCAGCGCCGCTCGCACAGCCTGCCCCAGCGGGCAGGGGCGAGATCAAGTTCAACAAGCTTACGCATGATTTCGGGGCGGTGGACGACACAGAGGAGCTCCACTGCAACTTCGACTTCACCAACACTGGTGATGGGGTGCTCTTGATTCGGGAGATCAAGGCTAGCTGCGGTTGCACTACGACGAGCCTTGAGAAGATGGAGTATCAGCCTGGAGAGAGCGGCTCGATCGAGCTGAATTTTCACCCCAAGGGCTATGGTTCACAGACAAAGACCATAACGGTCAAGTCGAACTCTTCGAATAATGAGCGCCTCGTGCTCTACATCAAGGCGGTGGTGACACCCTTTGTTCAGTTCGAACCTCGCGCTGTGCGCTTCCCCGAGGTCCCTGCGACCGAAGGTCGTGAGCAGACTGTCAAGGTCACGTGCCGTGACACAGGAGCGGTCTTTGGCGGCCCAATCTGTACGCATCCAAGCTTCACTGCGGAGTGGAGCGTCCCGCCTGTGAATGGCACGGGCACGTTGACTGTGAAGCTGAAGCCAGGCGCTGCTAAGGGCAACGTGATCAACAAGGTGAAGCTCGATGTTCAGGGTGCGAGGTCCGCAGGAGAGACCCCTAGGAAACAGACTGCAGAGCTCAGCGCGAGCGCCGCTGTCTTCGGAGAGATCATCATCGAGCCGGTCTTCCTCTCTGTGGGGCGAGTGGATCCAGGCGGACGAGTGGATAAGAGCGTCGCTCTGAGGCGGCCAAGTGGCGCCCCTTTCAAGCTGCTCTCAGCCGAGCTCATGAATCCATCACCCGCGAACTTAGAGGTCTCGATGACCCAGAGCGGGAACGCTTGGACAGTGCGTGTGCACGGCGAATCAGGGACTTATCAGGGCTTAGTGCGTGGGTCAGTCGTGATCATGACTGACGTCGCCGGTGAACCTAGGCTGACGATCCCTGTGATGGGCGCTGTCCGACCCGACCCGAAGAAGTAGGCCCGCTATCTTCGGTGTCCGAGCCACAGGGGCCGCTTGCCTAACCTCTTGTGCTCTTCGATCTCAAACCACTTTGAGGCGGCTCTTCGTAAAGAATCTGGCGCGTAGTCAGCTCTTTGTTCAGCGCTTGCGTTCTCTCTGATCCACGCTGGGCAGCGCGCGAAGCTCTCGCAGTTGCTGAAGAGCAAGGTCCCGGAGGTGACGGCGGCCAAGTGTTCGAAGATGACCTCGTGATCTGAGGCGATGGCTGGGTTTCGATCGCTCCCGAAGTAGAGATAGTGATAGGTGTTCACGAGGTGAACGAATTGGAAGCGCTCACCTTCGCCGGCGAGCACCTCGAGGGTCTTGTGCTGGAAGCGTGCGCGCTCGAGCTTCAGGTGTTCACGGGCTGCTTCGCAGGCTGCGAGGTCTTCGGCGTGGATGTCGATCCCGAGCGCCTCTGCGCCACGGTGTGCCGCCTGCAAGACGAAGAAGCCTTTAGAGCAGCCGATGTCGAGGAAGGAGTCGAGGTCGCTTGGCCAGTGACGTCGAAGGCGTCGCCAGCGCTTCCAGAGCTTCCATTTCGGTCGCATGTCAGTGCCAATCACGCGGTAATCATGGTTGTGAGGATAAGAGTCCGCGAGGTGCGCGCGGCTGGCTTCGTCGAGGCTCATCTTTTCCACTGCGGCGCTGAGAGGCGTCGCTTTCCGTCTGGTGAGCGGAGCTCGCCAGAGCTCTCTGCTCCTAGCTCGCGGTCCCAGAGCTGACAGGTGACTTGTAGGTGACGTTGGTCCAAGGCTTCACAATAGTTTGTGTAGAGGCAGCGCTTCACCTCTTCTCCTCGACCAGCGCGCAGCTTGGCCCACCAGTCGGGGTCAGCGAGGGATTGTCGCGCGGCTGCGACGAAGTCACAGGAGCCGTTTCTTAGCGCGTTCTCCATGATCTCGAAGTCGTTGAGGCCTCCCGCTGCGACGACAGGGGTCTCATGACCGGCCTCTCTCACTGCGCTTCGGATGGCGTGAGGGAGCGAGAGGTTGCGGCCGAAGGGCGGGTCTCCTTCGATCCTTACGGTGGGCATGCACTCGTGTCCGCTCTCGCCTGTATATGGGTAAGCGGCCGCGCCGACCTTCGGCTGTTTGGCGTCTTCGAACTTCCCACCTTTTGAGACAGAGAGGAAGTCCATGCCCGCTTCGGCGAAGGCGACGCCGTAGTAGCAGGCGTCTTCGATGCGTCCGCCTCTCTCGATGACCTCGTCACCCAGGAAGCGGCATCCCACAGCTAGCGATGGGCTGACGCGCTCGCGCACGGCCTGAAAGACCTCGAGCGGCAATCGAGCGCGCGCCTCGCGCGAGCCACCATAGCCGTCATCACGATCATTCTTTGACGAGAGGAAGGAGGCCATCGTGTATGCGTGCGCATAGTGAAGCTCTATGCCATCGAAGCCTGCTGACTCTGCTCGTGCGGCGGCGTCTGCGAAGAGTCCCGGTAGAACGGTCGGGAGCTCTTGGATGTGCGGCAGTTGGAGGTCGTTGACGCGCTCGCGGTAGCCCATCTGGAGATCTTCACGCTCGCGCTCATTGAGGAGTGAGAGCAGCACCTCGTGATCGAGGCCGAGGAGCAACTCACGCAAGGCGTCATCGTCATCGAGGTCGTGGCCGAGGGCGCGCGCGGCCTCATAGTGACGAGCCTCAATCTTTAGGAAGCGCCGAATCCATTGCTCCTCCTCCGGGCGTCTGCGGATCGTGAGGAAATCGATCAGCTGGATGATGAGCCTAGTCTCTCCGCCAGAGCGCGACTTGACGAGCTCGACTAGCTCGGTGAGCCCAGGGATGAAGCGGTCATGGCCTGCGCGCATCAAGGGACCGGAGGGGACGTCCCGGATCCCGGTGGCCTCTACGACGAGCACGCCCGGGCGACCATCAGCGAGCCGTCCATACCAGTCGAGGACCTCCGGCGTCACGAAGCCTTCTTCTGTGCAGCGCCAGGGAACCATCGCTGGCACCCAAGTGCGAGCGCTAGTCTGGACCTCACCGAGTCTCCCTGCGGAGAAGACGCGGCTTTGGCCGGCCTCCTCTTCGGAGGGCCAGCGAGCTTCGGGGATCTTGTGTTTGGCTGTGCTCAAGGGCTGTAGATTGTAGAGACCCGAGCCCGAACTTCCGGTGGCCTTCCGGTCTCGATACCTTTCCTTTATGACGCTCACCCTAATAACAGGCGCTAGCAGCGGGATCGGCGCTGCTACAGCGCGCGCGCTCTCAGCTGCCGGACACACGGTGATCGCCGCCGCTCGGAGGAGGGAGGCGCTCCTTGAGCTGTGTGACTCCTTGGATGGGGAGGCTCTACCGCTCGTTATGGATGTTACAGATCCGAGCTCAATCTCATCTGCGCTGGAAGAGGCGCGAGCCTTCGCAGCAGAGAGGGGAGGGATCGAGTGGCTCGTGAACAACGCAGGTGCTGCAGAGAGTGAGCCCGTGACGAAGGCGAGCGAAGCTCTCTCCGAGCGCATGATGGAGGTCAACTTTCACGGCGCGCGTCGGCTCATGGAGGCGCTCTTGCCAGAGATGGTCTCTCGCCAGGCGGGCGCAGTTGTGAATGTTGCCTCTTCAGCCGGGCTCAATGGATACGCCTATGTCGCAGCTTACTGCGCCGCGAAGCATGCGCTCGTGGGGTATAGCCGAGCCGTCTCAGCAGAGCTGGAAGGCAAGGGTGTCCGAGTCGGGCTCGTCTGTCCTCATTATGTAGACACGCCGATGACCGACGCTTCGCTTTTAAAAATGATCGAGAAGACACATAAGAGCCAGGAGGAGCTGCGCGCCTTTCTCGCTTCACAGAATCCAGGCGGCAGGATCATCACCTCTGGAGAGGTCGCAGGGGCTATCTTGGAGCTGCTCGCTGAGGGGGCTAATGGATCCTTGGTGGAGTTGGATGGATCTGGGCCCTCTCCTGAAGGAGAATGAACACGTGAGTCAATTAGAGAATGTGCTACCGGATGGTTGGCCCCGACCCTCGGGCTATTCGAACGGCGTGCTCGCTCCTGCTGGGAGTCGTGCGCTTCACGTCGCAGGACAGATCGCTTGGGACACAGAGCGCGCTCTCGTCGGCGAAGGTGACTTCGCTGCGCAGTTCGCGCAGGCCTTAGAGAACGTGATCGCCGTCGTGCGGACCGCAGGTGGTGAGCCTGCGGACATCGCCTCGATGACGATCTATGTCACAGATAAGCGCCAGTACTTGGACGCGGTTGGCGCGGTCGGTGCAGCTTGGATGAGTCGCTGTGGGAAGCACTACCCAGCCATGGCGCTCGTAGAGGTCGCAGATCTCTTGGAAGAGGGGGCGCTGGTCGAGATCGCTGCGATCGCGCACATCTCGTGACCGAGCCCGTCTTTCAGCCGAGCGGGGTTGTCACCTTGCTCACAGACTTCGGACTCAGCGATCCATATGTCGGTGTGATGAAGGGCGTGATGCTCTCTGCTGCGCCGAAGCTCGAGCTCATCGATCTCACGCACGGCGTCCCAGCGCAGGCTGTCGCGGTCGGTGCATGGCATCTCTCTCAATCTTGGAGACGCTTCCCAAGAGGCACTGTGCACGTCGTCGTGGTCGATCCAGGCGTCGGCTCAGAGCGTCGCATCCTCCTCGCAGAGCGAGACGGACACCTCTTCCTTGGACCAGACAATGGGGTGCTCGATCCCACGTTAGGCGAGGGCGCTGTCGTTCGTGTGCTCGATGCAGACCGCTTCGCCTTGCCCGGTGTCTCTCGGACCTTCCATGGGAGAGACATCTTCTCACCTGCGGCTGCAGCCCTCGCGGACGGCATGGCTCCGAGCGAAGCGGGCGAGCTCATTTCGAGTTGGCAGCGCCTCTCGCTGCCTGAGGCTGAGATGGATGAGGATGGCGTTCTTCATTCAGAGGTGCTCTATGCGGACTCCTTTGGGAACCTTGTCACTACAGTCGAGGGCGCGGCCCTCGCTGGGGGCGAGTGGGATGTGGAGCTCTGTGGTGTGTCCATGCCGCTGGTCGGGACCTATGCAGAGGTCGAGGTCGGAGCGCTCTTGGCGCTCGTGGGCTCCTCTGGCACTGTCGAGGTGAGCCTGAGAGACGGGGACGCTGCCGCGCAGCTAGGGGCTGTGGCGGGCGCCCCGATCCTGATCCGTCGAAGCGCCTCGGACTGAGCCCCTGAGCGCGTACAATCTTCAGCCATCATGAAGCTTGAACACGTGAAGTATGAACGGGAGGGAGGCATCGCGACCTTCACCCTTGATCGGCCCGAGCGACTCAACGCGCTGACATTCGACAGCTATCGCGAGCTGACGGACGCCTTCTGCGCTCTGCGTGAAGATGACGAGCTGCGCTGCGTCGTGATCACTGGCGCTGGGCGCGCTTTCTGCTCTGGCGGAGATGTGAAGGACATCATCGGCCGACTCTTCGGTGTCAGCGATGAAGAGCTGCTCGCTTTCACTCGCATGACATGCGACTTGATCGAGAACATCCGTCTGCTTGAGGTGCCTGTCATCGCGTCGCTCAACGGAACGACTTGCGGTGCGGGGGCGGTGATCGCTGCCGCGGCAGATATTCGCCTGGCCTCTGAGCACGCGAAGATCGCGTTCCTCTTCACTCAGGTCGGACTCTCTGGCGCTGACATGGGCGCCGCTTGGCTCTTGCCGCGCATCGTCGGGCTCGGTCACGCGAGCGAGCTGCTCATGGCGGGCGAGTTCATCAGTCCAGATCGAGCTTATGAGATCGGTCTCTACAACCGCGTCGTGCCAGCGGATGAGCTCGGGAGGTTGACTGCAGAGTGGGCCGCTAAGCTGGCGGCTGGTCCGAGCCATGGCTTGGCCGTGACCAAGCGCATGTTGAATGAGGAGGCCTCGATGACGATGAAAGAGGCGATGCAGGCTGAGGCTGAGGTGCAGGCGGAGTGCATGACACACCCGGACTACCGCGAGTCTTATGAGGCCTTCATGGAGAAGCGCCCCAAGGAGTTCACGAAGTACAAGCGCGATGGGAGCGAAGCATGAATGAGCTCACGAACTTGAGAGCTGAGGCAGCGCGCATCGCGCTAGAGCTCTCTCCTTCAATTGAAGGGGTCGGTGAAGATGAGGCGCTCAAGCGCTCAGTGAAAGAGCTCGGTGCGGCTGGCATCACGGCCTGGGCTGTCCCCGCTGCCTTCGGCGGAGCGAAGACGGAGCTCTGCGGCCCTGAGACTGTCAGCGTGCGCGCGCTCTGCGCTGCGCGGGAAGAGCTCGCCTACTCCAGCGGCGTCATCGACCTGGCCTTCATCATGCAGGGGCTCGGCTCTTACTCGATCGCGCTCTCTGGCAATGAATCACTCGCGGCTGACTTTCTCCCCTCGGTCGCGAGCGGAGAGAAGATCGCTGCCTTCGCTGTGACTGAGGAGGGCGCGGGCTCTAGTCTCGGTGAGGTTAAGACCACCGCGACACGCGATGGTGATGACTGGGTGCTGACCGGCGCGAAGACCTTCATCTCGAACGCTGGAGTCGCAGACAGATACAGCGTGCTCGCTCGTACTGGTGAAGACGAGACCACGATGTTCTCTGTTCCAGCAGAGGACGTCCGCATCGAGCGCTTCGAGGTGATGGCGCCGCACCCGATCGGAGAGGTGCACTTAGAGGGGGCGCGAGTCCCTGACACGGCGCGTTTAGGTGCTGAAGGGGGCGGGCTCAAGCTCGCGCTCGCCACCTTGCAGCGCTTCCGCACCTCAGTCGCTGCTGCAGCTTGCGGCTTCGCTCAGCGCGCCTTAGACGAGTCAGTCTCACACCTCTCAAGCCGTGAGCAGTTCGGACGGCCCTTGGCGAAATTCCAAGGCCTGCGCTTTGAAGTCGCAGAGATGGACGCGCGCTTGCGAGCCGCCCAGCTCCTCGTAGCAGAGGCCGCGGGTGTGCTTGATGAGGGCTCCGACGCCACCTCTGAGGTCGCGCGCGCCAAGCTCATCGCGACGGAGACCGCCGGCTGGATCTGTGACCGCGCCGTGCAGCTGCACGGCGGCTTGGGAGTGAAGAAGGGCAGCGTCGTCGAGCGACTCTACCGTGAAGAGCGCGCGCTCCGTATCTATGAAGGGACCAGCGAGATTCAGAAGCTGATCCTCGCGAAGGAGATCTTCGACCAAGAGTCCTGAGCGATGGCGAGCTTCGAGAGACACATCTTCGTCTGTATTCACGAGCGCCCTGAGGGCGAAGCGCGCGGATGTTGCGCGGCGAAAGGCAGCGTCGACATCGCAAAGCAGATGAAGATGAGCGCCTATGAACGTGGGCTCAAGCGCGTCGTCCGCGTGAACAAGGCGGGCTGCTTAGATCAATGTGCGCGCGGCGTGAGCTGCGTCGTCTATCCAGAGAACATCTGGTATGGCGCGGTGACGGAGGCCGATGTCGAAGAGATTGTCGAGAGCCACCTCGAGGGTGGAGTTCCCGTAGAGCGCCTCATCGTCCCGCATGATCAGTTGACTGGAAAGAAGCCGGAGCGCTCAGAATGACCGAGATCCTGAACCCGAATGATTGGCGGGATCGCTTCCCGATCCTTGAAGACACGACCTATCTCGTGAACCACTCGCTGGGTGCGATGCCGCTCGGTGTCCGTGAGAAGCTGAACGGCTTCGTCGACCAGTGGGCAGACCGCGGCGTGCGCGCCTGGGGTGAGGGCTGGTGGTCTGCGCCAGTGGATGTGGGAGACATCGTCGGTCGGATCATGAACGCGCCTGCTGGCTCAGTCGTGATGCACCAGAACGTCTCCGTCATTCAGAGTATCGTCGCGAGCGCGATCGACTTCAGAGGCCCGCGGAACAAGGTCGTCTTCACTGATCAGAACTTCCCGACTGTCGGCTATGTCTGGGAGGGCGAGCGAGAGCGCGGCGCCCGCATCGAGATCGTCGAGTCAGATGGCGTCCGCGTCCCGACCGAGCGCTTGCTGGAGGCGATCGATGAGGAGACGGCGATCGTTCCGATCAGTCATGTCTGCTATCAGACCTCATTCCTTCAGGACGCCAAGGCGGTCTGCGATCGCGCGAAGGAGGTCGGAGCCTTGGTGCTCCTCGATTGTTATCAATCGCTCGGTACGGTCCCTGTGGACGTGCAAGAGCTGGGAGTAGATATGGTCTGCGGCGGCTCTGTGAAGTGGCTCTGCGGAGGACCCGGCGCAGGCTATCTCTATGTGCGACCTGACCTTCAGGAGCGCTTGAGCCCGAGGGTGACGGGCTGGGCTGCGCACGCTGCGCCCTTCGCCTTTGAGACTGGCGCGCAACGTCACGCGACTGGCATCGAGCGCTTCCTCCACGGCTCTCCCGCTGTCGCTGCCTTCTTGCAGGCTTCAGCCGGCTATGAGGTCGTCTTAGAGGCTGGCGTGGATCGAATTCGTGCGCACTCGATCAGTCTGACAGAGGGTTTGCGTGAGGATCTCACAGAGCGCGGCTTCGTGATCAACAGTCCTCATGACCCTGCTGAGCGCGGCGGCACCTTGGCTGTGGGGCTCGCTGAGGATGAGGACAACGCCTGCTTTGTGCAGGCGCTGGCCGCGCGTGAAGTTCTCTGTGATCAGCGACCAGAGATGGGCTTGCGAGTCTCTCCGCACTTCTACACGACGAGAGAAGAGCTGGCTGCCTTTGCGGAGCACTTGAGTGAGCTGCGTCAAACACGCGCGTGGCAGGACCACAGGCACGAGCGCTCTGCTTATTAGATGAACTCTAGGCGCTCTCTCTTCTTTATGTGCTGCGCGCTCTTCGGCGCCTTCACAGGCTGTTCGTCACCTCCTCAAATACCTGAGAAGGGAGAGTCAGTCATTCTCGTGCACGGTCTTGGTCGCTCGTCCTCTTCGATGAAGGTGCTCGCTTCGCGAGTGGAAGAGGCAGGCTATCGGGTTATCAACTTTGGATACCCGTCGACCTCTGAGCCCATCGAGGCTTTGACTGAGCGTCTAGGTGCTGAGGTCGAGCGCAGCTGTGGAGCCGATCGAAGCGGCGTGCACTTCGTCACGCACTCTATGGGAGGTGTCTTGGTGCGCAGCTATCTCTCCTCGCAAGAAGAACCGCACGAGGGTCGCGTTGTGATGCTGAGTCCTCCAAATCAAGGCAGCGAGATCATCGATGCCTTTGAGGACTCATCGCTGCTGCGCGAGCTCTTAGGACCGGCGGGGATGAAGCTGGGGACTGGCGAAGAGGGGATCGCTCAAGAGCTCGGGCCTGTGCGCTTCACTCTAGGTGTCATCACTGGAGACCGCAGCTTGAGCCCGCTCGGGTCTTGGCTGATTCCAGGGCCAGATGATGGGAAGGTCGCTGTCGACAGGGCTGCGGTGGAGGGCGCCGTTGACTTCAAGGTGATTCATGCTACACACACTTTCATTATGAACCGCAAGGACGTCGCTGAAGAGGTCCTGCACTTTCTAGAGCACGGTCAATTCATTCAAAGCTGACAAGAGAGAGTCCTGATGAGTGAGGGAGAGCAGCGACTGGAAGAGGGGGGAGAGCGCGAGCGCGTCTTCACTCCGGAGTTCCCGAGCGGTGTGACAGCGCTCGTGCTCGGCGCAGAGGTTCAGCTCACACCGGCTGATATACAACTGTCAACGAGGCTGGCTTCCGAGGGAGTGCTCGTCTTCGCTCGCACACTCTCTCGTGATGGCGCGACCTTGAGTGATCGCGAGGCGACCGCCATGGCTACGGAAGAGCTCAGCGCGTTGATCGCGACTGAGGGCGTGGAGCCTGACGCCGTCGTCCTCGCGGGAGTCGGTCGCGGCGGGACACTCGCGGTCCTTTGTGCATGTCGGGTTGACGGCCCGGCGCTCGTTCTCGACATCGGAGGACCCTTGATCTACTCAGAGCTAGACGAGGGCCGCTCCGTTCAGCCGCTTGAGATGCTCTTAAACCTCTCAGCGCCGCTCTTTATGGCCTTCGGTGAGGAGGTCAGCGATCAAGATCGGGGCTGGATAGAGTCGTCGCTGTCGCAGTTCGCGCGCACCTACGATATCGTTACTGCCCCCGTCGCTGGCTCTGCGCTCTTCAGCTCTGAATCAGATGTCGACGAGCCCGTCTGGGAGGCCACGAAGGCCTTCCTCCAACTCCACTTAGAAAACTCATGAGCGCCTTCAGCCTCTTTCAGCTCGCCCCTGGCATGACCATCCTTGATCGATACGAGATCAAGAGCGCTAACCGTCAAGGCAGCATGTCTGCTGCGTTTCAGGCCACCGACACCAGTGACGGTAGCGCTTGCGAGCTGCAGGCTTTTCCTGCTGGGCTCTTTGAGAACGAAGAGCAATCGGAAGAGTTCGCGGCCTCAATGAGTGGATGGAAGGGGGTCGACTCCGACGCCGTGCTTTGCATCAGGAGCGTAGAGGTCCTTGAGGACAACTCGATCTTGGTCGTCACAGATCTCCCTACAGGTGATTCCCTGAGGGACGCCTTGGGCGCGACCGGGCCTTTCTCAGGGCCGGAGGTTCAATCCATCGGAGTGACGATCTTGGATGGCCTCTCTGCGGTGCACAACGCTGGCCATGTTCACGGTGACATCAAGCCGCAGGCGATCCACTTGACGAGCTCTGGACCGGTCCTTGTGGACGGCGGCATCACGATGGGCCTTTGGAGCGCGAAGCATCTTGGCGATAAGACCGCTCTGATCGGGACGCCTTATTACGCGCCAGTCGAGCAGTTCGGCGGCGAAGCTCCGGACATCTCCAGTGACATCTACAATGTCGCGACTGTGCTCTATGAGCTCGCGACGGGAGTCGTTCCGTGGCCTGGTAAGAGCTTCCTTGAGATCTTCCAAGCCAAGCTCGCGCCGGAGCCGACCCCGATGGGGGAGCGTGTCCCGGGCTGTGAGATCTCGGCCAACTTAGAGAAGGTCATCAAGGGTGGACTCCTTACAGATCGTCGGGAGCGCTACACCGACGCTGCTGTCTTCCGTGACTTGCTCGCCGCAGCAGACATCAGCTGAGCGCTGAGCAAGCCTTGAACTTCTCGGCTCTAGAGCGCTTCAACCTCCACGATTACTATCTCAAGCGGAACCTTGAGGAGGGGCGCGGGGACAAGGTGTGTCTCATCTCTGGAGATGAGGCGCGGACCTATGCAGAGCTAGAGCAGCGCGTCGCTTGCTGCGCCGCGGCGCTGCGGTCCCTCGGCGTAAAGCCAGGCGAGCGCGTCTTGATCGTGCTCCCTGACGGCTTTGAGTTCGCCGAGGTCTGGTTCGCTGTCCTGCGCGTGGGCGCTGTCTTTGCGATGGTCAATCCGCTGATCCACGCAGAGCAGTTCGAACACTACCTCTCCTACTCGGGCGCGCGGGTC
>Ga0163180_10001471_pt1 | contig 13366 bp, 9 predicted proteins | sample AtlANTMetagenome_2_FD_109647 | JGI IMG/M metagenome (GOLD analysis project Ga0163180, IMG submission 109647) | Marine eukaryotic phytoplankton communities from the Atlantic Ocean - Atlantic ANT 4 Metagenome | ecosystem: Environmental > Aquatic > Marine > Oceanic | place: North Atlantic Ocean...
AAAAAAAAAGTTGATTCCGAGTCGCAGTCGTTCATTTAAAGAGGTACGAATTTCGCGCGTTCGAGGCGTCTTTGCCGGGTCGCGCGCGTGCTTTTCCGCGCGAATTCCGATGATTTTGATTTTGGCCCGTCCTTTTCTCTCTCTTGGTGCTTTTAGGGCCTTGAGAGGATGTGTTTGCTTTGCGTTTTGTTTCCTCTCTCTCTCTCTCTCTCTCTCTCTCTCTCGCTGACGGGTTGTTTCTTTCTCTCTTTCGCCCTCGAACGACGCAGATATCGTAATAATGTCAGCAGCAGTCGAAGGAAAACCCGCCGCGGCGAAAGCCGGCGATGCCGAAGCGCAACGCATCCACAGAATCCGCATCACCCTCTCCTCCAGAAACGTGAAGAACTTGGAGAAAGTGTGCTCGGATTTGATTCGAGGCGCCAAGGAAAAGCGATTGAAGGTCAAAGGCCCGGTTCGCATGCCGACGAAGAAGTTGCAAGTGACGGTTCGTAAAGCTCCGTGCGGGGAAGGTACGAACACGTGGGATAGATACACCATGAGAATTCACAAGCGGCTGATTGATTTGCACTCGCCGGCGGATTTGGTGAAGCAAATCACGAGCATCTCCATCGAACCGGGAGTTGAGGTTGAGGTGACGATCGTGGACAACTAAATCTAAATCAGGCACACGTAGCGCAAACGATAATAGAAGAGGAATTCATATTAGTTCTTTATTTAGGAGAGAGCGTTTATTGTCAAATATGAAAACAACACACACACACACACAGTTTGGCATCATAAAATTTCACGCACACGTACACATACTTCGAGTACACGCAAGCGAGAGAGATAGAGAGAGAGGGAGAGACGCCGCCCGAGAACGAACGCATGACGTTCCCGAGCGCGAGCACTCTGTCTCGGACGGACTCTCGCCTTCTTCGTATCGGTAATACCATCGCACTTGGACAGAGCGCTTCGAAAAGGATGCGCTCGTGGAAGCCTCCTCGTATTTCCCGTGAAGGCGCAAAAGCGCGCTCGACTCGACTCGATCGAGACGCGTTGTGGCAAGGAGGTGGTTCAGGATTCATAGAATCCATAGATGAAAGCACCGTGTCAAAGTTTCGACGGAGTTGGTGTTCAATCGACGACTCTGATGGTGCGATTGCTTTTTTGCATAACAGGTGGAGAGTTGCTTTAAAAGTATTTCGTTACGAACGCGAGAGAGTAGGATTAGACGAGCATTGGTTTTTAGGTTGGCACGAAAAGAAGACATACGTCGGGAAAACGTATTTACACGAACAAGATGAGATGGGTCCAGCGAGAGGGGAGATTTATATTTCCAAGTACGCTTTATTAGACGACGATTTTGCGACGTATATGGGCGTGTTGCGACACGAGTTGGCGCACGCCATGTGCGGGCCGTTAGAGGATCACGGAAGGAAGTGGCGGGCGACGTGCGAAGCGATCGAGTGCAACGAAGAGTGGGTGTGTGAAGCTAACAAAAAGTTTTACGTCCGACCGAAAACGAGTTTAATGTGGACGAAACGAGACGGCGCGTTGTTTCTTGAAGGCGGAAGGGAAGCCATGTTTCGAGCGTTGCCGCGAGGGTGTTGGGAACGGACAATTTACGATAGCGAATCGAATAGAATGGCATACGAGAACGAAGAAGGAAAGAAGATTGATCCGTTCGCGTTAAAAGAGACGTACGAAATTCTCTAGTTTTAGTGTATTTATTTATAATGTGAAGTCTTATGTAGTATTAGCGCGCATGCGCAGCTCGCGATAAATACAAAAATCAATACAAGCTATCAATCGGTTTTGTTGCTAATGACAGCCACGTACCTCGTTGTTGCCGACGCTCCAAAGAAACCGAGCGATAATATTGCCATTAAGTACGTAAGAATAGTCATAATCGGGTTTTCACTCTCCTTCCTCCTCACCATTACCGTCCCATCTTTAGACATTTTTTCCAAGTGCTGTTTTGTGATTTTTAAGCAGCTCATCAACAAAACGACGACGCCAACGATATCTCCGTACACTTTCCGCGTGAGTTCCCAAACACTCGCACCTCGCTGACCAAACTTCGTTAACTCTCTTAAAAACTGTTTCTCTCGCGAGGTTCGATGTTTCAAATACGCCTGAGTTAACCGCTCGCCGTCGGTAATCACGTCGCCGTGCGAAGGATAGCATTTTGCTCGTTTTATCGTCGCGTCCTCTCTTTCGCTGTCACTAAACTTGGTTTTCCCGCTACTAGTCTCGTTGGACTTCTCGAACGCTTCAAGCAATTTCCTCAAACTCCTCGAGTACGCGCTCAAATCTTCAAACTCTGCCGTACTCCCGTTCATTAAACAATCTCCGGCGAACACGGCGTCGCCTTCGTCGTCATCACCCAACAACCGAAAACACACGTGATCTTCCGCGTGGCCGGGCGTGTGCATCGCTACCAACGTTGCCCCGGTGCACTTAAATACATCTCCATCTCGTATATCCACGTAATGCCTCCGTCTCTCCTTCGTATGTTTCCCTTCTCCACCGTCGTCTTCGTCCGTCCTTCTCGCCACGGCTATCTCTCCTTTCTCTTTCCTGACCATCTTAAACGCCTGAAGCCTTTCATCGCCGCACGCTTTCCTCACCGCGCTCACCCCGAACGCGTGATCTGGGTGCCAATGCGTGAGTAAAATCCCGTGCAAACGTTTCACTTTGTGTTCCTTCATCGCCGTTCTCAACGCGTCGCCGTACCCGCACTTTCTTCTCCCGTCTCCCGCGTCGATCAACCATCGAACCTCTCCGCTGCCGACGAGATACGTGTTCGTGCCTTGTAACGTCAGCGCAGACGGGTTCCCGCCGAGAATTCGCACCACGTTTTTCGACAGCCTCTTCGTCCGAGGGAGTTCCGGCAAACCTTTCGGTTGTTTCCCAGACGCGAACGCGCCGACCAACGCGTTCGCGACGGTTTCAAAGAGCGCGTGGCGGTTGATGCCGAGGTGCGCGAGCATCGATGCATTATTCGAAACCTTCGACGACGACGACGACGCTTCTCCGGGGGAAGAAGGCGCGACATCGCGTCCATTTTGTCGTCGCGCGAGTCGTTTCGGCCGCGTTTGCCGGTCGTCGTTCGCGCTCATGTTCGTGTCCTCGACGCCTTTCTCTTCGCTCTTCTTCTTCTTCTTCTGGTTTGTGACGATGTTAATGTGTCGGACTCCCTTTGTGTTGTGTAACGCTTTTCTTTATATTTATAACGCTTTTTTTTACTACGGGGCGATCGTACGAAAAAAAAAGTCAACGAAAAAGGAAACACGTTTGAAGAAGAAGATCGGAAGAAAAACCAAGAAGCTCCGGAGACGAGATGACGACGACGACTCAGACGACGACGGCAAAACGACGAGGAAAAGGCAAATCCGGGTACGACGCGACGCGCGACGGCGAAAACACGAGACTTCAGCAAGACGCGGCGAGAGGAAAAGGCGCGTGGGACTGCGAAAAGTACGAAGAGATACGACCGGAAGACGAGGCGAAAGTGTTCGAGGAAATCGCGACGGCCAACGAAGGCGACTTTTTGTTCGAAGGTGAGCGTTGTTGCAGTTAAAACCGCGTCGTTTTTTGTCGTGACTCTCTTTAACGCGCCAGGTATTCCGTGCGTGCAACCGAGGAAGGATTTCGAGCATCTCGCGTTCTTTTTCGACGGTTGTCGATATCGCATGAAAGCAGACGTAAAAGAAAAATGTCGCGATGTCAAGAGGAGACTTTGGGAAAAAGGTTGCGGCAAAGGCGAATGGATGACGACTGGGAGAAGGAAGAAAGTTGAGAGTTGGGAAGATTTGACGTTGTTGTATTCGTGCGAGATTATACCGGAAAATTCAACGTTGGAAGATTTTGGAGTTCCGCCCGGGTGTAAGGTGTTAATTGCGCTTGAGAAGGCCATTATAGAATCTGGTAAACCAGACGCTTCCGATCCGTATTGGAATTAGTACTGCGCGTTCTCTTTTGTAGTGCTACTGCTGATGCTGTTACTGCTGCTGCTCGCTTTCTAATCGATAATAATATTACACATTATGCATACATTCTAAGTCGACTTTGGCTTATCGAACGCAAGTCGTTTTCCGCTACCCCATTTCCAGTACACGGCAATCCCGAGACAATAAAGTATAATTGCTGGTCCAAACATGGACAGTTCCCACTCTTGCGTTTCTTTGATTAAATATCCAGTCAATGGAACACCAATGACTCCTGGAAGAGCCCCGCACGTATTTGTGATGCCTAAAAAAATTGACGCGTATTTCGGACTCAAATCTTGGTGGTTGGAATACAAACCGGCGTAACTGAACGATTGGAATGAAATGCCAATGGTCAATAAAATAACCGTCGCCACCGGATCTTCAAAGTATGTCGACAATAGCATCGCGAATGCCGGTGCAGCAAACGCAACGGATTGACATCCTTTACGCACTAACGTCAAATCGGTACCTCTTTGGATAAGTCTATCCGCGGTAGGTCCAGCTAATGTTCCAACTGCGATATTCGCTACGGGTGGTAACAAAGTCAACAACGATGCGTTTGTCAAAGATAAACCAACTTCTTCGGTGAAATACGTTGGCAACCACGCCAAGACGACGTATGTCCCCCAGTTACCGACGAAATGAACAAACGCCAACGCTTTGATTGGGTCTGAGTTTGCAAACTGCCCCCACGGCACGTCTTCAAATGTAATCTCCTCGTTCGCCTTTCCTGGCTCTTCTGCCTCTTGTCTGCTCCCGAACAAATTCGTCACAGGTATCTTCCCTTCATCAACCGCGTTCGTCGTCACCCCGCCCGCTCCGAACAAACCTAAAGCTATCACAATCCACAAGGCGCCAAAACTGCCAAAAATATCAAACATGCCGCGCCACCCAGTCTTTTCCATAATAAACGGCGCCACGGACAAACCTAAAATTGACCCAACGTTGAATCCACTAAAGGTAAACGCGACCGCTCGCGATCGTTCACCAACTGGCATAGCTCTGGCGATGATATCAGTCACCGCTGACGGCACGACGCCTTCACCTAAACCAACTAAAGCTCTCGCGAAGAACAACGCGGGTAAATTATCACCGGCAAAAGGAATCGCTAAGGTTGCCAACGAAATAAAAGACAGACCAAATGGCAACACTCTCGCACCACCGTACTTCGTGTTCATAAACCCACCAGGAATCTGTGACAATGCGAACCCGTAAAAAAAGGACGATTGCAAAATTCCCGACTGCGCCGTGTCCCACGAAAACTCTCTACTCATAGGAATCACCGCTACAGACATGTTAATTTTGTCCATGTTGCACACCACAAACGCGCACGCACAACAGACCATTAACTTATACCTCGCCGGTGCGGATTGGTACGTGTATGATAACTCGTCCATGGATTTCGGGAAGGTGAATGCCCATCCTTCTTGTTGCAGGTCGTCGGTGGCTACCACGACTTCGGGTTCTGCCATTTCATCTCTCGATGACGCCGTTGATATCGATGTCGTCGTTTCTTGTATCGATCCGTACTTGCTACTCTCTTTACTACTACTCATCACCTCTATCACAGTCTCTTTCGCTTTATTTTCGTCGTTACTCTCCGACAAGGGAAAAGTCGTTCCCTCCGCGACGACGTCGTTCTCTCTCTCGCTCCTATTTCTCTCTTGCAGTTGCTCTCTTCGCTTTTTCCTATTCAATCGTCTGTTCTTCTTCTTCCTGTAACTCGAAGATGGAGACGCATCGCCACGACCGCTGCCGCTCGCGTTCCTCCCCCTCTCCATCCTCTCGCTCTTATTTTCATCCCCCCCGTTCTCTTCCATCTTCCTCGTCGCCGAAACCGCGTTTTCAATCCGTTCTTTTCGTCGTCGTCGTCGTTTCCGCGTCGTCAATTCGACACAGCCCAGACGACATCGCGCGTCTTCGTCTCTCCATCTTAGACCGAAACTTCCGCGGCGGCCTCTCGAAAAAAACGTCGGAGATAAAGAAGTCGACGCGAGCCCCGCGGTGGTGGTTCCGTGCATCTCTCTCTCTCTCTCTCTCTCTCTCTCTCGTTCCCCGTGGTGTGCGGAGGAGGACGATGAAGTAAATGTGTGGTGGTAAAAATTATTTTCCAATCGAGAGAGAGAATTGGACATTGGAAAAAGCACCAAAAACTCGTCACAACACCATCCAAAACTCTCGTCATCATCATCGAGTGGCGGCGGGCGCACAACGCGCTTTTGAAGGCCACACCACACGCAAAAAACACGCGCGAACACAAAAAAAGAACGAAGAAGAAGATAGATGTCGTCGTCCTCCGCGCAAACAACACCAACGAACCAAACGATGATGACCTCGGAGCAGCGCGAACAGGCATTCGCGATGGCGAACCAGGAGATGGAATACCGCGTGGACTTGTTCAACAAACTCGTCCACTCGTGCTACGAGAAATGCATCGATAAGCGGTTCAAAGACGGCGACTTAAACGTCGGGGAAACCGCGTGCGTGGACAGGTGCAGCTCGAAGTATTGGCAAAGCGTGGGGATCGTGGGGCAGCTGCTGGGAGCGAATCAAGCGCAGCAAGGACCACCAGCAACGCAATAAATACTAGCAGTAGAAAAAGGTCCTTATCCTTGGTGGTGTTGTTATGCGTGTGCAGGAGTAGCTTTAATAATCGTCTGTATAAAAAAAACGCGCATCTCTTCTCGCTTCGTTTCAGCGATAATACATGACATCGGTTCGAATAAGAAACTTTGGCTCTCCCAACACAACATCGCGCCCGTCGTGAAGCAAATGCTCGTAGTCCAACTCGGTCTCCTTGTTTCCGTGCGGGAACAAGAGAATGTCACCAGTTTCGCCTTTGACGCTGGCGACGTACTCGAGTAAAGGAAAATTGCCGCCGCCGGCGCTTTTTGTGAGACCAGAGTTGGATTTGCGAGATTTCGGTTGAGCGTCGAGAAAAAACCCAGTTTCGCCGCCGAGGTGAGCGGTACCGTTTAAGTAGATGATGAGCGAGTACGCGCTGCTCATTTCTTTTCTATTTTCCAATTTTTTCGTGGTGGACTTGTCGTAATGCGGAATGGAGCACGTCTCTTCGCTGTAGCGGTAACAACGCAAGCGTTCATCGAGGAGAAGGTTATCGTCTTCGACTAAATATCGACCGCTTTCTCCGTCCATCCCTGATCGCGGCGGTAAATATTGGCGGATCCTTTTAGCCATCTTCTCGAGAACGTTAGTGTCGTTTCTTCTGTCTTTATCGTCATCGTTGTCGTCGTCGTCGGAGACTTTCATCGGCGACCACGAAACTGGCTCCACAGGAAGCCGAGATTCGCCATTAAACGTATCCGTAGAGGAAAGCGCCAATATGGGATCCACGGCGAGGACTTTAAAACCTTTCAAAATGGATTTCATGGACTCTTCATCCACTCTGAAATCGTCGTCAACGCCGTTTAATATTTCCAAATTGTTGCGCATAATTTTTTCCGCCATGGATTCTCTTCTCGCGTTTGTTTGATTGTGCTTGTTTGGTTGGATTTGATTGACATACTTCGCGAGAAGCTGTGAAGCCGATTTCGTGAAGACATTTCGTAGACAAAAGACGCCTGGAATACCATCGATTGGTTCTTTTTGCACTGCTTTAGCATCATCAAAACTTTGAAGTGCTGATACCGCTTCGGTTTCTTCGATTAACTCCCCCACATCGTAGCGCGCGGTACTCTGTTTCCCAACCAAAAACGCTTTACAATCCTTCGAGCACTTCTTTTCAATCGCGCAATCGCGTCTGACGTAGTGCAAATGCCAAAAACTATCGTGGATGTAGTCTGAGTTGTGTGCTGCTACTCTTTTTGCACGTTCTCTCAGCGCAATCCAATTTTTAACCGATCCTTTCTTGGCGTTGCTACTACCAGTACTCCTCGTTGGCGCTTCTTTTGTTTCACGCTCCATCTCATCAATAACTGTTTCAATTTGACGTTTAGTATCTACATCTATAATCTCGCTCGCAAAATTTGCATTCAAATCTCTTCTTGCTAACTCGCGAGGCGTAAGTTTTAAAATGTTATCTCTGGCATTCGGGTCTGCGCCAAGTGTGAGTAAAGCGCGATACGTTTGTAATGCTCTTTTGGTGCCCAAAAGCTGAGATGGTTTCTCAAACATCGCTTCGATTTCTTTTAAGCGCTGCAACTCGCGCTTCAATGTCGCTTTGTGTTGTCGTCTCAGTTCGCTCTTGCTCTGGCTCCTCTCATCATCTGCACTCGGTCGAAACTCTCTAATTTCGGCTATTCTTTTTACCAAACCGTCGCGCTCTCTCTGTATTGCCGCACCGACGACGGATTTTTGTATCAGCGTCGCCGCTCGGTGTAAAGGTGTCATCCCAAATATGTCCTTGCTATTGATTAACCCACCGTATTCGAGTAATTCTGGAATCATTTCTGGTTCGCCATACGAAGCTGCAAAGTGCAACGGCGTGCCCGCCCCGTTATCTTGCGACGCATAGTATGGGTCCACACCGATTATCTCGCGAAATAAATCTAAGCTCCCTGTTGATATTGCTGCGTAAAAGGTCGCTGGGGGATATCGGACCCGATGGAATCGTTGAATAGGATCGTCGTCTACATTTATCTGATTGTGTTCCACATTTTCTTTTTCTTCTTCTTCTTCCTCAAATTGCAGGCGCCGTTGAAATCGTTCAATTTTCGTGCATAAAACGTCGTTATCTTCCATCTTTGCCAAATCTGAAGGTCGAAATCCTTCTAAATCTTTTTTACAATGTAGCGAGTACGAAAATCCAAGCCTTCTTGAATTTTCAATCATCCAATTAATGACTCTTTCGTTCCCTCGTTGCGCCGCTTTGTGCAACGCCGAGTGCCCGTTGGCGTTGACGAGTCGAAAGCTCACGTGTAACGAGCGTAAATATTCGCAAACATCCACGTTATCGCCATCGGATTGACATGCCCACATGGATGCGTTACATCCAAACTGATTCGCCGACTCTCTCGCATTCGCCCCAAACTTAATCAATAATTTCATGACATCTATCTCGCTTTTCCAGGTTGCCCATGCAAACGCCGAAGTCCCGTCGTTCGTTTTGCAATTGACGTCGACTTTACACGTTTCGAGTAGATATTCGCACACGCGCAGGTTCCCATTCCTCGCGGCCCAGTGTAAAGGCGTTCGGCCTTCGTAACTGCGCCTCCCTAATTGAGGTTGACTCGGGTCGAAATGAAGCTCCTCGATGAGATATTTAACCACTGATAAACTATCCGAACCGCACGCCCAATGCAAACACGAGGCGCCATTTGAATCCAAGCAGGTCTTCACATCCTCCGTGCATTTTCTCAGCGCATCAATATCACCTCTTCTTGAATACTCCAGCGAATGAAATGGTAATCGCGCGACCTTCTTTTCAAGGATGCATTTTTCAAATTCTTCGCCTAAATCGCCATTCTTCGCCGCTCGTATCGCTCTCTGCAAATCTCCTGGATCTTTCTTCTTCTTTTGATACTTTTTCTTATCACTCCCAACATCTGTTCTTCTTGTCGTAACCAAACCACCATTCAAAATCACGCTCAATGCGTTTCGCTCCGCCTCGACTTCATTCATCGCGTTTGTGTGTGTCAAATCATGTTTTGTTTTATGATGCCACCACAATGCTCTTTCGTCGTTTACGAACGCGCCGCACTCGTGACACCTCCACCATCCTTCTTGTTTACATCTTTCGTAATACTCGACCGAACAAAAACAAATCGACCCACTGGGTTCATTTACCTTCGCGTGCACGTATAGTTTTTTCTGCGTTTCGTGTGGTATAAATTCCAGCAAACATCGAGCAAACAACGCCGGCGTCGCAAACGTTCGTTCGGTGCCCAGGTTGGACGTTAATTTGAGCAGGCTTTTTTCCGCTTCATCTTCTTCATCTCCCGCATTCTTCTTCATCTCCTTTAAAGCGTAAAACATTCGAATCGACGCGTTGGAAAGCTTATCGAACGATTTCGGTTGTTGCGATTGTTGTCGTTGCTCCGTGGTACTGTTGTTCGGTAGCGCTGTCCTGGTCATAAAAAAGCGTCGATGAATGGAAGCGTCGTTTTCCAAAAGAAAAATCTGTTCGCCGGAGTGCAGGAAAGAGAGAGAAACGAACAGCGCGTGGAGAAACGCGTCCGCATATTCTCCGCTCTCGGACATCGCGTATGGGATGTCCCCGCGTCTACGCCGTCATTGTTCGTTGTCGCTTCCGGGATGGACGTTTTTTTAGTTGGGACAAATTTCTGTTTTGGTACAATTTTATATTTACAAAGAGCTCACCCTACTCGTACAGGTAGGTAACTAAAAATGTTTCTCTCTCAATCTATCTCGGATGCTTCAAAATGCGATCTAAATCATCTAAGGGCCTATTCTGATGCTCTCCATTTCCCACATCGTCTCGCGCTAAATCTATATCTTCATTGCTCATTCTCGATACGCGTTCTCTCTCCTCGGCGACGGAGATGTACTGCTGGTACCGACTGCTGAAAATTTCGATGTAATACGTCGCACCGTTCCAAACGCAAAAACTAAAACAAATTAAAATTATGAACGTGTGGACGTAAAAGTTGACGTAGCACGCTGTGGCGACGAGGAACGTGACCGTGGTGTAGATGAATTGCAGAAAAACGAAGACGAATTTCGTTTTTATGCTGTCCGGAGAGTAATGTTCATCTGGGCCGAAGAAACCGATTCTGCGGAACTGTTTCAATGTCCACGCATTTTTTCGATTCTTCGTGTCCATTGAAAGCCATCGCAAAGAGGTGACGAGTTCTGGGTCGTCCCGGAACTTTTTCGCGTCCATGATTTCAGTTTTAATGAGATATGCCACCTGCCAGACGATGTATAACGTCATCGGGTAAATCCAAAACTCTTTCGTGTAATGTTTGTACGCATCCAACGTCAACTCGGCGACGTCCAATCTTTTCTCGTCGTCGCCGTGACCGAACCATCGACCACACCATGTCAACACAGCCGGCCACAAGTGAATAAACACGGATTGGACTTTATCCCACGAGTGAAAAACCAACGAATTCCTCCAAATGGGAATCGCAATCAAAATCGGTCCATTCGAAAACGTAAAAATAGTCCTGTACAACTTTACGTTTCCGTAATCGTACAAATGAAAATACATGGTCGCCGCGTGCGAAAAGTAGCAAAAGTCAATCATAAAGTACTGCCATTTTAGTTGCACGTAATACACCATCCTCGTTAACAGCAGGATAGGCATCGCGACGCAATAAAACACCCAAAACTTTTCCGGATACTTCACCGCGACCGCTTCTGTAATCAACAACCCAAACACGCCCGAGAAGAAGGCGACTTTATCTACCGTTTTGATCGTTTTCGGAACTTTTAAGAAATCGCGAATGCGATAGTTTGGATCCCCGGTGATGCGTTTTCTGGCGACCGATTTCGTTCTCTCTATGGTTTTCCGGACGATTTTCTTCGGCCCTCGATTCCGTTTCAAAGGCGACGACGACGATTTCTCGCCAGAAACCCCCTTCCCCTCGAGCGCGTGGTGGTGTTCCTCGACACCACTCCCATCGCCACGGGGCGACCTCCTCGTCGTCGTCTTTTCATCGAAGACGCGGTCGTCGTTGTCGTCGTTGTCGTCGTCGTCGTCGACGACGTCTTTTCGGCCGTTGTTGTTCCCCCCCACGGACAGCGCTCGCCGCATCATCATCACTCTGGTGCCCATCCCACTCCTTTTTTTTCCCCTCTCGTTCAAAGATGAGTACGTGCGTGAATGAACACAACCACACTACAAAAAACGTGTCGGTCGCCGCCGTCGGCGTTCGCACGACACACAAAACGCAAAACAAAAACTCCGACGACGACAAACGACGACGACCCCGCGTCGTCCTCCTCGCGCGACACGCGTCGTCCAGCTGCTTGCGTGAGGAGATCCAAAATGTGACGAGAAGAGAGGGGATTTTCGACGAACGAACGAAAAAAAAATCCAAGGGAAAAAACCAAAACCAAAAAGACACACAAACCTAAACCCTAAACGTGAAAACCCTAAACACAAAGATTTTTTTTTCTTCTTCTTCTTTGGGGGAAGAGAAGAGACTTCGACCTTTGTCTTCGTCACACAACACTTCGAGAGAGCGTTTGGTGCTGCGCCGTCCTCCATCGACGCATGTCCGAGACGCCGTCGTCGACTCCGACTCCGACGAAGCACCATCGCATCGAGAAGAAGGAGGAGCGTCTTCTTCTCGCCGAAGAAACCACCACCACCACCACCACCTCTGCGGTATCATCGGGGATGAAACAAAGACGAATCAATCGAGAGCGATTGTGTCGCATCCAACAGAGCATTCTCGCATTTTCAATTCTGTTCGTGGTCGGGTTTTTGATGCTCAACGTGCTCGTGAAAATGAGAGAGACGAGACGAGGCCCGGAAATATAAAACAGAGAAGAAACAAACAACAACGATGCTATCAGAACGAGAGATACTTTCGCTGGTCGAACCGTTGCTGCCGAACGACGTGGGAATAAAATTCGTCGTCTCCACGACGAATCCGAAACGGTTGTGCTTGGAAGGGATTGGCGCGGCGCGCCGACGGACGAACGGCGAAGAGGAGGACAGCGGAGACGATGAGAGTAAAGAGAGCGACGACGAGGAAAACTATGAAATTGAACGTGGTGACGCACTTCTCGACGTGGAGATTATCGCAGGCGAAGAACGCGGTCGTGATGTGAAAATAGCCATCACGAAATTGTGCGACGGTAACGAAGACGCGCAACCGAAACTGGCGACGCCGAGCGAGTTCGAGAAAGCGATCTCGCGTGCGAAACAGAAGAAAAAAAATAATAACAGAATAAGAATGCCGCTCGCATGCTTGGAAACGCGCTGTAAACGAGCTCTCTTTATAGTTTACGCGCATCGAGCGCACACGTTGAGAACGTGCGCGCAATTTTCGCCGTCGGTTTTCGGAGACCCGGCATCCAGGAGGAGTTTGATTGCGAGGCAACTTGTTGAAGGTATGGATTTTGTGCACGAGAAGGGATTGTGCATGCACGGAAGAGTTGGTTTAGAGAATTTTGTCATCGATGAAGACAAAGCGAAAGAATCGATCGAGAAGAATGTGGAATCGACAATGACGCCTTTGATTGAGATTGGCGTACTTGCACGTGCAACGAGCAATCAAGTTACATCGACACCGACATGCAGCATCGAGAACAGAGACGAACGCGATAAAGAAGACGCGATGGAAGAAGATCGACGAAACTTACGCGGATTATCCGCGGCTTGGCGGTTAGGGGCGATATCAAATCTCGAATACATATCGCGCATCAACGCCATTTCCGGACGACGCGAAGGCAATTTTCGGTTTCACGCCTTCATGCCTTGGGTTATCAATTTCTCGAAGCATCCTTTCTCTTCT
>Ga0163180_10001472_pt1 | contig 13365 bp, 9 predicted proteins | sample AtlANTMetagenome_2_FD_109647 | JGI IMG/M metagenome (GOLD analysis project Ga0163180, IMG submission 109647) | Marine eukaryotic phytoplankton communities from the Atlantic Ocean - Atlantic ANT 4 Metagenome | ecosystem: Environmental > Aquatic > Marine > Oceanic | place: North Atlantic Ocean...
CTCCGCTTACTCGCGTGATGCTGAAAGGTGCGTTGATCATACTCCTGCTCATCCCGCGCAATACTTACCGACAACATGTCTGAATGGGCGTTTTCCCCAGTCAGGCGACTGAGGAATTCCTGCCGGGCCCAGGCCGCTCCTGCATTCAGGATGAAGGTCTTGGCGCTGGCATCCCGCTCAACCACCGTATTGCCCACCTGGATCATCCGGGCCTGGTCACACAGATCCTGCAGAGACAGGTAGGTCAACTGCGATCCCGGTCCGGCCACGAGATCATTAAACGCAACAGCCCAGGAATCGCGGGCACCAGTATCAGACTGGAAGTAATCAACCACCGTGACTTGAGCATCCTTCCCCGTCACTACCAGACTATGGGGAAAAGTGATAATGTGATCTCCGGAAAGCCAGTGGAAGATCTCGATGGGATCCTCCACCACCACTCCATCCGGCACGTAAATGAACATCCCGGAAGAAACATGCGCCTGGTGAAGAGCGGCAAATTTCGCTGATCCCAGTTGGCAGCCGGACTTCATGAAATACTGCTGAACAAGATCGGGATGCTTCTCCAGAGCCTGATGCAGCGGCAGGCATATGACCTCCTCTGGGAGGCTCGATTCCTGTTCATTCAACCCGTCATTGACAAAACCAATCCGTGCGGAGCGCCTCTCGAGGCCGCTGACCCCACGGTGTGAACCCATCAAGTGAGGGTCGGGAAGTTGCACTCCCTCGAAGTCCAGATGACGAAGGCCCGCAAAACGCCATTCCTCATCCTTGCGCGATGGCATCGGCAACTGTTCAAAAAGCTCCCACCCCGCCTGGCGCGAAGCATTGAACCACTCCGGCACGCCATCCAGTCTGCGCGGAGCCTCTCCCAGAATATTTCCCCGATCCAATGTTGCGCCCATTAAATTCAATCTCCTGAATGCTGCATACGGGTCATGGATTCTATCCCACGCTCCCTTCCATCTCCAGTTCGATGAGACGCTTGAGTTCAACCGAGTATTCCATCGGGAACTCCCTTACCAGGTCATTGACGAACCCATTCACTGCAAGGCTCATCGCCTCTCCTTCACTCAGTCCCCGCTGCTGCAGGTAGAAGAGCATCTCCTCTGACACCTGCGAAACACTCGCCTCATGCTGGGTAGCGTGCTGGTTTCCCCGGACCGTGATGGCCGGATAGGTATCGGTCCGGCTATTGGTATTGATCAGTAGCGCATCGCACTCGGTATTGTTCCGGCACCCCTTCAGGTGCTTGGGAATATGGACTTGTCCCCGATAAGTGGAGCGACCTTCGCCCACCGAGATGGACTTGGAGACCACATTAGACGTCGTCTCGTCGGCCGCATGAATCATCTTGGCTCCCGTATCCTGATGCTGCCCCGAATTCGCAAGGGCGATCGAAATAACTTCACCACGGGCCCGACGCCCCTTCATGACCACCCCGGGATACTTCATGGTCAGCCTGCTTCCGATGTTGCAGTCGATCCAGCGCACTTCTGCATTCTCATGGGCAATTCCCCGCTTGGTCACCAGGTTGAAGACATTATCGCTCCAGTTCTGCACCGTGATATATTGCAACTTGGCATCCTTCATGGCCACCAACTCAACCACAGCCGAATGAAGGGTAGCGGTCTCAAACTTCGGAGCGGTACAGCCTTCCAGGTAAGTCAGTTCAGATCCCTCATCACAGATGATGAGGGTCCGCTCAAACTGCCCGAAGTTCTCGGAATTGATCCGGAAATATGCCTGCAGGGGATGCCTTACCTTCAGTCCCTTCGGCACATAGATGAACGAGCCTCCGGAAAACACCGCACTGTTGAGGGCTGAGAACTTGTTATCCCCGGTGGGAATCACCTTGCCAAACCAGGGGCGGAAGATGTCCTCATAGTCCTTCAGACCCTCCGTCGAATTGACGAAGATGACGCCATCTTTTTCAAGCTCTTCCTTAACATTTGAGTAGGCAGCCTCGGAATCATACTGAGCCTCCACCCCGGCAAGAAAGGCCCTCTCCTGTTCGGGGATCCCCAACCTCTCAAAGGTCTCCTTGATATCATCAGGAACCTCATCCCAGCTCCGCGTCGGCTTTGTCCCGTCCGAAAGATAGTAGCGTATGACATCGAAATCGATGTTCTCCAGGTCCTTGGTGGCCCAGTGGGTCGGCATGGGCTTGGACTCAAAGGTCCTGAGCCCCCTGTGCCGGAACTCGCGAACCCAGTCCGCGTCGTCCTTCACATCACAGATATAGTCGATGGTGGCAGGGCTTAATCCCCGGCCAGCGTCATACTTATGAGACTCCGGAAAGGAGAAATTCCCCTTGCTCTGATCGACCTCGATCGCCGCCTGAGTTCCGGAGTCCAAGACTGATTCGCTCATGTATTCTACTGAATTAAATTACGATCTTACCCTGCCACCTGGACTTCATCCTTGAGGAAATCATATCCTCTCTTCTCCAGTTCAAGGGCCAGCTCCTTGCTCCCACTGCGCACAATCTGACCATCCGCAAGCACATGGACATGATCCGGTTCAATGTAATCAAGCAGGCGCTGGTAATGTGTGATGACAAGGAAACCACGCTCCGGCGAGCGCATGGAATTCACCCCACTGGCCACCACCTTGAGAGCGTCAATGTCGAGGCCCGAGTCCGTCTCATCCATCACGCAGAATCTCGGTTCCAGCATCATCATCTGGAGCACTTCATTGCGCTTCTTCTCTCCGCCGGAGAACCCCTCGTTGACTGAGCGGGATGTGAACTGGCGGTCAATGCCCAGGATATCCATCTTCTCGTAAAGTTCCCTGTAATACGCAACCGCATCGATCTCCTCTCCCTTCGGAAGGCGTGCCTGCCGGGCAGCCCGGATAAAGTTCGCCATCGTGACCCCGGGGACTTCCGCCGGATACTGGAAGGCCAGGAAAAGCCCTGCGCGGCTCCGCTCATCGATCTCGAGTTCGAGAAGATCCTCCCCGTCCATGGTGACCGACCCACCCGTCACCTCATAATCCCCGTGACCGGCAATGACCTTGGAGAGAGTCGACTTACCCGACCCATTCGGGCCCATGATGGCATGCACCTCACCAGGAGGAACTTCGAGGCTCAGTCCCTTGAGGATATCGTTACCGTCAATAGCGGCATGAAGGTTTTTGATGATCAGGCTCATCTTATATGGAAATTAACTTGGGAGGGTCAGGAATCAGGATCCCTTGAAAAAACCCCGGATAGTGAGTTCCAGTTCGCTGACCTCCGCGCCACGCGGCAGATCGAGGAGATCGGTAATCTGGCAGCCATCCTTGAATAGAACATCGTGAATTACTCCGGTCTTCTTATCCTGGAAATGAACGTGAGGCGCGAGATTCACACAGAAACGAGAGGGCTCACGGTCAAAGTTTACCTGGTTGATCAACCCGTGTTCCACCAGGGCATCCAGACAGTTATAAACGGTAGCCAGAGAGATGGTCGGCATTCCTTTCTGCACCCTTTGGAAGATCTCATTGGCGTTGGGGTGATCCCGGTTCCGGAGAAGCACGCTGTAGACCTCCCTCCGCTGCTTGGTCATGCGAAGTCCCCGTAACTCCTGGGGGATCTCCTTCGCCGAGGCAGGAAGTTTTTCGGCGTCGTTTCTTACCATGCGGGGAAGCTACTTCAGCAAGGACAGTCCACAAGGACTAATTAGAATAATTCTAAATATCGGGATTCCTGCTCTAGTGTCCTCGCCAGAAGAAAACGGCACACGCAAGAGTGAGGACTCCGTATCCAAATCCGCTGAAGGCCAGGATTCGCCAGCGTCGGTCATTGGACGTTGCCCAGTTCACCAGGTCCCGGAAGGTGTATGGCATGCCAACCCAGAAGAGCGCCTTGGTGAGCAGCAGGTACGAGAAAATTGGGACCAGCAGGCGCGTGCCGGGATCCCGGTTGAAAGCAGCCTCCAGAAGCGGTCCAGTCACCATCAGGGCAAGCACTCCCAGGGCTCGGACAAAGAGAAACTCCTTTACGTAGATCACCATTCCCAGAAAAGCGATGGGCACGATAATCCTCAGCCATGGCTTTACCGCATTGAACTCGCCGATATCCATGGTCAGCGATGACACCAGTCCCAGGTTATCCGGAGCAATGAGAAGCCAGAACCAGAGCATTCCAACCGCAAGGGTGTAGACCCCGGCTGCGCGATGCCGCGGCAACCTGATGAGCCACTGCTTGCAGGCCTCCCCCTTGCATATCATCAGGCCATGAGCAGCCAGCAGGTAGAGCGCCATGGCATAGCCCGCAATATCAAGGGGTATACTTTCGTAGGGATGCGGACCCATTTTCGTGGGCGCTAGCTACGCCAGCACCGGGTGGAGGTAAAGAGCAAAGGCTGGAATTCCTCCCAAAGATTGGCTGCCACGGAGCCCATGGATAGCTCTCAGGACCCCTCCGGAGCCTTACTAGGCCTTCGTTACAATTGTCCCGAAAAGGGTAAAGCCGGTGGAATCCTCTATTTCCACTTCCAGGATTTCACCCGTCAGGCGGGTCTCATCCCCGTCAAAAATGACAATCTTGTTCTGCGTGGTGCGTCCACTCAATCGCTCCTTGTTGGTCTTGCTGGGGCCCGTACATAGGATTTCCTGGCGGGTTCCAATCAGGGCCGCATTCTTCCGGATCGCGATCTCACCCTGCAACTTGAGTAATTCCTGGTTGCGCTCTTCCTTCACCCTCTCGGGAATCTGGCCCTCCATCTCAGCTGCTGGCGTATCCTTCCGCTTGGAATAACGGAAGATAAAGCTGTTATCGAACTGCAGCCGTTTCACACAGTCGACCGTGGCCTGGAAGTCCTCCTCTGTCTCAGTAGGAAACCCGACGATAATATCCGTGGTAATCGCAAGATCGGCTCGTGCCGCTTTCATCTTCTCGCAAATGGTAATGAATTTTTCATTCCGGTAGGGGCGCCGCATGGCCTTGAGGATACGGTCGCTTCCACTCTGCATGGGAAAGTGAATGTGAGAACAGAGCTTGGGAAGATACGTAAACGCTTCCACCAGGTCGTCGCGATAACCGATGGGGTGGGGAGAAGTGAAACGAATTCGCTCGATTCCCTCAACTTCATGAACCGCTTCCAGAAGCTGAACAAAGGGTGACTTGCCATTGACCTTTTCGAACTCTGTCCGTCCGTAAAGGTTTACGATCTGTCCCAGCAGAGTTACCTCCCTCGTTCCCCGCTGAGCTAGTTGCTCTACTTCCCTTACAACATCTGAGATGGGGCGGCCACGCTCCCGCCCCCGGGTATCCGGCACTATGCAGAAGCTGCATCTCATGTTGCATCCCTGCATGATGGAAACGAAGGCCGTTGCCTGCTTCCCGGCCACAACATGATCCCGGATGGTATTCTGGCTGTCTTTTTCCAGCCCGGTATCCACCAGTCTTCCCTCCCCGGACGCCGACGAAGAGAAGCCCTCCTCCACCGTATGGCCCTCAAGCGCCATTGAGGGATCGTCCATTCTTTCCTCCTGTCGCCTTCGCAGGATGTCATCCACATAGCCAAAGACGCGGTGATATTTCTGAGTTCCCACTACGAGATCCAGATGAGGCACACGGTCAAAGAGCTCCTCTCCCCGACTCTGCGCCATGCAACCCATGAACCCGTAAACCACGTGCGCGCGCTTCTCGCGATGCTTGCCCATCATCCCCATCTTCCCCAGAGCCTTCTGCTCAGCCTGGTCACGTACAGAACAGGTATTGACCAGGATGGCATCCGCATCCTGCTCCTCCCGGGTGAGGGTATAGCCTCCCTCAACGAACATCCGAGCAACCTGCTCGGAATCACGTTCGTTCATCTGTCACCCGTAGGTCTTGATGAATACTTTAGGCATCGTCCTCTCCCGGCCAGCTCACGACGGGGCGGGATCCTTAGCGCCCCTGCCCCGGAAAAGCAACCTTCGGAACCAGAACAGCTTGATCCGGCAGGCCGTCTTTTTCGAAGCACCCTCTTGCCAGGTTTCTGCTACACTCTGGTCGTTGGCTCCACAGATCGACAGCTTCATTCTCTATCTTGCCACCGAGCGCGGGCTCTCCGATGCCTACCAGCTCTCCGTCAGGCGCACGCTTGAGACGCTGGCGGACTGGGCACAGCAACGGGATCTGCCCGGCTGGCAGGATCTTGGCATCGATCACCTCAGGGAATTCCTCTCGCAGCAGAAGAGCAGGGGCCTCGAGGCCTCCTCCCTCCGTATTGCAGTGGTTCATCTGAAGATCTTCTTCCGCTTCCTTGTCTCGCGCAATCTCCTCGGGGAAGACCCCGCTGAGCCACTTCTTTCTCCAAGAACAGGAAGTTCTCTGCCCGGAACCCTCCAGGTCTCTCAGGTCGCAAGGATCCTGGACTCCATCGACCCTTCCAAGCCGCTCGGGCGCCGGGACCTTGCCATCCTCGAACTCTTCTACGCTTCCGGACTGCGCCTCGCCGAAATCTGTTCCGCAAGGCTGGAGTCCCTCGACCTTGAAGACGGATTCCTAAGGGTGACCGGCAAGGGGAATAAGACCCGTATCGTACCAGTGGGCGGACAGGCTCTTACCGCGCTGAAGAGCTATCTGGATAACGAACGACCTGAACTCGTCAAACCTCACACTTCTTCCGAAATCTTTCTCTCCGTACGAGGTGGGCCCCTCGGTCCTGACCGGGTCCGGAAAATCGTGAAGGAACGCGCCCGCCAGGCCGGACTTACCGGGAATATTTATCCCCATCTCCTGCGCCACTCCTTCGCTACCCACCTGCTTCAGAACGGAGCCGACCTGCGGGTCATTCAGGAACTTCTGGGACATGCCGATATCGCCACCACCCAGATTTATACCCATGTCGACGACCAGCGCCTGAAAAAGGTCCACCGCCAGTTCCACCCCAGGGCATGAGCTGAGTTCGGGGTCGCTACCAACCCAAGCTCTGGATTGACCCGGTCACATAAGCCAAAATGGGTATAAGTGGAGGTAATTGATCTTCGAGCCTGCTTGCAGGGTAAAGGTAGAGGGATAGAATAGGGATCATTTCTCATTCGAGTGAGAGATCCCACCTCATGATTGCCAGCCCCCACAAACCGCACCCGATCAGGTCTGCGGGTTCCTTCCTCCTTCTCCCTGTCTTCTTCCTCCTGGCCTGCCTTCCCGCGACCGGACAACTGGTGATCAATGAGATTGTCGCCAACAACAAGAATACGATCGATGACGTGGATGGTGAATCCTCGGACTGGATCGAGATTCTCAATACCGGGCCCCAGATCAACCTCGGGGGCTATAGCCTGACGGATGACCCAGCGGTGCCCGGAAAGTGGGTTTTCCCCGGAGGCCAGTTCCTCGGCTCCAACTCCTATCTCATCGTCTTTGCTTCCGGAAAGGATCGAGCCGCCCTCCGCCAGCAACTCCACACCAACTTCTCCCTGGACTCCGATGGAGAGTATCTCGCCCTCTGCGATCCCAGTGGAAATGTCATCGATGAATTCGCCCCCTCCTTCCCTTCCGTAAAGCGCGACATCGGCTACGGGATCGGCAATGACGGAACCCGGGGCTATCTCTATCCTGCCACTCCCGGCCGGGCCAACGGAGATCCTCTCACCGGGTTTGTAGCGGACACGGTATTCTCTCACCAGCGCGGCTTTTATGACGAACCGATTGAGGTCACCATCAGTTCCGCCACCCCGGAAGCCATCATCCGTTATACCACGAGTGGACGGGAGCCTGCCCGCAATTTTGGACAGATCTATACGGGGCCCGTGGCCATCGACTCCACCACTGTGCTTCGGGCAATAGCATACCGCTCCGACATGGTTCCCACCAACGTGGATGCCAAGAGCTATCTCTATCCGGAGGACATCATCGAGCAGAGCGAAATGAATAGCGCGGTAGTGAACTCCACCACCTACCGCGGTGAAATCAGGTCTGCTCTCACCGAACTTCCCGTTGTATCCGTATCCTTCAACCCTACCGACCTGTTCGGGGCCGGGGGAATTCACAACAATCCGACGCTCAGTGGCAGCACCAGTGAGCGCGAAGCCCACTTCGAGTTCTTCGATCCCTCCAATGCTGAGGATTCTACCCATGAACCAGCGGGTATCCGCATCCATGGTGGAAACGCCCGCCGTCATCCCAAGAAACCCTTCCGGCTCTATTTCCGCTCCGACTACGGACAGTCCCGCCTCAATCATCGCCTTTTCCCCGGATCACCGGTCGACAGCTTCAAGAGTATCCTGCTGCGTGGCGGGGGTCACGACGCGTGGACCTTCCGCGACGACTGGGACAACGCGAGCTTCATCCGGAATGAGTTTCTTCACCGAATACAACAGGACATGGGACAGCCCTCCCCTTATGGCCGAATGGTCAGCCTTTTTCTCAATGGTGATTACTGGGGTCTCTACGAGTTGCAGGAATTCCCTCACGAGCACCTGAACGCAGACCACCACGGTGGAGACCCGGAGGACTGGGACGTCCTCAAGCATGGTGCCGAGGTAGAAGCCGGAGACTCGGTCGCCTGGGACGAATTGATCTCCCTGGCGGAGAACGGCGTCGAGTCGGATTCAGACTACGCATCCATCCAGCGGTTCATTGATGTTGATAACTTTGCCGACGCAATGATCCACCGGATATGGTCCAGTGACGAAGACTGGCTGGCACCAGCCACCCGCAACGGTCAGTCAATCTCCACGTTTTCGGACGACAAGAACTGGTATGTCGCGCGCAAGAGCAGGAATGGGGAGCAGCCTTTCATCTTCTACACCTGGGATGCGGAAATGTCGATGGGCATCCCCTTTTCACGAAACAACTCAACCGGTCAGCCGAACCCCCGCAGCTGGGAGAACAACTTTACCAGGGTCGATAATTCAAACTCACCCGGCATCATCTACGATGCCCTCCGCCAGCACCCGGAATTTCAACTGCGCTTTGCCGACCGCCTGCACAAGCACCTCTTTAACAAGGGTGCGCTCTCGGTGGAGCGACTGCAGGGACACTGGGATGGTCTCGTCGAAACCGTACGCACCCCGGTGGTAGGTGAATCAGCCCGGTGGGGACTCGACACCTGGACCGGGGCACCTCGCCGGACGGCCTATACCCGGAACGCCCAGTGGCTCCCGGCGGTCAACTGGGTGCGCTCACAGTTCCTCGTCAACCGCAGCAACACAATTCTCTCCCAGTTCAACGAGGTGGGCCTCTATCCCGACGTCGTGGCGCCCATGCCTTCCCTTCAGGACACCCTGTTTCCGGACCCGGTCAATCTCACTCTGAGAACCACAACCCGTGGAGCCACCATCTACCTTACCACCGACGGCACGGACCCACGCGTGGTCAATACACAGAGTATTTTCCCGTTTGTAACCGACGACCACCCGGTTGAGGCCCACGTGCCTACCCGGGAGAGCAATGCCGAGATAGGAACCACATGGCGGCAGGTTGAGGACCCTTCCAATATCGACGACTGGGTCACCGGGCCCAACGGGGTCGGCTATGAGCAATTCCCCAACAGCAACCCCAGCTATGATCCTTTCATCCAGACCGAGCTCACGGAGATGTACAATATCAATTCATCTGCCTATGTCCGTTACAAGTTCACCGTCCCTGACCAGTCCACTATTGATTCCCTTGAGTCGCTTATCCTCCGAATCCGCTACGATGACGGCTTTACCGCCTACCTGAACGGGGTGGAGATCGAGTCCCGCAATGCAAGTTCCTCCCAGTGGAACGCACTGGCATCAGCAAGTCACAGTGACAGCCTCGCAAGGGATTATATCACTTTCGACCAGACCAGCGCCCTCGACCTCCTTCAAGCAGGGGAAAACATCCTTGCCATCCATGGATTCAACCGCACGAACCGCAGCAGCGACTTCCTGATTCAAGCCGTTCTTGAAGGTAATACCGGCGGCGCTGGCGGGTCGGTCTCTCCTACAGCGAAAGCTTACGACGGACGCATGCTCCTGGACCGAACCACCTGGCTCAAGGCCCGCACCCTGCGTATTGACGGCACCTGGTCGGCCCTGCTGGACATGTTCTACCAGATCGGCACCCCGGCAGGCTTCGATAACCTGAAAATCACCGAGATCCACTATCATCCCACTGACCCGGAGACTGAGGCTGAACTTGCTCTTTCCGATTCTGACAATGACTTTGAGTTCATCGAACTGCAGAACGTAACCGATGGTGAAATCGACCTCAGCCTCTGCCGCTTCGACAAGGGAGTCGATTTCCAGTTTCCCGTCGGGACCTATCTCGCAGCAGGGCAGAAAGCCCTCATCGTAAGCAACCGGGCAGCCTTCCTGGCCCGTTATGGCCCGTCGACGGAACCTTCCCTCTTCGGTGAGTTCGCTACCGACACCAACCTCTCCAACAAGGGTGAGCGCCTCGGGTTGGAAGATGCCGCCGGGGACAGGATCTTCAGCTTCCCATACGACGACAAGACACCGTGGCCGACCCTCCCGGACGGATCGGGACCAAGCCTTGTCCTGATCGACCCTCTTGGCACCCCGGAGGAAGAACTGGATGAGGGAGCCCGCTGGCGGGCAGCCGATCTGGACCACGGGGCACCCGGTCTCACTGATGACTGGTCCTACCAGCTCTGGACCCGCAAATTCTACGGTCCGCTCGATGGATCCGATCCACTGCTTACCGGCCCCGATCTCGTTCCCGGACCGGGCGGCCTCAGTAACTTCATGCTTTACGCACAGGGCTACGACCTGGGCTCCACCCCGGCCCACCAGTTGAGCATTGTGGACATGGATCTCCTCAATGACTCCAACTACCTGACCTTGACCTACCAACTACGGTCCGATCTTGGAGGCGCAACCGTGACCCCCGAGGTAAGCAGGGATCTCCGGACCTGGAGTCCCGACGTCGTGGTGGTCTCGGAAGAGCAAAATGCCGATGGCACCAGGACCATCACGGTCAGGGACTCTCAGCCGGTCACCGGTGGGGAAGAACGCTATATCCGAATTCGTATCGAAGAGTAAGGCGAGGCAGCAGGGAACGCTGGCCCCATCCTGCCACCTGGCTTGACCTCTGTAGCAGCGAGACCTACTTCAACTTGACGCGGATTTCCTTCTTGGTCTCCACGGCAACCCCCTTGACCCCCTTGAGGGATTCCGCGATCTCGGCCCGGTTGGCCCCCTCCAGCTTCTGAAGCGCCTTGAGCCCCTTTGGATTCTTCATGATTTCATCAAAGTCCATGAGCATCAGGGTGATCGTGTTGTCCTTCAGGTAGGTAGCGTCCGATTTCTGGATCCCGTTGGCGGTCACCAACTTGGTACTGATCTTCATCCCCTTGAACATCTGGGCCATCATCGCCTGCATTGCCGGATCCTCCGGATTCAGTTCCAAGGCTCCCGCTTCCGGCTCCGCGCTCTCTCCCTTTTCCTTCGAAGGTTCGGGCACGGTAATGGTCAGGACATCTCCCGCGTATGCGAATTTCAGGGGATCATCCTTCACTGCCTCGGCTTCCTCGCCCTCTCCTTCCTTATTAAGATCATTCATGGCCGAACCGGGAGTCAGGACCACATTGTTGATGTCCTCGAACTTGTAAGTCACCTTCACACCCTTGCCCCCGTTGCGTTCGACCTTCTCCATCCCGGAGTAGGTGACGCCCTTGCCGAACCCGGCTGCCTTGGCCTTGTAATTTTCAACATTGTAGAGATCCGCGAAAGGGTTCTCCTCGCCCGCCCCCACGGGAAGAGCTTCCATCATCGCCACAATCTGCGCCCCCATTACGATCTCCTCGACAATCGTTCCACTACCGTCCTTCTTCAAGTTGATGACCTGCTCGACCTCGAGGCAACTCGACAGGCAACAGAGGGAAAGCAGCCCTGTGAGCCAGAGAATGTTTCTTTGTTTCATGAGACCGCTATTTTCACACCTGCCGGGCATTATGCGACCAGAATTTGTGGGACGTCCTGCAAATCAAGCGGAACTCCCCCGGAGCCGTCCCAGGTCCATGAACCTCCAGATTCCCACTTCAAATGTAACGACTACCCCTCAAAACCCGTTGCCAGCGCCAGCGTGGACGGTATGCTGGGGCAGGGATGAACGACACGCCAGCGGTTCAGGTCAAGGGCCTCGTGAAGGACTTTCGCGGGGCATTTGGACGCGGGATGATCCGCGCCGTCGACGACGTCTCCTTTGAAATCGCATCCGGTGAAGTTTACGGGCTCATCGGGCCCAATGGATCGGGGAAGTCGACTACCATGAAGGCCCTCCTCGGACTGGTTACTCCCACCGCAGGCATCTGCTCCATCTTCGGCCGCGACTCAACCAAGGTTGACTCCCGTCAGGAGGTGGGCTTCCTCCCTGAGAACCCCTACTTCTACAAGCACCTCAGCGGGGAGGAAACCATCCGGTTCTACGGTAAGCTCTGTGGAATGAAGGGAGCGGCCCTTCGGGAGCGAACCCTCGAACTTCTCGAACTGGTCGGACTCGAGGATGCCCGCAAGAGGCGCCTTGGTGGCTACTCCAAGGGAATGCTCCAGCGTATCGGACTGGCCCAGGCCCTCGTTCAGGACCCCCGTCTCCTTATCCTCGACGAACCAACTGCCGGGGTCGACCCGATCGGCTCCCGTCAGATCCGTGATCTCATCTTCAAGCTGAAGGATCGTGGATTCACCGTCTTCCTCTGCTCCCACCTCCTGGAGCAGGTCCAGGAAGTGTGTGACCGGGTGGGTATCATCCACAAGGGATCCCTCGTGAAGGAGGGACGCCTCGACGACCTGATCGCTATCGAGGACCAGACCGAGATCGTCCTCCGCAATGCCACCCCGGATCTTCTAGACAGGATCCACGCCCTTGCCACAAATGAAGAGGGGGTCGAACTGGTCCGCAGCGGAAACCCTCGAACCACCCTCGAACGGCTCTTCCTGCGGGAAACAATCCAGCGGGACTCCGGAAAACTCAACCCGGTCCAAGCCATCTGGGAACAACGGGAGGGCGATTCCAAATGAAGGAAAAGAAGCCTCCTGTTCCCCCTGAAAAGACACCTCGTTGGACAGAGGGCGTTTACGAGAAGGGTGGCGCAGGCGAGGGTCTCCCGACAACCCCGCACGTTACCCCCCTCTTCTCCTTCAGCCGGATCGGGATCATCGCGGGCAACACCTTCATGCACCTCATGCGCATGAAGATCTTTTATTTCCTGCTCGTCTTCGTCCTGATCTGGCTCGCGCTGAATGTCTTCAAACTTCCCCACACCGCGGGACCCGAAGGCAAGGGAATAGAAGAACTCCGACTCCTCAAGGCCCCGCTGGTCGGCACCATGAAGCTTTTTGCCATCATCATAGGAATCGTCGCCACTGCTCTCCTCATCCCGCGTGATGTGGAAGACCGCACCCTCTACACCATTCTGGCCAAGCCGGTGCCCAGGCTGGATTACCTTCTGGGAAAAC
>Ga0163180_10001473_pt1 | contig 13363 bp, 9 predicted proteins | sample AtlANTMetagenome_2_FD_109647 | JGI IMG/M metagenome (GOLD analysis project Ga0163180, IMG submission 109647) | Marine eukaryotic phytoplankton communities from the Atlantic Ocean - Atlantic ANT 4 Metagenome | ecosystem: Environmental > Aquatic > Marine > Oceanic | place: North Atlantic Ocean...
ATCGGGGACGGATCCTGCGTCGGCGGTGGTGAGTACAACAACGCCAACGGAGTGCACTCGTGCGTTTTAGGAGGTGCCTTAAACTCTGTTTCGCACGATCACGGTGTAATTGTTGGTGGATTAGCAAACTCAGGCACGTCGAACTTCACCGCCGTAGTGGGAGGAGGCTATAACAAAGTGGAGGAAACGTACGGAGTAATCGTTGGAGGCTACAACAACACCGTCAAAGCGAGCGATGCAACAATTGTAGGTGGATCAAATAACGAAGCTTCAGGAGCTGGATCACACATTGCTGGCGGAGAGAATAACAAGGCGAGCGGACAATTTTCTTCCATACTATCGGGACGGTTTTCAAGCGCTTTGCACAAAGGTTCTGTAGTATTTGGCGACGCATCGCTTAATTCGGTGCGAAGCACGAATGTGAATCAAGTCGTGATGCAACACGACGATGTTCGCAAAACAGGTGGCGGTATGTTTATATTTGACGAGAAGGTTGTACAAGGATGGAAACACTCCTTGTACACGAAAGGTATGGAAATTATACGCAACATCGCGCCGAAATCATATGTCAGCACGGAAGGATCGAGAACTTTGTTTGGCTTGGCGGCGAGCGACGTGGAAAAATTCGCACCGGAAATGCTCGTGAAGAACGCAGACGGGTCACACGCGACGGATCCAACGGCATTAGTTTATATGCTCGTAAATGCGTTGAAAGAGCAGGACAATAGAATTAAAGTTTTGGAGGCGAAGGTAGGCATAAAATCGTAATGTTTAAATTATTTTCGCGTGGGAGAAGAAAGAGAAAAGAATAGCTGCTCTTACCGGAGAAAGGTGAATACAACTTAGCGATGGCAAACTTAGCCGGGGCGCTCGATAATTTAGTTATTCCTCTAGTGTTTTTTACGTTCAACTACTAAAACTACCTAGTGCGCTTGATAACCAATATATTCTGCTCGCATTCGAAGCGCATGCATTCGCGATATTAATGGTTGTAACAATTCCCTGTGCTTCCTTTCCTGTTTCAATTCATTTTCACTCGACGTTTTTCTTCTGATATCTAATATTCTAGGGGAAACTTCATCGCTCTTTTGCTCACGCCACCAATATGAATCACTTTCGATTGACCAATCGTCATCGTCTTCATCAACATCATCCTCATCATCCTCATCATCAAGTTCTTGTTTTTCTTCCTCGATGCTTTGCAAAACACTCGTGAGAGCAAGAACTTGATTGTCGAGAACATCATCGCTCTCTTGAGACCTCTCCACCATGCTCATCGCGTACCTTTGTCAACCACTTTGGTGACTTTTGCACGAGTTTATAAAGATTCTTTTGAACTTGTTAAACGTTAAATAACGAACTACATAGATTTCAGTTCAGAAAAAATTATGACCAACGCATCAAACAGAATGAAAAGGGAGTAGTAGAACGAGTTAGGAATATAACATCTGCGCAAAAGAAGTAACGGAATGTCAAATAAACCGCCATCGTGTTTAATAATCTTGACAGGGCTACCAAAGTCGAACAAGTCACTCGTTGCGAAAGACATTCAGCGCCGACTGCTCGACGCTGGTGAAGAATGCATCCTCGTGGACGAACCTTCTTTAAGCCTGAAGCGAAATAACGCGTATAAAGATGCTCGAATGGAGAAAATTACTCGTCAAACGCTGCAATCGACGGTGGAGAGATACCTGAGACCAAATGGTCCTCACGTCATTTTAGACTCTATGAATTTAGTTAAAGGTTTTAGATACCAACTGTGGTGCATAGCTCGTGAGAACGCGTGTCGTTGTGTGACTATATTCTGCGCTGACTCGCGAGGTGTTACAACATCTAGAAACCAGAATGCATTATTACAGGAAGAAACTGCGTCGGTTGAAGCGTACAAACCTTCCATATTTGAAGATTTATGTAACAGGTATGAGATTCCTGATACGCGGGATCGGTGGCATAAGCCGATGTTTACTCTGAAAACGAAGACAACAGAGTCAGACTATTTAGAATCAGACGAGATAAAGAAGGAAAAGTGTAGCAATAGCAGTAAAATCACAGCGCAACTATTTGTCGATGGTGAAATGACTTTTGACGCAATTATTCGCATGGTTTCAGGAGAGGGAAGTTCGAAGGATGAAACCCGCGTGACGATGACAAATAGTGACGGAGAGGAAATGACGACGTTAGAAGAGTCGTTCGCGAGAAACGCCGCTATCGATGCTGCATCGAAGAAAAGTTTACGTCCAACATTTGCTACGGCAACTAATCGATTGAGCGAAACTAATTTGAGATACTCTATGGATAAAGCTATACAATGCGTCATCGATTCAATTACCAAGCAAAATTCTGCAAGCCCTCAAGCCGCTACAGAAACGGTGACGTATACATTTAAAGACATTCAAGAAAAAGATGGAAAAAATAGCACAGGATTGAAACCTATTCGATGCACTAGACAACCTACCCTCATCGAGCTGAGACGGTTTAAACGAGATTTTTTGAAGATATCATCGAGCTTAAAGACCAAATCGTCAGAACAAATTTCGCAACTCTTCGCTGAGTGCGTGGCTCGAGACGTTAAATAGCACTTTGTAAGATAAGTATTAACTACAGGTAATGATAATAGTGATAGTCATCGTGCTTTATTCGAAGTGATACACACAATATACTTTAGTGCGTATTGTATGGACATATATTCTAAAACTAAATTTTGCTATGAGAGACCACTCCCTTCGCTCGTCAAATTCATACGAGCCAATTCTGCTAGGTTGATGAAGTTGAAATCCCCAAAATCTTCCTCGCACGCTTCATCATCGATAACCACGTCACCTTCCTCACCGCTATCGTACGGTTCCAACGTAGGCTCTTCATCTCTTTCTTCCAGAGTGCCCCCCGCCTTAGGTGTATGGAAGGGCGATGAAGAGCTTCCATATTCATTCTCGATGGTATTTACGTCAGCGCTGTCTGAGCTCTCTTCGGAGCTTTGCTGCGCAATTCGCGACGAATTCTGGGACGAGCGCTTTATAAAATAGCTCGTATCACGAATATTAGAAACGTTGGGGACAAAGTTTGCTTCCGAATGCCCGTTATCCCAGTCGATGTCTGCAAACCATGAGTGCATCTTCACGCTATCCGCGCCACCGAGAAAAAGTGATCCGCAGCGCACCTCTGGTTCGGAATGTAATAGGCATTTAACGATATCCTTAGCCTCATCCGATATATCCTCTGGATACGCCTCGGCAACATTGTGCGCATCGTATCCCGAAAGAATATTATCGAAGATATCCGCCGGCGTGGGCGCGTGAAAAGGAGGAATGCCCGAAAGCATTTCGAATATAATGATGCCTAACGACCACCAATCAACCGATTGGGAGATCTCGTCCGTTTCGCAGAGCAAAACTTCCGGTGCCAAGTAGTCCGGAGTTCCCACCGCCATCTTTTTGTTAATACCCAACATATCAGAGCTGACGCTTCCTGAGCGATGATGTGGATATTTCTCGTTGCTCGTTTTCGGAATGATATTATCATCTCGCGACGCTCCGACAAAGCTCAGACCAAAGTCCGCGAGTTTCAAATGTCCATCTGAGGAAATCAGAAGATTGTCTGGTTTCAAATCGCGATGCGTCACGCCGACTGAATGCACGTATTCCAACGCTAGAACGATTTCACTTGCGTATTTTCGAGCCGTACTTTCCTCTAATGAGCCAAGTTGTTTCAAAAGGCTGTACAAATCGCCACCGTTAGCGTACTCCGTCACAAAGTATACGTGTCGTGCCGACGAGAAGGCATAGAACAATTTTATAACGAACGGGTTCGCCGCTAAAACGAGCGCGTCCCGTTCTTCTTTCAAGCGTGAGATAGTGTTTCTAAAGACTAAATCTCTTTTCTTTATCGCTTTGATAGCGAAAATATCTCCAGTCGCTCGCTTTTTGGCTAAGAAAACGCGACCGTGGGCACCTGAGGAGATAAGTTTGAGCACTTCGAAATCTTCTACGGATATTTGGGGTTGTGACGCAATATTATTGGCGACGTCCGTATTACTACCGTTTGCTTCGTACTCGAGAAGTTCATCTCTATCCGAAGAATTCGTGTTGCCACTAAGAGATCTACTCAACTCCGATACTCTCATTTTTTCTTCAAAGGATGACGAAAGAGAAGAGGTACGAAGATAATCTACCGGTGACATAGAACGTTGCCTCGAGTGCTTATCTCCTCGGGGTGAACCTAATGGACTACTCGCACAACACGCAGAGTGTGCCACGAGCTCTGACAACGGAACAATTTTCTCACATATTCTGCACACCGACGTCAATTTTTGTTGACTCTCTGGACTAATTTGTTTTCCTCCATGCGTTGCGCCAAGGTTCGCAGATGGGGTATCGCTTTGTGCATCCGATTGCAAATTATCGCAATTTTCATCTTCATCGAGCTCCATATCAGCTCTGTAAAATATTCGAGAAGGATTCCTCACGACTCCTCGTCCGACGTGACCGGTGGGTGACGCTACGCCATCTTGCGCATACGTCGCATCATAATTATTCCGCCTCAACGGTGATTGTGAAGAGTATTTGCTGTTATCAAAGGCATCTTCGCGTCCATTATCGTCTGCAACAGTCTGTGAGATTGTGGAGACATTCGAAAATCTCGGAAATTCGTTCGAAATTCTGGTCCCTTGGTATTGGCCCAACGGTGATGAACCCAGTAACGAGCGCGACGTTGGAGAATCCAAAGGAGACATCCTGTTCGGCGATGAACCACGAATATACCCATTCGCGGTTCTGTGATTAGTATTTGCGGTTATATCAAGTGAAGGAGAAGCAGAACCTTCTCGAGAGGGGCTGAAGAAAATTTTTCTCCCTTGTTGCGCCGCCGATCCTGGCGAATGACTTCTTTTTTGCGCGTTTCTATTTTCTGCAGCACTGCTAGAGTTGTTTTCGCTATTATTACTATTATTATTGGTATTTAACTGTGGCAACGTTAAGACAATGGCGAGTGCAACGCACGACTGAATCATTTTTACGCCTTCATACATCGTTTTACAGTTTTCGCACGTCTTATAACACTCCAAAGTGAGTTTTTGGGTGGAGGGATCGTCCGCGGCGACGATATCCTTCTTTTTGATTGCACCAAAAGACGACGACGATGATGTCGTGGACGATGTTCGCGAGAGCTGTTCCATATTATTGTTGGTGTTCCTACGACTGGCTGACTCAACTTCATCTTTGAGCTTCTTGTGTAAACTCGTGATTCGAGTGAAGCATAACAATAATGTCAGCAGTGCCCGTCTGTTCTTTCGGTTCTCCTCTTTTCGCAACTCGGTTGCCAAGTCTGTTCTTTTCAGCAATATTTTAATAGCATGCGCGGCAAAGACCGACCACTTGGGCATAGCGTGGTTCGGAAACTGCAGAAAATATTCACCAATGGAATGCACAACTTCAAGAAACGAAGGCTGAGCTTCGTCGTCTCCTTCTGTTAAACCATTACTGTTGTTGATCCCCTGATGATCTCCTCCTCCTCCAACGAGAAAAATATCTTCGCTAATGTCTGAGAGAAGCATTTGTAAACGCGCGCGCGTCTCGTTCGTAGTGGAGATGAGCAAAACGTCGTCCATTTTCGATGACAATGATGAATATGCTTTTGCTCTGTTCGTGTTCCCTAGTTTCTTCTTTGCTATCATTATATGTGTCGTATTCTTTTCCCTCGATGATGTTGTTGGTTCCGAAGAACCACGTGTCGAAGGCTCTTTTGCTGATCGTGCATCCTCTCGTTCTTCTTTCTCTTTTTGCTTCTCTAGCTCTTCTTCACACACGTTCTTCAACGTCGTCGCGCGAATGGGAGGAGGAGAACGACTGGGTGAACGCATCTTTCTTTTGAGCGAAGAGCAGAGACGGGAGTGTTTGATAGCCGTCCTCCTTTTTGTCGCGTTTCGTTTTCTGCTGACCTGTCACAAAAGAAAAGAGCCTGCTCCATCCCCCCTTCTCCACTTCTCAAAAATTCTCTCCACTCCACTCATGACTCACTCTCATGATTTTACAAAAACTCTCCACCTGAAAAACTGTCTTTATACACAATTGTTTTGACAAAAAATCTCGTTCCTTTCCTTCCACGGTTAAAGGGAGCGAGCGAGCGAGCGAGAGAGAGTAAGAGAGAGAGAGAGAGAGAAGCTCGCAATGACGTTTTTATCCTCATCGCATCGCTCTTCTCCATCGTCTTCATCCCTGGCGTCGACGCGTTCTTTTACGAGAAGCAGTTTTTTTCACGACCGATGGCGTCGTCGTCTTTGTGGGAAAAGGAATAGTAGTATTAAGACGTGCTCTAAGAACAAGAACAGCAACATTCAAAACAACTCGACAATAGTAATAAAAACGACCGAGTCGGATGCAGAAATTCGTGGCGCCTCTTGCGTCCGAGCGCTATGTTTTTATTCATATCCCAAAGATCGTTCGGAGTTTAGCATCCGGGCGCACCGACTAACAAAAATCGATGCCGAGTTTGAGACAATATCGAATAAAATAGCAGGCAAAGATGTATCGTACAAAAATAACGATGTCTTTTGTTACATTGCCGTGGAAGAACGATTGGAACAAGACGAGCGAGTGCCGGAAGATCCCGCGATTGTCATTCCGGGAGAAAAAAGCGCAATCGTTTGTGGGACGTTGGACTTGAACGTCGGCGTAAACTTGCCGGCTGAAGAGTTAGTTGGAAAGTTTCCAATCGATGGAAACGTTCGCCAGAAACGATGTTATATGAGTAATGTGTGTGTATTGGAGTCTCATAGGAACCTAGGTATAGCAAAGCAGCTCTTAGAGCGCGCGATTGAAGATGCAAAGAAGATTAACGTTGAGGAAATTTACGTGCACGTGGTATCTACAAATATTGCCGCGAAACGCCTCTACGAGAAAGCTGGATTTGTCGTAGAGTCTGAGGAGTCGGCGAAAGAAGCTTTGGCGAGAATGCACGAACCAAGACAGATTTTACGATATCGAGGATGATCGTGTTTTGTTTTGCTTCAGTTTGTTTTGCGCGCGTGTGTTTTTTGTAAAAAAACATGTATTTTGTCTATGATCCTTGTTCTTGTTCTTCATCGGAGTTGACTTCTCCAGGTTCTCCTAGTTCTTCTTCTTCTTCTTCTTCTTCTTCTTCTTCTCGTTCCTCTCCCGCGATGCTTATTATGCGAAGAATCTGTTCGATGCTCATTTGAGGATTCGCTGCTTTTAATCTGTGTAAAAACGACTCTCGAAATGGAATTTTCACCAATCTATGTTCTCGCGTGTGATTTTGAAGAAATCTAAAACGCCCAGCTGCGGCAAAAGCGTTCGCACTCGTCACATTCGATCCCACCTTATCGTCAAATTCTTTACACTTACCGCACAAATCGAAACCAAGCGGACACCCGTTCGCATCTTCTTTGCAATCAAGGCACTGATATCTCTCTCCTTTAATCGGATAGCTTCCACATAAGTCACAACCCACACCAAAATGTATTTCTTCTTCTCCTTCTTCTTCTTCTTCTTCTTCTTCTTCTTCTTCTTCTTGCTTCCCTTCTTTTCCGACGGGTATTGTTTGCATCATCGAATCTCCCTCATCTTCCAGGCTCTTTATTCGCTCTTCAATCTCGAGCGGGTACATCTTCTCAAGTAAATGCTGCAACGCTTTTACGACGCCCGCTTCTTTGTCAATGTCCCCGCCATAACAATCATTTGCGATGCATTTCTTGATATTCCCGCGTTGTACGCAGCTCTGACAGTATATGTGACCGCAACTGGCCGCTATCGGATTCACGAGTATTCGTTTACATTTGTTACACGTGACGCTTTCTGTGAGTGCCGAGGCGTTCATTTTCAGTTCCTCTTTCAAATACTTTGCAAAAGGCAAGAGAAACTTCTCGAACTCCTCGTTGGCGCTTTCACTTTCGCGTTTTATCCGCTCGTCGAATTGCTCGCGAAAAGTGGATAAAATCAACAGCGATAATTGCGTAGAAAGACCTGGTAGAGCTGTGTACCGCTTTTTGCAAATGAAACAATGAGAGTTCTCTAAGTTCATCGAACAGTGGCAACAGTACATGCATGACAAGTGGCCACAAGGCAAGATAGCCGCTCCCAAAATGTGCTCGAGGCATATTGGACACTCAAACTCTTTAATATTTTCCTTAAAATCAATATCCGCGCTAACGACACCGGTACGGACGACGTGTCCACTCATTTGCGCTTGAGATCACGAGCGGCGCGCTCGGATGAACTTTTATTTTTTGACGAGAAGAAGAGGCGATGAGACGAATGAAAAAAGTTAGTTGAAACGAGACGTGAGACGTAGTACGTTTGTAATCCTTTTCTTCTTACTTCGTGAAACTCTCCATTTGTGAAACGATAGTGCATATTATTTATCGCATCGATAACAAAGATAACAAATAGATGAGAAAAGAATGAAAAAGTTTACTTATCGCGTTGTAAACGCGTTCGTAAACAACAACAACAACAACAACAACAACAACAACAACAACAAAGAAAAAGAAGAAGAAGAAGAAGAAGAAGGACACACACAAATTCAACTGTTAGGAAATCCTGCAGCTGTTATCGTCCTCGACGCTGAAAAGAGCAATGAAAGCGAAAGCACATCGAAAGAAGAGAAGCAGATGATTGCACGAAAACTTGGTTTTTCTGAAACGGCTTTCATTTGGGAAGACTTAAACAGACAACAACAAGGAAGTAAATGTTTCCATATCGAATGGTTTTCGCCAACAAATGAAATTAGCTTATGTGGTCACGCAACCTTGGCATCTGCCGCTTGCATATTTAATGATATATATTGTTCTTCCGAATCCGAGCCGATTGTGTTTATATACGAAGAAGGAAGGAATGAACTGCGTCTCGAGAGATGTGACGCAACTGGGGCGATTACGATGTCATTTCCTGCGTCGCCACTTGTTTCAGTCGATGCCAAGGAAGCTTCGAGACGATTCGGTTTGGTCAGAGAAGCGTTTGGAGATAGTTGTACATCAGAATCATCGTTTCCAGTTTACGAAAATTCAATCGGGGACACTTTCATATACATCACCGAAACGTTAGTTTCATCTGTGGACGAAATATATTTCGATTCCAAGAAGAAAATCGATTACGACAAATTAAAAAAAGTCGGGGGAAGAGGTGTGGTAGTTACCGCTCTCTCCATTCCGGAGAAAAAGGAAACGGTTCAATGCGACTTCAAATCGCGTTTCTTCGGACCAAACATAGGCATAGACGAAGATCCTGTGACTGGGTCGGCACACTGTGGATTGGCACCGTTTTATTCCTCGAAACTTTCTTCCTCGTTTAGTGGTGGTGGGAAATTTCTACGTGGCTATCAGAAGAGCTCGAGAGGCGGGTTAGTCTTATGCAGAGCAGTTGGGGATAGAGTAGAACTTCGTGGATTTTGTGCTTTCGATAACACGGATACGGTGGAAATATAGTATGCCATACGCAGAGTACCAGTGGTATCACAGAAATTAGTATCTACGAAGTAATATTTTAGAATTTTCTTCTTTTTCTCTTTTTCGCTCTCTGTAAAACGAATGTGCGTCAAGTCATGTCTTGTCCATCATCGTACGATATCTTACCCAATGGAATTTCCAACGACGATTACGTCGTTCAGAATAGCTCCAAGAAACACGATCCTCAGTGGGCCGCGAACGCTTCTCGAGGCATCATTTCTTCCCACGGTAACCAGCTTTTGGAAGTGCAAAAGCTTTTACAAGAGTTGACGGAACACCAAAATCAAATTCTCGAGTCAGTTCCGTTAACCGAAGACGCGGTGCTTTGGGCGTCCCACATGCGCGAGTTCATCGAACAGGTTGAAAAGTTACCCGAGTACAGTAAAAAAGCGCAAGCGATCGAGAGGGAGATGCAAAGCTTGACCAAACGAATCGAACGAGCGAAGGAGCGCGTGCATAAGTTGAATAGGTGAACAGAGAGAGAGCCAAAGAGAAAAAAAGCCAGAGAGAAAATCGTCGACGAAACGAGGACACGTTTGTTTTTGAGAAAGAGGGCATGTCAAAAAAAATACACGCAAAATTCTTTTCTTTCCCACACTTTCTCTTTTTCCTCCGAGAGAAAACAAAGGAAAATAAGAGAAAGAGAAACAACGCGACGCGCGGATAAAATTTCCCGATGCGACAGGCGATTGTTACGTTCATCGCGCTTCTCACGACGGTCGGTTTACTCTTCTTAAAACGAGTGAGCGCAACAACCGCGTCGGAGGAGAAAAGGAGGACTCTTTTACAAACAGATACGTTTTCCTATCGTGACGGTTTTTGCACAAGAGAAAACGTTTTGTACGCGTCCGTAGGAATCGGATGCGGATCGCTGCGAGACTTTGCAGAGGAAGATGAAGACAGAAAGAACGCATGCTGTTTAATTCTGAGTGAGCTGAACGAAGAAAAGTGCTTTTGTGAGAACAAAATAGCTCCTATCTTGGCGCAATCGCAGGCAAACTTTGTCAGTATGTTCCTTGCTGCGTACGATTTCTGCAATGGCTTAGAAATCTACGGCGGCTGGAAGTGTTCGAAATTTCCCAGACAGGCGTTTTTACAACCATCGGCACCACCTCCATCGGGCACAGAAGAAATACCATATCCACCGTATTCTCCTTTGCCGCCAAGTTCTTCGTCTTCGAATACTTCTCCTCCGAAAAAAGAAACGATGGATGTTTGCTCCATCGCTTCGCAAAATCCCGATTCGCTGCTCACTCAAAAATGCGACAAGCTTCCGTTTTTGAGAGGAAGTTTTCAAGATGGAAATCCGCTAAGTTTGCTTTCGAGATGTTGCGAGCAAATTGAAGTTCTCAACAGCGGGTTATGCTTTTGTGACGAACGGTTTCAAAATGTTATGAATGATAACGAACGCAAATTTAGAGCTCTCTTCGCCGCCGTGCCCATCAAATGTAAAGATATTGCACGAATGCAAATATATTATGGTGGAGCGTGTTCTGCTTACGATGACATTGGCATACCAAACGCTCCACCTCCGCCACCTTCGTCGCCTCGGCCGCCAAGAGCTCCCGACATGTCTGCTCCATCTACCACGGAATATAATGAGAATAGAAACGGTTGGTCTAATGTGGATGATTCTGGAGAGAGGAACAACCGAAACGATCTCTTTGGCTATTGGCGAAAACCAGGAGGGCAGATATTAAATAGTGGGTAGCTTATTATTTGTTTGTTTTGCTGAAACTGCAAATAATATTCTTTGTACATTTTAATTTCAAAAGGAAGGTAACCACAGCTGTATGCTCGCAATCTCTTGGCCTTTTGTCTCTACCGTACGCATGACCCCTCCCGCTTGATGGATCGTATCTGCAGCAATTCGTAATGATTGATCATCTTCGGGTATAATTACCGTGTCGCGCAATCTATTTTCTACATCGGTGACGCGCACGGCGACTAAAACGCCGAGTCTCATCGAGTTATCAATTTCTAACGTTTGAGGTCGGACGGCGACGTCGATTCGTCCTTCGCTCGGCGCCATGACCAATGCCGAATCAATCATGCGCGCAATAACAGAACGCGTCACGTTTTCGTTTATAGATACGCAGGTTGAGCATTCCTTAACACCGTCCCTTTCTTCCTCCGTTGGTAAAGATGCAATCATAGAAACACCGGCTGAATTTGCTATGAGTTCTGAAGTTGCCAATAACGCAGCTACAATGGGCGCAACGTCACATTTTGCTACCGGTTTTCTTGATCTCGAGGAGGACGGTAAAAATATTTTCTGGGACGCACTTTTTGGAGGCTGGTTCAGTGCCTTACCTATATTGCTATCGCTGTTGCTAATTTTCGATTCAGCGGAAGGAGAAGAAGGGGAAGACTGATCGTCACTGGTTGGATTCAAGGATGCTGAAAATGGAGATATGCCTTGGTGTGGATACAGTGCATCTTCGAGCTGTTGGCTCAACGTCGCGAGAATATCACCCTGCGCCATGATAGCATCCGCCATGTCTCCAGCTGGCGACTCTTCGTCAGATTTTAGATAAGTTTTCAACATACCAGTCATCGTGCGAAGTGCTGAGAGTGGCACCCGCGAGTCGTATAAATAGTCTCCAACGTTTTGTTCTTGTACGTATGTTTTCTTCATGAGTAAGAGCGCGCGCTTTTGCATTGTCCACACCGGGACAAATGCTTCAGCTCCATTCTTTAAGCACTGTCGCTCGCGCTCGCCAAACTGCTCTTCCCGATCTACGTTTTGATTCAAATTCATTCGTCTTTTACTTCGGTTCTTTCCTTTACCTTTTCTTCCTGAGGATCTTGATGACGACGAGCTCATTTTTATGTCTGGGAGTGGCAACTCCCCGACGAGTAAACCGATGAGTAAACCTTCCAAGGTCAAAGGAAAAACCATCGCGTTTGTTGAAGGAAGGAAGAAATACTCTTTGTTCAACAGGAGTGTTTCGGCTGTGATGGTCGTTTCATCATTGGCCGATGCCCACGCGTCTGGTCCGTTCGATCTACTAAACGATGGCGGTACTAACGATGTTGAGAGCTCAAATACTTCCTTGTTGCTGCTATCAACGTTATCAAACTCGTTCGCATCTTTCGTGCTACTCATTTCGTCTTGTTCTGAGACAACACTCCAGTCAAACGAGTTGTTTATGGAATTTACCCCCCTGTTCGAAGAAGAAGGACGTCCTCCTCTATTCATGCTATTGCCAATGTTATTTGAATTGTTATCGTTATCGTTGATGTTGTTGTCTTCCTCGTCCGCACCTTCGTATGACGTTGTCGATGGAAACGAGGCGACTTGCGCCAATCGCAAACCTCCTCCCGAACGCTCTTCGGTGAGGTAAAGCATACATTTCGCGTCGTTCCCGAGGGCGTTCGCGACGAGCTCGACATGTTTCTCGCAATATAGCGCAAACATATCTTCCGTACTCGATTGCCTCCGCAAAGACCCCGTTTCTGTTCCCTCATCATCTTTCGCGCCTCCGTTGTTTGATGTTTGATCTAACAACGCCGCTTCGCCACCTTCGTTTTGGTTTTGTGTTTCTCTTTTCGTCGCCCGAACGACAACACCAACGTGTTCGTCTTTTCTTCTTCCAAAATTGGGCCGCCGCCGCCGCCGCCGCCGCCGCCAACTCTGTTGTAAAGTTTCGACGACCAGCAACGAAGAGTTCGCGCCAGATGCCGATGACATCGCGCGCGTTCTCATCGACGGAAAACAGAGCGTCGTCGTCGTCGTCGACGTCGTCGTCATTTGTTCTGGAGGAGTTTTTGTTTGTTTGTGCTTTTAGGTATTTACAATTGTGTGTTTTTTATTTTCATAAAAAATGAGCTCTCTCTCTCTCTTGTTCTTTTTATCGTTCTTCTTCCGATTGGACGAAAAGCATGGCACCGTTGGAGGACAAT